>Ga0187875_10000165_pt1 | contig 60321 bp, 58 predicted proteins | sample June2016WEW_17_1_2_FD_132978 | JGI IMG/M metagenome (GOLD analysis project Ga0187875, IMG submission 132978) | Peatland microbial communities from SPRUCE experiment site at the Marcell Experimental Forest, Minnesota, USA - June2016WEW_17_10 | ecosystem: Environmental > Terrestrial > Soil >... | reverse complement strand
TTCATACTTCCATTGTAGGAATTCCCACGGCAATCGTGGGATGTCGATGGCCGTCGAGCAGCCTGCGCCGGCGCACCACGGGACCGGACCCGGCGATCAGCCGAGGGGCCGGCGGAGCTGGGTGTCCTGGTCGCGCAGCCCCGCCATCCATCGCTCGATGGCGTCGGGATCGCGGGGCAGTCCGTCGCTGAGCACCCGGCAGCCGTCCTCGGTCACCAGGACGTCGTCCTCGATCCGGATCCCGATCCCCCGCAGGGGCTCGGGGACGGTGAGGTCGTCGGGCTGGAAGTAGAGGCCGGGCTCGACGGTGAGCACGTGGCCGGGGCGGAGCGTGCCCCCCCGGTACTCCTCCTCGCGCGCGTGGGCGCAGTCGTGGACGTCGAGGCCGAGCATGTGAGAGGTGCCGTGCAGGGTGTAGCGGCGGTGGAACTGGTGGTCCTCGGCGAGCGCCGTCTCGGCACCGCCGCTCAGGATGCCCATCTCCTCCAACCCCTCCGCGAGCACCCGCATCGCGGCCCGGTGGGCGTCGAGGAAGGCCGCTCCCGGCCGGACCGCGGCGATCCCCGCCCGCTGGGCTCGCAGCACGAGCTCGTAGAGCCGGCGCTGATCGGCGCTGAAGCGCCCTGACACCGGGAGGGTCCGGGTGACGTCGGCGGTGTACAGCTCCTCGCTCTCCACCCCGGCGTCGAGGAGCAGGAGGTCCCCGCTCCGGACCGCGCCGTCGTTCCTGCTCCAATGGAGGAAGGTCGCGTGGGCCCCGCTGGCGGCGATCGTGTCGTAGCCGACGTCGTTGCCCTCGACCCGGGCTCGGAGGTTGAAGACGCCCTCCACCACCCGCTCCCCCTGCTCCATGGCCTCGGGAAGGGCTCGCACCACGTCCTCGAAGCCGCGGACCGTCGCCGCCACCGCCCGCTCCAGCATCCGGATCTCGTGGTCGTCCTTCACCAGGCGGAGCTCGCTGAGCTCGCGGGCCAGCCTCGTCTCCTCGGCGGGCGCCTCCGCAGCGACGACCAGGGCGTCCACCGCCGGATCGAGCCCGCGCAGCACCAGCACCGGGCCGTCCAGGCCGCGCACCGCCTCGCCAAGACCGTCGAGCGGTGCGCAGGCGACGCCGAGCAGATGGGCCGTCTCCTCCACCCCGCGCCGGGGGCCGACCCACAGCTCACCGGTGCTCGCGTTGGTGAAGAAGGCGGGCGAGGAACGGTCGGAGCGCGGCTCGAGGTAGAGCGTCGGGTCGTGGCCCTCGGCGCCGGCCCGGAGCAGGAGCACGCCCCCGGGCTCGGTGTGGCCGGTCAGCCAGTAGTGGTCGCTGCCGGGTCGGAATCGATAGTCGCTGTCGTTGGACCTCACCTTGGGCACGCCACTCGGGATCAGCAGGTGGACCCCCGGGAAGAGCGCGGCCAGGGCCGAGCGCCGCTCCCGGTAGCGGGGCGCCGCCGGGTGGGGGCGCTCGGCGAAGCTGCTGGTCGGAGCCCAATCGCGGGACATCAGCTCGACCAGCGCCGCGGGGGTGCGGGGGTCGTGGGTGCGGGAGCCCGCGGTGCTCGTCGAGGGAGCGTCGGAGCCGTCCCCGGTCGCGGTCGGCGTCGGGAGCTCAGGTCCCTGGGGTGCGGCGGCGGCCTCGCCGCCTGGCTCGTCGTGCTGGGCGTGGTCCATGGGTGAAGCGTACCCCGGAGGCCCGGGGGGGACGGGCGGCGCTGGCAGGTAACGGAAGCAGTGCAATTGGGCCACAAGCGGCTGATGTCGCTATCCCATCAGAGGCGCCAGGTTCAGACTTCACGGCGCCAATGAGCCCACACCACCACGCCTCCGACTGCCGTCTCTGCCATCGCGGACCGGCCACCACGGCCACCCTCCACCAGCACCGCGGGCGCGGGCTGAAGCCGAGTCACATGGTCCTGCGCGGGCCTCTCTGCCGCGAGTGCGGGCTGGTGGCCTGGCGGCGGATGACCCTCGAGACCGCCCTGCTCGGCTGGTGGGGGCTGCCCTCGGTGGCGGTCACGCCGGTCGCCCTCGGCCTCAACTCGATCGCCCTGGTCAGGCTGCTGCGCACCCCCGCCGCCGCCCCGGTCGCGGTCTTCCCGGTGACCTGGGCCCAGCCGGTCTCCGACACCGTCTGACCTCCGAGCGGGGGGTGCCGGCCGGCGCTATGCTTCGGCAGCGATGTACCGCGCTCCCTCTCCATCCCCGCTCAGGTTCGCGGTGGCGGTCGTCGCCTGGCTGATCGCGATGGCGATGCTGCTGACCGGCGGGATCGTCGGGGGGACCGGCCGGATCCTGCTGGACGTCCTCGCCATCGTCCTGCTGGTGCTCGCGGTGGCCTATGTCGGCCTCCAGGTCTGGTACCTGACCCGCGCCCAGAGGGACTCGGGGCCGGGTGGGGCCCACCCCGGCCGGGAGCGCCGGCCCCGCTGACCCGGTCGACCCCGCCCCGCGGGGCCGGACTGCCGCATGATTGCCGGCGCCATGGTCCAGTGGGCGCGCCGCCAGCTGCGGCAGGGGGTCTTCGGAGAGAGGTGGGGCGTGGCCCTGGCCACCATCCTCCTGCTCGCGGCCTGGTACGGGATGAGCCTCCTCTACGCCCCCCTCAACCACGGTCCGAACCGGATCTTCCTGCGCACCCCTCTGGACCAGGCGATCCCGGTGGTTCCCGTCTTCGTGATCCCCTACGTCTCGCTCACCCCCTACATCGCCGCCACCATGGCCCTGCTCCTGCTGCTGCGGGTCCGGCTCCTCCGCTCCGCGGCGCTCGCGATGATCATCGCCTGGCTGGTCAGCTACGCCTGCTACCACTTCCTCCAGTCGTACGTCGCCCGCCCGGAGCTCAGCGGCACCGACCCGCTCACCTCCCTGATCCGCACCGTGTACGCCGGCGACCAGCCGTACAACGACTTCCCCAGCCTGCACACCTCGCTCTCCACCATCGTGGCGGTGCACTGGTGGCGGGTGGATCGCCGCGCCGGTCTGGCGGCCGGGGCGTGGACCCTGCTCATCGTCGCCTCGACCGTGCTCATCCATCAGCACTACCTGGCCGACCTGGCCGGCGGCCTGATCCTGGCGGCGGTCGCCTGCCTGGTGGGCCTTCGCGTCTTCGCGCCGCACCAGGGCTGAAACCGCCCCTCAGCCCCGCCCGCAGATGGCGAGCCTCCCCGCCTCCCTCAGCACCGCGTCCCTCAGCTCGGGCGGGCTGAGCACGGTGAAGGGGACGCCGAGCGCGGCGATCCGGTGGACGATCCACCCCAGATCGTCAGCCCCGATCCGCAGCAGCACCTCGCCGTCGAGCGCCTCGACGCTGCCGAGGCTCGGGTTGACCAGGCGCCGGGCCTCCTCGAGGGATACCTCGAGCCGCACCTCGGCCATCCACGGGTAGGGGATGCTCGCCATGCTGTGGTGGATCTGCTCCCAGAGGTCGAATCCCTCCGGCCGCGCGAAGCTCTCCCGGGTCGGCTCGATGCCGAGAAGACGGTCCAGCCGGAAGGTGCGCAGATCCTCGCGCAGGTGGTCCCAGGCCGCGAGATACCAGCGCCCGCCGTGGAAGGCGATCCCGTAGGGGTCGACCAACCGGTCGGTCTCCTCGCCCCGGGCGGAGCGGTAGCGGATCCGGACCCGGATCGCGTCCCGGGCGGCGGTGCTGAGGGTGAGCACGGTCTCGCCGTCCGCGTGCCCGTGGTCGCCGTCACTGTGGCGCAGGCCGAGCTGGAGGGTCTCCTGGGCGGCGGCCAGCCGGTCACGGAGCGCGTCGGGGAGGACCCGGTCGAGCTTGGCCAGCGCGCCCCCCACCGCCAGTCCCGAACCCATCAGGCCGACGCGCTCAACGGCCAGCAGGCCCAGCACCAGGACCAGGGCCTCCTCATTCGTGAACATGAGGGGCGGCAGCTTGAACCCGGGGCGCATCCGGTAGCCGCCGGTCCGGCCGCGCTCGGCCTCCACCGGGATGCCCATCTCCTGGAGGCCGAGGATGTAGCGGCGCACCGTGCGGGGGGTCACCTCGAGCCGCTCGGCGATCTCGTCGCCGCTCATCCGCCGGCGGGCCTGGAGCAGCTCGAGCAGGGTGAGGAGGCGCTCCTTGGAGAGGTCCATTGAGTCGTTATTATATAGGACTGATACTGTCCGGATTGGGGTGTAGGCTCGTGGACATGATGAGCCCATACGCCTCCCTGCTGATCGCCCGTGAACGTCACCACGACCTCGTCCGCGCTGCCGAGCTCTCCCGGCTGAGGCGCGACGCGGCCCGACCGCGCGCCTCGACGTCCGTCGCCCACCTCCCGTCTCCGGCTCCGGATCGGGACCCCCGTCTCCCCGACGGTGCCCAGGTCCTCGAGCTGCCCGGGCGGCCCGCGAGCGGGATGGCGAGCGCTCGGCCGGCGGCGCGGATCGCCGCGCCGGCCGCCCACTGTCGCGACGAGGGCCCCTCGGCGGCGTGAGCACCGGGGCGCCGGCACGGCGCCCCGGTCCAGGGACGGAGGGATTCGGGATGAGCCCCTCCTGCACCTGCGCGCTGTTCCAGGCCCCGCGATCCCTGACCGCGGCGGAGCGGCGGGAGGTCGAGGCGCGGCTGGGCCGGCTCGCCGCCGCGATCTCCGGCCGGCGTCCCGGACCTCAGCCGAGGTGGCGGGCCAGGAACATCTCGGAGGCGGAGATGGCCTCGTTGGTGGTCAGCGGGGGACTTGAACCCTCGACCTCGCGGATGTGAACCGCGCGCTCTAACCAACTGAGCTAGCTGACCCGGAGGATTCCGAAGTCTATCGCTACTCCCCGGCCTGGGCGAGGTAGGCGGCCTCGTCGAGCAGGTCGACACCACCCTCGACCACGTCGCCGAGTCGGAGCAGCCAGCCGTTCTCGTACGGCGACGTGTTGACACTCTCAGGGGTCTCGGCGAGGCTCTCGTTGACCGCGGTGACCGTTCCGGTCACCGGCGCGTAGAGGTCGCTGGCCGCCTTCACCGACTCGATGGCCCCGAAGCGCGCGCCCGCGGTCAGCTTCGCGCCGACCGAGGGCAGGTCCAGGAAGATCACGTCGCCGAGCTGCGCCTGGGCGTGGTCGGAGATCCCGACGGTGGCCGTGTCGCCATCACGGCGCACCCACTCATGGGTGGGGGTGAAGCGGTAGCCGGAGAGGTCGGGCATGGTCGGGCTCCTTCAAGCAGGTCACTGGCGGTGGTGGTGCCCACCGTGGAAGGGGAGCGGAACGCGGCGCGCCGGCACCGCCTCGCCGCGGATGTCGATGCTCAGCTCCGCCCCGGCGAGCGCGGGAGCCACGTAGGCGGTGGCGATCCCGTGGCCCAGGCTGAAGCTGAAGCCTCCGCTGGTCACCTCCCCGGCCGGGGTCTCACCGGCGAGGACCGCCATCCCGTGCCGGGGGATCTGGCGCGGACCGAGGGCCAGGCCCACGAACCGCCGGGGCGGATTCTCCGGATCGAGGCCCCGGAGCCGCGAGGCCCCGATGAAGTCGCCCTTGCCCAGCTTCACCGTCCAGGCCAGGCCGCAGCTGAAGGGGTCGACGGTCTCGTCCATGTCCTGGCCGTAGAGCCGGAGACCGGCCTCGAGTCGCAGGGTGTCGCGGGCTCCCAACCCGGCGGGGATCAGGCCCCGGCCGGCTCCCGCCTCGAGGAGCGCGTCCCAGAGGGCCGGGGCGGGCCCGGGCGCGGAGTAGAGCTCCAGCCCGTCCTCCCCGGTGTACCCGGTGCGGGAGATCCGGCAGGGCGCCCCGGCCACCTCCCCGACCACCGAGCCGAACGAATGCAGCCCGGAGACGTCGCGGTCCGCGAGCGTCTGCACGATCGCCACCGCCTCCGGGCCCTGCACGGCGAGCAGCGCGGTCTCGTCGCTCTCATCGCGGAGCTCGGTGCCCGCGAGCAGGTGGGCGGTCATCCACTCCAGGTCGACCTGGCGGCGGGAGGCGTTGACGACGATCAGGAACCCGTCCTCCACCCGATACACGAGCACGTCGTCGACGATGCCCGCGTCGTCGTTGCAGACCACCGAGTAGAGGGCCCGACCCGGGGCGAGGTTCGAGATGTCGTTGGCCACCAGCCGTTGGACCGTGGCCTCGGCGGAGCTGCCGGTGAGCCGCACCTCTCCCATGTGCGAGAGATCGAAGAGCCCGGCCCGGCTTCGCACCGCGATGTGCTCGTCGCGCATCGAGCTGTAGCGGAGGGGCATCTCGTAGCCCGCGAACTCGACCATGACCGCATGGGCGGCCAGATGTCGGGCGTGAAGCGGGGTCCTCGCGGCCATTGACCAGAGCGATGGTACGCGCTCGCGCGGAGGGGGATCGGGGGTCGCAGGCGGTGAGGCGGCGCCCGCGGCAGGTGCGGGGCGCGGTATCCTCCCGACTCGGGGCCACCCGGATCCCGACTCGCCCGCCGGACCGCCGGTGGGCGCCGGGAGTACCGACCGCCGCCCCCAACGGGAGCGCAGAGCGGTGCGACTCGACGCTCGCAGACCAGAGAGGCGCAGCCTCGTGACGGCGGGCAGGCTCGGCCTCCGCCGTGCCCTCGGACTCGCGCTCTGCCTGGTCGCCGCCTGGCTGCTGGCCGCGGGGCTGCTCGGCTCCACGCTGCCGGTGGCGGTGACGACGGTGTCGGCCGCACCCGGCGACCCCACCCCCACGCCTACCTGCGTCTTCTTCCGTTGCATCACGCCGCCGCCGACCCCCACCCCCACCCCCACCGCGACTCCCATCCCGACCGCCACCCCGTCCCCGACCCCGACCGCGGCTCCCACCGCGGTACCGACCCCCTACGCGGAGTCGATCGATCCCGACCAGCTCACCCCGAGCATCCCGGCGACCTCGGCCAATACCACCGTCGCGCCGCATCCGAACGGCAGCGCCTCACCGCTGGTGGAGCTGGCCCTGCTGGGGATCGTCGTGTTCGCCGTGATCGCCGGAACGAGCTTCTTCCTCTTCTTCCGGATCAGGTGAGCCGGGGCCTCACGGCCCGCCGCGCCGGAGAGCGCGGACTCCTCCGGGGCTGCTGCGCCGGGTTGGTGGCACTGCTCGTGCTCGCCGCCGCCCTCGCCGTCCTGCTGGTCCGGCTGACCTCCGGGCCCGACCTCGGCGGCGCGCCGGCCGGGCCCGGAGATGGCCAGAGCCCGCTGGAGATCGCCGCCACTCTCGCCGCCTCCGCCGCCCTCCAGCTGTCACGGCCGGGCGCGACCGGTGCGGTGGTGGTGGTGAGCGAGCAGGACCTCTCCGTCCTCGCCGCCGCGGTCAACCCCGATCCCGGCAGCTTCAGGGACGTCCAGGTCCGGGCCCGGGACGGCCAGCTCTGGGTGACCGCCGCCAGCCACCTGGGGCCGCTGGCGGTGCTGGCGACCGCCAGGCTCACCCTCAGCTTCGAGCCCGGCAGGCCGATCACCACCGATGTCGAGGAGATCGACGTCGGGGATCAGGCGATCCCGGGGTTCCTCCGCTCCGCCGTGGACCCCCGCGGCAGCGCCGCCTTCTCGCTCGCCCCCCTGCTCAGTGGTTCGCAGCTCAGCCAGTACGGCCTGGAGTGCGTCGTGGTGGTTTCCCACCGAGGGCTCGAGCTCGGGTTTCACGAGCCGTCGGCGAACTCCAGCCCCGGCTACTGCGCGGCCCATCCCCCGCCGTCGGCGGCGGGCGCCGCATCCACCCCGGCGGGCCCGGTGCGGGAAGGGCTGGCGTCCGCCGGCTGAGCGCCGGCGGACAGGAGCCTGATCGCTATTCCAGCTCGTCCGGGTAGGCGGCGCGATCGACGCGCCGGCCCAGCAGCTCGGCCTGCAGGTCGAAGAGCTGGTCCATGAGGCGGACGATGGTCACCCCGGCGTGCAGCTCGGGGGTGCAGCAGGGCAGGTTGGCGGCGAGCCGCTGGAGCCGCCCCTCCATCTGGAGCGGGACGCGCTTGCGGCCCACCAGGAGCAGCTCCTCGCACTCGGAGATGATCTGATCGACCTCCTCGATCGGTCGTTCCATCCGCCGCCGCTCGGAGTCGCGGCGGATCCGATGGCGGAGCTGCTCGGTGATCTCATCGTTGGTGACGCGAAGTGGGGAGATCATGTCTGTCTATACGTCCGTGGACCGTGTCCGGTTGCGCTCAGAGCGCGGGTGGGGGATTGCTCCCCAAGAATTACCAGCCCCTTCCTGTCGGGTCGATGACAACCCGGGCAGGTATCCGCCACCTCCGCGCGGCCGGGGCGGAGGGGAAACCGGGCCGTCCCGGGGTCAGGCGGGGAGGGGCACCGTCCGCGCGATCGCCGCTATCTGGGACGCCCAGAAGGGGTCGGAGGCGTAGTCGACGTTCATCCCGCGGAGCGTCGGCCCGTGGTAATAGGCGCCGGTGGGGGTCAGGTAGTTCTGCTTCACCTCCTGGGCCACGAAGAGGATGCAGGCGGTGAAGCTCGGGAAGCTCATGGCGTCGCCGAAGGGATTGGTGTCGTCGGCGCCGTAGCCGAAGAGATTGTGCTTCTGCTGGGCGATGGCACTGGTCCCCCAGCCCGACTCCTCGATCGAGTGGGCGACCAGGTACCGGGCGCTGACCCCGTAGCTCTGCTCCGCCTGCATGTAGGCGCTGCCGAGGCCGGCCAGGTCGGTGCCCGCCAGGAAGCCGTCGATGGTCTGGGCGTTCTCACCGGAGGGGATGGTGAGGTCGGTGTCCTCGGTGAAGACGGGCCCGGGGACCGGCGCGAAGATGGTGTCGTCCGCCCGGGCCAGGGCGAGGGCGGCGGCGGCGTCGGCATACTCGGTGTCGTACTCGGAGATCAGGTCGTACTCGGTCTGCGCCGAGCTGACGGCCTGCTCCGCCCGGCCGGCCGCCACCTGGTCGTCGGCCAGCAGCACCGCGTCGCTGGCCTCGTCGTTGGCGATCACCACCTCCTGGGTCGCCGCCTGCTGCTCGGCCGCCTGCTCTTGGTCGCGGGCCTCGAGCGCGGCGCTCAGGAGATGCTGCTCCCGGGTCTGGGCCGCGTGGATCTGGTTCACCAGCTGGTTGCCGGCGGTGGCCACGTGATCGATCTCATTGATCCTGGCCACGAGGTCGCTGATGCTCCGGGCGTCGATCAGGTAGCCGACCGTGGTCTGGCTGCCCTGGCTCTCGTAGCTGGCGCGCACGAAGGCGGCCAGCCGCTGCCGGTCCTGGGCGATCTGGCCCCGCAGCGAGGTGACCTGAGCCTGGTCGGAGCTGACCTCGGCGTCGAGGGAGTCGATCCGGGTCTGCATCGCGGCCAGCTGGGCCTGGGCCTGGGTGAGCTCGGCGCTGGCGGCGGCGAGCTGAGCGCTGGCACCGGCAACCCGGTTCTTCGCCTGGAGGGCCTGGAGCTCGGCCTGCGCGAGCGCCTGCTGAGCGGCGGTCAGGTCACCCCCCGGACCGTCGCCGGCGAGCACATGGACGCTGCCCAGGCACATTGCAGCGGTCAGCGCGGCCACCATGGCGGCGCCAAGCCGGGTCGGGCGCCTGCCACGCCCGGGTCGCTTTGGGCCCATCGCTCGGCCAGTATGTGAAGGCGCTGCCGGCCGGCCGCGCCGATGTCACGGCTCTGTCATCGAGCGGTCGCGGCTCTGTGCGATCGTGTCGACGCGCGGTCACAGAGGCGGCGCAACCGGACGTGCGCGAGGGGGGCACGCCACCGCGACCGACCCTGCCGAGACGCCGGGGTCAGGACGCCTTGCGCTTGAGGAGCTGGTCGCGGACGTCGCCGCTGACGGGGAACAGCTCGACCGCCTGACGGGGCCCGCAGTCGGTGCACTCGAGCCGTCCACCGATCAGGTTACCGTCAGCGTCGTAGTAGATGATGGCGAGACGCGGAGAGCTGCATCGGGGGCACGGGTCGGGCGTTGCCATCGGCTCCTCCGAAGTCGTCCTGCCTGGTGAGGAGATGATGGCACGGCCGGCTCCGCCGGGGCCGTCTGGCAACGGGACGACGGGGACCCGCGCTGTGAGGGGGGGCCCGCGCCGGGCTGGGACGGGCGAGCCATGACCGGTCCCGAGGCCGCGACCGACGCCGACGCGTGGCTGGCTCGCTACCTGGACGAGCTGTATCTCTGGAACCGGCGGGTCAACCTGACCGCCGTGCCCCGGGCGCAGGCGGAGAGCCGCCACACCGGCGAGGCGCGGCGTCTGCTCGCCGCGGCGGAGCCCGCGCATGACGCCCGGGTGGTCGACATCGGAGCCGGCGGTGGGGTGCCGGGCATCGTGATGGCGATCCTCCGCCCGGACCTCCACCTGACCCTGGTGGAGGCCGACCGCAGGCGGGCCGGGTTCCTGATTCACGTCGCCGCGGTCTGCGCCTGCTCCCGGGTCACCGTGGTCTCCCGCCGCGCCGAGGAGGTGGGCCACGATCCCGCTCACCGCGGGCGGTATGACGTCGCGGTGTCGCGGGCCACCGCTGCCGCCCCGGCACTCTGCGAGCTGGCGCTCCCCCTCCTGCGCGTCGGCGGCCGGCTGCTGGCGCTGGTATCCGACGCCGAGGCCGACGCGCGGACCGCCGCCGTGGCCGCGTCCCTCTGCGGGGGCGGCCCGCCGCTGGCCTTCGCCGCCGGCATTCTCGCCGTCGCCAAGGTTGCGCCCACCCCCGACGAGTTCCCCCGGCGTGCCGGGGTGCCCACCCGCCGCCCCCTTCGCGGCGGCTGAGCGGTCAGCGCTCAGGCGGGGTCCATCTCAGAGCCCAGCCGCCGGCGCACCGCCGCCTCCGCGCTCGCACGCTCGTCCCAGGGCACCGGTCCGCCGGCCGTCTCGATGGTGCGCTCATGCCCCTTCCCCGCCAGCAGGACCGTGTCGCCCGGCCGGGCACCGCCGATGGCGAAACCGATCGCCGCGGTCCGATCGGGGATGAGGTGCAGACGGTCTCCCCGGGACGCCCCCCCGGCCTCCGCCGCCCGGCCGATCTCCTCGAGGATGGCGACCCGGTCCTCGCCGCGCGGGTCCTCGTCGGTGACCACCACCACGTCGGCGAGCCGGGCCGCGATCGCACCCATGGCGCCGCGCTTCTCGCGGTCGCGCTCCCCCGCCGAGCCGAACACCACCCACAGCCGGCCGCGGGTGGTGGGGCGCAGCTCGCCGAGCACGGTCTCGAGCGCGGCGGCGGTGTGCGCGTAATCGACCATCACGCCGAAGTCCTGGCCGAGCTCGACCCGCTCCATCCGCCCGGTCACCCGCTCCAGGGCGGCGATCCCCCGGATCGCCGTCTCCAGGGCGACGCCGCCCCCGCAGGCGGCGGCCAGCGCCGCCAGCGCGTTGGCGGCGTTGAAGGAGCCGGCCAGGCGCAGGTCCACGGGGAGCCGGCCCCACGGCGTGGCCGCCGTGAAATGGACACCTCTGTCATCAACATGGAGGTCCTCGGCGATCAGGTCGGCGCCGGCCCGGCCGGTGGCGCTGTAGGTGAGCCGCCTCGCCACCGGGGTGGCGATGAGGCTGGGGAAGCCGAAGTCATCGTCGTGGTCGAGGACGGCCAGCCCCCGCGGCCGATCGCCCACCAGCTCCAGCAGGTGTCGCTTGGTCCGCAGGTACTCCTCCCTGGTGCCGTGGATGTCGAGGTGCTCGGAGGTGATCCGCGTGTAGACCGCCAGGTCGTAGTCGACGTCGTCGACGCGATGGAGGTGGAGCCCGTGCGAGGAGGTCTCCAGGGCGACCCGGGTGCAGCCGGCGGCGGCGGCGCCGGCCAGCAGGCGGTGCAGCTCGGGCGCCTCGAGGGTGGTGATCCGGCCGGAGCTCGGCCGGACCGTGTCGCCGATCCGGACGTCGACGGTGGTGACGCTGGCGGCCCTCTCACCGGCGGCGGTCCAGGCCGCCCAGAGCATCGTGGTGGTGGTGGTCTTCCCGTCGGTGCCGGTGATCCCGGCCACCGTCATCCGCCGTGACGGGTGCCCGGCCAGGGTGGCGGCGAGCGCGCTCAGGGCCCGCCGGCTGCTGGCGACGATCGCCAGCGGCACACCCGGGATCGGCTGGTCCGGGGGATCCTCGGCGACCACGGCGACCGCGCCGGCCCGGACCGCCTGGGCTGCGAAGTCGCGCCCCTGGACGTGGAATCCGGGGACGGCGACGAAGAGCGCACCCGGACCGCAGCGCCGGGAGTCGTCGTCGACCGAGGTGACCTCGGGGTCGCCCTCGCCGGTGGCGGGGTCGAGACCGGATCGGCGGAGCAGCTCGGAGAGCAGCATGGTCGGCTCGCCCGGCCCCTACGCCGGGGCCCCACCCGCGGCCGGCGAGCAGGCCTCCAGGGCGTCGATGAGGGTTCGGAACTTGACCTCGGTCTCGGCGACCTCGAGCTCGGCCTGCGATTCGGCGACGATGCCGGCTCCCGCATGGATGCGCACCGCCGCCCGGGTCACCAGGGCGCAGCGCAGGCTGACCGCCCACTCCCCGTCCCCCCGGCTGTCCACCCAGCCGACCAGGCCGGCGTAGAGCCCTCGCGAACCGGGTTCGAGCTCAGCGATCAGCTTCGCGGCCGCGGGGGTGGGGGTCCCGCAGACCGCGGGGGTGGGGTGGAGCTCCGCCGCCAGCCCGAGCGCGCTCGGTGCCGACGGCCGGAGCCGCCCCCGCACCGCTGTGGCCAGGTGCCAGACGGTGGCGGTGGCGGCGAGGTGAGGCTCGGGATCGACCCGCAGCTCCACGCAGTGGGGCTGGAGCGCGCCGGCCACCGCCTCCACCACCGCGGCGTGCTCGTGCCGGTTCTTCGCCGAGCGGAGCAGCGACTCGGCGACCTGGCGGTCGCGCCCGGGGTCGGGTGAGCGGGCCGCGGTGCCGGCGAGGGGAAGCGACAGCACCCGGTCGCCCTCGCGCCGGATCAGCGTCTCGGGGGTGGCGCCGACGAAGTCTCCGCCGCCCTCGAAGGCGCCGCCGCCCGCGAAGCCGAGGACCGGGGCGGCGAAGAGATGGCATTCGGGATCCCGCCGGCGCAGCTCGGCGAGCAGACCGCGGACCTCGAGGCCGGGGTTGGCGGCCACCAGGCTCCGGGCCAGCACCACCTTCTCGAGCTCGCCGGCGCGGATCCTCGAGATCGCCTCGGTGACCGCCTCGGCGTAGGCGGCGGCCGGTGGGTGGGCTCGCCAGCGCATCCGGCCGATCCGCGCCGGCGTGGGGACGGGGGCCCGTCGGGGACCACCGCGGTCCGCCGTCGCGCTGGCGGCCGGCCGCGCCGGGGCGGAGCCCGCCTCCCGGCGGCTGCCGGGCGCCACCTGGTGCAGCTCCCGGGGGGCGATGGAGGTGACCCGCACCCACTCCGGCACCAGCAGGTGGGCGGGCACGGCCTCGGCGAACGGGAGTGCGGCCGCGATCACCGCCCCGTCGACGTGAAGGTCCGCGAGCGCCGCGTCCGCCAGGCTCGCCGCCCGTGCCGCCTGATCGCGCCCTGCGGGCACCTCGATCGTCCGCAGCTCTCCGAGCGTGACGATCCCGGCGCCCTCGCGCTCCATGAGGAAGCCTCCGGGGCTCCAGGCCGCGAGCAGGTCGATCTCCGGGCCGGGATCACCGGCGCGGCGGGGGAGGATCGCCCCCGGCGAGGCCGCGCTCACCGCCGGGTCCCCACCAGGAGCTGCACGGTGCCGAGGCCGAGCAGCATCCGGCGGGTGTCCTCGAAACCGGCCTCTCGGAAGATCCCCACCAGGGTGGGACCGTCGGGCAGGTAGGCGGTCGAGGCGGGGAGGTAGCGGTAGGCCTCCCCGTCCGAGAGGAGGGCGCCGAGGCGCGGGACCACGCGGTCGACCCAGGTGGCCCGGATCCAGCGGGTCGCGGGTCGCGGCTCGGCCAGGTCGAGCACCGCGACCCGGCCTCCCGGGCGCACCACCCGGGCCATCTCGGCGGCGCAGCGCCCGATGTCGACCACGTTGCGCAGGGCGAACCCCGAGGTGACCCCGTCGACGCTCGCCGGCTCGAAGGGGAGGTCGAGGATGTCGGCGCGGACCAGCCGGTCGGCGCCGCGGGCGCGGGCGAGCATCCCCGCCGAGCTGTCGACGCCGATGGTGCGGTAGCCCTGCCGGTGGAGCTCACGGCAGAACTCGCCGGGTCCGCAGGCGAGGTCGGCCACCGTGGCGCCGCGGGGGAGGCGGAGCTCGGCGACCGCCCGGCGCCGCCAGAGCAGGTCGAGCCCGCCGGTCATCAGGTGGTTCATGAGGTCATACCGGGGGGCGATCCGGTCGAACATCTCCTCGACGACCCGGGCCTTCTCGCTGGTCTGAGGCAGAGGGGCGGGGAGGGGCATGGTCATCCCATCATCGCGGAGCGGCGGCCGGGGCTGCCCTCGCTCAGGTCGGCGGGCCGGGTGTGGAGGTGGCGTCGGGGGTCGCGGTGGCATCAGGGGTGACGGAGGAGGAGGGACAGCTGACGATGAGACCCACTCCCGACTCCACGACCGAGCATCCCGACGGAAGTATCGACACCTCCCCGGAGCCGACCTGTCCGGAGACCCCCGACTCCGGTATCAGCACTGGGAGAAGCACGTTCGCGGTGGGGGTCGGGTTGGAGACAGGAGCGGGGGGGTTCTGCTCGCCGCCAGGCTGGCCAGCCATCCCGACGTGGAAAGCCACGAGGCACGCCACCGCAGCGGCCATGCCAAGGGTGATCGCGCCCATGGCGCGCTGCACCCGGGCTGGCGCCACGATTGGGTCACCCTCGGGCGCCCTCTCGCCGTCAGCGCGCGACCACCGATACACCATCACGCCGAGCGCGGCGGCGACCCCGGCGACCAGGGCGCCCGCCATCCCTCCCACCGCGCTGATCGCGTTCCCGGCGACGGCCGCCGCTAGCCCGCCGGCCACGGTCGCCGGGGGGTCGACGATGGCGGCGACGTTCCCCACCAGCTCCGCGACCAGGAGCGCGCCTCCGGTCCCGGCGGCGATGCAGGCCAGCGCCCGCACCCAGCTGGCGCGCCGCGCTCCGGCGCCGGCCCGCCTTCCGATCACCAGGAGCAGCACACCGCCGAGGAGGACCAGGGGGTAGTAACCGGCGGGCAGCGGGACCGGCGCGGACGGGGTCGCACTCCAGCCCTGCAGGGCTCCGGCGACCAGCGCGGCCAGGGTCTGGAAGGCGGCGACCGCCACCACCGCCGCCCCCGACCAGAGGATCCACTCGTCCGGATCATTGGAGAGCCGCCACCCATGGCCGGCGGTCACCAGGAACCCGTCCTCGTCGACCTCCACGACCTGGTCCTCGGGGTCGAGGCCAGGTTCGAGGACTCCCTGCAAGCCGGGTTCCCGCGGCGCCTGTGCCACGGGCGGAATCATCCGCCTTCCGGTGAGGGCCTGCCCGCCCGCTATGCCGTGGCGCGGTGCGCCGCCATCGACCTCAGGTCGAGGCTGGGGACGCCGGCTCGGCACCTCCGCCCGTCCAGGCATTCAGGTTCGTCGACTCCAGCATGGCCATCGCCGAGACGGCGGCAACCACCACGGTGCCGAAGCCTGCCCACCGAACCCCTTGCGTCAAGGTCGGTCATTGCCAGCGGCTGAGGTCCCTCATGAGAAACCCGTGTTCGTCCAGCTCGACGGGCGCATCCTCAGGGTCGAGGGCGGGGTCGACCGTCCACCGGGATCCCGGGTGTTCGGGCGGCTCCGTCACCGCGGATCATCCGCCTGCACCGGGGGGGCGTGCAGATGTGGGGGGCCCGCCAGCCCTCCGCGGCGAAGCTTGCCCAGCGCGGTGCGCGGCAGGGCTCCGACGATGACCAGCTCGCGGGGGGCGCGGTGTCGGCCGAGAACGGCCCCGACGTGGTCGCGCAGCGCCTCCAGGCTCGGCGGCGAGGAGGCGTCACGGGGCACCACGGCCGCCACCACGCGCCGCCCCCAGGTGCGGTCGGCCCGGCCGAAGACGGCGCAGTCGGCGACCGCCGGGTGCGATCTCAGCACCGTCTCGACCTCTCCGGGCCAGACGTTCTCACCGCCGGTGACGATGAGGTCGTCGAGCCGTCCGTGGAGATGGAGCCGCCCTCCGTCGTCGAGCCACCCGGCGTCCCCGGTGGGGAGCCAGCCGTCCGCAGTGAGACCGGCACCGGCACCGTCGCGGTAGCCGCTGAGCAGCGTCGGCCCGCCCAGCTGGACCTCGCCGCCCTCGGTGACCCGCACCTCCACGCCGGGGAGCGGGAGCCCGTCGTAGACGACCCCACCGCAGCTCTGGGTGAGGCCGTAGGTGATCACGAGATGGGCGCCCGCCTCGCTCGCGCGCTCCGTCAGCCCGGGCTCCATCCCGCCGCCGCCCACCACCATGGCCCGGTAGCCGCCCAGGTCGACGCCAGCGTCGAGGGCGCGGGCCAGCTGGGTGGGGACGATCGAGATGTAGGGGTACCCGCCCGGCGGATCCAGCTCCCCGGTGGTGCGGAAGAGCAGCGGGGCGCCTCCCAGGAGCGCGCGCAGCACCACCAGCAGCCCGCCGATGTGGGCGAGCGGAAGGCAGCTCACCCAGCCTTCCTCGCCGCCGGCGGCGAGGGCGCGGAGGGAGGAGCCGACCGCCACCTCCAACGCGTTCCGGCTCAGCTCCACCAGGCGCGGCCGGCCGGAGGAGCCCGAGGTGGGGATCACCAGCGCCACGGCCGGGTCGGCGGGGCGGCCCGCGGGCAGGCGCCGGAGGCCCTCCTCGGAGAGGATCGCGGTGGGCTCCCCGCGCGCCAGCAGATCGCGCACCGCCGGCTCGGGCAGGCGGTGATCGATGGGCAGCAGCGCCGCCTCCGAGGCCCAGGCCGCGGCGACGATCTCCACCCACGCCTCCCCGGGCGGCAGCGCGACCGCGACCACATCCCCCCGCCGGAGCCGCACCCCGCTCACCGCCCGCTTCACGTTGAGTACGCTAACCGACAGCGCGATGAGCCCAGATGAAGCCGTTTCCCCGCCCCCCGAGTGGACCTCCCACGGCGAGTTCAGCGACATCCGTTACGAGACCGCCGAGGGCATCGCCAAGCTGACCATCAACCGGCCGGAGGTGCGCAACGCATTCCGCCCGACCACCCTCTTCGAGCTCTCCCGGGCCTTCGAGATGGCCCGCGACGACCCCGAGGTGGGGGTGGTGGTGCTCACCGGCGCCGGCGACAGGGCTTTCTGCTCGGGCGGGGACCAGCGGGTCCGCGGCGAGGACGGTTATCGCGACGCCCACGGGGTCGGCCGCCTCAACGTCCTCGACCTCCAGGTCCAGATCCGGCGCCTCCCCAAGCCGGTCATCGCCATGGTCGCCGGCTACGCGATCGGGGGCGGCCACGTCCTCCACCTCGTCTGCGACCTGACCGTGGCCGCCGACAACGCGGTCTTCGGCCAGACCGGGCCGAGGGTGGGCTCCTTCGACGCCGGCTATGGCGCGGGTCTGCTGGCCCGGACCGTCGGCCTCAAGAGGGCCAAGCAGGTGTGGTTCCTCTGCGAGCAGTACGACGCCGCCACCGCCGAGCGGTGGGGGCTGGTCAACTGGGTGGTGCCGCTGGCCGACCTGGAGGCGCGCACCGTGGCGGTCTGCCGCCGGATCCTGGAGATGAGCCCGCTCTCGCTGCGCCTGCTCAAGGCCGGGTTCAACGCCGACCAGGACGGCCTGGCCGGGATCCAGGAGCTCGCCGGCGACGCCACCCTCCTCTACTACATGGGCGAGGAGGCCCAGGAGGGACGGGACGCCTTCCTCGAGAAGCGGAGCCCCGACTTCTCGCGCTTCCCGCGCCGCCCGTGACCCCGGTGGCTGTCGTGGCCGCCGGCCCGAGCGCCGGCGTCACCCGACCCGGGCCCGCGCGCCGCCCCCGGTGACGGCCACCCCCCTCGCCGGCCGGCGAGGTCCCGGTGAGGCCGCCCGCCTCTGGTGGGCGGGGGCGCGGCCGCGCACGCTCGGGGTGGGGGCGATCCCGGTGCTGATCGGCGCCGCCGCCAGCGGGCACCCCCGGGCGTGGCCCACGGCCGGCGCGCTGGTGGTGGCGGTGGGTCTCCAGGTGGGCGCCAACCTCGCCAACGACTACTTCGACGGCCGCCGCGGGGTGGACACCGCGGCCCGGGTGGGGCCCCGACGGCTCACCGCAAGCGGGCTTGTGCAACCCGGTGCCGTCCTGGCCGCCGCGCTCACCTCCATGACGGTCGCGGCGGGCATCGGACTCTGGCTGGCGCTGGCGAGCGGCCTCGGATGGCTGGTCCTGGCCGGTGCCCTGGCCCTGGTCGCGGCCCTCCTCTACACCGGCGGTCCCCACCCCTACGCCGCCACCGGAGTGCTGGCCGACCTCGCGGTGTTCGTCTTCTTCGGCCTGATGGCAACCGCCGGGACCGCCGCGGTCCAGGGCGCGGGCGTCCCCGCGCGCGCCTGGTGGGCGGCGGTGGCGATCGGGCTGGTCGCGGTCGCGGTGCTGGTCGCCAACAACCTCCGCGACGTCGCCACCGACCGGGACGCCGGCCGCCACACCCTGGTGGTGCGCCTGGGGGACGGTCCGGCCCGCCGCTTCTACGAGACGCTGATCGTGACCGGTGTGCTCGTGCCCACCGTGGGGGTGCTCTTCGGCCAGCTTCCCCTGCTGGCCCTGGCCTCCCTGCTGGCCGTCCCCGCCCTGGTGCGCCCGCTCCGGGTCGCCGGGGACGGCGATCTCCAGGGTCGCGGCCTGGTGCCCCTCCTGCCCCTCACCGCCCGCCTCCACCTGGCCCTCGGCGTGCTCCTCGCCGCCGCCCTGCTGGCGGCCGCGCTCCTCCCCCACGCGATCGGGATGGCCCACCTCTGGTAGGCGGGGCGCCCCGAGCGTGATATAGGACCAGCCATGGCCACCCGCCAGATCCCGTTCACGGTGGCGCTCCGCGAGCCGGTGCTCGGGGTGACCTCGCGCGCCGGCTGGCTGATCGAAGGCGACGCCGGATGGGCGGAGTGGTCCCCCCTCCCGAGCTGGAGCCGCGAGGAGAACGCCGCCGCCTACCGGGGGGCGATCGAGGCCGCCGACCAGCCCTTCCCCGAGCCGGTGATCGGCGCCGTGGAGGTCAACACCATGATCCCGCGGGTCGCCCCGCGGCTCGCCGCCCGGATGGCGGTGCTCTCGGGCTGCGCCACCGCGAAGGTCAAGGTGGGCGACCCCGACGGCGAGGCCCGGGTCCGGGCGGTGCGGGAGGCGGTCGGCCCTCGGGCCCGGATCCGGGTCGACGCCAACGGCTCCTGGAGCCTCGACGAGGCCGTCTCCGCGCTGGCCCGGCTCGCCCAATGGGAGATCGAGCTGGTCGAGGACCCGGTGGCCGGACTCCGCGACCTGGCCGCGTTCCGCCGCCGCAGCCCGGTTCCGGTCGCCGCCGAGATGGCGATCCGCTGCCTGGAGGACGTGGTCGAGATGCGCCGGCTGGACGCCGCCGACGTGCTGGTGGTCAAGCCCCAGCGGATCGGAGGTATCACCGCCACCCTGCACGCCGCCGAGCTGGCGGCCGGCCTCCCGGTGGTCGTCTCCAGCGCGCTGGAGACCTCGGTCGGGCTGGCCACCTGCCTGGCGGCGGCGGCCGCCCTCCCCACCTCGCGGTACGCGCACGGCCTCGGCACCGCCTCCCTGCTCGCCGAGGACGTCACCGCCAACCCGCTCCGCCCTCTCCGGGGGAGGCTCGTCCCCCGCCGAGTCGAGCCCGACCTGCTGCTCGTCCGCCGCCCGTGACCGCCCCCGACACCCCGACGGACGGCGACATCGCCCTCGCCTGCATGGCCCAATTCGCCGGTGAGCTCCACCGCCAGGGCCTCCGCGACGCCTGCATCTCACCGGGTTCGCGCTCCACGCCGCTGGCCCTCGCCCTCTCGCGGCACGGCGGCTTCCGGCTCCACGTCCATCTCGACGAGCGCTCCGCGGCCTTCTTCGCCCTGGGCCTGGCCCGGGCCACGAGCCGCCCGGTGGCCCTGGTCTGCACCTCGGGGACGGCGGTCGCCAACTGGCTTCCGGCGGTGGTCGAGGCCTCGATGGCGGCGGTCCCCCTGCTGCTCCTCTCCGCCGACCGGCCTCCCGGGCTGCGCGGCACCGGCGCCAACCAGACCATCGACCAGGTGGGCCTCTTCGGAGGCTTCGTCCGCTGGTCGGTGGACGCCCCCCTGCCCGCCCCGGGGCCCGGTGCGGCCGGCGCCTGGCGTTCCCTGGCGGCCGAGGCGATGGATCGCGCGATGGCTGGACGGCCGGGGCCGGTCCACCTGAACCTTCCGTTCGGCGAGCCCCTGGTGCCCTCGGGAGCGGTGGTGGAGCTGGAGCCCGCGGGCGATGCCGATCTCCTGGCGGACGCCGCCACGTCTCCGGCCGGTGCTCGCCCGGCGGGCGCCACGCCCTCGATCGCCCCCGGGCGGCCCGTCGCCGTGCCCCCGACCGCCCCCGGGCGGTCCGGCGCCATCTCCCCGACCGCCCCCGACCCGGCCGTGGTCGAGGAGCTGGCGACGCTGATCCGGGCCACTGAGCGCGGCCTGGTGATGGCCGGCGGTCTCCCCGCGAGGCCCGGTGCGGGGGGGGCGGGCGCCATCGCCCGGCTGGCGTCCCGGGCGGCCTGGCCGCTGATCGCCGAGCCGACCTCCTGCCTGCGCACCGGCCCCCCCGCCCTGGCGGCGGGCGTGCTCCTGCTCGGCTCGCCGCCGTTCGCCGCGACCCACGTCCCCGACCTCACCATCCAGGTCGGCTCCACCCCGACCAGCCGGTCGGCTCTGGCGACCTCGGCCGGTTCCCGACGACTGGTCGTGGTCACCCCGCCGGGAGTGGAGGCGGACCCGGCGCGGGCCGCGTGGATGACCGTGCGCTGCGACCCCGGCCTGCTCGCCGCCGCCCTCATCGACCGGCTGCCACCGCGGGGCCCCACCACCTGGGAGCGGTCATGGGCGGAGGCCGATCGCTGCGCCGCTGCCGCCGTCGCCGCCTGGATGGACGGGCTCGGCGACGAGCCGTTCGAGGGCAGGGCAGCCCGCGACGTCGCCGCCGGCCTCCCCGACGGCGCCCTCCTCTTCGTCGGATCGAGCATGCCGATCCGCGACCTCGACGCCTTCATGCGGCCGCGGAGCGGGCTCCGGGTGGTGGGCAACCGGGGGGCGAGCGGCATCGACGGGTCGGTCTCCACCGCGCTGGGGCTGGCCGCGGGCTCCGCTTGCGACCCCGCCGCCGGCAGCCCCGGCCACGCCGGCGCGGGTGGCACCCGCACCTTCGCCCTGATCGGCGACCTGGCCCTCCTCCACGACGCGGGCGCGCTCATCTGGGGCGCCCGGCGCGGCCATGATCTGGTCATCGTTGTCATCAACAATGACGGCGGCGGGATCTTCGAGATGCTGGACCAGGCCCGGCTGCCCGAGCGGGAGGAGCTCTTCGCCACCCCGCACGGCGTCGAGCCGGCCGCGCTCGCGGCTGCCGCCGGCGCCGGGCACCACCTGGTGCGGCGAGCTGGGGAGCTGGTGACAGCGATCGACCGGGCGCGGGCGGCCGGTGGCGTCCAGCTGGTCGAGGTCCGCACCGAGCGCGGCCGCAACGCCGAGCTCCATCGCGCGCTCGCGGCCGTTGTCGCGGAGGCGGTGGCCGGCCTCGGGGGTGAGTCCCCGGGGTGAGCGGCTACCCGGCGGGCCGGTTCTCGGGCAGCCTCTCCAGGCGCCGGGCGTTCTCCACCAGTCCCTGGATGGCCCGGAGGCTGGCCGGCGAGAGTCCCGAGGAGGCGAGCGCGATCTCCCCGACCGCGGGGTCGCGGACCGCGGCGAGGAGTGCGAGCTGCACGGCGATCTCGACCCCCGGGGTCTCGTCGAAGAAGTAGCTGGGGTTCACGCCGAAGAACCGGGCGAGAGCCTCCAGGTGCGCCTTGGTCGGGTTGGCTCGGAGTCCCCGGCGGAGCTGCCAGAGGTAGGTGGCGGAGACCGTCGGCCCCCCCTCGCGGTGGAGCGCCGCCGCCACCTCGGCATTGCTGTGCGTCGGCCGCCCGGCGGCGTGGACCGTCTGGAAAAGGCGCTCGAGCTTCTCGGCGAGGCTCGGGTTGGGCTCACCCGTCATCGACCCCTCCCGTCAACTCACGGTAGTCATAGCACAGCGCCGGAATCCAGTCGAGTTGACGGCGGCGAGCGCTTCCGCTTCGCTCGCAGCTCCCTGGACGGCGCTCCCGCCGTCGCGTAATCCCGACCCCCAAAGTCGAGATTCACGCCTCACCCGGTAGACTTCGCGCATGCCGCAGACCTCCCGAGACCTCCTTGCCGCCGCTCGCCGGACCGTCCGTGAAATCGCCCCCCACGAGGTGCGGGAGATGGGGGGACGCACCCTCATCGACGTCCGTGAGCAGGACGAATGGGACCAGGGCCACATCCCCGGAGCCCTCCACCTGAGCAAGGGCTACATCGAGATACGGATCGAGGAGGCGGTGCCGGAGCGATCCACCCCGATCACCCTCTACTGCGCGGCGGGCGTCCGCTCCCTGCTCGCCGCCCAGGCCCTGGACGCCATGGGCTACCAGGACGTCGCCTCGATGTCGGGTGGCTACGGGGCGTGGAAGCAGGCCGGCTTCGAGTTCGTGATCCCCCGCACCCTGACCGCCGAGCAGAAGCTCCGCTACAGCCGCCACCTGCTCATGCCCGAGATCGGCGAGGAGGGCCAGGCGAAGCTCCTCGACGCCCGGGTGCTGCTGATCGGCACCGGCGGCCTGGGCTCACCGGCGGCTCTCTACCTGGCTGCGGCCGGGGTCGGGACCATCGGGCTGGTCGACTTCGACACCGTGGACGTCAGCAACCTCCAGCGCCAGATCCTCCACACCCAGGATCGGATCGGGATGCCCAAGACCCAGTCCGCCAGGATCGCCCTCAACGCGCTCAACCCGGACGTCCGCGTGGTCGAGCACGCCGAGGTCCTCAACAGCGAGAGCGCACCTCGCCTCTTCCGCCAGTACGACGTCATCGTCAACGGCTGCGACAACTTCCCGACTCGCTACCTGGCCAACGACGTCGCCATCTTCGAGCGCAAGCCGCTGGTCGACGGCGGGATCTTCCGCTTCGACGGCCAGGTCTCCACCATCGTCCCGTTTGCCTCGCCCTGCTACCGCTGCCGCTACCCCGCACCGCCGCCACCCGAGGAGGCCCCCTCCTGCGCCGAGGCCGGGGTGCTCGGGGTGCTGCCCGGCATCGTGGGCGTGCTCCAGGCGACCGAGGTGGTGAAGCTGATCCTCGGCGTCGGGCAGCCGCTCACCGGCCGCCTCCTCACCATCGACGCGCTCGACATGCGCTTCCGCGAGTTCCGCGTCCCGCGTGACCCGGAGTGCCCGGTCTGCGGCGAGAACCCGACCATCACCGAGCCGATCGACTACGAGGGCTTCTGCGCGGTCCCGCTCGACCGGCCCGCGGCGGCCCCCCCGATGCTCGCCACCGCCGGCTGACCCACTCCTCGCTCCGGGGGCCGAGACCCCCGCAACCGCCCAGCCTCAGCCGATCCGGTCGAGGAACCCCCGGAGCGCCGCCGTGAACGCGGGCGGGTCCTCGAGGTTGGTGAGGTGGCCCGCCCCCGGGATCACCATCAGTTCCCCCCGGGGGAGCGCGGCGGCCATGGCGCGGGCCTCGTCGAGGCTGACGATCCCGTCCTGCTCGCCCTGGATCACCAATGCCGGGGTGGCCACCGAGCCGAGCAGGGAGGTGCTGTCCGGGCGCGCGGCCATCGCCGACTGGCAGGCGGCGATCCCCGACGGCCGGCAGCGCCGGATTCGCCCCACCACCGGGTCGGCGATGTGGGGCTCGCTGCGGGCCCGGGGGCCGAGCAGCCGCTTCACCATCGGCACGGCGGTCTCGACCCCGTCCCGGAGCGCCAGCCCGGCCATGGTGCGCCGGTTCTCGGCCTGCTCCGGGGTGTCGGGGGCGGCGCGGGAGGAGGCGAGCACCACCGCGCGCACCCGCTCGGGGGCGAGGCGCAGCAGGGCCAGAGCGGTGTAGCCGCCCATGGAGAGGCCGATCACCACCACCTCGCCCACGCCCCTGGCGTCGAGGGCGTCCAGCACCGCTGCGGCGTAGCCGTCGAGGGTGGCGCCCCGCGGGTCGGCAAGCTCCGGCGAGTCCCCGCATCCCCACATCTCGGGGCGGAGGCAGCGGAACTCCCCGGAGAGGGCGGCGACCTGGTGGTCCCACTGCGAGGCGTCGAGCGGGAAGGCGTGGAGGAAGAGCAGGACCGGCCCGGAGCCGGTGTCGTGGAGCGCCGGCGCGGGCGTCTGCTGGGAGCCTGCGCTCGGGCCGCGCCGGGGTGCCTGCACCGGCTCGGCGGGCGGGTCGGTCTCCGACCCCGGGGACGAGCGGCTGCCGCCCTCCCTCATCGGCTCAGGCGCTGTTGGAGATGGGCTGGAGCGGGAAGTCCACGTCCAGCGTCGCCTCCTCGATGTGCGTGCGGGCGTGCCGCTCGACGTCGCGGAGCTTGAGGATCTCGGCGGGGGTGATCAGGGTGATCGCCACCCCCTGGCGGCCCGCGCGGCCGGTGCGACCGACGCGGTGGAGGTAGTCGTCCGGCGTGCCCGGCACGTCGTAGTTGATGACGTGGCTGATGTCGTCGATGTCGAGGCCGCGCGCCGCCACGTTGGTCGCGATCAGCGAGCGCACGTGGGTAGCGACGAACCGGCGCATCGCCTCGTCGCGCTCCTTCTGGGTGAGGTCGCCGTGCAGCACGCCCACCGTGTAGCCGCGCCGCTCGATCTGCACCTGGAGCAGGTCCGCGGTGCGCTTGGTCTCCACGAAGATGAGCGCCATGGTCACGTCGGGCTGGTCGAGGATGCGCGCGAGGGTGTCCACCTTGTCGGCCCAATTGGTCCGCACGAAGAGCTGCCGGACCTCCCCGGGGATCTCGGGCCGTGTGCTCACCTCGATGGTGACCGGGTCGTGCATGTGGCGGCCGGCGATGCGTCGCACCCAGTCCGGCATGGTGGCGCTGAAAAGGAGTGTCTGGCGCTGCTTGGGGCACTCGCGGAGGATCGCCTCGACGTCGGGGGCGAAGCCCATGTCCAGCATCCGGTCGGCCTCGTCGAGCACCGCGATGCGGATGCCGCTCAGAGAGATCGATCGCCGCTGCAGGTGGTCGCGGAGCCGGCCCGGGGTCGCCACCACGATGTGCGGGTGATGGCGCATGCCGTCGAGCTGGCGCGACATCGAGTCGCCGCCGTAGATGGCGAGGGCGCGCAGCCGGCCAGTGGACAGCCGGGCCAGGTCGTCATGGACCTGCACCGCCAGCTCGCGGGTCGGGCAGAGGACCAGTGCCTGCAGCGTGTCGGAGTCGGGATCGAGACGCTCCACCATCGGGATCCCGAAGGCGGCGGTCTTGCCGCTCCCGGTGTGCGCCTGGCCGATCACGTCGCTGCCGAGCAGCGCGGGCGGGATCGCCCCGGTCTGGATCGGCGTGGTCTGCTCGAAGCCGAGCCCGGCCACGGTGCGCAGCATCGCAGGGCTCAGGCCGAGACTTTCGAAGCTCTGTGGAGAGTAGACATCTCGATCCTCATCCGCTGCGACGGGAGTGGGTCGGGGCCTGAGGACCGGCGGTCGACGCGACCGCATCATGGTGGAGGAACGCAAACTTGATCATTAGTCTAACCGAGACCCGGCTTTCTGCGACTCCCCGGGTGGGATCGGAACAGTTCGATCTCGCCGCGGTCCCCGCGGCCGATCTCGGAACCGCCCCGCGGTGATGCGCCCGTGACGCCGTCCGGTCGATCTCGCCACCCTCCCGTGGAGCGATCCGGGCATCGCCGCCGGCGTGCCTCGCGGTGGTTCCGCGCCGCTGCGGCAGCCCCGGGGCGACCTTTACGATGGCCGGGATGACGGTTGCCCTCCGCCCCCCCGCGCTCCGGGCTGAACTCGACGAGCGGATCCCCGCGGGCGTCGCGCTCCGGGGCCCGGACCCCCTCCGCGGCCATGAGCACCTCCGCGCGATGCGTGGCCAGAACGCGCCGGCCGGCCGGGCGCGAGGGGTCGGGGTGGGCCGACCAGTCCATCGGCACGAGCGGGGCCGTCGCTCGCGAGATCTGGCCCATTGTGTCCACATCTTCGACTCAGCCACCCGTCCCGAGCTCGCCGAGGTGCCCCGATGACCGCCGACTCCGTCGCCCCGCCGCCCCTGGCCCGGGCGGTCCTCCCCGAGCGGGTCGAGATGGTGGTTCTGGACCTGGACGGGACCTGCCTGGACTTCCACCAGCAGCTCCACCCCCGGATCGAGGCGGCGGTCCGCCAGGCCGGGGAGAGGGTGCCGGTGGCCATCGCCAGCGGGCGGATGTACCGGTCGGTGCTCCCCTGGGCGCGCCGGCTCGGGATCCGGGCCCCCCTCATCTGCTACCAGGGGGCGCTGGTCCAGGCCATGCCCGATCCCGATCCCGGCGAGGGTGTGGTGTACGGCCGGCTGGTCTCCACCGAGGTCCTCGACGCCGCCACCGCCCAGCTCGCCATCGCCACCGCGCGTGAGCACAGCTGGCACCGCCAGGCCTACATCGACGACAACCTGGTCTGCGAGGAGGATCGCCCCGAGGGCCGCGCCTACGCGAAGGTGGCCGCGGTGGCCGTCCGGTTCGTGGACGACCTCAGCGTCGCCATCGCCGGAGGGACCGTGAAGGTGGTCTGCGTCGTCCTCGACGCCGAGGAGGCGGGGCGCTGCCGCGAGCTGATGACCGCGACCCTCGGCCCGCGGGCCCGGGTCACCCCCTCCTATCCGCAGTTCATCGAGATCGCCAGCCCGCGCGCCGGCAAGGGCCCCGCGGTGAGGCGGCTGGCCGCCGCCCTCGGGGTCGAGCTCTCTCGGGCGGTCGCCATCGGCGACGCCCCCAACGACGTGGACATGCTGGAGACGGTGGGCTTCGGCGTGGCGGTCGAGGGCGCGCTCGAGGAGGTCCTGCGGAGCGCCGCCTGCACCTGCGCGCCGCCCGCGGAGGGCGGGGTCGCGGACGTCCTCGGCGCCCTCGGACTGGCCACCTCCTGAGCGCGTCGGAGGATCGTGGGGGTGGGGAACCCTGATCCCGACTCTCAGCCGGGCGCGGTCCGATCGGGGAACCCGATCGCCATGCCGCCCGCCCCGTCATCCGCCGGGCAGACCCCCCTCCCGCCGGCGGGCCCGCTCTGGGCCGAGCCCGAGAGGCGCTTCCCCGGGCCGCTCGCCGCAGCGCGCGGCCTGCTCCGCCTCGAGGCCTACCTGGCTCCGATCGGCCTCGGGCTCCTGGCCGGCAGCCTGGTGCCCGGGTTCCGGAGCGCCCCGTTCGAGGACTGGCACATCTCGGGGGAGCCGCTGCTGCTCTGGGCCCTCCTGGTCGGCGCCGGGGTCGCCCTCTGGGTGGTGGTGAGCGTGAGGGTCGGACGCGGGGCGTGGGCGTACTGGGTGGCCCTGGCGCTCCAGGCCGTGCTGATCCTGGCGGCGGCCGGGGTGACCTACGCGGCCGTCTGGGGACCGGAGGGAGCGCTGGACTCGGCGGTCCGGAGCGCGGCCGCCCCGCCCGGGTGGCTCAGCGCGCTGCTCCCCCTCCTCCTCCTCTTCGTGGTGCCGGTCGCCACCCTGGTGCTGCTGCTGCTCCCGGGCTCCCGCCGGGCCGCGCGCCGCCGCCCCCCGGTCAGCCGGGGAGCCGCCCCCAGAGCAGGATCCGCTTGAAGGCGTAGAGGTAGGGGCGGCCGGCGGGAAGGGCCCGGACCAGCCGGCGGCGGTACTCGTCGACCAGGGAGTCGTAGGCCGCCGGGTCCAGCGCACGCCGGAAGCGGGTCATCGAGGTCCCCTTCATCCACTCCACCACCTCCGCCGCCGAGCCGAGCCGGTGGGGATAGACCTGGAGCCGGACGTGCTGGCGGGTGAAGCCGAGCCGGTCGAGCAGCGCCGCGTAGGCCTCGGGGGCGAGCACGTTGGTGGCGACCGGGTCGGGGGGGGCGTCACGGCCCATCCGCTCGGCGGCCAGCTCGCGCAGCACGGAGTGGGAGGGGTGGTCGGCGTTGGCCGGGACCTGCACGGCGAGCTGGCCGGCCCCGTCCAGCGAGTCGCGCCACCGTTCCAGGACTCCCGCATGGTCGGGCACCCACTGGAGGGCGGCGTTGCTGAAGACGATGTCCAGCCCCGACCCCCGCCAGGCGGCCAGATCACCGGGGACGAAGGTCACCGCCTCGCCGGCATGCCGCTCGGCCTCCGCCAGCATCGCCGGGGAGAGGTCCACCCCCACGGTGCCGGCCGCCCCGAGGTCACGGTGCAGGGCCTCGGTGAGCCGGCCGTCGCCGCAGCCCAGGTCGGCGACCCGGGGCGACGCCACCGGCTCGAGCAGCGCCCGGAGGTCCCAGAAGGGCTGCTCCCGCTCGCCGGCGAACCGGTTGTACTGGTCGGGGTCCCACTGCGGGGCGGGGGTCGGGGGGCCGCTGCTCATCGCCGGGGCTGAGGTTATCAGCGTCGCCGCCCGCCCCCGGCCGGGGCCGGCGACGCTTTGCTCAGCGGCCTGGCTCGGACATGCCGGCCGTCGCTGATCCGGGGGTCACCGGACGGTGGCCATCTCCCGCTCCTCGTCCGCGGCCTCGTTGGGAGCCTCCACGGCCGCCCGGCCGCTCCCCCGCAGCGTGAGCTCCCGCATCACCAGGGTGGCCAGGAAGCCGAGAATCGCCCCTGCCACCGCCACCCAGAAGACCCCGCCCAGGGCCACGGACATGGCGTCGTGCAGGGCGCTCACGATCTGGGGGAGGAAGGGGCGGATCTCGGCGCGTGCCGCCGCCGGCGCGGCCTGCAGGATGGTCTGGCCGAGGTTGCCCACCGAGGCGATGTTGTTCTCGGAGAAGGCGCTGCCCGAGATGTGGCCGGTCAGCTGGGCCGGGAGGTGGGCGGCGCTCAGCTGCTTGGGCAGCTGGGTGGACAGCCCCTGGGTGAAGACGGTCCCGGCGACCGCCAGCCCGACCATGCCGCCGACCTGCCGGAGGAAGGTGAGGGTGCTGGTCGCGGTGCCCAGCCGCTCGCGGGGTGCCGCGTTCTGGATCACCACCGTGAACACGGACATCGAGGGACCAATGCCCAGCCCGGTCAGCCCCAGCCAGAGCCAGAGGGTGGGGGTCGCCGTGGTCGGGCTGAGATGGGTCAGCAGGAAGCTGCCGGCGATCAGGATGCCGAGCCCGATCAGGAGCAGCAGCTTGTACCGGCCGGTCCGGGTCAGGTAGAAGCCGGCGCCCACGCTCGTCACGATCAGCCCCAGCAGGAGCGGCCACATCGAGTACCCCGAGGCGGTGGCGCTCACCCCCTTGACCACCTGGTAGTAGAGCGGGATGAAGATGACCGCCGCGAACATGCACGACGAGACCATGAACACGGCGACGTTGGTGGCGGCCAGGGTCCGCGTGGAGAAGAGGTCGAGCGGGATGATCGGGTGCTGGACGCGTGACTCGTTGACGACGAACGCGGCCATGATCACGAGCCCCACGAGCATCAGTCCGCCGACCTGCCAGGCCGTCCACCCGTAGAGGTTGCCCGACGCATCGGTCAGCCCCTTGAAGGTGAGGCCGATGAGGATGGGCACCACCCCGACCGTGAAGATGGCGATGCCGGAGAAGTCGAGGTCGCGCAGGCGCGCCGCGGTGGTCTTCAGGTTGGGAAGCCGCGTGGAGATGGCGTAGAGGGCCACGATCCCGACCGGCAGGTTGACGTAGAAGATCCAGTGCCAGCTGATGTCGTCGGTGATGACCCCACCGAGGAAAGGTCCGACGATGAAGCTGAGGCCGAAGACGGCGCCGAACAGCCCCTGGTACCGGCCGCGCTCGCGAGGCGTGAAGAGGTCACCGATCACGGCGAGGGCGATGGGGAAGAGCGCCCCGGCCCCGCATCCCTGAATGGCCCGGAAGACGATCAGCTCGCCCATGCTCTGGGAGAGGCCGGAGAGGGCCGACCCGGCCAGGAAGATGCCGATGCCCACGATCAGCATCCGCTGCCTCCCGAAGACGTCGCCCAGCTTGCCGTAGATCGGAACCGTGATCGTGCTGGTGAGGAGGTAGGCCGTCACCACCCAGGTGTAGAGGTCGCTGCCCTTGAGTTCGCTCACGATGCGGGGGAGGGCGACGCCGACGATGGTCTGGTCCAGGGCGCCGAGGAAGAGACCGAGCAGGACTGCCCCCATGACGACGAGCTTCTCCCGGGTGGGCAGCTCGAGAGAGGCGTGCTCGGTGGTGGTGGGGAGGCTGGCGCCGGCGCGCTCGGCCACGTCGGATCTCCTGGGTGTGGGCTCAATCCATAGTTTGCCGGGTCGCGGCCCCGCCGCGACTCCCCCGGCTCGGCGTCACCGATGCCGCCACTCGTCGGCCCGCCTGGTGCCGCCACCGGGGTCGGGACGTGGGCACCGCATCCGATCGCCCCGCGGGCGCACAGAGCGGGGTGGGCGCCGGCCGCGAGGAGGGGCCCGGGGGCCGGATGTCGTGGGGGCGGCACCGGCCGGCCCCACCGGTTGGGCTTCGATCCGGCGGGTACACTGACGCCGATGAGTCCGCCTGCAGCCAGGCCGTCGCGGATCGGCGAGGCGGCGACGCGGGAGACCATCCGCGCCGCCGGCCTCCGCGCCACCCCTCAGCGCATCGCCGTCCTGGCGGTCGTCGCCCGCGCCGGTGGAGCCCACCTCAGCGCCGAGGACGTCTGGCAGCGCCTCCAGCGCAACGGGGAGATGGATCGTTCCACGGTCTACCGGGTGCTCGCCGATCTCACCGAGGCCGGACTCCTGGAGCAGGTGAGGCTCGGTGACGGGGTGGCCCGCTTCGAGATCCAGGAGATCGCGCACCACCACGCCGTCTGCACCCGCTGCGGCGCCACCGAGGATGTCAGCGTCGAGGCCGTCCACGCCCTCGCCTCGCGACTCCGCCGGGACACCGGGTTCTCGCTCGCCCATCACCCCCTGCTCCTGCCCGGGATCTGCGCTGCCTGCAGCTCGTCCGGAGACTGAGCCGGCACGTTGCAGGGGCGAGGTTGTTCTGTGACATCGTGACGTCGATCCCGGAACGGCCGGCGCCGTATGTTGAGGCTCGTCGCCGTGCATCCAGCGCCAGGCTGGAGAGATTCCCGGGAGTGTCAGGGTGCAGATCGGTCAGGGGGCGTCGCCCTTCGGCGTTGCCAAGCTCTGGCGTCGCGGCCAGAGCGATGATCCGTCGCCCCTCCGGGCGGCGGCATCGGGGCCCGTCCGGCCGCACGGCGAGGCCGCGGCGATGTCCGCTCCGCCGAGGATCAACCTGACCGTGATGAGCGGTGAGGAACTGGAACGCCACCTCACCGGCCTCTTCGGCCGTCGCGGCTACACCGTCTGGCCGGTGCCGAGCCGCGGCGAGATCGGCTCGGCGCTGCTCATCTGCCGCGGCGACCAGGGGGTCGCCGTGCAGGTCAAGCGGTGGAATGCCCCCCTCGGTCCGGAGGTCGTCCGGGCCGTGCTGGCCGCGGTCCAGCATCACTCGGGGACCCTGGCCCGGCTGGGCTGCTCCCAGATGGGGGGCATGGTGGTCGGCACCGCTCCCTTCCGCGATGACGCCCGCCAGCTCGCCGCCGAGAGCGGGGTCCTGCTCTGGGACCGCGAGGAGCTCGAGGCGCAGCTGGCAGCCGACCTGGCGCGGCCGGGCGGGCGCGCCTGAGACCGTCGAGGCGGCGGACCGGTCGACGGGACGGTTCCCGCGGCGGTCCGGCTGACTACCCTCCCCCTGCCCCGATGCGTCCCGGGGAGGGCTCGGTCATCGCCACCGGGTCGAGCAGCACGTCCAGCTCGGCGTCGGTGAGCTCGGTCCGCTCGCGGGCCACCTCGCGCACCGTGCGCCCCGTGGCGAAGGCCTCCTTGGCGATCTGAGCGGCGCGGTCGTAGCCGATCCGCGGAGCCAGCCCGGTGCAGGTCATCAGGCCCTGCTCCACCAGCCGTGGGCCGTTGCCGGTCGCCGTGATCCCGTCCACGGCCTGCCTGGCGAAGTTGGTGGCGGCGGCGGCGAGGATGCCGATCGACTCGAGAAGGGCGTGGGCGGCGACCGGCATCATCACGTTGAGCTCGAGCAGCGAGCCGGTGGCGCCCGCGAAGGCGACGGTGGCGTCGTTGCCGACCACCTGGGCGGCCACCATGGTCAGCGACTCGGCGATGACCGGGTTGATCTTCCCGGGCATGATCGAGGACCCCGGCTGGACCTCCGGCAGCGCGATCTCGCCGATCCCCGCCCGCGGGCCGCACGCCAGCAACCGGATGTTGGCGGCGACCTCGTAGAGGGAGACGGCGGTGGCGCGCAGGGCGCCGTGGGCGGCCACCACGCCGTCCAGTGTCGCCTGGGCCTGGAAGTGGTTGCCGGTCTCGACCAGGGGGAGATCGCAGGTGACGGCCAGCCCGGCGATCACCCGCTCGGCGAAGGCGGGATGGGTGTTCACCCCGGTGCCCACGGCGGTCCCGCCCAGGGCCAGCTCGCAGAGCTCGCCGAGCGCCTGCCGGCAGCGTCGCTGGGCCCGCTCGACCTGGCCGGCCCAGCCCAGGAACTCCTGACCGAGGCGGATCGGGGTGGCGTCCTGAAGGTGGGTGCGCCCGGTCTTGACCACCGGCCAGAGCTCCTCGGCCTTGGCCCGCAGGGACGCCTCGAGGACGGCGAGCGCCGGGAGGAGGTCCCTCGAGAGGGCGACCGCGCCGGCGACGTGGATGGCGGTGGGGATCACGTCGTTCGAGGACTGGCAGAGGTTGACGTGGTCGTTGGGGTGGACGGGCGTCCGCGAGCCCAGCACGCCGCCGAGCAGCTCGATGGCCCGGTTGCCGATCACCTCGTTGGCGTTCATGTTGGTGGAGGTCCCGCTCCCGGTCTGGAAGACGTCGACCACGAACTGGCCGTCGAGCCGTCCGTCGGCGACCTCCTGGGCAGCCTGGGCGATCGCCTCGCCGAGCCGGCGATCGAGCAGCCCGAGCTCCACGTTGACGACCGCGGCCTGGCGCTTGATCAGGCCCAGCGCCCTGACGAAGTCGCGGGGGAGGCGCAGCGCGCTGATCGGGAAGTTGAGTCTGGCCCGCATCGTGCTGGCGCCGTAGTAGGCGCCGGCGGGAACCTCGAGCTCGCCCATGGAGTCGCGCTCGCGGCGGGTGGGCGGGGGATCGGTGCCGGCCATCAGCGTCGCTCGCTCGAGGGCACGATGATCTCGAACTCGGCGCCCTCTCCCGGCTCCGAGCGCGCGCTCGCGCTCCCGCTGTGGCGCTCCGCCACGGTCTTGACGATGTAGAGGCCGAGCCCGCTGCCGGGCACCTTGCGGTGGCGTTCGGCGACCGAGCGGTAGTACTTCTCGAAGAGCTTCTCCGCGTCCTCGGGGGGGAAGCCGGGGCCCTGGTCACGGACCGTGATGTGCACCCGCTGGTCCTGCTCCCACCCCCGCACCTCGATCGTGGAGCCGTCCGGGGAGTGCTTGACGGCATTGCCCAGGATGTTGGTCAGAGCGAGGGTGAGGCGGCGGCGGTCGCCGCGGAATGTGATCTCCGAGGAGACGTCCTGGGTCACCGTGCAGTCGCGGAGCTTCGCCTCCATGGCCACCGTCTCGACGCCGCCGCTGATCAGCTCGGCGAGCCCGATGGTCTCGAATGTCAGCTTGTCGTCGGGGTCCTCGAGCCGCGAGAGCTCGGCGAGGGCGTTGACCATCCGGACCATCATCTCGGTGCTCGCGGTGATCCCGTCGATGGCCACCGTGGCGCTGTCCGGCATCTGACCGAGCATGCCGGTCGACAGCAGCTGGCCGTAGCTGTTGAGGATGGTCAGCGGCCGGCGCAGCTCGTGCATGGTGATGGAGAGCGAGGTCCCCCGGGCGCTGCTGGTCGTGTTCATCGCCGAGATCTGCTGAGCCAGGCGCCGGGCCACCGTCACGCTCAGACGGGTGGCGATGGTGGTGAGGTCCTCGGCGGCGTCGAGGGCGAGCGAGAGCCGGGACTCGGTGTCCAGCCCCGCCTCATCCGCCGCCTTGGCGCTGGCGGGACGCAGCGCGGCGAGGTGGAGCAGCGCCCTCTCCACCCGCTGGTCGAGCTCGAAGGCCTTGTCGACGTCGATCTCGTGGAACGCCAGCAGTGGACCGAGGTCGTCGGCGGAGAGCGCCACCAGGGTTGCGCTGAGGAACTGGCGTGGGCCCCGCGTGGCCGCGCCCGGTCGGGTCTCGGGCGCGCTGCCCTGGAGCTGAGCCCAGATCTCCGCGACACGTTCGGCATGGGCCGCGAGGAAGTCGGCGAACTGCCCTGTCATGCCCCGCCGAGTGTACTCGCGCCCGGCGCGAACGGCGCCGATGGTGGGGATGGGCTCTCAGGCGCGCTGTGGATCAGCGCCGCACCCCGCTGATGGCGGGGCCGGGCGACGGGGTGGGCGTGGGTGCCGCGGTCGGAGTGGGCGTCCCGGTCGGGGTGGGGGACGACCCCGGCGTGGGCGTGGGCGAGGCGCTGGCGGTCGGCGTGGCGGACGGTGTCGCCGTCGCCGACGGGGTGGTCGAGGGCGAGGGCGCGCCCGACGGGGGTGGGGTGGTCGCGGGATTCGGCGTCTGCGCCCCGGCGATGGCGCCCAGCTGCGGCAGGTTGGGGGTCACGTTGCGCGGTGGGGCGGAGGAGGGCGCCGCCCCGAGGGCGGCCACCAGCAGGGCGATGGCGACCGCGGCGACCCCTCCGGCCCCCATCGCGGTGAGCACCGGCGCCGCCGATGGCCGGTTCCCGGTGTTCTGGGCGGAGCGCAGGAACAGACGGCGCGCCGGGGTCATGGCGATCCTCTCGGCGGCCGCGCTGGCCCAGGGCGCGCTCACGTAGATGAACGCCTCGAACAGCAGCAGCAGCCCCAGCAGCGCGGTGGAGAGGCTGGGGGCGCGCAGCAGCATGGCGGTGACGGCCAGCGCCGTGGTGGCCGCGATGACGCTCTCCGCGAGGCTGTAGCGAAGCGCCCGGCCCAGCGTGCCATCTCCCTCCTTCGCCTTCGGGGTGCGCAGGAACGCGGCCCCCCGGCGCACCAGTCCCCGGACGCAGGCCAGCGACACCACCCACGACAGCGCGAACCAGATGCGCAGAGCCCGCACCGCGTCCCCCCAGCCGCAGCCGGTGGTCCGTCGCAGCGCCCAGAGCCCGCGCAGCAGACCCGTGATCAGGAAGATCACGGGGATCACCAGCACGGCGCCGGTCATCTGCCGCAGGGGCAGCTGACGCTGCGCCGCGGTCGCGACCGCGGTCACCACCAGTATCAGCGTGAAGAGCGCGGTGAGCAGGTCGCCGAACCACTGCACCGAGCCGAGCAGATAGTGGATGCGCTGCGCCGCGGTGAGGCGGAGGCGGTGCTTCGCCAGCGGCACCATCTCGCGCCAGTGGGTGCGCAGGATCTGGACGCCGCCCAGCGCCCAGCGGAAACGCTGCTTCTTGAGCCCGTCGAAGCTGAGCGGCATCATGCCCGCCCCCCACGGGCGGGGATCGTACAGGCCGACCACGCCCCCGCCGTGTCCGAGCATGCGCAGACTGCACTCGGCGTCCTCGGTGATGCAGTCCGGATCCCAGCCCCCCACCGCCTCCAGGAGGCGGCGCCGGACCAGGCCCATGGTGCCGCAGAAGATGATGGCGTTGCGGTGAGCCCGCGCCGGCATGCTGACGTCGAAGAAGTAGCGGTAGCTGAAGAAGAGCCCGCGCAGGTAGGGTTCGTCCTCCCAGTCCCGGTAGTGCTGCGCCGCCTGGACGAAGCCCACCTCCGGGTCCGCGAAATGGGGCGCGGTGGCCTTCAGCCAGCCCGGGTGCGCGATGTAGTCCGCGTCGACGACGCCGATGACCTCGACCTCGGGGGGCAGGCGGCGGGTCGCCTCGTTGAGCGCCCCCGCCTTGAATCCCGGCCAGTCCTCGAGGTGGATGAACTGGAATCGCGGGCCCAGCTCCTCGCAGACCCGCTGCAGCCCCATCCAGACGGCGGGGTCGGGCGTGTTGTTGTCGACCACCTGCACCATGAGGCTCGGGTAGTCCAGTCGGGCCAGGGCCTCGAGGGTCCTGCGAACGATGTCCACCGGTTCGTCGTACGCGGGGACCTGGAGCGCGACCACCGGGAGGGGCCCGGCCCGCGCCGGGGGTGCCGGTGGTCCCCGGCGGCCGAGGACGTCGAGGATCTCGAACCCGTAGGAGAGGCTGAGCCCGAGGGCGATCACCTCGAGTGCCAGGAGCAGGCTGGAGGCCAGCAGAAAGACGGCGCCGGTGCTCTCCACCACGGTGAGCGCCACCGCGTAGGCGACGTAGCTGAGCGCCGCCAGGGTGAGCATCCCCAGCATCAGGGCGGCGAGCCCGTGCCAGCGCCGGAGAAGCGCCCAGGTCGACGCCCAGACCACGACTCCGGTCACCCCCAGCACCTTCCCGGCATAGGGATCGCCGCTGGTGAGCGCTGTGATCAGGCCGCTCGCCGCGAGCACGCCCATCGCGGTCGCTGCCGCGATTGGCCACGGTGAGCTCGGGGCGCCGTCGACCAGGCACAGCAGGGTCGCCAGCACCGAGGCGCACGCGAAGAAGGTGAGGATCTCGATGAGCATGCCAGCCGCGGCTCCGTTCACACCGGGCGGGCCAGGCCCCGCCGCCGGTGCTTAAGACCCTAACCCGCCGGTACCGTTCCCGGTTCTGCGCCGAGGCCCGCCGATCGGCGGGCGCCGCCAGCGCCGGCCGCGGATCCGCTACTCCCGAGCCGGCTCGTAGAACACCATCTGATTGGCCTGGAAGTGGAGGTCGATCTTGGTGGTCGGGCCGTTGCGGTTCTTCTCCACCAGCAGCTCGGTCACCGACCGATCGATGTCGTCCTTGTGCATGCCCGGACGGTAGAGGAAGAGCACGACGTCGGCGTCCTGCTCAATGGAGTTATGGACCACTATGTCATTTACTATCAGGTTGTGGAGGCTGTCGACCGTGATGTCGAACACATCCTCGGTGCCGTCCGCCTCGATCGCCGCGATCGGATCCCAGTAGACGTCACTCTCGGCGAGCCGGAACAGCTCCTCGCTGCGCACCGCGGCTGCAACCTGGGTCGCGCGGGCGCGGGTCATGCCGTGGGCGTAGAGGGCCACTCCGTTGTATGCGGTGCCCAATGCTGCTTGGAGAGAGCGGCCGCCGATCCCCGCGGAGCGCATCGCCGGTTGCACCACCGCCCTCCAGGCGGCGGTTGGGAGGACATCCCGGTTCGGGTTCCTCTCCGTACGGTCGAGCCGGTCCGCGATCGCAGCGATGTGATCGTCCGAGCCAGGTCGGAGGCCGCCCACGAGGGCGATGAAGCGAAGCAGATCAGCCCCGCCCGAGATGCCGACGTGGTACTGGTCCCGGCCCTTCCCGCCCTGGCTCACCCTTCGAATGTGGGACGCGATGTTGAGCTGGAGGAGCAGTGACCGGACCCCGTAGCCGAGCGCGCGGCTGCTGGACGCGTAGTAGACGCCAGGGGTCCGGTCGGGCGAGGTCGGCATGTGGATGCAGCCATCGGTCGCCCAGAGGTGGCGCAGGAAGACCCCGATGCCGCTCATGGTCTGCCCGAAGACCGCATCCGGAACCCGCTTCTCGTAGGAGCGCAGGCCGAAGACGCCGAGCCCCTCCAGCCAGGCGGCGACCGGGTTGCGGCGGCCGCGGGTCAGCGGGGCGGCGGAGACCAGGTACCAGGTGGGCTCGGGGTTGACGCGGGGGCGCACGGCGTCTCCGAACACCCGGGTGGCGAGGCCGGCCACCAGATCGGCCAGCTCGCGGTCCTTGGTCGTGTACTGGATGGTGTGTCGGGGGAGGGTGCAGCCGTCCCCGATGAGATGCCCGAGCAGGGCGAGCTCGTCATCGGTCATGGTGGCGTGGTCCCCGCTCGGCAGCCACCGCGGGGTCGCGAGGTGGTCGCCCGGGGCCAGCTCGTCGAGCCGCCGCCATCCCTCCACGGTGAGGAACCGATGGTTGGCCGAGGCCCGGATGCTGCGGCCGGAGCGCAGCTCGAGGCGGAACACCGGCTTGATCCCGGAATGGAAGGCACGGACCGCCCGCTTCGGCTCCAGCTGCCAGGTCTCCGGGTTCAGCGCCAGGACCTCGAAGCCGCCGCGGCCCACCAGCTCGCGGATCGGCACGGGCCGGCTCTCGCCGGCCAGCCAGACCAGGCTCTCCCCGGTCAGGCAACCGGAGTCGCGAAGGTCGCTGAGCTGGGGCTTGCGATTCTCGCGGCGCTCCGACTCACGGGAGAGCTGGGAGAGGGCGAGCACCGGGACCGAGAGCTCCTTGGCGATCGTCTTGAGCCCGCTGGAGATCTCCGAGACCTCCTGGACCCGGGAGTCCTGGCGGCCGCCCCGCATCAGCTGCAGGTAGTCCACCACCACCAGGTCGACGCCCTGCTGCGCCTTCATCCGGCGGGCCCGGGCGCGCAGCTCGCCGATCGGGAGCGCCGGCGTGTCGTCGATCCAGATGTTCGCCTGCGACAGCCGGTCCATGGCTCCCGCGATGCGCTCGAACGCGTGGGCGTCGGCCTGGCCGGTGCTGATCAGGTAGGCGTCCACCTTGGCCTCGCTGCAGATGAGCCGCTGCACCAGCGCCTGCTTGCTCATCTCCAGGGAGAAGATGACCACCCGGCGCTCCGCCAGCACCGCGGCGTTGCGGGCGATGTTGAGGGCAAAGGAGGTCTTCCCCACCGCCGGCCGGGCCGCCAGGATGATCAGCTCGCCGGGCTGTAGCCCCTGGGTCACCGCGTCCAGCCGGCTGTAGTTGGTCGGGACCCCGTGGACGATCTGGCGGCTCTGGGCGCGCCGCTCCATCAGCTCCCAGGTCTCCGTCAGCATCTGGGCGATGTGGCTGATCTCGAGGCTCCGCTGCGAGTCCGCGATCGAGAAGATCCGCCGCTCCGCGGTGTCGAGGATGTCGTCGGTGCGCTGCCCGGCGTCGAAGCCGAGCTGGGCCATGTCCCCGGCGGCGGCGATGAGGCGGCGCCGCAGGGAGTTGTCGACGACGATCTGGGCGTAGTGCCGCACCGAGGCGGCGGTCGGCATCTTCTGGCTCAGCTCGGCGAGGTACTCGATGCCACCGCTCCGTCCGAGGGTGCCATCTCGCTCCAGCTGCACCTTGAGGGTGAGGATGTCGACGGGCTCTCCCCGATCGGAGAGCGCGAGCGCGGCCCGGAAGATGTGCCCGTTGCGCTCGGCGTAGAAGTCGCCGGGCCCCAGGATGTCACGCACCGCGAGGATGGAGTCGGCGTCAATCAGCAGGCAGCCGAGCACCGCCTGCTCGGCGTCGAGGTCGTGGGGCAGGACGCGTCCCGAAGGCACCGCCGGCCCGCCTGCTGCCGGCCCCCGCAACTCCTGCGGAGGCGTGCTCACTTCGCGGCGACGACGACGCGAAGAGTCTCGGTGACCTCGGGGTGGAGCTCGATCTCGACCTCGTGGGGGCCGAGAGACTTGATCGGCGGCTCCACGGAGATCTTCCGCTTGTCGATCTCGAGGCCGGCCTCGCGCTTGAGCTGCTGAGCGATGTCGGCGTTGGTCACCGAGCCGAACAGCCGCCCGGCCTCGCCGGTCTTGGCGTAGATGGTCACGGTGAGCTTGCGCAGCCGGGCGCTGACCTCGCGGGCGTCACGGAGCGCCTTCTCGGCCCGGCGGCGGACCGCCTCCTCGCGCTGCCGGATCTGCTCGACCATCCGGTCGTCGGCGGCGACCGCCAGGTGATGGGGGAGCAGGTGGTTGCGGGCGTACCCGGGGGCGACCTCCTTGACCTCTCCGGCACGCGCCGTCCCGGGAACCTCCTTGAGAAACATGACCTTCATGCCACAGCGCCCCTCTGCTGATGCGCCAGCTTGGCGCCATTCTGCTCCGCCCCGGTTTCGAGGTCGATCCAACCCTCTGCTGCATCCGCGTCGTGCGCGGGCCGCATCCGGTGCCAGATGAAGAGCGCCAGCCGTTCGCCGGCGCGGACATCGTCGTCGAAGCGGCTGCGGCGCTCGGCGATGAGGCGCTCCTGCTCGGTCACGACCTCGGGAGGAGAGACCGCGATGAAGACGCGGAGCGCGACCATGGTCACGGCCAGCAGATCGATCTCCCCGATGAAGGGGATCCCCTCGGGCAGGTCCACCACCGGGGTGGCGGCGAGTCCGAGCACGGCCAGCACCGCCGCCTTGGGGCCGATCGGCACGCGCGGGTCGCGAACCAGGCAGTAGGCGAGCCGGAGCTGCCGGGGAAGGTCATGGAAGAGGTTCTTGAACCAGCGCAGCCTGTCGAACATGGCCGACCGATTCTACGCGCCGCCCCTTCGCGGCCGGGTCGGGTCCGCGCCCCGCCCTCCGGGACCCGTCGCCGCGCCTCCACGTCGGGTCCGCGGCCCGTCACGCGGCCCCGCCTGCGCCCCTCTCCGCGCCGTCCACACTGCGCGCCTCCCCCCGGGGGGCGGGCTCGGTTGGGCGATGATTGATCGCCGTGGACATCGAGATTCGCCGCACCGAGCCGGGCGACGCGGAGGAGTTCGTGGAGCTGCTCGCGGCCGCCTTCGGGCACCGCCCCGCCCCCGACCACGTCGCCGAGGACGTTGCCGACGTGGCCGCCATCCGCGGCTGGCTGGCGCTGGCGGAGGGCCGGCCGGTCGGGGTGGGCGGTCTCATCGACGTCCGCCTCACCCTGCCCGGCGGCACCCGGCTTCCGATCGCGGGGGTCACCGAGGTCGGGGTGCTCCCCACCCATCGCCGCCGGGGAGTGCTTCGAGGGCTGATGGCCGCGCTCCTCGACGACGCCCGCGCGACCGGCGCCCCGTGCGCCGGGCTCATGGCCAGCGAGGCCCCGATCTACGGTCGCTTCGGCTTCGGAGCCGCGGAGCGAGTGGCCCGGGTGGAGGTGGAGAGCCGACAGGCCGCTCTCGCCGAGCCGCTCGCCGATCCCGGCCGGGTGGAGGTCGCCGACCTGGCCACGGCCCGGGCGGAGTTCCCCCCTCTTCACGAGAGGCTCTGCGCGGCGCGCAACGGGATGGTGACCATCCCCGGCTTCCGGCTCCGCCGCCGGTACCGGGACGCCGACCGTGAGAACGGCGGCTTCGGCGCGATGCGCTTCGCCCTGCACCGCGACCCGGGGGGCGCGGTGGACGGGCTGCTCGCCTACCGGTCCAGGCTGGACTGGATGTGGAGCAACCCGCCGCGCGGGGATCTCCGCGTGGAGGAGCTGTGGGCGGTGTCGGAGGAGGGCGAGAGCTCGCTCTGGCGGTTCTGCCTGGAGCACGACCTCATGACCCGGGTCACCGCGCAGTGGCGCCCCGCTGACGAGGCGTACCCGCTCCGGCTGGCCAACCCGCGCGCCTGGGTGCAGAGCCTGGACGACGGGTTGTGGCTGCGCCCGATCGATCCCCCGGCGCTGCTGGCGGCCCGCCGCTACGGCCGCGAGGACGCCCTGGTGCTCGAGGTGCACGAGCCCGAGGGCTCGGCGCCGCGGCGCTTCCGGCTCGAGGGTGGCCTCCAGGGGGCGACCTGCGTGCCCTCGACCGCCTCGCCCGACCTCAGTCTCGGCACGGCGGCCCTGGGCTCCCTCCTGCTGGGCGACGCCACGGTGGAGCGGCTTCACCGCGCCGGTCAGGTCGAGGAGGGCACCGCCGGTGCCGTCTCCCGGGCAACTGCCATGTTCAGCTGGTCACCGCTCCCCTGGTCGGGCGCCTTCTTCTGAGAACCCCGTCCCCGAGGGGGTGACCCGGCCTCCAACCCACACGCCGGCCCACGTGCCGGCGGCGATCTCCCGGATCCCGCTCAGCCCCCGCCCACGAGCTCCGGGTGCCGGTCCAGCCAGCCTCGAGCCGCCTCCCGGTCGTCGGCGGGGAGCTCGCCGTCGAGGATGGCGTCGAGCAGCGCCTTCTGCACCCTGCCCACCCACGGCCCGGGTCCCCTCCCGGCACGCTCCATCAGCTCATTGCCGTCGAGGGGCGGGCGCAGCCGGGAGACCTGGCTGCCCGCGTCCAGCTCGGCCGCCCGCCGCTCCAGCTCGTCGATCGCCTCCACGCCCTGGAAGGCGGAGGCGCGGGTGTCGGCCCGGGCCACCTCGAGGATCCGCGGCCGCAGATCTCCGAGGGTGCGGATGAATCGGCGCACCGCGCTGTCGCCCACCTCGCCGGGCCGGTACTGGATCGGCCACATGTGATGCAGCACCAGGGCGCTCACCTGCTCGATCTCCTCGTTGCTGAAGCGGAGGCGGCTCATCACCGCGGCGGAGATCCGAGCCCCCGCCCTCGGATGGTCATGGAAGGTGTGGCGGCCGTCGGCGGCGATGACGTGGGTCTGCGGCTTGCCGGAGTCGTGGAAGAGACAGCCGAGCCGGGTCACCAGGTCGACGGGGGCCAGCTCCACCGCTCGGAGGCTGTGCTCCCAGACGTCGTAGATGTGCCAGCCGCCCTGCTCGACCCCCACCATCGGGAGCAGCTCGGGGATCCAGACCTCCAGGAGGCCGGCGCGGCGCAGCACCTCCATCCCCTCCCGAACATGCCCCGACAGCAGCAGCCGGCTCAGCTCCTCGCGCACGCGCTCGGCCGAGAGGATGGAGGACCGGTGGGCCATCGCACCCATCGCCTCCTCGACCCCCTCGGCGAGGTGGAAACCGAGCTGGGCGACGAACCGGGCCGCCCGGAACATCCGGAGCGGGTCCTCGGAGAAGGTGTCGGCGGGGTCGAGGGGGGTGCGCAGGATGCCCGCCCAGAGGTCGTCGAGCCCGCGCCCGGTGAGGTCGAGGATCCGGCCGTCGAGGCGCTGGGCCAGGGCGTTGACCGTGAAGTCGCGGCGGACGATGTCCTCCTCCAGGGTCCCGGGGTGGACGTCGGGCTTGCGCGATGCCGGGTCGTACCTCTCGGCGCGGGCCTGGACCACCTCGACGATGAAATCCCCGCCCCTCACCTGCGCCGTCGCGAACCGCTCGAAGACCGCCGGCCGGGCCCAGCCGAGCCGCCCCGCCACCTGCTCCAGCAGCGACACGCCGCTGCTGCCCACCACCACCAGGTCGATGTCCTTGCTCTCCCGGCCGAGCAGCCGGTCACGGACGAATCCACCCACCAGGAAGGCGTCGACGTGCAGCTCCGCGGCGGAGAGGCTCAGCGCCTCCAGGACCCCGGCGAGGTCGAGCCGAGGACGGATCGCGTGAACCCGGACCGGCATGAGCCGGAGTGTAGCGAGGCGGCGGCTCCGGTTCGGCGGCGCGGCCGGCTGCCGTCGCCCGCCAGACCGCGCGCGCGGCCGGCCTCTCAGCGAACCCTGATCGACTCGCTGGCCGTGGCGGTCGCGCCCCCGGTGTCGATGATGACCAGGGTGACGAGCTCGGTGCCCGCGCGCTTGTAGCGGTGGCTGGCGGCCACCGCGAAGCCCGTGCCCGATGCCGTGGCGCTCACCGGCGTCGAGCTCCCGTCGCCCCAGCTGATCTGGACGGCGTAGTCCGCCGCCACCCCGAGCGGGTCGGCGTCGACGAAGCGGGCCGAGAGCCTCACCGTCGGAGACGCCCTGGCCGGGACCACCGAGAGTGAGTCGATCGTGAGCGGTGCCGCGGTCACCGTGACCGGGACCGAGGCGGCGATGTCAGACCCGTCGTCGGGGGTGTAGACCGTCGCGCCGGCGGCGACCGTGATCGCCACCGTGGCCAGGCCCGTCCCCGGCTCCTCCGGGAACGTGTAGCCGCCGCTGTACACCACCACGTCGCACCATCGCTCGTCGCCGCAGGTCGCCGAGGTCCCGGGAGGTCCGGCGCCGACCGAGACCAGGCCCGGCTGCGACGCGCCGGTCGGCCAGGTGATCGCCGCGCTCACGCTGTCGAACGGCACCGAGCCGACATCGCCGTACCCGGCGACGGTGTCCACCGCGGCCAGCTCGTCGAGGGTGACCTCGGCGACCGGATCCCCCGCCGTCGACGTTCCCTGGACCGCGGTGACCGGGTCGGCGGTGATGGTGGGGACGTCCTCGAACCACTGGGCGACCTCAGCCAGGGTCTGCCACGTCCCGGGGGTGCCCGATGTGGGGAAGGTACCGTCGACCGGCAGCTCCACCGACGTGGCGTGATTCTCCTTGGCCCACTCCAGGGTTCCCCAGAAGTCGCCGACGTTGCCGTCGACCGCGGTCTGGAAGGCGATCGGCGCCCCCAGGGTGACGTTCACGTCCAGGTTGCTCACCGTCAGGTAAATCGGCCCGGAGGCGCCGGTCATCGCGCTGTACATCTGCGCGTAGGTCGAGGGGAGGCCGCTGATGGGGTCGCGGATGGAGTCGTTCTCCAGCACGCAGCGCGCGCCGAGCGTGTAGCGGCAGTACGCCATCATCTGCTCGGTGTAGGCCTCGTCCACGCTGGGGGGACCGGTGGCCGGCAGCACCTGATAGGGGTTGAACGACACCCCGATGCGGGTGTAGGTCCAATCCTGGCCCGCGGTGTCGATCTCCTCCTGCTCGCACGCCTGGTCAGCGGCGGTCGAGTACCCGGCCGCCAGCAGAGCGGTGCGGTTGGACGGGACCGAGGTGCCGAGCAGGAACGGCTCGGGATAGAAGAGGGCGCAGCGGGAGACCACGAACTCGGCGATGTCGGGATCCCCGTCGTACTTCGCGGCCAGCGCGCTCTCGAGGCTGTCGTAGAGCTCCCCGTACTCATCGGTCCAGAAGGGCCCGGCGATCCCGGGGGTGCCGTCGTAGGGGTTGGTCACGGCGATGCTTCCGGTCAACGCCAGCACCCAGGCCGGCGTGTTGACCCCGGCCAGCACGCGGATCCGGAGCGGGGTGCAGGGGCTGGCTGCGATGGCCTGATCGATGGGGTTGTCGGTGGCCAGGCCCGCGGAGGTGGGCTCGAGAGCGCTCCAGGCCACGTTCACCGAGGCGGCGTCGAGGTCCGCCGCGGGAGGGGACGCGCCCCGGTCGACCAGGCCGCGGATCAGCGGCTTGACGCCGGACGACGTGGCGCAGTTGCTCGGCCGCGCCGCCCCGGCCGGGGTGACCACGCCGCCGGCGAGGGTGAGCCCGAGGGCCATCACCACCCCCAGCATCCCGATCGACAAGCGCCAACCCGACCCTCGAGTCCGCCAGCCGCCCGGCATGCCGTCCCCCCTGCGCTGAGCCCGATCCCGTGTTAGCCGAGGCTATCACACCCCCTCGGCGCGCGCCGAGTCGCACCCCGGCACCGACCGGGATCCGGCTAGAGCGAACGACCGAGGAAGGCGGCCAGGCGGTCGAGGGCGGGCGCGTCCGCCGCGGCCGGCTGCTCCGCGCCGAACCCGCGCGGGTCCCTGGGACGGCCGGCGAGGGTCAGATGCACGGTGGCCAGGGTCTGTTCGGCGATCGCCTCCGGGAACGCCGCCGTCTGACCGGTGGCGCGGGCCAGGTCCCAGCCGTGGATCAGCCCCTCATTGGTCCGCATCTGGATCAGGAACTCACCGGGCTGCTCGCCCGCGTGGGTCGGATAGGTGCCCTCCGGGAAGTCGGGGTCACCGAAGGCTTCGCGCAGGTCCTGCGCCGACTCCAGGAACGTGGCGACCGGATCGTCCCCTGGTGCCGGGGCCACCCGCGCGCGGAGCTGCTGGAAGCCCTCCGCGCCCTCCGGCCGCTCCCCGTCCGCGATGGCCGTGAACATCCGGTTGCCGGCGATCAGATGGTCCACCACCCGCCTGACATCCCACTCGGCGCAGGGTGTGGGCAGCTCCCACTGTTCGGGGCGCACCCCCTGCACCAGCAGGCCACAGGCGTCCATGACCTGATCGAAGTCGGCGAGGGCGATCGCGGTGGCGGGCATGCCCGCATGGTACGGGGCGGGACGACGCGGCTGCGATTCCGCGGGGAGGCCCACCACCGTCCGCCGGCCTCGCCGGCCGGCTACGCGCCCAGGGCGGCCGCCATCGCCCCCGGGTCCCGCCCACCCCGGCGTCGCAGCATGGCGACCCCGATCGCCCCGGCCGCCCCGGTGCAGACCGCCGCGGCCAGGAAGATGGTGCGCAGCTCGTCGAGCAGGGCCTGCTCGGCCAGCGCGTTGTAGGCGGCGCAGCTGAGCGGATGGCCCGGGCAGAGGATCGCCGGCGAGGGGATGGTGGCCGCCTCCTGGTAGTAGCGGTGCAGCCCGATGGCGGTGAGCAGGGAGATCCCGACCAGCATCCCCACCATCCGTGCGACCACCACCAGCGCGGCGGCCAGCCCATGCCTGGCCGCGGTGACGGCACCCAGGATCGCCGCGTTGACGGGAGCGATGGCCAGCCCGAAGCCGAGACCGCAGCCGGCGAGCACCGGGTCGCTGAGCCGGAGTCCCGCGCCCAAGGAGCTCGCGGTCCATCCCCCCATGAGCACGAACATCGCCGTGGTGAGGCCCATCCCGAGCAGGGTGGTCACCCGGTAACCGAGCCGCTCGCAGAGGAAGCCTCCGAGCACGGCGCCCACCGGGACCGCCGCCAGCAGGCGGAGCAGCACCAGCGCGGCGCCCAGCTGCGAGCCGTACGCGGTTGCCCGGGCGAAGATGGGGACGTCCACCAGCGCCGCCATCAGGCCCGCCCCGATGGCGAGGTTGGCGAGCAGGGCTCCGACCGCCGCGGGATCCCGGAGCTCGCCGAGGGGCAGCAGCGGGGCCGGAGCGCGGAGCTCGCGGACCGCGAAGGCGGCGGCCACCACCAGCGCCGCCGGGAGCAGCACCACGGCGGCGGGGGCCACCAATCCCCGGCTCGGATCGGCGGCCGCGAAGCTGATCACCACGAAGCCCAGCGCCACCGCGAGCAGGGCCCCGCCCAGCCCGTCGACGCGGCCCCAGAGCTCGGGCAGCCGCCGCAGCCGGAGCAGGCGCGGCGCGCCGGCGTCCCCGGTGAGGCCGCGGACGATGGAGAGCGCCGCTCCCACCAGCGCGGCCAGGGCGAGTGGCGTGGTCCACGCCGAGTCCCCCGCGACCGGTCCCCAGAGCACCCCCCAGAACGCGCTCCCGGCGAGCGGGCCGGGGGCGGCCACCGCCAGGCCCGCCAGCCCGAGTGTGCTCGCCAGCAGGAGGCTTCCCGGGAGGTCGACCGCCCTGGCTCGCTCCCCCCGCCGCTGCGGGCGGCTCCGCCCACCCGGTTCGACCTCGCGGGCGGCAGGCTCAGCGGCCCCTTCCCCCGCCGCGCCGCCGGCCGGTCTCCCCGCCTCGCCGGCCCGCTCGCCCCCGGCCGGCCGCGAGAGCAGGAATCCGGCGCCGAGCAGCGCGGCCAGGGGCAGGTTCAGCCAGAAGATCAGCCGCCAGGTCGAGAAGCTGAGGATGGCGGCCCCGTAGAGGGGGCCGAGGACCGCGCCCAGCTCCTGAACGCCTCCGACCACGCCCAGCGGGATCCCGCGCCGGCCCGCCGGCCAGAGGTCGGCGACGATCGCGAGGGTGACCGGGACCAGCCCCCCGCCGCCGGCCCCCTGGAGGGCCCGTCCCACCACCGCCCCGGTCAGGTCCTGCGCCGAGGAGGTGATCAGCGACCCGAAGGCGAAGACCAGGAGGCACCCGGTGAACACCCGGCCGCGGCCGACGATGTCGGAGAGCCGGCCGAGCAGCGGCAGCAGGGCGACGTAGCCGAGCAGGAAGCCGCTGATGATCGGGGTCGCCGCCTCCAGGTGGTCGAGGCTCAACCCGATGTCGCTCATGATCGCGGGCAGGGCGAGCACCACCACGTAGGTGTCGGCCGCGGCCAGCATCACCCCCGCCGCCGCGAAGCCCAGGCGCCAGCCCGAACCCCGCGCCGCGCCTGCCTCCGCGCGTCCGGCGCGGGCGGTCACGGTGGCCCCGCCGCTGATCGCGCCGCCGGGATCGGGACCGTCCACCTGGTCAGGAGGTGGGCGGCGGGCTGACGCTCACGCTCTCGCCGTAATCGTCGAGAACGAGGTGGAAGGTGCTCTGGGTGCCGGCCGCGAAGATGGGACCGGTCAGGTCGACCTCCCTGACCTGGTAGGTCCCGGTGTCGATCGAGAACACCGCCGAGACCGGCTGGCTGGGATCGGCGTCCACCAGCAGCGCGGCCAGCAGGCTGCCCGGCAGGGTGGCGTTCACCTGCTGGAGGGATTCGCCGTTGAGCCGCACCGAGGAACCGAGGGTGGGGTCGTGGGCGGAGGTGAGCAGGGTGGAGATCCCGCTGTTGGGATCCAGCAGCTTGCCGGGATCGCCGAATCCGTACTGCGAGGGGTTCGCCTTCTGGAAGTCGTCGGTGAAGGGGAGCTGGACGTAGAACTGGCCGCCGGCGGAGACCACCTTGATCTGCAGGGGGAAGCCGGCCTCCTCGATCGAGAGCGTCCCCGAGAAGCCGTCGGGGCGCACCGCGTCCCCCTGGGCGGCGGTGAGCAGGGTCCCGCTCCCGCTCACGTTCTGGCTGGTCAGCTGGATGTGGAAGGCGGAGGTCTGGTCGAATGTCGCCTTGGCCCGCTGGAGCAGGGTGGCGGCCGACGGTCCGGAGTAGCCGCAGGCCGCGACGGCCGCGGCCACCCCTGCCACGGCGGCGAGATGTCGGCGGTTGATGATCGAGCCCTCCTGTCGATCAGGTCCCCATCGGCCGCCGAGTATGAACGACGGTGGAGCTATCGTGGCAGGCCATGCCCGCCTCCGACCGCGGTCGCCATCCGGTCCTGCGGCTGGTGACCCTGTTTCTGCTCGTGGCCGCCGCCGGCTGTTTCGCGGTCAGCATGGTGAGGATCTCCTTCTCGCCCGCCTTCATCGCCGAGCTCCAGCAGCTGCCCGGCCTGGGGGCGCTCCCCGCCGCCTGTGTCAATGGCGGGATCGCCGCCTACAGCGGTCTGACCCTCGCGGCCGGCGGGAACCCCACCGTCAACGCGGCATGCCTGAGCAACATCCAGGATGCCGGACAGGCCAACCTCGGCGTCCAACCCCTGGCCCTCCTCGCCGGTCTGGCCATCCTCGCGGCGGTGGCGCTGATCGCCTGGGGCCGGCGCGGGCACCGGCTCCTGAGCGGCGTGCTCGCTCTTGTCGCCGGCGTCCTGCTGGTCCTGAACGCCCTCCACCTGGGCCAGGTCTTCGCCGGCCATTTCGGGCGGGGGGCGGCGGCGATCACCAGCGGGCCCGATCCCGGCCTCTGGGCGGTGCTGGGGCTGCTGGTGCTGGTCCCGCTGGCCCAGCTCGGCGCCGCCGGAGCCGGCTGGGCGCGGCTGGCACTGGCCCCCATCGAGGAGGGGCCTCCGCCCCGCCGCTGACGTCCGGCCGGCTGGGTCAGCGCGGCCGGCGCCCGGCCAGCTCGCGGAGCAGGGCCACCTGCTGGCGGTCCGGGCCCTTCCGGTCGTGACCGGGGACCTCGAGCACCCAGGGGACGCGGCGCAGCCGCGGATCGCCGAGCAGAAGCCCGAAGGCGGCGGTCCCGATCTCCCCCTCCCCGAGGTTGGCGTGGCGGTCCGCGTTGCTGCCGAGCGCCCGGGCCGAGTCGTTGACGTGGACCAGGCCCAGCCGCCCGAACCCGATCAGCCGGTCGAACTCAGCCAGGGTGCGGGCCGCCCCCTCCGGATCGCGCAGCTCGTACCCGCTCGCGAAGGCGTGCTGGGTGTCCAGGCAGACGCCGACCCGGTCGGAGCCGCCGGCCTCGACCACCCGGGCGACCTCCTCGAAGCTCCGACCGACGCAGCCACCCGAGCCGGCGCTGTTCTCGACCAGCAGCCGCGTTCGGCTCGGCGGGCTGCGGTCGATGACCTCACGGATGGCCCCGCCCACTTGGGCGACCACCGACTCGAACCCGGCCCCCAGGTGGGAGCCGGGGTGGAAGACGACCCCCTCGGCGTCGAGCGCGGCCGCCACCTCCATGTAGTGGACCAGCGAGCCCACCGACGATCGGAGCAGCTCCGGCTTGGGGGAGGCGAGGTTGATGAGGTAGACGGCGTGCAGGTAGTGGCCGCGGAGCCCGGCGGCCGCGTACTTCTGGAGGTAGAGCTGGCGATCGGTCTCCTCGAGCCGCAGCGGCCTCCACATCTGCGCCGAGGTGGGGTGGGTCTGGATGACCTCCGCGCCGATCGCGAGGGCGCTGTCGACGGCGTTGTGAAGGCCGCCGCGGGCGGCCACGTGAGCCCCGATCAGCATGGGGACGATTCTGTCAACTGGGGAGCCGGGCCTCAGGGGGCGACCAGCAGCTTGATCGCCAGCCCGATCCCGACGCCGGCCACCCCGTAGCGGAGCGCGAGCGGCGGGATCCGGCGGCCGGCCGCCGCTCCGACCGCGCCGCCGACCACCGTGCCGGCGGCGAGCACCAGGGCGTCCAGCCAGTGCACCGGTCCGAAGATCGCGAAGCCCACCGCCGCGATGGCGTTGACGGTGGTGGTGCAGACGACCTTGGCCGCGTTGAGCCGCTGCAGCGTGTCCTGGACGAAGAGGCCGAGGAGGGCGAGGAGCATCACCCCCAGCGCGGCGCCGAAGTAGGCGCCGTACATCCCCCCGAGCACCAGCCCGCCGCGGAACACGGGGGAGGACTCCCCCGCGTGGGCCCCCACCAGGCGGGCGAGCACGGGCTGGAAGAGGAGGGCGAGGCAGCCGACGATGATCAGCCAGGGGATCACCCGGGTGAAGACCCCGGGGGAGGTCCGGAGCAGCAGCACCGTGCCGGCCAGGCCCCCGATCGACATCGGCACCAGCAGCCGCGCCACCCTCCGGCCCTGCCCGACCAGCTCGGCGCGGTAGCCGTGGCTCCCCGTGAGCAGGCCGGGGACCAGCCCGACCGTGTTGGTCACGTTGGCGGCGAGGGGGTTGAGGCCGGCCCCGAGGAGCGCCGGGTAGCTCAGCAGCGAGCCACCCCCACCGATGGTGTTGGCGATCCCAGCGAGCACGCCGGCCCCGGCGACGAACCCCGCCTCGAGCCCGGTCACCCTGGTCTGCGATCCTGCCCGCCGGTCACGGGTCGAATCTTCGCAACTGCGGGGACGCCGCGCGCCGGAACCACCGGCGCAGCGCCCGCGGCCCGCACTTGACCTACGCGGCGGACTCCGCGGGAATCTTCACCGCTTCCTCCGCGGCGATCCGCTCGGCAGCCTCCGCCGCCAGCCGCGCGGCCGTCTCCTCCGAACCCTCCGCGGGACGGACGATGGCGGCATCGAGGCTGTGGCCGCTCTTCTCGGGGAGCACCTGGGTCAGCAGCGCCCCGGCGACGCCCAGGCCCGAGCAGAAGATCAGCACCCCTCCGAGACCCAGCGCCGAGCTGAGCAGGGGGAAGAGGAAGACACCGAGGAAGGCCCCCAGCTTGCCCACCCCGGCGGCGATGCCGTGCCCGGTGGTCCGCTCCCCGACTCCGAACACCTCGGTGGGGATCAGGAAGGTGGTGACGTTGGGCCCGAACTCGGTGAAGAAGTAGCTGATCCCGTAGATGAGGAGGAAGGGGACGATGACGTGGGTGAGCCCCGGGATGAAGCCGATCAGCCCGAAGCAGATCGCCATCGCCACGAAGCCGATCCACTGGAGCCGGCGATGGCCGATCCGATCCACGTTGAGGAAGGCGAAGACATAGCCCGGCACCGCGAAGAGGGCAAAGATGATCAGCGTCCACGCGGTCGACTGGAGCAGGTTGGCCCCGGGCGCCACCCCGCGCAGGATCACCGGCGCGGAGATGGTGTTCCCGTAATAGACGTAGTCGAGCAGGAACCACGAGCCCGCCGTGCCCAGGATGAGCATCAGCGACCTGCGGTCGGTCAGGAAGGCGCGGAGGCTGCTGCGCCCCGTCCCGCCGCCCTGCACCGCCGCTCGTACCACACCCTGGGTGTACTTCTCCATCGCGGCGCGCGCCTCGGTCTCGCGACCCTGGACCTGGGCGGCGTAGCGCGGCGATTCCGGGGTCTTGATCCTCAGGTAGAGGACACTGAGTGCCGGGAGGGCCCCGAGCCCGAGCATCAGTCGCCAGGCCAGCTCGTGGTTGACCCCGGAGGCGAGCAGCGCGAGCGCCACCACCGGACCGATGATCAGGCCGGCCGCCTGGGACGAGAAGACGAGCGAGACCAGCAGCCCGCGATGCTCGCGGTTGGCGTACTCGCTGGCCATGACGGCGCTGACCGGATAATCGCCGCCGATGCCGATGCCCAGGATGAATCGGCAGGCCACCAGCCAGAGATAGCCCGGAGCCAGCGCGGTGGCCAGGGCGCCGAAGGCCATGATCCCCGCCACCAGTCCGTACACCCGGGTCCGCCCGAGGATGTCCGCGACCCGGCCGAAGAACAGGGCTCCCACCAGGGTGGCGAGCAGGGTGGCGCTGCCCAGGAAGCTGGTCTGGACCGCGGAGAGGTGCCACTCGCCCTTGATCAGGACCAGGGCGACTCCGATGATGAAGAGGTCGTACGCGTCGGTGAAGAACCCCATCGCGGCGGTGAAGGCCGCCTTGAGGTGATAGAGGCTGAGCGGAGCCTCGTCGAGCGCCTCACCCAGGGTGCGATGTGAGGGGGCGGTCGTCGAGCTGGCGGTGCTGCCGTCCACGTGGTGCTCCATACTCTCGGGGTCAGGGCTCCGAGTTAAAGGATGGAGAAGTCGGGATTAACATGTCTTTAACGACCGAGGGCACCGCGCCCGAGACCGACCAGGTCCTGATCGACGTCTGGCGGCTCGCCGAGATCGTCGAGGCCCAGGTCGCCGAGGCGCTCCGGGTCCTGGCCGACGCTGACCTGGAGGGCGCCGACGCGATCGTCCAGGCCGACCTCGAGGTCAACCGGCTCCGCTACGCGATCGAGGAGCGGGTGACCGCCGAGCTGGCCCCCGGGGTGGGCGAGGGCCGACTGCGCCTGCTCATCGCGGTGCTCTACGTGATCAGCGACCTGGAGCGGATCGGTGACCATGCCGAGGGCATCGCCAGGGTCGCCCTGATGCTCGGGCGCCCGCCGATGCGCGCCCTGCCCGCCAGCATCCCGCACCTGGGTTCACAGGTGGAGGGGATGCTCGCCTCCGGGGTGAGCGTCCTGCGCGACCGCGACGTCGAGGCGGCCCGCCGCCTGGTCGAGGAGGACGACGCCGTCGATCGCCTCTACGACGACATCTACGGGGAGCTGATCGCCACCATGACCGCGCAGCCGGAGACCGTCGTCCCCTGCACCTACCAGCTGTGGGCCACCCACAACCTGGAGCGGATCGCCGACCGGGTCACCAACCTCTGCGAGCGCACCGTCTACCTCGGTACCGGCCGGATCGAAGACCTCAACATCTCGTCCTACTGAGGGGGCCGCGGTGCCCACCGTTCTTCTGATCGACGTCCCCGAGTCCCGCGCGCTCGCACTCGAGGAGCGCCTCGCCGTCGACGGATGCCTGGTGCGCCGGGCCACCGGCTGGCCCACCGACCGTCCCGAGGCCGGGGAGGTGGACGTGGTCCTCGCGCACACCGCCGACCCCGCCGCCCTGGCCCTGGCGGTGCGCCGGTTGAGCCGGGCTCCGCTGGTCCTGGTGAGCGGTGCGGAGGCACCGGCCCGGGTGGCGGCGCTGACCTGCGGCGCCGACGTCTGCCTCGCCGACACCGAGCCCGAACCCGTGATCGAGGCCCATCTGACCGCGCTGCTGCGGCGATGGCAGCCGCGGGTTCGCCACCAGCTCGAGACGGTCCAGGTCGGCGAGCTCGCCCTCGACCCCCCGGCTCGGCGCGCCCAGGTGGACGGCGCCGATCTGGAGCTGCGACCCCGCGAGTTCGACCTGCTGGTGGCGCTGGCGCGCTCCTCGGGTCGCGCCTTCCGGCGCCACGAGCTCCTGGACCTGGTCTGGGGCCCCCGCTTCGTCGGCGGGGTCAACACCGTGGACGTCCACATCTCCTGGCTCCGCCAGAAGCTGCCCCCCGCGGCGCGGGTCCGGATCACCACCCTGCGAGGGGTCGGATACCGGCTGGACGAGCTGAGCCGGCCGGTCGCGCCGGTGCCGGGCCCGGCCCCGGGCCCCGCCGTCGAGGGCGAGGGGCCGCCGGAGCCGGCCGTCTCCCACGAGACCGAGGCGGCCCGCTTCGAGGCGCCGATCCCCAACGGCGCCGCCGCTCAGGTCGAGACCACAATCCCAGTCTCCCCGGGCCAGCCGTAGGGTCACCAGCGCCGGGCGGCGGTTCTCGCCGTCCTTGGGGGTTGTTCGACGGAGCACGCCGGCGGGCTGATCGGCGACCATCCCTGCCCCGTGGCCTACGTGCTCGTCCTCACCGCTGTCACCGCGGTCTGGGGCTGGACCTTCGTGGTGATCAAGGAATCCATCGCCCACTACCCGGTGGCCCCCTTCCTGGGGCTCCGCTTCGGGCTCGCGGTGCTGGTCCTGCTGCTGATCACCCGCCGCCTCCCGGAGCGCCGCTCGCTCCTGATCGGGGGTCTGATCGGCGCCACCGTGGCCGCCGGGTACGCGCTCCAGACTTACGGCCTGCAGAGCACCGCGCCCGGGACGGCCGGGCTGATCACCGGCCTCTTCGTCGTCTTCACCCCGGTCATCGACCGCGCCTTCGGGGTGCGCATCCCTGCCCGGACCGCGATCGCGGTCGGCGTCGCCCTGCTCGGCACCGGCCTCCTCGCCGGCGGGGACCCGACCGCCCAGGTGGGGATCGGGGACCTTCTCGTCTTCGGCTCGGCGATCGCCTTCGCCTTCCAGGTGGTGCTGCTGGCCCGCCACAGCGCCGGCCTCCGCGCCACCGACCTCGCCCTGCTGCAGATGGCGGTGAGCTTCGTCGTCTTCTCGGCGGCCGGCTCGACCTCCTTCTCCGCGCCCAGCGGGGGGGTCTGGTTCGGCATCGTCATCACCGGGGTCTTCGCGAGCGCCCTCGCCTTCTGGATCCAGGCGTGGGTCCAGGCAAAGATGAGCGCCACCCGCGCGGCCCTGATCATGGCCATGGAGCCCGCCTGGGCGCTCTTCTTCGCGGTGCTCCTCGCCGGGCAGCACCTCAACCTGGTGCAGGCGCTGGGCGCGCTCCTGGTGCTGGGCGCGGTGGTGGGCCACGAGGCGGCCCCGCAGCTCGCCGCCCTGCGCCGAAGTCCGGCGTAGTCCGCCGGGTCCCACGGCCCCTCCTCGGCTCCTCCTCGGCTTCCGCGGCACCGAGGGCGAGCCGGTGGGCCGGCGCCGGCCCGGCGCGTCCCCCCGGGTACGGCCCGGGCGTGCGCGGCAGGGGAGGTGGAAGGCCGCAACGCGCCACGGGCCGCGGGGATGGCGAGCGGCGCAGCCCTAGCCGCCGCCCGGCCCGGAGGCCAGATGCGGGCTGGCCGCCTGAGCGCCGTCGACGGCCTGGAAACCGGCGAGCAGCCGCTGCATGGTCTGGACGATCCCGGTGCAACCGCCGTCACCGACCGCCCGGAGGGAGCCGGCCAGGGAGGCCGCCTGCCGTCCCAGGATTCCGCACTGCTCGCCCCCGACGCTCGGGTCGGAGAGCGCGGAGCAGCCGGCGCGCAGCTCACCCGCCAGGGAGGCGATCCTCCCACCCTGGCCGGTGAAGGTCAGCGAGCACTCCTCGAAGGCCCGGGTGACGACCTGGAGGGTCGGGGATCCGCTCACCGTCCCGCCGCCATGCCCCGACCGCGAGCCGCCTCTCTCATCGCGAGGGTCTCACTGGGCTCGCAGCGCGCCGGCGACGGCCTGGTCGTGTTCGTCATACGACTGGCCCGACCTCTCCAGCCGGGTCGCGACCGCCATCAGCGCGTCGTGGCACGTCTGGGCGGCCCGATGCCAGTCGGCGAAGAGGTCGCCGAAGGCGGTGGCCCCCATGCCGAGCCAGGAGTCGAGGAGCGCCTGGATGCGCTGCTCGGTCTGGGAGATGGTCTGGTCCATCTGCCCCGCCAGGCCCCTCACCTGGACCGCGTGGGCCTGGAGCTCGCCATTGCCGACCTTGAGAAGATCGCTGCTCGCCATCGCCGCGGTGCCTCCGGGAAGTGGTGCGGATGGTCCGGCCCGGACCGCCGGTCCGGAGCGCCACCGGCTCCAAGTCTTCGCCGTGGCCTCGGACATCCCGCGGACAACCACATGCGGATGAGGCCAGTCCGCATGGCCTCACCCGAGCGGCGCGGCGTCCTGCGCGATCAGGCGGCGCAGACCCCCCACGGCGACGTCGATGGCGGCGTCGACCGGCAGGCCCCGCGCGTCCGGCAGCCCGCCGACTCCCTCGGCGGCGCTGTCGATGACCGCCAGGACGGCTCCGGCGCGGACCCGGCGCACCGCCGCGACGGTGAGCACCGTCGCGGCCTCCATCTCCGCCGCGATGCAGCCGGCGCGTGCCCAGGCGTCCCAACGTGCCCGGATCACCCCCGCCTCCGGGAAGCTCTCCGGGTCCATCTCCGCGTAGAAGGCGTCGTTGCTGAGCACGACGCCCACCCGGTGGCGGTGGCCGGTGGCGCGCGCCGCGTCGCGCAGCGCCAGCACGACGTCGAGATCGGCGACCGCGGGGAAGCCGGCGGGCGCGTAGCGGTCGGGGGTGCCGTCGCCGCGGGCCGCAGCCTGCACCACCACCACGTCCCCGAAACCGAGGCCGGGATCGAGGGTGCCGCAGCTGCCCACCCGGACCAGCGTGCGCGCTCCCGCCCTCACCAGCTCCTCGACCGCGATCGCCGCCGAGGGCCCGCCGATGCCGGTGGAGGTGACGCTGACCGGCACCCCGTCCAGGCTGCCGGTGTAGGTGGTGAACTCGCGGTGCGAGGCGATCCGCCGGGCGCCCTCGAGCCGTGCCGCGATGACCTCGCAGCGGCCGGGATCGCCGGGGAGCAGCACATAGGCCCCGATCTCGCCGGCCTCCACCTGGAGGTGGTACTGCCGCTCTCCCACGATCGGCGAAATGTATCAGGGCTGGCCCCGTCTCTCCGCGTACCATCCCTGCCATGTCGACATCCAGCCGGGTTGCCGTCGGCAGCGACATGCGCCATCAGGTCGCCGATACCGTCGCCGCCAACCTCGAGGAGGCGGGCTTCGCGGTGATCCGCTGCGGCGCGGTGGAGGCCACCGCCACCCCCTGGCCCGAGGTGGCCGAGCAGGTGGCCCGGCTGGTGGCCCAGGGTGCGGCCGAGGCCGGGATCGTCTTCTGCTGGACCGGGACCGGGGTCAGCATCGCCGCCAACAAGGTGCCCGGCATCCGCGCGGCGCTCTGCAAGGACGCCGAGACGGCCCGTGCCGCCCGCCGGTGGAATGGCGCCAACGTGCTCGCCATGGGTCTCGACGGCGCGACCCCTGACTCCGCCCAGGCCATCGTCGACGCCTTCCTCGGGTCCGCGGGGGTCGAGCCCGAGGAGGCGGCCAACGTCGAGCGCGTCGCGGTGATGGAGCGTCGCTACTCCGGGCACGGGGGGGAGCGGCACAGCGCCGAGGTCTGACCCTCGCCCGCGGAACCGGCCCGCCGCACCCGCCGGCACCGCCCGCCCGACGCCTGCCCGCGACGCCCCGTCCGCGTTGCGTAGGATGAACCCGGTGACGGACGTTCGCATCCTCTGCGTCATGGGCTCGGGAGAGACCGCTCCGACCATGGCGCCGGTGCATCGCGAGCTCATCGAGCGGGTCGGCGGCGACGCTGCCCGGGTGGTGCTCGTGGACACCCCGTTCGGCTTCCAGGAGAACGCCGACGAGCTGGTCGCCAAGGCCCAGGAGCACTTTCAGCGGAGCATCGGGCACCCCCTCGAGCTGGCCAGCCTGCGCCGGGTCGAGGCCTCCTCGGAGGTGGAGCGGGAGGCCGCCTACAGCCGTGTCCACGACGCCGACTATCTCTTCTCCGGACCGGGCAGCCCCAGCTACACGCTCCGCCAGTGGCGGCAGACCGAGATCCCCGGCCTGCTCCGCGAGAAGCTGGAGCGGGGCGGCTGCGTCACCCTCGCATCGGCCGCCGCGATCACCCTCGGGGTGGTCTCGCTGCCGGTCTACGAGATCTACAAGGTGGGCGAGCCGGTTCACTGGCTGGAGGGGCTCGACCTGCTGAGCACGGCCGGCATCAGCGCCGCGCTGATCACCCACTGGGACAACGCGGAGGGCGGAACCCACGACACGCGGTTCTGCTACATGGGCGAGGGCCGCCTCACCCAGCTCGAGGCCCTCCTCCCCGAGGGGGCCGCGGTGCTCGGTGTCGACGAGCACACCGCGCTCATCATCGACCTGGGGGCCGGGCGGGTCGCGGTCCGCGGCCGGGGCCGGGCGGTGGTGAGGCGCCACGGCGCCGAGACCAGCCTGCCCACCGGCACCGAGGTCTCCCTCGCCGAGCTGCAGGCGATGCTCGCCGGCAGGTCCGCCACCGGCTCCACCGCTCCCCTCCCCGCCGCCCAGCCGGTGGCGCAGCCCCCGGAGCCCAGCGAACGCGAGGAGCCGTTCCTGAAGCTCCTCGGTGAGCGTGAGACTGAATTCGACCGCGCCCGCGACCGCAGGGACGTGGAGGGGATGGTCGCCGCCATCCTGGCCGTCGAGAGCACCCTGGCCGAATGGTCGACCGAGACCTTCTCGGGCGATGAGCGCGAGCGGGGCCGCGCGCTGCTGCGGCGGATGGTGACCCGGCTCGGGGAGCTCGCCACCGAGGGGGCGGCCGACCCCCGGGAGCGGGTGGCCCCCCTGGTGGAGGCGATCCTGGCGCTGCGCCGCCAGTTCCGGGACGAGCGTCGCTTCGAGGACGCCGACCGCCTGCGCGACCTGCTCACCGGATGCGGGGTGGAGGTGCGCGACGGCCGCCAGGGCGAGGCCAGCGGCTGGGAGCTCTCCGGCGTCGCCGCGTCCGGCTGAGGGCTCGGCCGCCTTCGCGGCGCTACCATCGCTGCCGCCGCCTATCGCCAAGGGCGCACCCGAGGGGTTGCCATGACCACCTATTACGAGACACCGCCCCGGCGCCTTGGGCTCTCCAGCATCAGGCTGAGCCCGCTCGGCCTCGGCTGCTGGGCGATCGGAGGTCCGTCGGTGGGCGACGACGGGCGGGTCACCGGCTGGGGCGACGTCGACGATGCCGAGTCGATCCGGGCCATCCAGCGCGGCTTCGAGCTCGGGGTGACCTTCTTCGACACCGCCGACACCTACGGGGCGGGCCACAGCGAGCGCCTGCTGGCCCGCGCGCTCGGCCTCCACAACGAGGAGGTGGTGATCGCCACCAAGTTCGGCTGGACCTTCGACGACGACGGCAGCCGGAGGGGCCACGGCATGGACGTGAGTCCCGCCTACATCCGGTCGGCCTGCCACGCCTCCCTGCGCCGGCTCCAGCGTGACGACATCGACCTCTACCAGCTCCACATCGGCAGCCTCCCCGACGCCCAGGCGGACGAGGTGGTGGAGACGCTCGAGAGCCTCCAGGCCGAGGGACTGATCCGCCACTTCGGCTGGAGCTGCGACGTGGTCGAGCAGGCCCGGCGCTGGGCCGATCGGGTGACCTGCTCGTCGCTCCAGTTCATCTGCAACGTGCTCCAGGAGACCCCGGGGATGATCGAGCTCTGCGAGCAGAGCCGGATGACCGCGATCATCCGCAGCCCGCTCGCCTCCGGCTTCCTGAGCGGCAAGTACGGAGCCGACGCCCGGCTCCCCGGCGACGACTGGCGGGCCCAGGCGGTGGAGCGCGGGTGGGGCGATCTCTTCAACCCCGACGGGAGCGGCAACTCGCGCTGGCTGGCCAAGCTGGACTCGCTCCGCGAGGTGCTCACCGACGGGGGCCGCACCCTGGTGCAGGGGGCCCTCGGCTGGCTCTGGGCGCGCAGCGGGGTCACCGTCCCGATCACCGGGTTCCGCACCGTGGCCCAGGTCGAGGAGAACGTCGCTGCGATGAACTTCGGACCGCTCTCGGCGGCCCAGATGGCGCGGATCGACCAGATCCTCGGCCGCTGATCCGCCCGGCCCCGGCCCGGCGCGGCCCACGCCTGGAGCTCGGCCCCGGCCTGGCGGGCCCCGCGCCTCGAGCTCGCCCCAGCCCGACTCCCTCCGTCGAGCCGGTCGGGCATGATGTGCGTCAGCCGCACCCCGGCGCCGGACGCTTCGACGAGGATGCGCACCCTTGGCGGTCAGCCCCACCTACCCCACGCGGACCGTCGGGCGGCGACCGGGGTTCCGGCCCCTGGACCTGGTGTTCGGGGCGGCGGTGCTGCTCCTGGTCTACGCCGTCCTCAGGCTGGGCAGGAGCGCGTCGGTCTCGTACACCCCCAGCTCGCTCTCCACCCTCAACACGTCGCCGGCGCTGCTCCCCTACTACGCCGCGCGCAGCCTGCTGCGGATGTTCATCGCGCTCTTCTTCTCCTACGCCTTCAGCTTCGCCTATGCGTACGCGGCGGCCCACAGCCGGCGGGCCCGCCGGGTTCTCATCCCCGCGCTCGACATCCTCCAATCGGTCCCGGTGCTGGGCTTTCTCAGCGTCACCATCATCTTCTTCATCAGCCTCTTCCCCGGTTCGGAGCTGGGTCTGGAGGCGGCCTCCATCTTCGCGGTGTTCACCGCCCAGGCGTGGAACATCACCTTCTCCTTCTACCACTCGCTGATCACCGAGCCCTCCGAGTTCGACGAGGCGAGCCGGCTCCTCGGTCTCTCGCGCTGGAAGCGCTTCTGGACCCTCGACGTGCCCAACGGTGCGATGGGGCTGGTCTGGAACGGGATGATGAGCTTCGGCGGCAGCTGGTTCTTCCTCACCGCCTCGGAGCAGATCAGCGTTCTCAAGAAGAACTACACGCTGCCGGGGATCGGCTCGTACGTGGGCGTGGCGTCCTTCCACGGGCAGCTGGTGGACGTGCTGCTCGCCATGCTCACCATGGTGGTGATGGTGCTGCTGGTCAAC
>Ga0187875_10000163_pt1 | contig 61102 bp, 55 predicted proteins | sample June2016WEW_17_1_2_FD_132978 | JGI IMG/M metagenome (GOLD analysis project Ga0187875, IMG submission 132978) | Peatland microbial communities from SPRUCE experiment site at the Marcell Experimental Forest, Minnesota, USA - June2016WEW_17_10 | ecosystem: Environmental > Terrestrial > Soil >... | reverse complement strand
AGCTTGTGCATCAGCTCTTTCATTACCGTCGCGTCGTCGTTGACCCCAAGCAACAACACGCTCTGGTTCCCCAGCGGAATACCCGCGTCTGCGAGCCGACCGCACGCCTCCCTGACTTCGTGCGTCGCTTCCTTTGGGTGATTGGAATGAATGCTCATCCACAACGGATGATACTTCCGCAGCATCGCGCACAACTCGGGCGTGATTCGCTGCGGCAAAAAAATCGGGATCCTCGTCCCGATACGCAAAAATTCAACATGCTTGATCGCGCGCAACTCGCGCAGCACCGATTCGAGCCGCTCGTCGCTGAACAACAACGGGTCGCCGCCGCTCAATAATACATCCCGCACCTCCGTGTGCTCGCGGATATAACGGATCGCGTCGGTAAACTCGGTGTGCAGATGCTGCTCGCCCGCGCCGCTGACCACCCGGCTGCGCGTGCAATACCGGCAGTACGTCGCGCACCGGTCGGTGACGAGGAACAGCACGCGGTCAGGATACCGGTGCACCAGTCCCGGCACCGGCATATGTTCATCCTCGCCGCACGGATCGGCCATCTCCCACGGCGCGGTGACCATCTCCTCGACACGTGGGATCACCTGGCGCCGAATCGGACAGTTCGGATCCGCCACGTCGATCAAATTGAAAAAATACGGCGTGATCGCCATCGCCAGATGACGCCCCGCCTGTGAAACGCCGTCGCGCTCGGCGGGCGTCAACGGCATCAACGCCTCCAGCGCCTCCAGCGTGGTGATGCGGTTCCGCAGCTGCCACCGCCAATCGTTCCAGTCCACGTCGGGCACATGCGACCACAGGCCGCGAGGCACCAAAGGAAATCGTTCGTTCATGGAAGAAGGTTTTACCCCAACGCTCTTGGGATGCGGGGAATCAGCCTGGGGGTTCACACCAAACGGAACACACTCGGCGCGGGTCGCGCCCCACTGTCCTCCCCCAGGCTCATCAGGTTGCATGGCGAGGCGAAGTATAGGCCATGACAGACAGGTGTCAAGCGGGTGGCATTTGACGCCTTCCCGCAGCGCCACCACTTTGGAATCAGGACACTCCAACGAACCCAAAAACAGCCTCGAAAAGCGTCCCACGCTACCAAACTGGGCCAATAATTGGCTTTGCTGGTCCAAACGAACCCAACCGTTTTTCGCGAATCCGGAAGTCACAAGTCTCTCATAATGCCGCAGATCAGCGCGCAACTTCGATCCAAACTCGGTGGGTTCGTTTCGCAAAAAGTGCCTTTCGGGGAACCCTTGGTCTTTCAGGTAGGGACGGCGCGCCGCGCCGTCCGCCCCGACACCCGTGTCGGGGTCGAAGGCTGCCGTGCTTCGTGCCCTTCGTGACTTCGTGGTGAACATCTACCTCCCCCAATTTGGCTTTGTTTTTGGCTTTGTTCCGGTAACTTTTCCACACCGGCTTGATTAAACTTGGGTTTGTTTTACAATTTTTATTTTTTCTACAGCCTCTCCACCACCCCAACCGGTTGTGGTACCCCCATTGTCAAAGAACGCTCCAACGTCAGCCCCCCACTATATCCTAATAAAATATAAGGTCAATCGCATTACGATGAAGCCGACAATTCGCGGCTCCCCTCCAAGGAGGGGATAAAGGGGTGGGTGCCCTCCCGTACTCCGTCCGCCGTCTCCTCGCCCCGTAGGGGCAGGCCTCCGCGCTTGCCACCGATGGAAAGCGACTTTTGTAGCCGCGAAACTCTTTCGCGGTCAGAGCACTGTTTTAGTAGGGGCGCGCTCGTAGCCACGGCGCCTTGTCCGCCTCAGGCGGATTGCCTGCCCTGCCTGCCCTGCCTGCCCTGCCTGCGGTGAGCCTGGTTACCCTGAGCAAGGTCGAAGGGAGCAGCTCCGAAGGGCCGCGAGCGCCGGTTTCGGCTTCGGCACGGCGGGCTGGCCCAATTGGTAGGGATGGCTCGCCCCGGAGCGCTGATTTCGCAGTCTTCACGGCACTGGCGGCTCGAGCACCTCAGATTGCAGCAATTTTATGCCCTCTTCAATTTCACTACAGGGGCGTCACGATGTACCTGTAGTTTCCCAAGCTAGTTCCATTTTTCTCTTGCTTTCGGTCGGTGGGTTTGGTAGGGCTGCGCCCGCGCTGGAGAGCCGTTAGCGATTTAAGTCGTGCGAGTTTGATGGGATAAGCGGTAAACAATAAATGTAGAGGTGAGGGTTATGAAAATCAGCAACAACTCCGTAGCAGTTACTCTGGCAGTCACAGTCATCTGCGCCTTGGCATCATCCAGCCACGGCACCATTCTTTTCGAGGAGGGGTTCAACTACACACCGGGGACGGGTCTTGGTGCCAACACAAACCCTGGTAACAGCACACAATGGAATGGTAGCAATTCCGGTTTAACCATCGGCAGCAGCAGCCTGAGTTATCCGGGTTTGGTAACCATGCCCGGTAACGACCTTATAATCCAAAATAGTTCCTCGGGAACTTCCGTCAATTACTTCACCCCTCAGAGCGGCGACCAGGTTTTTATGTCCTTTCTGGTTCAGGTGAATACGATTGACGGCGCCAATGACTACTTCGTTGCGCTGAATAATTCGCAGAACAATGGCGCCCCGAGCGGCGGCGGCGACGTAATTGATACGTATTCCTACAAGAACGGCAATTTTGAAATGCGAGCTAACGCCGATGCCGCGACTGGCGGCGCTACTCCCGTCACCGCAGGGTTGAATACCACCTATTTCATTGTCGAGGAAGTTGATTTGGCTAATAAAGATGCCTACCTCTGGGTAGATCCAAGCAGCTTGACGTTCAGCGCCCCCGGCGGCAACGACACCCCGCCTACGGCCATTGCGCAGCTTACAGGACTCACAGCGGGCGAAACGGTAAGCGATGTGGGATTCAAAGCGCAAAGCACCACGGGTGCTTTTACGGTTGGTAGTCTTATTGTTGGCACCACATGGGGGGATGTCACCGGCGAGCTTGATGACTTCCCGCCCCCCCCGATCGGCCCCGAACCGACCACCTTTGTCCTCTGCGGGTTGGGTATGGTTTGTTTGGTTCTCGCGCGCCGGATGCGCCGTTAATATCCATTGTCCGCTTATTCACGACAGGCGCTGGGAAATTTTCCAGCGCCTGTTTAGTGTTTGACGCTGAACATTAACGACGTGGGGTCAGGTCTATTTATTATGCAATTATGTGCTGCGGAATTCGGCTCAGGTTTCAACCTTGCAACATTTGACGTAGCGACCCGCCCTCACCCCTGCGTTTCGAATTTCGCCATTCCGACTTCGAGTTTTTTACCCTGAGCAACGTCGAAGGGCATCTCCTTCGTGTTCTTCGTGCCTTCGTGGTGAAACCTTCGCGAGCGCACCTCACTGCGACAGGCCGATTCGGTAATAGCGCGACGGAGAACTCGCGGCATTCGCGTCGGTGACCGTCACGATGCCGCCCGTGCCCGGCACGTTGGAGATGATGGTCGACCACGGGCCGTTGACCACGTCGGCGGTGCTCTCGACGTAGTACACGCGGTTGGAGCCGGTGGCGAAACTGATCTCGGCGTCGTTCCCGTTGATCTGGACTCCGTCCATTTGCAGATCGGGCCCGACATCGAAGTTGATCACGCTCTCGATCCAATCCAGGTTCGCCGAGATGCGCGTGCTGTAGAACGCGCTGGGGATCGGCGCCGCGTTGGTCGCGGGCTGGAGCTCCCAGTCTCCCGGCGTCACCTCCTGGTACAACCCGCCCGCGTCGATCATCGACGCGTTGAAGGAGTTGCTGCTGGTGGCGTCCACGTTAAACGGGCCGTCCGCGGAATAGTTGATGCCCGCCAGTTCCCAGACGCCGTCGTTCTCGATAAACACGCCGCCTCCGGAATCACCGTACGAGATATCGCACGTGTTTGATCCCGTGTCACCGTCAAACGTGCACTGCAGCACGTCGCCGATACCGAGACCGAAGTTGGTCACGGAACTCACGGTGCTCTGGCCCCATCGCTCAACCCAATTGGTCACGCCCCACGTCCAGCCGTTCGTCAGTCCCTCCACGACGACGGGCACGCCCCGGTCCGTGCCCCGGCCGAATACCATGGCCGGGCTGTTCGTTTCCCCGGACGACGTGTACAGCGGCGCGTAGTACGGAAATGTCTCGGCCACCTGCCAGATGGCCAGATCGCTGTCGAGCGTGGTGTATTGCGCGACCGGGTGGTAAGTGACTCCACGGAAGACGAACACGTCGTTCGTCGAGCCGTAAATGTGCGCGGCGCTGATGAAAAACTGCGGCGCAATCGGCGTTCCCAGCCAGTTCCCCACCGGATAGTGGTTGGTAAACACCTCCAGCGAGGTGCTCCAAAAACCCTCGTATTGCCATCCGCTCTCGGCCAGCGCGCCCGTGGGCGCGTTCGTGTTGTACGCCGGATCCCCGGTCGATTGGAAGAGCACGGCGCGGACGTTCATCGCGTTCGCGGTAATCAACCAGACAACCACCAACACCGCCACAAAAGTCCCGCGCTGGCTCGTCACACCCATTTCCCTCATGTACTTCTTGCACGAATCATACCAGTTTTCTTTCCGGTTTTCACATCAATTTCCGGTGACAACCTATTTCCTTGACCCTCATGGCGTTATAAGTCAGCATCCCCGCCCGTTGTTGAGCCGATCCGTCTGCGCTCGCAACAGAATGAAAAAAATCGTCATCATCTTCTTGTTACTGGTCGCGGTCGTCGCCCTGGCGCTTGTCTATACCACCTTCAGCCGGCCGGCGCCGCGCGCCGCCGATTTGCTGCCCGATTCCTCGCTCGTGTTCCTCGATATCCCCGACTTCTCCAAGTCTCGTGACGACTTCTCCAGGACCGAATTGTACGCGCTGTGGGAGGAACCCGAAGTCCAGGCATTCCTGAAAAAGCCGCTCGACTTGTTCCGCCAAAACCCGTCCCATCCGGGCGTCGATAACGGCAACGTCGCCATCCTTGATTTCGCGCTCAACTCGGCCCAGGGCGAAGTCTTCCTGGGCCTCACCCACGTGACCATCCTTCCCTCATTCGGCGCCGGGCTCGTTGTCGGCGTGGACACGGGACACAAGAAACTCCAGGCGACCGCGGGCCTGTACAAACTCGAGGAGTCACTCAAGAAGACATATCTTCAGGGCGATTTTGAAGACAAAAGCTATCTCGGAGTAAAGTACACGCTCTGGCAGACCTCACCGGACCTGCCGATCTGCCACGCCTTCTTCAATTCCCTGGCGGTATTCACGTTCGGCGAGGACACGATGCGCGATATGATCGCCTCGTACACGGGCCAGGTCCCCGCCGGCTTCCACCGTCTCTCCGCCAGCGCCAGGTTCATCAACGCCCAACAACACGCGGCGAAGAATTACCATTTCCTTGCGTACGTCAACGTCGAACAGGTGCTCGGCCTGTTCGGCCCGTTGCTGGCGTTTTCGCCGCAAACGTCGGGCGCGTTCCAGAAGTTGGATGGCATGGATGCCGCCGCGCTCAGCATGACGTTCCTCGATCGCGGCGTGCAGGACGTCGGCTTCCTCTCGTACTCCCGCAACGTGCCGAAACCCGCCCCGCCCACGCAGCGCAATACCCTCGCGTTCACGTCGCCGGATACGCTGTTGTATTCCGTCGGCTCGGCCAATCTCGCGGCCATCTATGAGGAGGCGATGCAGGCGCTCTCCCAATCCGGCAACACGTCCATCACGCTGTCCGTTGGACAATTCCAGCAGGCGCTCCGCACTCGCGGCATTCACATGCGGGAAGATATCCTCCAACAATTCGGTCCCGAAACGGCCGTCATCGCCAGTTGGCGCGCGGGCGCCCGTTCACCCGACGTGGCGTTCGTCGCCGAAATCGCCAACGAAGACAAACTTCGTCCGGCCCTCGATAATGCCCTGAACGCTCTCAAGCAGAGCGCGCTGGGTGACGACGAGAAGGCTCCCTGGGATGAAACCGAAAGCGCGGGTCACACGCTACGCACCGTCCGGGTCGGCGCGGGCCTGTTCGCCCCGACGTACACCACCACCAGCCAGTTCTTCATCCTCGCGAACTCGCCCGACTACGCTCGCGAACTGCTGGCCCACGTGACCGCGTCAAAACCAACGCTGGCCGCCAGCGCGGCCTACCAGCAATCCATCCAGCGCGTGCCGGCCAACGGGTCGTTGTACAGTTACGCCGACCTCCGCGGCCTGTTCGAGCCGCTCTATGCCGTCGCCAAACCCGTCTTGGCGCAAATCGGCGATAGCGAGTTCGTGGACATGGACAAACTTCCCCAAACCGAGACGATCTCCAAACATTTGTTCCCGTTTGTCTCCGCGACCGTGTGCGAGTCGGGTCACGTGACCGCCACGTCGTTTTCGCCGGTGGGCAGGTCCATGGCGATGGTCGCCGGAGCCGGTGCCGGGATTTGGGCCATCGTCGAGTTTGGGCCGCAGATTCAAAATGCCGTCGCCGCTACTCCAGCCTGGCCCAGAAAGTCTTCAGGTACGGCCGCTCCTTCGGCGCCACCCGGAAATCAAACGGCACCGTCTCAAACTCCGGCGGCCCCATAGAGCGCCCGCAACGCTTCGCCGCTTTCTCGATGCTCCGTTCAAACTCGTCCGCCGCCAGCGTCCGCTGATTGGTCGAACACAGCAGCCAGCCGCCCGGCGCGACCAGGGGAATCGCCAGCGCGGCCAACTCTTCGTAATCGCGTCCCGCTTGGAACGCCCGGCCCCGTTTCGTCGTGGAAAATGTCGGTGGATCGACGATGACCACGTCCCAGCGCTGTCCCCGCTTCGCAAACCGTTTCAGCCAGTCGAACGCGTCCCCGAAAACGAAATCGTGCCCGGCCGGATCCAGTCCGTTCGCGCAGAAATTGTCCCGTCCCCATTCGAGGTAGTTCTTGGACAAATCCACGCTGGTCGTCACCGCGCCGGCCTTCGCGGCGGCCACGGAAAAGGCGCACGTGTACGCGAACGTGTTCACGACCGTCTTTCCCCGCAGCGGCATCGCCAGCAACCGCCGCCGGTTCTCGCGCTGGTCGAGAAACACTCCCGTCGCCAGTCCCTCGCCGAAATTGATGAGGAACGTGACGTCGTTCTCGCGAACGGGTGTCCGCCGGTCCAATTCGTTCCCGTAAACCAGCCGCGGGATCGTCCGTTCCTGCTTCGTCACCAGTTGCGTGTAAATCGCCCGCGGCTGGCACTCCGCCCGCAAGCGCTCGATCAATCCCGCGCCGCCTCGCTCCGCCGCTTCCGTCTGCCACTGGATCAACAGATGGCCGTCGTAGGAATCGACAATCACATCGGGGAAACCGTCCGCCCCGTCGCTGATCAGGCGGAAGGCGTTCGTCGGTTCGTGAAACAACGGCTCGCGGAATTCCACCGCCGTGACCACCGCGTCCACCTCATCAAACGCGCGCGGCACGGACGCCTCGAACGACACGCGCTCGCCAGTCGCGGGGTGCTCGAAACTGAGTTTGCGCGCATGCAGCATCAGCCGCGGCGCGGCCGCGCCCCCGTATTCCGTGTCTCCGAGAATTGGGAAACTGGCGTCCGCGGCGTGCCGGCGAATCTGGTGGGTCTTGCCCGTGAGCGGTTTGGCTTGCACGAGGAAATAATCGCCATGGGCCTGGACAAACTCAAATTCCGTCACGCAATTGGGCGATTTCGCCCAGAACTTCATGCGCGTCGGCCGGACCGCGCTCAGCAGCAGGTAAACCTTTTCGACCTTGTGTTGCTCGAATTGTTTCGCGAGCGACTGGTTGGCTTCCCGCGTCTTGCCGAACACGATCACGCCGGACGTGTCCTTGTCCAGCCGCTGCAAAATCGACAGCGTCCGCCAGCGCGGCTCGCGTTTGGTCAGCCATTCATGGATGCCATCCGGCGCAAACCGGTCCGGCTTGTGGGTGTTGATACCCGACGGCTTGTTGACGACCAGCAGATGATCGTCCTCGAAAAGAATCAGCCCACACATACTCTCCAACAGAATCTCACAGCGGGACGAAACAAACAAGCCACGACGCGGTACGAGACGCTCGCGCTCTGGCAACCACGGCAAAGACTCCGCGCACCTTTCAGGACGAACGGCGAGGCAATCGCAGGCCGCCGAGGAGCGTACCGATGCCCATCGCCACCATCGCCCAAGTCGAAGGCTCGGGAACCTGAATGGCCAAGCCAAACGGCTGGTTCACCCCCGAACTGGCAAAGACCTTCCCCACACCCGAAGAATTGAATTCCTCGATGGTGTTGTTGCCACCGTTGGCCACGTATAGGTTGCCGCTATTGTCGAAAGCCATGCCCTGAGGGTTGTTCAGCCCTGAACTGGCAAAGACCGTTCCGACGCCGCTCGGATTGAACTCCCCGACCGTGTTATTCCCGGGGTTGCCTACATAAAGGTTGCCGCTTTTGTCGAAAGCCAAATAACTTGGGTAATTGACTTCCCAGCTGGCACCGGCAAAGACCGTGCCGTTGCTGCTCAACACGCCACCCGACGAGTTGAACTCCTCGATGCGGTCGGTGATACCGTTAGCATCACCTCCTTGGATAGCCACGTATAGGTTTCCGCTACTGTCGAAGGCCAAACCAATAGGCGTCGGTCGCGTGCTGGCAAAGAGCGTGCCTACGCCGCTCGTGATCTTTAAGACAGAATACCCGTCGGAGGCCACGTAGAGGTTGCCCGCAGCGTCGACGGCCAACCCTCGCGGGATATTCAGCCCCGAGGCAATGACAGTGCCGACGTTCCTCAACACGCCGCCCGACGAACTGAACTCCACGATTGTGCCGCCTCCTTCGTTGGCCACGTAGAGGTTGCCCGCGCTATCGAAAGCCATACCCTCCGGCACGTCCAGCCCCGAACTGGCAAAGACTGTTCCGACTCCGCTGGAATTGAACTCCTCGATGGTGTTGTTACCGCCGTTGGCCACGAAAAGGTTCTGGGCTCGGCTGTTTGACGGAGCGGCGAGCAAGAACAAGCTCAGAGCAAACGACGTAGTGCTGACTGCAAGGATCGCTTTCATCCTTGGACTCCTATACCGGATGTACAAACGGGATGACTGGGTCAGTTTAAGAAAAAGCGACCAGACACGCAAGCCAAATAACTTCTGGCACGCCATCCCACCCCCGTCTCGTCGCGGCTTTCCGATTCTACTGTCTCGCCAAGAAACCGCGAGCTTGTCTCGCAGAAAGGACTCTCTCATGGATGCCGTCCGGCGCAAACCGGTCCGGCTTGTGGGTGTTGATGCCCGACGGCTTGTTGACGACCAGCAGATGGTCATCTTCAAAAAGAATGAGCCCGTTCACAAAACCACGGCGCTCAACCCGGCGGCCAGTTCATCTGCCGTCCGCCCAGCAGATGGACGTGTAGATGGGCCACGCTCTCGCCGGCGTGCGGCCCCTTGTTGATGACCAACCGATACCCCGTGCCGTCGATGCCCTCGTGGCGCGCAATCTCGGCGGCCACGGTCAGCAAATGCCCCAGCAACGCCTCGTCCCCGGCGCCAGCTTCGGAAATCCGCGCGATATCTTTCTTCGGAACGACCAGAATGTGGACCGGCGCCTTCGCGTCGATGTCCCGAAACGCCAGCGCCCGCTCGTCCTCGTACACGATTTTGGCCGGAATCTCTTTGCGGATGATTTTCGCGAAAATGTTGTCTGCCATGACCTCACTCCACGACGGCCAGCTTCAAATTCGCCGCCCGCGGCGACCGCATCCGCGCCACGCGCCCGCGCACGTGTTCCACGATGTCCTCCGCCAACCGCCGGCATTCCGCCGTCCACCGCCGCGTCCCGCGCAATTGCATCACGCACGCGCGCAACCCGTCGATCCGCATCGCCACCAGCCGCCGGTTCGCCGCCGCGCCCAGCGCGTGGTCGAGTTGCTGGAAAAATTCCAGCTCAAACCCGGCGCTCGCTCGCCACACCAATTCGTTGAGATGAATCGCCACGCGGTTCGAGTCCCCGGCATACGCCTCGGAGATCCAGTCATACCCCAACGTCGCCAGCACCGTGGCCACAATCTCGGCAATTTCCTGGCTCGGGATGATCCGGTCACTGCGCGACTTGGCTGCGAACGCGTGCACCGCCGCCGCGATCGACTCCGCCAGCCACCAGTCGGAATGTCCGACGTTCTCCGCGACTTTCTGGATCGATAGCGCGAGCCGGTGCTCGTCGAATGGCGCCAGACGGCCGTCCTCGGCCCGGACCCACAGGACGTCGGTCTGCAATTGGATCATGATTTGCCCATCTGCTTGATCTCGTCGATGAACTGCTCGGCGTCGCGAAACTGCCGATACACGGAGGCAAACCGCACGTACGCCACCTCGTCGAGTTTGCGCAGATGCTCCATCACCCGCTCGCCAACCTTCATCGACGGCACCTCCCGCCCAAACTCGTTCTCCAGCTCGGCGATCACCCGCTCGGCCAGCGATTCGATCTTCTCCGTGCTCACGGGACGTTTCTCGCACGCCTTCTCAATCCCGGCCAGCAGCTTGCGGCGGTCAAACTCCTCATACTGGCCGTCCCGCTTTTTCACGCGCAGTTTCTCGCGGAAAATTTCCTCGTAGGTCGTGAACCGCGCCCCGCACTTCAAACATTCCCGCCGCCGCCGAATCAGCAGCCCGTCACGGTTGCTGCGCGAATCGACCACTTTGTCGTCGACACCGGCGCATTTTGGACACCGCATATTCCCTCAATCTCTCCAACTCTCGCCTTGGTTAACACGCAGCCCCGCGCGGGTCAAGAGGGAATACCTCGTCAATAGATTTTCCATGTGCTATACGTTCCCGTCCCAATGCGGACCCTGAAAATGATCGTCATCTTCGTGCTGTGCCTTTTCATTGCCTTCGGCCTCTGGCTGCGCTGGAACGAGCCGCGCCTGATCTATCATCCCTCCCGCCAGATCGACCAGACCCCCGACCAACTCGGCCTCCAATACGACGATGTCACCCTCACCACCTCCGATGGTTTCCACATCAACGGGTGGTTTTTGTCGGCGAAGGCGGAACGCCCCGCCAACCTCACCGTCCTCCTCTTCCACGGCAACGCGGGCAATATCTCCCACCGGCTCGACAAACTCGCCGTGCTCCGCGATCTCGGCGTCGACACGTTCATCATCGATTACCGCGGCTACGGCCGCAGCGAAGGCGCACCGGACGAGCCGGGCACCTACCACGACGCCCGGGCCGCCTACGATTACCTCGTCCAGCAGCGCAAGGTCGCCTCGCGCTCCATCGTCGTCTACGGCGAATCCCTCGGCTCGGCCATTGCCGCCGATCTCGCCACCAAAGTCGGCGTCGGCGGTCTCATCCTCGAGGAAGCCTTCACCTCGATCGGTGACGTCGGCCAGAAGATGTTCCCCTTCTTTCCCGTCCGCTGGCTCGCGCGAAACAAATACGACACGCTCGCCAAAATGCCCCACATCAAGGTCCCGCTGCTGATCTTTCACAGCCGTGACGACGAGATCTTTAGCATCCGCCACGCCCAGCGCCTCCTCGCCGCCGCCAACAACCCCAAACAACTCGTCGAACTCCGCGGCCACCACAACGACGCCTTTCTTGTCAGCGCCGACACCTATCACGCCGCCATCCAAACGTTCTTCGCAGGCTTGAAGCCGCAATGAGCGTGGCGGGGCGGGCGCGGGACGTGGGTGGCCCGCGCGTGGAAACGTTCGGATGGTATGCTGTCGCAAATCTCCCCGCGTTCGTGTTAGTAACAGGCCAAAGCTCAGCATGCGTGTCGAGTACGCCAATGTAACCCGCGGTGGTGGCGCTGTACGTTCACCCTTCCTCTTCTGGTCGGCGGCAGGGGTCTTGCTGGTCGTTTCGTCCGTGCTTCATTTCTGGAGAATCGACGCCATGCCGCCCGGGTTCTACCTCGATGAAAGCTCCAACGCCTATAACGCCTACTGCATTTCGTATACCGGCTCGGATGAATACGGAACCACGTGGCCGGTGTTCTTTCGTTGCTTTGACGATTACCACGATCCTGCCATGATCTATTTACTGGCGCCGCTGGTAAAGACCTTCGGACTCCAGCCCGCGGTGGCACGGTTCCCGAGCGGCCTCTTCCTGTTATTGGCTTCGATTACCTTCGCCTTTCTGGCACATCGATACACCCAGAACTGTTGGCTTTCGTTACTCGGTGGTTTTTGCTTTAGCGTCCTCCCCTGGACGTTCGTCGTCAGCCGAATCATTACCGGTGGGTACACCGCCATGTTGTGGGGAATGATACTCGGCTGGCTCCTGCTTCTTCTGGCATTGGAGAAGAAATCGTCCGGCTGCGCGGTTGGGGCTGGTGTCGCCTGGGCGTTCGCGATGTACGCCCACAACATTGGCCGTCCGATGACGGCGCTTCTCCTGGCCGGGTTTGCCCTGGCGTATTTCGGCGTACTGAAAACGGAATGGAGAGTTGGCGCGGCATTCATGGCCGGTTGGCTTGTCGCCCTTGCTCCCATGGCCATCAGCGTGGCTCGCTCGTCACACAGTCTCACGAGCCGTTTTTACAAGATCGGCATTTTCAAGGATCACCCGTCGGGCGGTGAACTCTTTTCCAGGGCGGCTTCGCGATACGTCGAGTATTTCAGCCCGCAGTTCTTGTTTTTCAACGGCGACACGAACCTGCGCCACCACAGTGGTTATGGGGGCGAACTCTACCTTTCCTTGATCCCGATGATTCTCGCCGGTCTGTATTTTCTCCTGCGTTCTTCGGGAAAGCGTCCGGCCTGTCGCTTCGTCGTGTTTGGGCTGTTGGTCTACCCGGCGGCGGCGGTGTTGACGCAGGATCATATGCACAGCGGCCGCTCGATCAACGGTGCGATCTTTTGGGCGTTGACCGCAACCATCGGCGCTGATTTCCTGTGGAGGAAGAAGGGCGTCGGCCAACTCCTTCTGCTGCTCGCGGGTTCTGCCGCCATCGTGGAAGGCACACTCTACCTCAAGGACTATTTCGGAGCGTATCAGGTTCGCTGTCGTCCCGCGTTTCAGGCGGCTTTTACCGGAGCGCTGGACGATTGTTTTCGAGCTCTGCGGGAGGGAGAAACCCTGTATATTTCCCGCTCGGTTCTTGGATCCTTGACCCCGCCCCAAAATCAGGATTTCAAACCCTTTTGCTACGCGGATATCTTGTTCTTTGGCAAAATCGACCCAGCGACGTACATGCGGACTGGCATCCCCAAGGACCGTGTTTCCCTGTACGAAGGAACCATTCAAAGGCCGGGGCTGTTGCTGAGATGCAATCTCTCGTTGGTGAAACCCGGAACCGCGGGTCGATTGCCTGATTTTACGCTCAACAACGAGCCGCTGCCAGTCGGCGCCAAGTTGGTCCAGACCGTGCCCGTCACCTCATTGATGGAATACGAAATCTTTGAGGTTCAACATACGTCTCGGTGACGAGGATCACGCGGCTGAACTGCCCATGGGATCCGAGGCGGCTGGATTTGGCTCGACTGGTCATTGTCGGAGTGCTACCCTGATTTCCGTCTTGGCGAGAGTCGCTCGGGTTCTGATCGCAGCGAGGCAACGGCTGGGAGAGGAACGTCGGGTGTGAACAAGCAGATTCGAGTCGGGTTTCCGGCGGCAAGGGTGCTCCGCCTTGTCATCCCAGTTCTTCTGTTGGTCTTGGCTGGTCGAGCGTTCAATGCCGAAGCACAGACGGAGACGAATCTGTACTCGTTTGGCGGCTCCCCCAACGATGGGCTATTTCCGTATGCCGGGCTGGTGCAGGGCAGCGACGGCAATTTCTACGGGACGACCCAGCAAGGCGGGGCGAGCGGTAATGGTGCCGTGTTCCGGATCAGTCCCAGCGGCACCTACACGACTCTTTACTCCTTTGTCGGCTACCCCGGCGATGGCGAGTGGCCATATGCGGGGCTGGTGCAGGGCAGCGACGGCAATTTCTACGGCACGACCGAGATGGGCGGGACCAACAGCAAGGGAACCGTGTTTCGGATCAGTCCCAGCGGCAGTGAAACGATTCTTTACTCCTTTCCCGGCTTCCCCAACGATGGGACCGCTCCCGTTGCCGGGCTGGTGCAGGGCAGCGACGGCAATTTCTACGGCACGACCGAGATGGGCGGGACGAACAACGTAGCGGACGGCGGTGACGGCACCGTGTTTCGGATCAGTCCCAGCGGCACCTACACGAATCTATATTCCTTTGGCAGCCACTCCAACGATGGTATCGAGTATGCATATTCCGCCGGGCTGGTGCAGGGCAGCGACGGCAATTTCTACGGGGCGACCTCGCTCGGCGGGGGGAATAGTCTTAGTGGCAGATGCCCAGACGGATGCGGCACCGTATTTCGGATCACTCCAAGTGGCAGCGAAACGGTTCTGTACTCCTTTGGCAACTCCCCCCCTTTTGCGTTCTATCCACAAGCCGGGTTGGTGCTGGGCAGCGACGGCAACCTATACGGGACGACCGAGTACGCCATAATGGGAGCGGGCACCGTGTTTCGGATCAGTCTCAGCGGCAGCTACACCAGCCTTTACTCCTTTGCTGGCTCTCCCGCTGGGGCTTGGCCGCTTGCCGGGCTGGTGCAGGGCAGCGACGGCAATTTCTACGGGACGACCTCGGCAGGCGGGACGAGCGCCAATTGCGGACACGGCTGCGGCACGGTGTTTCGGATTAGTCCCAGCGGCGCCTACACGAGTCTGTACTCCTTTGGCAGCTACCCCGGCGATGGGGGCGGTCTATGGGCCGGGCTGGTGCAGGGCAGCGACGGCAATTTCTACGGGACGACCGAGTACGGAGGGACTTACGGTTACGGCACCGTTTTCAAAGTGACGGTTCCCCTCAACCCGCCGGCCAATCAGATTTCAGCAGTCCAGATTACGGGCAATGATGTGGCCTTCTCCATCCCTTCCGTAGCCTACGAGACCTATCAATTGCAGTTCACCACTGATCTCGCCTCCGGCATCTGGTCGAATGTCCCGGGCGTATCGGTCACCAACAGCATCGGGGCGTTGCTGACGTTGACCAACACCGGCGGAGCCGTCGGGCCGCAAGGGTTCTACCGCTTTGTCATCACCCCTTGACGGCGGCTGGATTTGGCTCGACTCGCCATGGCCGTAGTGCTAATCTGATTTCTGTCTTGGCGAGAGTCGCCCGGGTTCTGATCGCAGCGAGGCAACGGCTGGGAGAGGGATGTCGGGCATGCGCGGGCGGATCCGAGTCGGGCTGGCGAAGGCAGTATCACACTGCCTCCTTATTCCACTTACCTTGTCGGCCCCGACTGGCTGGACTTTCAACGCGGGCGGACGAACCCCGAGGATTGTTTACCGGCTCAGCGGTGGCTCCTCAAAAAATCCCATCCGAGGCACCGACGGCACCGCCTTCAAGAGCACGGCAACCGGCGGCTTGACGCCCCTTCACTTATTTGTCGGTTACATATGTTCGGCACATATCGCATGATCCTGGCGGCTTTTGTTGCGCTAAGCCATTTTGGGTTGGTCCCACACGGGTTCAATCCCGGGCAATGGTCTGTTCTTTCCTTCTACGTCGTTTCCGGGTTTCTCATGGAGCACCTCTTTAAAAAACTCTCGGTCGGCGGCCAGCGCCGTTGGTTTTATCTCGACCGCGTCATGCGCATCTTTCCGCTGTTCCTGTTTCTGCTTCTGGTTTTTGGCATCGCACTTCACCATTCATGGCGACAGATCGGGATCAATGCCCTCCTGTTCCCGCTGAACTACACGAGCTTCACAGGAACAGCTCTCATCATCAGCCCAACGTGGTCACTGGCGTGCGAGGCACAATTCTATCTCTTGGTGCCGTTCCTGGCAGTCTGTTCCACCCGCGTAATCCGCATGATGATGGCAGCTAGCGTGGCTCTCTTTGCCATGTCACCGTTCCTGCCCTATTCCACGTTCTGGGCATACCAGGGCCTTCCGGGCGTCTTGTTTTCGTTCCTGTCAGGCATCCTCATTCGACGAAAAGATGCTTCCTCGCTTCATGTCGCGTGGGTTGTGTTTGCGGGATTGATGGCTTTCTTCGTTTATTCCAAGATCGCGCACCTCGGATTGCCAACCGGCATTCACATCAACGTGTGCGCTGGCTACCTGATCGCACTTCCGGTGGTGAGTCGGTTGGCCCTGCTTTCTCCAAACCACAAGTGGGACCAGCGCCTTGGTCTCTTGTCGTATCCGCTGTTCCTGGTCCACGCACCACTTCGCGATCTCGGTTGTCTTTATCACCTGACACAACTGCACATGCTCGGATGGCTCATCGTGTCGATCGCGGCCGCTGTCTTGCTGGTGGTGGCCTTGGAACGACCACTGGATCGCGTACGCTATAAACTGCGGGGAACCGCATGGAGAACAACCTTCCGATCACTGCCTCATTCGCCAATGCCGCCTCAAATGGCCGCCGCTACGGTCGGTCATCAACCACGTCTTCCAAGTCGGGAAAAATGTCGGACGAGGTATCTGGGACCGTATCTTCCCTCCTCTCTATGCTTGGTGGAGGAAGAGCCCATCCGTTGCGAGCACTCGTTGCGGCTCGGCGATGCGATACTTTGCCTCCATCCGGATCGGCGTAGCTTCGAGAAGCCAGATCCCCTTGATCTCTCCAGCAGTCGTTGAACACCGAATCCCCTGCCGTTATCCAATTGGCTGGTGTCATCATGTGACCTGCTGGATGAAGACCCTTGAACTTGCCGAGGGGCCGACCGGCTGCCGCCGTGGCAATCGGAACGAAAAGGGACGACAATTGTCAGTTGGCCGTCCGGCCAGATTGACCGTCTGTAAATCGACTCGTGCTGCGAAGGCTTGATTTGCAATGGCCTGATCTTGACAGTCCAATACCCTACGATGAACCCGAGCATCTGCCTGTTGCAGGTGCCGGGTTCGTCCATTTTAGCGGGTCAAGATGCGGTGGACTTGGCGCTCGGAAAACTGCTCGATTTGCCATCGACCGGAATGCTATTTGTAGGAGCATGGTTCCAAAATCCGGCCTTCATTTGAGTCCGCCAGCCCGGCGGCTGTTCCGACGGCTGTCATGGCTGGCCATTTTCCTCTTGTTGCTGTTGGCGGGCCAGGGATGCGGGAACAACCAGCCAGAGAGTGACCAGTCGGAGAAAGCCAATGCGAGAGGTCTGGAAGCCGTTCGCCAGCATGATAATGACCGCGCCATTACCGAGTTCAGCGACGCCATCCGGCTCAAGCGGGATAATTCCATGGCCTATTACAACCGAGCCAGCGTCTACAGCGACAAAGGCGACTATGACAAGGCCATCGCCGATTACAGCCAAGCCATCCGGCTCCAGCCGGATTACGTCGCGGCCTACAACGACCGGGGCGACGCCTACGGCTACAAAGGCGACTGGGACAAGGCCATTGCCGACAAAAGCGAAGCCATCCGCCTCAATCCGGATTTCGTGGAGGCGTACTACACCCGGGGAGTCTTCTACGGCCACAACGGCGCTTATGACAAGGCCATTGCCGACTTCACCCAGGCCATCCAGCTCAAGCAGGATTTCGTGGAGGCCTATAACAACCTCGCCTGGGTGTTGGCGGCCTGCCCGGATGTCAATTCTCGAAATGGAGAGTACGCCGTCGACTACGCATTGAAGGCCTGTGAACTGTCAGATTGGAACGACGATTCCATACTCAGTACACTGGCGGCGGCTTACGCCGAGGCGGGCCGCTTTGACGACGCCGTTAAATGGCAAACCAAATACCTGGAATCCAACTACTTGGACTCCAATCCGTCGAGCGATACCCCGGAGAAGGCCCGTCAGCGGCTCAGTCTCTACGAACAGAGCAGGCCGTATCACGAACAGAAGCGGATTGTGGAATAGAGAATCGAGCATCCCACCCGCAGTACCGGTAACTGGTTGCCGGCGTTTTTTAACGAATTTTTAATGATGATGCTTGGCATATTCGCTGCTATCTCTACCCCGATCTTAAAACCGTCAGTGAGAACATCTAGGTGAAGGACGCAAAGAAGATGAAATCAACTCTCGGAAAACTGTATCGTGTTGTGAAGTCAAGGACGGGTCAGGGCTTGGTCGAATACGCACTGATTCTGGCTTTGATCGCCGTGGTCGCGGTCCTCGTTCTCCAGGGACTCGGCAACCACATTAACAACACGCTCTCGTCCGTCAATACGAACCTGCCTTAAGCCAGCCCGATCCGCCCGTCCGGCTTGCCCTCCCCGGCTCCACCGCGGTCGTATTTGACAGAACCCGCAAAACGCCGGACATTCTTCCGGCAGTGTAGAGATGGACATGCTCTTTCTCTTCGACTTCCTCAGTCGAAGTACCTCCTTGAGGGCATGATCGGAAACTACACTGCCATGACTGATTTTGGCATCCTCCATCGCGTCCCTCAAACGCCAACGCGCGTAACGTCAGGATAGCGGCTTTCGCCCGGCAACCCACCGTTCCACCGGCCGCAGCACCAGCCAGAACACGAAGAACACGAGAAACAGCTTGCCGGTGCACAGGAGATTGTCGAACGTGCAATGATGGAACGGTTGAAGCAGTCCCTCCGCAAACACGTCGAAAATTACCGCGACACAGTAGAACTTGGTGATAAACGACTCGATTCGCCCCCATTCCTTCGATAGCCAGAAGGTCAGGAACCCGACGAACATCAGCGTCGTCACCACGAACTGCCAGTATTCGACGATCGGGTTCCACAGTAGGTGCGCGCTTGCGTTGACCAGGGTGAACCCGATGCCAATCGCCAACTCCCGCCCGTTGAACGCGCCCCGGGGCCGTCGCGCCCCACCGCTCACGTCATCGTTCATGGCGCTTTGGGTTCGACCGCCCCACCACTCTTGTCATACTTCACAAACTTCATCGCCGCCGAGTTCATGCAATACCGCAACCCTGTCGGCTTCGGCCCGTCCTCGAACACGTGCCCCAGATGCGCCCCGCACCGCTTGCATAGCACTTCCGTCCGCTCCATCCCAAACGAATTATCGGGTTTCAGCTCAAGGTTCTCCATCGCCACCGGCGTCCAGAAACTCGGCCAGCCCGTGCCCGATTCGAATTTCGTGTCGGACTTGAACAGCGCCGTGCCGCAACAAACGCACCGATACAGCCCCGCCTCGTGGTTGTTCCAATAACCGACCGAGCACGCCCGCTCCGTGCCTTGTTCCCGCGTCACTTTGAATTGCTCGGGCGTCAGCACCTTGTGCCATTCCGCGTCGGTCTTCACAATCGTGTCCACCGTGACGGGACCGATTCGTTTGCCGTCGTCGCTGAATTCAATAATCGTCACTTGCTTCGGACTCCTTTCGTCGCCATACGCCGCGCGCACCGCTGCGCGAATCCCCAGCCCCACCACCGCCGCGCTCGCATACATCGCCATCTTCTTGGTCGTCGATTTCATATCGCCCCTCCCACACTACACCGACCCCGCACCGGGCAGGGATTTGATCCCTTCTCCCCTTTCGAGGGGGAGAAGGTTGGGATGAGGGGTCCGGTCGTTCGCACGGTTCGTTTCAGTTGTCCTTCAACAGGCTGCGAAAATGCTCCCGGAACTTCGCCACCTTCGGCGCGATGATGATCTGACAATACGGCTGCGACCCGTGCAACCGGAAGTACTCCTGATGGTAGCCCTCCGCCTTGTAGAACGCCTTGAACGGCGATACCTCCGTCACGATCCGCCCATCCCAGATTTTCGCCGCCGCGATGTCCTGGATCGCCCGCAGCGCCACCGCCTTCTGCTGCGCGTCCCGGTAAAAGATCACCGACCGGTACTGCGTGCCGACATCATTCCCCTGCCGGTTCAATGTCGTCGGATTATGCACCGTGAAAAACACCTCCAAAATGGTCTTCAACGGAATCACCTTCGGGTCGAATGTGATCTGGCTCACTTCCGCGTGACCCGTCTCGCCCGACGAGACTTCCTCGTACGTCGGGTTCGGCACCGTCCCGCCCGAGTACCCCGACTCCACCTTCTCCACGCCCTTCAAATCTTCGAACACGGCCTCGGTACACCAGAAACAGCCCCCTCCCAGCGTGATGGTTTCTTTCGATGACGAGTTAGTGGTTGTTTGGCTCATGGCGTTGACTCCGACCAATACTCCCGCGATGACTGCGACCGTCTTCAACATAACCATTGGATGCCCCCGTGGTGACCCGCGTTTCATACTTCCGACCGGAAGTTGAGATCCCGCAACGTCCCATCGTCTTTTCCACCAAATCTACGAACAAAAACGCCGGCTGGATTCCCCAATCACTTCGTTCCGCCCAATTCCATCTGGATTCCGAGATAGGACATGAACTGCGTGTCGCCATGGATACTGCGTCCCGCCGAGAACAACAGGTTGAACTCCTCGCTCAGTTTCCACGTGCCGCCCAGGTTGAACGCGAGGTTGGAGTACCCTTCCGACGGCGGCGGTGAATTGCACGCGATCTCACCGCCCAATTCCAACCGCTCGGTGATCTCCCGATTGATCGATATGCCCTCGTACCAGTAGTTGGGCTCGTCATCCGCCGTCTGGATCACATACCCGACGTCCCCGTACGCCGTCCATTTGCCCCAGTGTTTCTCGGCCAGCACCGGCAAGATATAGCCCGTCCTTCCTTCGCCCAAACCGCGATTCTCATCGCCCGTCGGGACCAGCACCTGCGGATAAATCCCCACCATCGGCCGCCAGCCCTTCTCTTCCAAGAACGGCCACTTGATCCCCAACAACATGTCGCCCGGCCCGGCCTCCGTGCCCCCGCCATTCTTGGTTATCACTTCCACCGGAATCTCCAGCTTCAGTTGGACATGCGGTACCCAGTAGAATGTCGGCGTCCCGTAGTTGATGTCGAACAGCGGCGTTTCCATGTCCGTCTCGCCGCGCGTGTGCTCCAAGATGAACGGCACATTGATCTCCCAGCCGTTCGGTGGCGGTATTTCCGGATCATCGGTGATAAACGGCGGACCCGCCCACGCCGCCGGCAGGCCAAGCAAGGCGAGCACGATCACCACTCTTTGGATACAGGGTCCTCTCCGATGGAAGCACATGAGAGCCGAGCGTATACACAAAACGTAAACTCAAGACAACCGCAGAGTGCGTGTCTTACGGCGTGATCGAGCAGCTCGGCAGATGATTCTTCTCGGCGTACCGCTGGTGATATTCCTCGGCACGCCAGAATTCCGTAGCCGGAACGATGGCGGTGGTGATCGGTCGATCGAATTTCCCCGACGACTGTAGTTTGTCCCTCACGGCCAGCGCGGTTTTCTCCTGCTCGGCGTTGTGGAAGAAAATCACCGAACGATACTGGCTGGCAACGTCGTTACCAGCCGAATGGAACCGGGTCGGGTTGTGGATTTGAAAAAATACGTCCACCAACCTCTCGTAACTAACCCGCGTTGGATCGTATGTGACCTGACAAACTTCCGCGTACCCGGTGCGATGGGTGCACACTTGTTCATACGTCGGGTTCTTCAGTGTCCCGCCCATATAGCCAACCGCCGTGCCCGTGACCCCCTTCACCTGCTGGAATGCCGCTTCCACACCCCAGAAACATCCCGCGCCAAACGTCGCCGTCTCCGTCGCCCGTTCGTTCCCCTGAGTCGGCGCGCCCGGCAGAAATGCCAGGCCAACGCAAATCAGGGCGGGCAAAATGAACTGGCGCGTTCTCATACCGTCACAATAGATTCGATGTCCCATCCGGCAATTCGTTTCGCCCCCCTTGACGCTGCGGACGCGACGGCCTACTATCGGCCCGAAACATCAGGGACACCGCATGGCAGACATCCAACCTTTTCGAGGAGTGCTCTACAACACCAACCGGGTCAAGGCCGACGACGTTCTGACCCAGCCGTACGACAAGATCACCCCGGAGATGCGCGAGAAGTACCTCAAGCTCTCGCCCTACAATCTCATCCGCATCGAACTCGGCAAGGAAGAGCCCGGCGACACGGAATCCAACAACAAATATACCCGCGCCCGCGATCTGTATCAGGTCTGGCTGCGTGAGGGCGTCCTGCGCCGCGCCGCGAAACCCGCCTTGTATTACCTCGAACAATCGTTCGCCGCGCCCGATGGCTCCGGCCCACGGACCCGCAAGGCGCTGATCGCCCGCGTGCGGTTGCATCGCTGGGACGAGGGCGTCGTCCTGCCCCATGAGCATACGTTGTCCAAACCGAAGGCGGATCGCATGGCGCTGTTGCGTGCCTGCGGGTCGCAACAGGGCCAGATTTTCATGCTCTACCCGCGCCCGCAACGCAATCCCCTGCCCGCTCCGACAGACGCGCCTTCACTGACTGCCACCGACGACTACGGCGTGGTCAACAAGCTTTGGGAAATCACCGACGCCGCCACCATCAAAGCGGCGCACGAATCGTTGCGCGCGGCAAAATTTTACATCGCCGACGGGCATCATCGGTACGAAACGGCGCTGGCCTTCCGCGATGAATGTCGCGCCGCCGCCGACAAACCCGACCCGAACGCGCCGTACGAATTCGTCATGGCCACGCTGGTGGATATGAGCGACCCGGGACTGGTCGTCCTGCCGACGCACCGCACCGTCGCCAACCTCAGTTCGTTCAACGCAAACTCCTTCCGCAATCAGTTGGCGAAGACTTTCGTGGTCGAGCCCCAGCCATCGCTGGAAAAACTGTTGGCCGCGATGAACGGCGGGAAATATCTCATCGGGTTGCACGATGCCCCCGGGTTCGCCCTGTTGCGACCGAAGAACCTCAACGCGCTGCGACCGTTGTTCGACCGAAAACCTCCGCTCTGGCACACGTTGGACGTCGCCATCCTCCATGTCGGGATTCTGGAAGCGTTGCTCGGCATCGACGAAGTCCGCCTTCGCGAAGAGTCCAACGTCACCTACTGGCGCGAACCCGACAAGGCCGCCGGACTCGTCCAGACCGGCCACGCGCAGCTTGCTTTCTTCCTGAATCCGACCGACGTTGAGGATGTGAAGGCCATCGCCGACGCCCGCTCCCGCATGCCGCAAAAGAGCACGGATTTCTACCCCAAACTTCTGTCGGGGATTGTGATCAACGATCTGCGCCCCGACGCCGCGGCGTGAAGCAGGAGAACTGATCGCCATGTTGCCGATTCGGGAAACGAAGCCGCCACGGGGCAAGTCCGCCACGAAAGAAGACCTCCAGTTTGAAATCCGCTTCTTTGAAGGCGTCGCCGCTCGCGATCCCGATTTCGTCGAGGCATTGCAGATTCTCGGGGACGCCTATACCAAGATGGGACAATGGGAAAAGGGACTCCAGATCGACCGTCGCCTGGCGAGACTCTGCGCCGACAACCCGCTCGTGTTCTACAATCTCGCTTGCAGCTATTCGTTGCTGAATCGCGTGGATGAAGCGTTCGCCGCGCTCGATCAGGCCGTCAAGCTCGGCTACAACGATGCCCGCTGGCTCACGAAGGACCCTGACCTCGACAATCTCCGCCACGACAACCGCTTCGAGAAACTCCGCACTGTCCTCTCCAAAAAACCCGGTGGCCCGTCACGGTCGACAGAGTAGACGTACCGCTCGCTCAACAATCGCTTTCGCCACTTCAATCTTCGGCAGTTCCGGCAGTTTCTCGACCGTTCCGTCCCCCGACAGGATGGCCACGCGATTCGTCTCCGCGTCAAACGCGCTCGTATCATTCGCGACGATGAAATCCAACCCCTTGCGCGCCAGTTTCTCCCGCGCATGCTTCTCCATGTCATCCGTCTCCGCCGCAAAACCGACGAGCACTTGTGACTTCTTGCGCCGACCCAGCTCCGCCAGAATGTCCGGCGTCGGCTCCAGTTCCAACCTGCCGCTGAACGAACCTTTCTTGATCTTGCTTCCCGCCGTGGTTTTCGGCCGAAAATCGCATACCGCCGCCGCCATGATGCAAATGTCCGCCGACCCGAACCGACTCCACACCGCCTCCGCCATCTCCTGCGCCGCTGTCACCGGTACGAATTCGACGCCCTTGGGGGCTGTGAGGCATGTCGGCCCGCTCACCAGCGTCACGTTCGATGAAACCGCCAACGCGGCCTCGGCAATCGCAAAACCCATCCTGCCCGATGAGCGGTTGGAAACATAGCGAATCGGATCGAGAAATTCTTGCGTCGGTCCCGCCGTAATCAGGAAGCGAAGCGAAGTGGAACTCATGATGTGCCCGTCGGCGCGGATCCGTCGTTCTACGAAAGCATCTTCTGGATCTTCTCCACAATCTTGTCCACGTCCCACAGCCGGCCGATTCCTTCATAGCCGCACGCCAGCAACCCCTTCTCGGGTCCGATGAATTCGACACCGCGCGATTGCAGGACCTTGACGTTGGCCTGCGTCGCCGGATGCAACCACATCTTGCCATTCATCGCGGGCGCCACCAGCACTTTCGCTTCGGGCCGCAGCGCCAGCGCGATCGTGCTCAACGCGTCGTCGGCGATCCCGTGCGCCAGCTTGGCGATGACGTTGGCCGTCGCCGGCGACACCACCAGCAAATCGGCGCTGTCGGCCAGTTGCAAATGGCTCGGCCGCCAATCGCCCTCGCCTTCCTCAAACAAATCGATGGTCACCGGATGTTGGGACAGGGTTTGCAACGTCAGTGGCGTGATGAAATGGGTCGCATCCTTCGTCATCACGCAATACACCTCGTGCCCGAGCTTCTTCAACTTGCTCGCCGTGTCGGCGGACTTGAACGCCGCAATCGACCCCGTGATGCCTAGAACGATAGTTCGTTTTGCTGCCATGGTTTCCCGTCCTTCGCCGCGCGCGTCGTGCGGCATTTTTCCGCGATCACTACTGCCTTCCCTTGCTCGAAATCATCGTCGAGCGCCCCGCTGACGATCACATAATCATACTCTTTCCAGTGCGCCATCTCCTGCTGGGCCAGCGCCAGCCGCTTGCGGATCGTCTCCTCGCTGTCCGTCCCACGCCGACGCAACCGCGTCTCCAGCAATTCCAACGACGGCGGCATCAGAAAAATCGTCACCAGCGCGTCCGGGTAGGCGAATCGGCCACCGCGTACGCATTGCGCCACCTGGTGCGCCCCCTGCACCTCGATGTCCAACAGCACGTCGCGCCCCGCCGCCAATTGTTCCTCCACAAACCCGCGCGGCGTGCCGTAATAGTTGCCATTGTATTTCGCGTATTCGAGGAGTTCTCCCCCGGCGATCTTCCGTTCAAATTCCTCCGTGGTCAGGAAGAAGTAATCATGGCCGTTCTGCTCGCCTCCCCGCGGCGCGCGCGTCGTGCACGAAACCGAATATACGATGTTCGGCGACCAGTTCAACAGCCGCTGGCACAACGAACTCTTCCCGCCGCCCGATGGCGCCGAAACGACGATCACCAAACCAGTCCGCGCCGCTGTTGACGTGGGTTCGTTCATTCGATGTTCTGAATCTGCTCGCGGATTTTCTCGAGTTCGGCTTTCATCCTGACAACCTGTTGCGAGATTTCCGCCGCATTGGCCTTGGAACCGATGGTGTTGATCTCTCGACCCATTTCCTGCGCCAGAAAATCCAGAGTGCGCCCGACCGGCTCGTTCGATTTCAGGCAATCGCGAAACTGGTGGAAATGGCTGTTGAGCCGTGTGATCTCTTCCGAGATGTCGCACCGGTCCGCGAAGAACACCACTTCTTTCACGAGACGTTCGTCATCCAGCGGCACGTCCAGCCCCGCGTCCTTGACGCGCGCGTGCAATTGGTCGCGGTAGCGCGTCACGATCTCCGGCGCGGATTTCGTCACCAGCTCCAGCCCGGCCTGCAAAAAGCCGAGCCGTTGGGCGAGATCGTTGGCGAGGAACTTCCCCTCCTTCTCGCGCATCTTCACCAACCCCGCGATGGCCTTGCGCAAGGCCGCTTCCACGCTCGGCCAGACGCTTTCCGCATCGAACGTCGCTTCCGCCAGCTTCATCACGCCAGGCGCGCGCAAAATCGTGTCGAGCGTCAGTGACCCGTTCAGTTTCATTTCCTTTTGTAGTTTCTGGATCGCCCGGTGGTACGCCTTCGCCAGCGCCACGTCCAACTCGACCTGCTCCTCCGCCTTCGCGCTGCTGCGATGGAACGCCACGACCACCATCACGCGGCCGCGGGACAGGTGGGCGTTGATCTCGTCCCGAATCCGCGGCTCGAGCTCGACCAGTTCCTTGGCGAGGTTGATCGAAATATCGCTTTGCTTGCGATTGATCGAGTTGAGTTCGACGGTGAACTTGAACCCGTCCTTCGCCGCCTCGCCGCGGCCATATCCCGTCATGGATCTCATGCTGTCCTCATTTCAATCGATAGTTGCCCAACAGCGCGAACATGGCAGGCCACAACACCAGCGCGTACACCGGCACCCACACCACCAGCAACAAGAAGGTGTCTTCGGCCGAGGGAAACCATTCCCGCGCTTCGACGGTTAACACAACGCCGACGACAATGCCAAACGCAATAATGGTTTGATGCGCTGTCGGGGTAAGCCGCCAGATCTTGCCGCACCGCGGACAAATCCGTTCCCGTCCCCACAAATGATGGGCAAAACTTTGCACCAGCGGCACCAATCGTTTTTTGCAGTAGCGACATCGGAAATAGGGCCTCATAGATTCAGCAACCGCGCCATCTGGCTCACATCTTTGTCTCCCCGACCGCTCATGTTGATAATCACGAGCGCGCCACGCCCGATCTTCTTGGCGTTCGCCATGACGTAGGCCACGGCGTGCGCCGATTCGAGCGCCGGAATAATGCCCTCGCTCCGCGAACAGAACGTGGCCGCCTCCAGCGCCTGGCGGTCCGTCGCATAGGTGTACTCGATTCGCTTCTGGTCCCGCAAATAGCTGTGCTCGGGCCCGACCGCCGCGTAATCCAGCCCGGCGGAAACCGAATGCGTGAGCATGATCTGGCCGTCGTCGTCCTGCAGCACAAACGTGCGCGTCCCCTGCAACACGCCGAGCGAGCCGCCCTTTTGGAAACGCGCGGCGTGTTTGCCCGCGCGGATGCCTTCGCCGCCGGCTTCGACGCCGACCATCCGCACGCCTTTGTCCTTCAAGAACGCGTAAAACAATCCAATCGAGTTGCTGCCGCCGCCCACGCACGCCACGAGCTCGTCCGGCAGCCGTTCTTCCTTCTCCAAAATCTGCCGCCGCGCTTCGCGTCCGATCACCGCCTGAAAATCGCGGACCATCATCGGATACGGGTGCGCGCCGAGAACGCTGCCGAGAATGTAGTGCGTGGTGCGCACGTTTGTGACCCAATCCCGCATCGCTTCGCTGATGGCCTCCTTCAACGTCTTTTGCCCCGCCTCGACCGGCCGCACTTCCGCGCCCAGCAGCCGCATACGGTACACGTTGAGCGCCTGCCGCTCCATGTCCACCGTGCCCATGTACACCGCGCATTCCAGCCCAAACATTGCCGCCACCGTGGCTGTCGCCACGCCGTGCTGGCCGGCGCCGGTCTCGGCGATCACCCGGCGCTTGCCCATGCGTTTGGCCAGTAGCACTTGGCCGATGGTGTTGTTGATCTTGTGAGCGCCGGTATGGAGGAGGTCCTCGCGCTTGAGGTAAATCTTCGGCCCGCCCAGTGCCCGCGTCATCCGTTCCGCGAAGTACAACGGCGTCGGACGACCACAATACTCGCGCAGGTAATACGCCAACTCGTCGCGGAACCGTTTGTCGCGACGGGCCTTTTCGTACTCGCGGGTCAGTTCGTGCAACGGCTCCATCAACGTCTCCGGCACGAACATGCCGCCATACGGCCCAAAGTGGCCGCTCTTGTCGGGTACGGTTGTCAGGTGCTCTTGCACAGTTCGATGAATCTCCGCAATTTCTCCGGGTCCTTCTTGCCGGGCTCTCGTTCCACGCCGCTGGCGACGTCCACGGCATACGGTCGCACGCGACGGATCGCTTCCTGGACGTTCGCCGTCGTCAACCCGCCCGACAGGATGATCGGCGGGCCGATCTCCTTCGCTTTCAGCGCCAGCGACCAGTCGAAGGTTTTGCCCGTGCCCCCGCGCGAGTCATCAGTGTAGGTATCCAGCAACAGAGCGTCAACATCGTACTCAGCAGCCACGCGCAAGGAGTCTTCGTCGTGCATCCGGATGGCCTTGATCGACTTGGCCGCAAACTTCTGGCAGAACCCCGGCGGCTCGTCGCCGTGAAATTGCAGCACATTCAGCAGGCATTCGCTGAGCGCCTTCTCGATCTCGTATTCCAGTTCGTCCACAAACACGCCCACCTTTGTCACAAACGGCGGCAGGGCGTTGCAGATGTTCGCCGCCTCACTCACCTTGATCGAGCGCGGACTCTTCGGATAGAAAATGAATCCCAACGCGTCCGCGCCCAACTCGACGGCCAGCAGCGCGTCGTTCAGGTTCGTCGTCCCGCAAATTTTGATCTTCGTGCTCATCGGCCCATCAACTCGCGCACTTTCCATTGGATGTCCCCGCTGCGCATGAGCGATTCGCCGACCAGAATCGCATTCACCCCGGCTTTGGCGACCCGCTCGACATCGGCGCGCGCATGGATGCCGCTCTCGGCCACGATCGTGTACTTACCGCACATGCCGCGCTTGAGTTTCGCCGCCAGTTTCTCGGTTGTCGCCAGGCTGACGGAAAAGTCGCGCAGGTCGCGATTATTCACCCCGATGATCTCTGCTCCCGAAGCCAGCGCGCGATCCAACTCGGCTTCATCGTGCACCTCTACCAGCAAGGCCAGACGCAATTGCGCTGCCAACTCACGGAAACCCTTGAGTTGCGCGTCATCCAGAATCGACACGATCAACAAAATTGCATCCGCGCCACGTGCGACGGATTCGTAAACCTGCAACTCATGGATGATAAAATCCTTACGTAAGAGCGGCAATGCCACCGCGTCATGGATTTGCTGCAAATACTCAAGGCGACCTTGAAAGAACTTTCCATCCGTAAGCACCGACAACGCCGACGCGCCGCCGGCTTCGTACTCGCGCGCGATTTGAATCGCATCGAAGTTCTCCAGAATCACGCCCGCCGACGGCGACGCCTTCTTGACCTCCGCAATGAGCGCCACGCCGCTGTCGCGACGCAACGCTCCCGCGAAATCGCGAAACTCCTTCCGCGCCGCCGCCGCTTGCTTCAACTTTCCGGCCTGCGGCAGCAGCTTTGCGACTTCGAGCTTTTTTTCGGCAACGATCTTGTCGAGGATGTTCATCGGGGGAGGCTTACTCCTCGTCGTCCGTCACGCCCTGTTTCCGCGTGCGCGGTTGGCCCGCCTTCAGCCAGGCACTGATAAATGGATGTATGTCGCCGTTCATCACGCCCTGCACGTCGCTGGTTTGGTAGCCCGTGCGCAGGTCCTTCACCATCTGGTACGGCTGGAAGACGTAACTGCGAATCTGATTGCCCCACGCCATGGCGCCTTTCTCGCCGTAGTATTTCTCCATCGCCGCGCGTTTCTCGTCCTGCTGTTTCTCGTACAACCGCGCCTTCAACATCTTCAACGCCATCTCGCGGTTCTGGTGCTGGCTGCGCTCGATTTGGCACTGGACGACGATTCCCGTGGGCAAATGGGTCATGCGCACCGCTGTCTCGACCTTGTTCACGTTCTGGCCGCCGCGACCGCCCGAGCGGAACGTATCCACCTGCACGTCTTCCATCTTCAGCTCGACCTCGACCTCGTCGCTCAATTCCGCGATCACGTCCACGCTCGCAAACGAGGTATGCCGTCTCTTGTTGGAGTCGAACGGCGAAATGCGCACCAGCCGATGCACGCCGCGTTCCGCCTTCAGATACCCGTAGGCGTATTCGCCTGAGACCAGGATGGTCGCGCTCTTGATGCCCGCTTCGTCACCCGCCTGGATATCCACCAAATCAACCTTGAACCCGCGCGTCTCGCAGTAGCGCTGGTACATCCGCAGCAGCATGTTGGCCCAGTCGCAACTTTCGGTGCCGCCCGCACCGGCGTGGATGCTGAAAATGGTGTTGGACTTGTCGTTCTCGCCGCCGAGAAGGTTCTCCAACTCGAACTGATTGAACTTCTGCTCGGCGGCGCCGACCTCGGTGGTGATCCCTTCCTCGGTCTCGCCGAGATCGATGAGCACTTCCGCGTCGGAGATTTTCTGGTCGAGCGCAGCGAGCGTATCGAGCTTGCGGCGAATTGTGGATGCCTCGTCGAGGATCGTGCGGGCTTTGGTTTGATCGGCCCAGAACGTCGGGCCGGCCATGATGTTTTCTAGCTCGACCAGGCGAGCGCGTTGTTTGTCGACGTCAAAGATACCTCCTTAACGCCTGGTGACGTTCGCGCAAATCACTTACTTTGATCTTCAGATCTTCAATCATGGTTCCGTTAACTCAACACATCATCCGCCGAATGTCAACCTGCGCGCGGCCGGCGGACAACGCTTCGTCATGGAAAATCTTTAGCCAACGCGTTTCGCTCGCGGGCCTTTCGGGGTGTCTTCAACGACCCAACCTTGCTTCGCCAGTTGATCGCGAATCTCGTCGGACCGCTTGAAATTCCTGGCCTTGCGGGCAGCCTGACGTTCGTCAACCAGTTGTTGGACATCAGCCGGCACTTCAGATTTCGTTGGCATCCCAAAACCGAGGACTATATCCAACTTCTTCCATGTCGCCAAAACGTCCGCCGCCCCAGCCGGTGAAAATGTCCCTTTGTTCCCTACGCGAACAAACTCAAACAGCACTCCCAATGCCCCACTGATATTCAGATCATCATCCAACGCCATCTCGAATTCAGGAACCGGACCTGCGCACTTGCTGTGCTCCGTGCTGCCGGCGACTTCTTGCAACTTCAGTAGAAACTCATCCATCCTCTGCAACGCCGAACGCGCCGCTTGCAGGCCGTCGAATGTGAAATTCAATTGCTCGCGATAATGCGCCGAGATCAGGGCGTAGCGGACCTCGCGGCCCGTCCACCCTTTGGCGAGCAGGTCGCGCAATGTGTAGAAATTGCCCGCCGACTTGCTCATCTTCCGGCCCTCGACGAGCAGATGCGCGTTGTGCAACCAGCAACGAACGAATGGTTTCCCCGTCGCCGCTTCGCTTTGGGCGATCTCGTCTTCGTGATGGGGAAAAATCAGGTCTTCGCCGCCGCAATGAATGTCGAAGGTTTCACCCAGATGCTTCATGCTCATCACGCTGCACTCGATGTGCCAGCCGGGCCGGCCATCGCCCCACGGTGAGGGCCACTTGATATCTCCGTCGTCCTCGTCCCACGCCTTCCACAGCGCAAAATCCGCCGCGTGCTCCTTGTCGTACTCGTCCTGGGCGACGCGCGCCCCGGACTGCAAATTCTCCAGGTCAAGATGCGCCAGCTTCCCGTACTCTGGAAACGACTTGATCGAGAAATACACACTGCGATCGTCGGCAACGTAAGCGTGTTTGGTCGCCACCAGCGTCTCGATCAACTTGATCATGTCCGCGATGGTTTCCGTCGCGCGCGGCACAACGTGCGGGCGCTGGATATTCAACGTGTCGAGGTCCCGAAGAAATTCCTGCGTGTAGAAGTCGGTCACGTCGCGCAGCGACTTGCCCGATTCACGGACGGTGCGGATGATCTTGTCCTCGACATCCGTGATATTCATCACGTGTTTGACCTGATAGCCCTTGTATTCGAGATAGCGACGTAACAGGTCTTCGAAGGTGAACGCGCGCAGGTTGCCGATATGCGCGTAGTTGTAAACAGTCGGCCCGCACGTGTACATGCCCACATGCGGAGGATTCATCGGTACGAAATCCTCTTTGCGGCGCGTCAGCGTGTTGAAGAATTGCAGGGCCATGACGCGCTACATCTCCACGCTCGCGATGGCGACAACAACAATTCCCTCCTTGCGACCGGTAAATCCCATATGTTCGCTCGTGGTCGCTTTGACGCCGACTCGCCCGGGCGCCACGCCGAGGTGTTTTCCGAGGTTTTCCTGCATCTGGGGAATGTGCGGCGCCATCTTCGGCGCTTGGGCAATAATCATCGCATCCACGTTGTTGATGGTCCCGCCGGCTTTTCGCACGCGCTCGGCGCTCTCCCGCACAATGACCATGCTGTCGAGATTCTTGAACTTGGCGTCCGTGGGCGGGTAATATTTTCCAATGTCGCCGAGCGCCGCGGCGCCGAGCAGCGCATCCGCAATCGCATGCGCCAGCACATCCGCGTCGCTGTGACCTTCCAAGCCAACCTCATGTGGGATCTCAACGCCGCCGATAATGCACTTGCGTCCCGCGGCAAACCGATGCACGTCGATTCCAATGCCAACACGGTTCATAGAGCGTGAGAGGATAGCATCACTGCCGCTGGCGAAGCAATGCTTCCGCAATGGCCAAATCCGACGGCGTGGTGACCTTCAAATTCAGAAAGGGCGTTTCGACCAGATGAACCTTCCCGCCCATCAACTCCACCGCCGCCGCTTCATCGGTCACGACGATCTTCTTCTCGAAGACTTTCGCATACGCATCCCGTAGCAAACCAAACGTCACCGTTTGCGGCGTTTGCACCGCCCACAGCCGGGTGCGATCCACCGTGCGAACCACCGTCCTGTCCTCGTTGGCCTCCTTGATGGTGTCCACGACCTTGGTGGCGGCGATGCCGGTCCCGAACGCCCGGGCGCTGACAATAGTGGATTCAATCAGTGCCGGCGTGACCAGCGGCCTCGCCCCATCATGGACCGCCACAATGTCCGTCCGCGACTCGCACGCTTTCAAACCGTTGCCGACCGAATCCTGGCGTTCGGCGCCGCCATCGGCAAACGCGGCCACCTTCTTGAATCCGAATTCCCGAACGATCTGCTCCGCCGGTTGCGCGTAGTCGGGTCGTCGCACCAAAACGATCGCATCAATGGCCGGGCACCGCTCAAACGCTACGAGCGAGTAGACGAGAAGCGGCTTGCCGAGGAGTTCGACGAATTGCTTGTTGGGACCGCCGCCCATCCGCGTCGAGCGACCAGCGGCCAACACGATCGCTGTAACCATGTCTGGCAGACTAACAAATCCCCGCTTGCCGGAGCAAGCTTACCCGCTCAGACGGTGGACGCTTCCGGCTCCCGCTCGCTCTCCATGGCTGCCTGGCTGCCGCTGGGGAGTTCGGCAAACGCCATGCGTCCCGCGGCGGTTTGCAGCACGCTGCTGATCGTCACTTCCACCTCTTGTCCCAGAAGACGGCGCGCCCGGTTGACCACGATCATCGTCCCGTCGTCCAGATACGCAAGGGCCTGCTGCGGTTCGCGTCCCTCCTTGAGGAGGCGAACCGTGAGCGCCTCGCCCGGCAAGACCGCCGGCCGCAACGATTTCGCCAGCTCGTTGAGATTGAGCACCTTGACGCGCTGCAGTTCGGCAATGCGGCTGAGGTTGAAATCGTTCGTCAGGATTTCTGCGGGAAGCATCTTTGCCAGTTGCACCAACTTGCCGTCGACTTCCTTGATGTCGGGCACATCGTTCTCATGGAACTTCACTTCCACGCGCGGGTTGAGTTGCAGCATCTTCAGCACCTCGATACCGCGTCGGCCCCGCGCCCGCTTCACGTCGTCGGCCGCGTCGGCGATGTACTGCAGTTCATTGAGAACAAACCGCGGGACGATCAACACGGCGTCCAGGAACCCCGTCGTGCACAATTCCTGGATGCGCCCGTCGATGATGATGTTCGTATCGAGCAACACCAGCCGCTCGGGTTTGTTTTCCTTGATGAACTTCACGTACGGAATCACCAGGCTGAACTCGTCCTTGGCGCGGTAGGCGATCACCATCGCCAAGTACGAGCAGACGACGTACATGGCGATCTGCGCAATCAGCTTCGTCTCCTCATCGATGAATTTGAACAGAACCGAGTTGCCAATGAAGTAGCTGACGGTGAACCCGACCAGTATCCCGAAGGATGCGGCGGACAGCCCGCGCAGCGAGAAACCCTTCAGCGCCTTGTCAACCCCGATGAATGCGCCGCCTCCCGCCAATCCGATCAGGATCGCCATCACCGGATGCTCCGCCCACTGGTCGTGCAGTTGAGAGATGGACCAACTCCCCAGCACGCACAGGATCAGAAAAAACAATCTCAACATCAACAGCGTCATGGCTCGAAACTTCCCTCCAACAATCGGTAAACAAGCAGATTTAAGGCCAGTGCGCCCTCCCAAATGCCGCGCCAGCGGCCACCGCGACACGTCGTCCCATAAAACCCCGCGCCGGCACCCGTGTGTTCAAGTCGTCTACTGCCTTTCCCGCACCCTGATAACCAACCCGCGCGAATGGTCGGGAATGCGACGGTCCCCGCTAGCCGGAAGGTCGGAGCTGTCGCTGTGGCCAATAATGAACGCCGACCGTGGCCGTTGTAGTCCGCCAGACAGTCCGGGCCCATTGTTTCGGACCGAACTTGTCCCGAGTTCGACGAGGGGCTCTCCGCTTTCCGCCTTCCCTGCCCTACTTCGCCGGCGGCGTCGAATCCGTCCCGAAAATAATGCTGCCCGGCCCGTTTTGCGCCGGATGCGCCGGTTGGGGCACGGCCCATTCCTTGGATTCTGCGGGCTTTTTCGGCTCGGGACGATTCCCCTCCTTATACAGCAGCCCGTACTTCCGCCAATTCTCCACCAAACGCACAAGATCGTCATGCAACGTCGGGTCGACGAGTAGTTTGCCGACCGTCCCCTGCCCCTTTTCGAGACGCGCCAACATATCGTTCAATCGCGCCGTGCTCTCCGCGAGATTCTTGACCGCCGCGTGGATGTCCTCCTGGTTCGAGATCACCACCTGATCGACATTGCTGGACGCCTCCTTGAGGTTGTCCGCCGCATCGGAAAACCGGCTCAACGTCGCATCCAGCTTCCCGCGGTTCTCGTCCACGACTTCGCGCAGGCTCACTGTCAACCCGATCGCGTTGCTGCTCACCGTGTCGATATTGCCCAGCGCCGAGTCAATGTGATCCAGGCTCTGCCGGCTCAATACCGTCTCATCGATCCGCTGGATCGCTTTGTCCACCCGCTCAATCGTCCCCGCCGCCTGATGCAGCACGTCCACCACGCTGTGAATCGCCTCGCTCAGGTCGATGCCGGACGACCCTTCCACGCTGTCGCCGGGCTTGAGAAAGTCCGCCGTCGCGCTCACGGGAATGATGTCCACATAGCGGTCGCCGAGTAATCCGGACTGATTGATGACAAACTTCGCGTCTTTGCGGATTTTGACGCCGTTGACGATCGAGAGTTTCACGATCACTTTCAATTCGCCCGTCTGGTCCAACGTAATGGTGTGCACGGTGCCCACCTTGATGCCCCCGTACAGCACGCTGGCGTCCTCCACGATCCCGCCCACACTCGAGAACACCACGTTGAGCTCGTACCCGTTCCGCTCGAGCGGCTCATACTTGCCAAACTTCCAAATGAGCGCCGCCAGCATTGCCAGACAGACGGCGAAGAAAATGCCCACTCGGATTTCAACTGACCGTTTCTGTGCCACGTTGCGCCTCCTTTTGAATTTCCGCGGTCCCCGTTATAAATTGCCTCACGATCGGATCCGCCGTCGCTTGAATCTCTTTCGGTGTTCCCACCGCGTGAATGCGCCCCTCATGCAGCATCGCGATGCGGTCGGCGATCTTGTACGCGCTGGTCATGTCGTGCGTCACCGCCAGGCTCGTCACATGCAACTGGTCGCGCGTCCGCAGGATCAAATCGTTAATGTGGTCCGCCAACACGGGATCAAGTCCCGTGGTCGGTTCGTCGTACAAAATGTACTTGGGGTTCGCTACGCAGGCGCGGGCCAGGGCCGCCCGCTTCCGCATCCCCCCGCTCAACTCGGCCGGCTTCTTGTCCTTCGCATTCAACAAATCCACAATCTTCAGCGCCTGCTCCACCAGCGGGGCGATCTCCGGTTCCTCCAGCTTCCGCTCCTCGCGCAGTGGAAACGCCACGTTCTCAAACACCGTCATCGAATCGAACAATGCCCCCCCCTGGAACAACACGCCAAACTTCTTCCGGATCGGCGCGAGTTCACGCTCCGACAGCGGCTCGATGTCCGCGCCGTCCACAATCACCCGACCCGCATCCGGCCGCATTAACCCGCACAGGTGCTTCAGCAACACGCTCTTGCCGCCGCCGCTGCGCCCGATGATGACCAGCGTTTCTCTGTCGCGCAGCTCAAAATCCACGCCGCGCAACACCTCGGCGCCGTTAAACGATTTCCGCAAATCCTGGATCTGGATCATACGGGGATGATCCTGCTGAATACCACCGTGAGAAAAAAATTCGCGACGAGCACGGTCAACGACGACACCACCACCGCTTCGGTCGTCGCCCGACCCACACCCTCGGCGCCTTCGTCCGCATTGAATCCTTTGTAGGTCGAGATCAGGGCGATGAACATGCCGAAGAACACCGACTTGATCAGCCCGCTCGCCACGTCTTTGGCGGTCGTGAACTCGTACATGTGGTTCAGAAAATAGGCCTGGTCGATCCCGCACATGTGCACGCCAACAAAATATCCGCTGAAAATCCCGAAAAACATCGCTTCCGCCGTCAACAGCGGCAGCCCAACCATCAGGGCAATGAACCGCGGCACGGCCAGGTAATCGACCGGCTCCGTTCCCATCGACCGCATCGCGTCGAGTTGCTCCGTCACTTTCATCGTGCCCAGCTCCGCCGCAATCGCCGCGCCCACGCGTCCCGCCACCATCAACGCCGTCAGCACCGGCCCCAGCTCGCGCGTCATCGCCACGCTGACGACCGGCCCGACTGCCGTGTCCATCTTGACCTTGTGAAATTGCAGGTAGGTCTGCACGGCAAACACCATCCCGGTAAACGCGCCCGTGACCACCACCACCGCCTGCGATTGCCAGCCGATCTTGTACATCTGATCGACCGTCTCCCCCCACCGCGGCCGCTTCGAGAAGGTCGTCTTGAGGATATCCAGCAACAGCAGGAGCATCGACCCGAGCTGATTGAGCTGGTCGATCACGAATTGCCGAAATTCCTGTACCGCCTCCATGGTGCCGCGCAGCATAAGAGAGCGTTCCACTCGTTGCAAGCCCGCCGTGGCCGCGCCCGGTCTCGCTTCCCCAGAAAAAAAGGCCGCCCCGAATCTCTTCGGGGCGGCCAGGGGTGAAACGACGACTCCGCTCAGCTCGCGCTGGCGGCAAGTTGGTTGAATACCAGTTTGTCCTTGTCGTCGCCGACGGTGACGTCGATCGTCTCGTTGGGCTTGAAGTTCCCCCGAAGGATTTCCTCGGCCAGAGGATCCTGCAGGTACTTCTCCACCGCCCGACGCAACGGACGCGCGCCGAATTGCGGATCGTAACCCTTCTCGATCAGGAAATCGGTCGCCGCCGCTGTCAGGGCAATCTCCACATCCTTGTATTTGAGGCGGGTCTTGACCTTCTCAACCTCGAGATGGACGATCTGGCCCATGTCCGCCTTGGTCAGGTTGTGGAACACGATCAGGTCGTCGAGACGGTTCATAAACTCGGGCTTGAACACGCGCTTGGCCTCTTCCAACAGCTTGTTCTTCATGTCGGCGTACGTGTGCTCTTCCTTGGCCGGGGCGAAACCGAGTTCGCCGGCCTTGCGGATCATTTCCGCGCCAATGTTCGAGGTCATGATGACCACGCAATTGCGGAAGTCCACCTTGCGACCGAGCGAATCGGTCAGGTGTCCGTCCTCGAGAATCTGCAGGAGCATGTTCATGACGTCCGGGTGCGCCTTCTCGATCTCGTCGAACAGCACCACCGAGTAGGGACGGCGCCGCACACGCTCCGTCAATTGGCCGCCTTCTTCATACCCCACATAGCCCGGCGGCGAACCGACCAGCCGCGAGACATTGAACTTCTCCATGTACTCGCTCATGTCGAGCTGGATCAGCGCATCCTGGTCGCCAAACATGAATTCCGCCAGCGCGCGCGCCATCAGCGTCTTGCCCACGCCGGTCGGACCGAGGAACACGAACGAGCCGATCGGCCGGTTCGGGTCCTTGAGGTCGGCGCGGCTGCGACGCAACGCCTTGCTGATCGCAATCACCGCCTCGTCCTGGCCGATGACCGTCTTGCGCAACTCGCCTTCCATCGCCAGCAGTTTCTCGGTGTCCTTCTGCTCCATCCGGCTCAGGGGAATGCCCGTCCACTTGGCGACAATCTGCATGATGTCGTCTTCCGTAATCACAATCTGTTTCTCGTCGCGCGCCTGCCGCCATTCCGCCAGCGTCTGCTCGAGACGTTCCCGCGCCTGCTTTTCCTTGTCCCGCAGCCCGGCGGCCAGCTCGAAGTCCTGCGCCTTGATCGCCGCTTCCTTCTCTTCCTTGATCTTCTCGATGTCGCGCTCGGAATCCTGGATGTTCGGCGGACGGGTCATCGACTGGATGCGCGCCCGCGCGCCCGCTTCATCAACGACGTCAATGGCCTTGTCGGGCAGGAACCGACCCGTGATGTACCGGTCGGAAAGCCGCGAGGCCGCTGTCAGCGCTTCGTCCGAGAACTTGGCGCGGTGATGCTCCTCATACTTCGGACGCAGGCCCTTCAAAATCTCGACGGTCTGGTCCACCGTGGGCGGTTCGACGATGATCGTCTGGAACCGTCGTTCCAGCGCCGCATCCTTCTCGATGTATTTGCGGTACTCGTTCATTGTGGTCGCGCCGACGACCTGCAACTCGCCGCGGGACAGCGCGGGCTTGATGATGTTGCTCGCGTCCATCGCGCCTTCGGCCGAACCGGCGCCGACGATCGTGTGCAGTTCGTCCACGAACAGAATGACGTTCTTCGACCGCTTGATCTCGTCCATCACGGCCTTAATGCGCTCCTCAAACTGGCCGCGGTACTTCGTGCCCGCCACCATCAACGCCAGGTCGAGGGTCACGACGCGTTTGTCGCGGAGAATCTCGGGGACGTTGCCCCGGGAAACTTCCTGGGCCAGCCCTTCCACGATGGCGGTCTTGCCGACACCGGCTTCCCCGAGAAGCACGGGGTTGTTCTTGGTGCGGCGGCACAAGATCTGGATCACGCGCTCGATCTCGTTCTGGCGGCCCACCACCGGATCGAGGTCGCCTTTGCGCGCCAACTCCGTGAGGTCGCGCCCGAACATCCGTAGCGCGGGTGTCTTCATTTCCTTCTTGCCCGCAGAGGCTTCGCCCTCTTCAGCCGTGCCTTCACTCGGAGTAAAATTCGGGTCGAGTTCCTTCAAAATCTCGTTGCGGCAACGTTCGATGTCGACATCGAGCGATTTCAGGATGCGCGCCGCCGCTCCTTCGCCTTCCCGAAGCAACCCGAGCAGAATGTGTTCGGTGCCCACGTAATTGTGGTTGAGTTGCTTGGCTTCCTTCTGCGCCAAGGCGAGGACCTTTTTCACGCGCGGGGTGTAGGGAATGTTGCCCACCATCTTGGTCTCGGGTCCGGTGCCAATCTGCTTTTCCACTTCCATGCGCACGGTCTCGAGATCGAGGCCCATTTTCTGCAGGACGTTGACGGCGACGCCCTGGCCGAGTTTGATCAGGCCAAGAAGCAGATGTTCCGTGCCCACATAGTTGTGGTTGAACCGGTCCGCTTCTTTGCGGGCCAACGCGAGCACCTGCTGCGCTCGCGGCGTGAAATTGTTCATTTCCATCACCGTCCTCTCATTCTGGTTCGGCTCGTCCGCCGTCGCCCCGGGGACGGTCGGTCAAATCCGGTTTCGAAATCGCTGCCAACTGCGCGCGAATCAGTTCCGCCCGCAAAATGTCGCGTTCCTCGGCGGTTAGCTTCCGGGCCGCCGCCCGTTGTACGTGCGCTGGCTGGGAGAGAATGAACATTTCATCCACTGTCACTCGCGCTGTAGCCGGAAATATCTCTAAATCTACCCCCATACGTACCAAACTGAGCAAATTCAATGCCTCTTTCGAACTGATTGTATGTGCATTGGTTAGAATGCCATACGCACGCCCGATTTGATCATAAACCAGCTTTGGCTTTTTTTCAAGGAGCGTGACGCGGGCGTTCTCTTCGTGCTCAATTATTTGCAGGATGACCTTGTTGAGACGCTCGACGACTTCCATCTCCTTTTCACCCAGCGTCGTCTGGTTCGACACCTGGAAAACGTTCCCCAACGCCTCGGTCCCTTCCCCGTACAGGCCGCGCACGGCCAAGCCGAGTTTGTTGACCGCCTGCACCACCTGGTTGATCTGGTCGCTGAGCACCATCCCCGGCAAATGCAACATCGCTGACCCGCGCATCCCGGTCCCCACATTGGTCGGGCATGCCGTCAGGTAACCGAGCTTGGGCGAAAACGCAAAATCCAGCTGCTCTTCCAGCTCGGTGTCGACCCGGTCAATGACCTTGAAAATGCTTTTGAGCTGCAGTCCCGACTTGATTGCCTGCATGCGCAGGTGATCTTCCTCGTTGACCATCACGCTGATCGTCTCGCGATCGTTGATGACCACGCCGCTGCCCACGTTCTTGGCCGCGTGTTCCCGGCTGATCAGATGGCGTTCCACCAGCACCTGCTTGTGGATCGCGCTGATGTTGTCCATCGAATCCCCAAAGTGATCGGCCATCTCCGGCAACGCCTCGACGACGGGCTGGATCGTGTCGAGCAGCTTCTGCCGCTCGGTCTTCTTGGCCCAACCCGGGAACGGATGATCGCGAATGTTGCGCGCCAGGCGAACCCGCGACGACATGACAATCTTGCTGTTGGGTCCTTCCGCCTTGACCCACTCGCTCGGACTCTTCAGCAAATCGTCGATCTTCATGGTCGCATTACTCGGTCGAGCGCGACGCGCCCACCGTCTTCTTCCACTTCGCTTCCATCTCGCGAATCTGGTCGCGAATCTGCGCTGCGTCCTCGTACTTCTCCTCGCGCACCGCCTTCTCCAACTGCTCCGCCAATTCCTGCATCTTCCCGTTCAGGGCCAGCGTGTGCTCGGCCTTGGCTGGCACCTTGCCCACGTGATGGTCGCCTTTGTGCATCGCTTTCAACAACGATGCCAGAGCCGGCTCAAACGTTTCCCAACAGGCGCTGCACCCGAGCCGGCCGGTCTTCTTGAAATCCGCCTGCGTGAACCCGCACACCGGGCATTGCACTCCCGGCGCTTCGACCCGCGATTCCTCCCCGCCGCCCAGCTCGACCAGCAAATTCGCCAGCGAAAATCCGGCCGCTTCCTGCACGCCCTTTTCCTTGGCGCAGGACTCGCACAGGTCCACTTTCAACATCTTCCCGTCCACAATCTGGGTCAGATGGACCGTTGCCTCGGACTTCTTGCAAATGTCGCAGAGCATGTTCTATTTCGCCCCGATCAGTACCCCGTCGGTGCGGGTCAACTTACGAAAATCTTCCGTCAATTTCAAGGTGAGCGGCCCCGGACGGCCGGAACCGATGATCCGTCCGTCAATGCTCGCCACCGGCACGATCTCCGCGGCTGTTCCCGTGAGAAACACCTCGTCCGCCGTCGATAAATCGTACCGCGTCAGGTTCGGCTCGCTCACGCCAATGCCGCGTTCGGCCGCCAATTCGAACACCACCTGGCGCGTGACGCCAATCAACGCGCCCGCGCTGACGGGCGGTGTCTCCAGCCTGCCCCGGCGCACCAGGAAAATATTGTCGCCCGTGCATTCGGCAACGTGCCCCTGGCTGTTGAGCATGATCGCTTCTTCCGTCCCGGCGTTTACCGCCTCGATTCTCGCCAGGATGTTGTTCAAATAGTTCAACGATTTGATCGACGGACTTACCGCGGCGGGACTCGTCCGTTGCGTGCTCGCCGTAATCAGCTTCAGCCCCTTGCGGTACACCTCCTCGGGATACAGCTCGATCGTGTCCGCGATGATGAACACCGTGGGATTCTTGCAGCGGAATGGGTTCAGCCCGAGGTACCCGACCCCGCGCGTGATTACCAGCCGGATATAGCCGTCCTTCAGCTTGTTTTGGCGGCACGTCTCGCAACACGCCTCGACCAGTTGCTCCTTCGTCACGGGAACCGGCAGCATGATCGCCTTCGCAGAGTTGAACAGACGATCCAGGTGCTGATCCAGACGGAAAATGCGTCCGCCGTACAACCGGATGCCTTCGAACACGCCGTCGCCATACAACAGCCCGTGGTCGAAAACCGATACCTTCGCCTCGTCTTCCGGGACGTATTTGCCATCCAGATAGATCTTCACAATTTCTCCCTTACAACTTCCTCTAGTTACTCCAATATCCGGCCATCCGCAATCTCCAACACCCGTTCCCCGCGCGTGGCAACGTGCTGGTCGTGCGTCACCATCACCAGCGTCGTTCCCGACTCCTCGCGCAGCCGCCAGAGCAAATCCAGGATCGCTTCGCCGGTCTTCGAATCCAGGTTGCCGGTCGGTTCATCCGCCAGCAACACGGCCGGCCGATTCATCAGCGCCCGCGCCACGGCCACGCGCTGTTGTTCGCCGCCGCTCAACTCCGCCGGCCGATGCTCCAGCCGTTCCCCGAGCCCGACCGCCGTCAGCAATTCCCGGCCCCGCTCGGCCACGCCGTCGCGCGCCCGCGGCTGCATCAGGGCCGGCAGGCACACGTTCTCCAGCGCGTCGAGTTCCGGCAGCAAATTGTACGACTGGAACACGAACCCGATGCGCTCGTTGCGCAGCTTCGTCCGTGCCGCCCGCGACATCGCAAAAAGCGAAGCGCCATCCAGGCTGACATCGCCTGCGGATGGCGCATCCAATCCGCCGAGCAAATGCAACAACGTGCTCTTGCCCGCTCCGGACGCGCCGACAATCACGAGAGCTTCGCCGCGGCGCACCCGCACGTCAATCCCTCGCAACACCTCAACTTCCCGCGAGCCCAAAGTGTAGGATTTGCGCACCTCGCGCGCAACCAAAATGTCCCCGCCAGCCTCACTCATACCGCAGCGCCTCCACGGGTTGGAGCCGGGCCGCGCGCACCGCCGGCAACAAGCCCGCCAGCGTGCAAATCACCAGCGCCGAAATGCCAATCGTCAGGAGATCCTGGACGGTGAGAAACGCCGGGATGCTGGGAAAATTGTAGATGTCGCGGGGGAACAATTCGATGCCGACGACGCTCGACAGAAAATGATTGATCGGGTTGATGTTGTGGACGGTCAGCAGGCCCAGTCCGATCCCGATGGCCACGCCGAACACGCCGACGATGAACCCTTGCAGCAGGAAGATGCGCAGGATTTTTCCCGACGCGGCCCCCAGCGCCTTCATCACGCCGATCTCGCGCGTCTTCTGCACGGTGACCGTGATCAGCGTGCTCATGATGCCAAACGCCGCGACGATGATGATGAATATCAGAATGAAAAACATGACCGACTTTTCCACCTGGATGGCGCCGAGCAACCGCTGGTTCATCTGCGCCCACGTCTGCGCCCGCAGCGGCGGCGGGAGTTTCTGGTTCAACGCACTGGCCACGTCGCGCGCCCCACCAATCGGGTCGTCGGTCGTGATTTCTATCCCTTGGACGGCATTGCCGAGGTTGTACAGCTCCTGTGCCGTCTCCAACGACGTGAAGATGAGGCCGACATCGTACTCGTACATTCCCGACTCGAAAATGCCTGTGACCGTCAGTTCCATCGGCACATCGACTTCCTGCCCCTTCTTCTCGATGTAGCGGGGCGAGTAGACAGTGATCTTGTCGCCGAGAAAAATGCCGTATTGCGACGCCAGCTCGCGCCCGATGACAACCTTGTCGCCGTTGAGGTCGAGGCTGCCCTCCTTTATATAGGTGCCGAGCTGGCTGACGGTCACCTCCCGCTTCGGGTCGATGCCCTTGAGATACGGAGTCGCCACGCGATGCTCGAACTCGATGAGCACCAATCCCATGGCGAACGGCGTCGCGGCTTTTACGTGCGGCGTGTCGAGCACCGTCTTCAAAATCTTGTCGCTGTGCTCGATCACCCCGCCCATCACCGTCACGTGCGCGTGCATGCCCATGAGTTTCTCGCGCAGCTCGCGGTCGAATCCGCTCATGACCGCGATCACCACGATGAGTACCCACACGCCAATCGTCACGCCGGACAGCGAGATGAGCGTGATGACGGATACAAACGTGCGCTTGGGCTTGAGATAGCGAAGGCCAAGAAACAATTCGAAGGGCAGACGCGTCATGAAAGGGAAAACCCGCTACGGGTTCGGCTTCAGCAATGGGAACAAGATGACATCGCGGATGCTCTCGGCGCCCGTGAGCATCATGACGAGGCGGTCGATGCCCATGCCCATCCCGCCGGCGGGCGGCATGCCGTGTTCCAGCGCCAACAGAAAATCCTCGTCGAGTTTTTCGTCGTGCCCTTTGGCCTGCATCAACAACCGGACACGCTGCAGGACCGGATCGTTCAGCTCGGAATACGCCGGCGCGATCTCCTGCCCGTTAATGACCAGCTCGAACACGTCGACGATGCTCGGGTCATCCTTGTTGGGCTTCGCCAGCACGACCAGTTCCGACGGCAGGTGCGTCACGAACGTCGGGTTCATCAACGTCGGTTCGATCACTTTCTCGAAGATCGCGTTGGTCACTTCATAGTCGGGCGTCTCCGCCGTGGATTCGACCCCCATGCTAATGGCCTGGGAGCGGCGTTCGTCCGGCGTGAGCGTAAACCATTCTTTGCTGACGCGCTCCTCGATCAGCTCGCGGTACGTCACCCGCCGCCACGGCGGTGTCAGGTCGATCTCCTGGCCGTCGTGGCGTTTGATCAGCAGCGAGTCCGCGATGGTTTCCGCCACCGACACGATCAACCCCTGCGCCAGGTCCATCATCGTCTCGTAATCGCCGTATGCCTGGTAGACCTCGAGCATCGTGAACTCGGGATTGTGCCGGCGCGAGATGCCTTCGTTGCGGAAATTGCGGTTGATCTCGTACACGCGCTCGAAGCCGCCGACGAGCAGCCGTTTGAGATACAGTTCCGGCGCCACGCGCAGAAACAGGTCGATATTCAGCGCTTCGTGGTGGGTCTGGAACGGTTTGGCCGCCGCCCCGCCCGCGATGGGTTGCATCATCGGCGTTTCGACTTCCATGAACCCGCGCGCGTCGAGAAACTTGCGGATCTCGGCCACCACGCGGCTCCGCACCACAAACGTCTCGCGGACGTTGTCGTTGAGAATCAAATCGAGGTAGCGCTGCCGTAACCGGGTTTCGATGTCCTTGAGGCCGTACCACTCCTTCGGCAACGGCTGGATCGATTTGCTCAGCAGCGTGACGGTCTCCACTTTCACGGTCAGTTCGCCGGCATGGGTCGTGAACAGCTTGCCCGTCACGCCAATGATATCGCCGGGATCGATGAAGTTCTTGAAGAGGTCGAACGGCTCGTCGCCCAGCGCCTGTTTCTGGACGTAAATCTGGATCTTCCCGGTGGAATCCTTGATGTCCGCGAACAGACTCTTGCCCATGTCGCGGTGACTCAGCACCCGCCCCGCCAGGCGCACCTCGCGGTCGGCCGCCGGGTTCGCGCGCGCGCTCGCAATCGATTCGCTGACATCGAATCGCCCGCCGTACGGGTCGATGCCTTTGTCGATCAGTTTCTCGCGTTTTTCGAGCCGCGGTTTGATGTGGTCGCTTTGGGAATCCATAGCCGCCGGGAACATACCGTGTCGCCGACTCATCGGCAACGGAAAACGCCACTCCGCGACACAGTTGTCACCTGAATAAGCTTGAAATCGGCAGTCCGATAGTCTATAGATGCGAGCGTTACCCCGTTTGTGGGACCTTTCTTCTTGAGGCCCGAAGCGCCCCGTCTGCGCAAAGCCGGGTGTAGTTCAACAATCGTTGCGAGGCGATTGTGGAGGCGAACATGAGGACGCGAATGCGGGTGATTCCTGTAGGTGTCTTCTTGACATTGCTACAAGTCGGGTACGGGCAGACCTGTGGCATCACCAACCCGGCGCAGCCGTTCAGCATCCTGAGTATTACTCGTGCCACCAACGGCGTGACCCTCACATGGGGGCCGACGTGCACCAATTTCGCCTTTGGTGTTTTTAGCGCGGACCAGCTTCTCAGCACCAATACCCAGTACCAAACTCGCGCAGGCATGTGGGGTAGTCCCTCAGGAACCAGCCAGTGGACGGATATCGGCGTCACCAACAGCCAGCGATTCTACAAGATTCTCAGGATCGAGCCGACGCCGACAAGTGACTGGGCGGGCGACGGATTGTCGGATGAATGGGACTTGCAGTACGGCCTCAATCCGTTCGATCCCGGCCTCGCCACCAACGACGTGGACGGCAACGGGTACACGGTACTCGACGACTATCTGATGGGAGCCAACCCGACCAATTTCAACGACCCGATCACCGTGTATGTAGACGTCGCCAACACCAGCGGCACTTACGATGGCACACAGGCCAATCCATTCCAAAACATCCAGGATGCGATCGAAAGCTCCGTGCCGGTCACGTCGAACTTGGCGATTCGCGTGCGACCGGGCACGAACTACGTGACGGTGAGTAATTTGCAGTACGACCCATCGTCCGGCGATTTGCTGAGTTCGCGGCTGTATCTGTACATCTATGCCGCCAACGAGGATTGGTCTTTGTCAACCGACCCCGAGAGCCACGTCATCGATGCGTTGGGCCTGCCGAATGAAGAACTGGTTGACCTTACCTCGACCCCGGCTCCGACGGTGGAATTTAACGGCGTGGCGCGGGCACGCATCAACGGGTTCAAGATTCGTGGCGGGCAAGGACTTTACGGCGGCGGGATTTACGCGTCCTCGACCAACAACGGGCCGATCTACATTTCCAACTGCATCATCGAAAAGAACGGGGGCGGTGGCACGGAAGCCGGCGGCATCTATATTCAAGCAGGGACGAGCTCGATGATCTACAATACGGCGGTGGCGGAGAACGTGGGCGAGGTTGGTGGGATTTATGATGTGAACGGCGTACAGATTTGGAACTGCACCATCGTCAGCAACACGACGCTGGACACGACTTTCGGAGCGGTGACCGGGGGTTCAGGTGAACCAAACATCCGCAACTCCATCATCTGGAGCAACGGCTTTGACACGCTCGACCTGTATTATGCCAACGCGGATTACTCGACATTCGGCAGCAACGAGTTTGTCACGTCAGGCGCGCACAATCTGTCCATTGACCCGATTCTGGTGAACATGGTCTTCGGCAATTACCGCTTGCAAACCAATTCCCCCGTCCGTGGCGCCGGCACGACGCTACCGTTGGAACAACGGGACCTGTACGGCAACCCGCGTCCGTTGACCGGCCGCTTTGACATCGGGGCGAATCAGTATACAGATACACTGGGTTCGGGAATGCAGGACGACTGGGAGATCAAGCACGGCCTGAGTTTGACCGTGAGCCAGGCGTTGCTAGACCCCGATGGCGACGGCGTGAACAATCTCCAAGAGTACAATCAGAACACCGACCCGCACAATCCCGACACGGCTGGGGACGGAATCAGCGACGGGCCGCTCGTACCTCCGGGAAGCGGGCTGTTACCCGGTCCCACCGCCGATCCGACTACGCCCGATCTGTCTTGGAACACGATTTTTTGGGACTATTACTTTGCCAGCGAGTTTCAGATGTACGTTAACGGTGTCGCCAATCCGGACTGGGTCAACGAGCCGTACACTCGCCCCTGTGGGGTGGTGATTAATAACAACCACATCGGCGATTACGTCACCATGGAATGGCAGTATTTGGGCGGACCGGGTTACCCGCCATTTCTGGTGTTCTTCGTGCCGCTACCGACGCAGGGCGTCATCATCCCTGATCTGAACGCCACGCCGCTCAATCAGATTGTGGTCGGACCCGGCGGCTATGCCCCACCCGACGGCCCGTGGGGCTTCACGCTCGCCCAGACGACCCTGACCAATACAAACGGCGTGTGCCCGGGCGGTGGGGGCTATGATGATGAGTCCCCTCAGTTTCCTGTCTACGGGCAAACAATACCAGCCCTGTCCGTTCCGCAATCGGGCACCAACACGGTTACGGTCATGATCAATCCGGGGACTGTTATTGGCCAGATTCTTTTTCAAATGACCAACACGGTTTCTGCCAGTATCTCGCCGTCTGCCCCGTCCAGTAGCACACAACTGGTCTCGGTCGCGGGTTTGGCGACGGGCAATGTGATCACCACCAACCAGCTTGTCGTGCTCGGCTACGGCGCGCAGAATACCTACACAACCGCCTGCTCGCAGGTTGACGTTGACATCATGCCCAGGAAAACGAACGTGACGGTTGCGATCTGGGCCGTGACGGCTAAGGGAGAGCCAAGCACGGCTCCCACGAATGCGCCAACGCAGGCAAGCTTGTCGAACTACCTCAATCAGGTGTATGGCAAGCAGGCGAACGTGTTTTTCAACGTGCTGCCGCTGGTATCGACAAACGTGAACTACGATCTCAATACGAACGGCGTGTTGGACGTGGAAACCCAAAATGAAACCCTACAAACCGCCGAACAGGCGGCGATCACCAGCGCCGTGTTCCGAGCCGGGGCCATTAACGTTTATTTCGTAAAAGCCATGTCTGCCGACTGGGGATTGAGTTACCCGCCCCTCAGCGTTACGTACATCCAAGACGTTCATGACGAGACGAATGTAAATATCACAGCACACGAACTTGGGCACCAAATGGGAATCCCTTATGACGTGGACTCGCCTACAGGCGTCACTGCGCCCGGCAACCCCGACAGGCTGATGTGGTATACGGGCCTTAGTGATAATCCATGCCGCTTGATCCGGTCCGAATGGGAAACCGTAAACGGCTCGCTGAGGCAATGAGATTTCTGAGGAGACGGTATATGACGAGGATCAAAAATGCGCGATGTTGGGTCACTGCTTCCGAATTTTGGATACTCACCTGCCTTTGTTGTCTAGCGCAGGCCTCCACTTCGGAAGCTCAAGCGCCACAGAAACCGGAAACGCTGGAGCAGCGAGTTGCCCGGGGCGAGCCGGATGCGGTCATGGAGGCAGCGGACAAAGGGAGGCGTGATCTCATTCCTGCCATTGAGAAGTACGCAGATATTGGAAGTCCAATGGAGGCACCACGAATCTGGACGCGCGCAGCCCTGGCAAAGTTGGGCGTAAAGAAATATCTGGACGAAACCGTGACGGAACTGACCACGACCAATTCCGAGTTGTTTGCGTTCTATATGAGAAACGGTATCTGCCCCTACCCATCCCAAGAGCGTCGCGTGGCCTGTGCGACGGAGCGAACACAGGAAACCGCGTTTAAGAAACTGGCCTACATCCGCGACCCCTCGACGGTCAAAGTCGTGGCGGCATTCCTTTATAGCTCTGAGAGCTTCCACTTCGCCCACGACGTACCCCCTTGGACGGCCTCGGGATTCGCCATCCTGACGTTGCGCCAAATGGTTGACAATCCGCCGCAGGTTCCCGTGGAGTACACAGGAGAACAACAGATCCGTGCCTGGCAGCAATGGTGGGAACAGAACAAAGACAAGTATCCGTAACTCTGATGCGTCACGTCCTCGATTCTTCGTCCGCTCTTGCGGTCGTCACGCTGTTGTTCCTCAGTCATTCGCCGGCTGTTTTTGGAGATAGCCGGAGCGAATCGCTCGTACAACGCGTGGCGCGGGGAGATCGGGACGCCATACTCGAAGCAGGTAACACGGGCGATAAGGGCTTCATTCCGGTGCTGGAGAGTACGGCGCGACCACACTACACTGGCGGACCGGAGTCCATCAAGGGCTTAAGTCCTCAGCAGGCGGAAGCCTTGAGCAACTCGGTGTGGCGTACGGTGTACGACGATCCGGTTGCGGTGAATGCAAGAATGGCTTTAGCGAAACTAGGAATGAAAGACTACTTGGATGAGATATTACTTGAACTGACCGATCCTGCAAGCTCTCCTGTCTGCAAAGAGCGCGAAGGACACCCGCAGTACGGCTGCTATCCGATAGACCTCCGAAACGCCGCATTTCACAAGCTCGCCTACATAAAGAACCGCTCTACAGTACGTGCAATCGCATCGTTCCTCTCCGTAACTTCCGAGCCGGATTCAACGGGTTCAGACGTGAAATATGAGCCTTACGCTCACTTAGCCATGCGAACGCTTGCCCAGATTGTCGACGACCCTCCGCAAATCAATCTTCCAGATGATTCCGAGAACTTCGATGCCAGATCCAAAATCTGGCAACAGTGGTGGGAGCAGAACAAGGACAAGTATCCGTAGCAGTCCCGACGCATTTTGCTATCCGGCTCTTCACTGGATTTCCGTCCGGCCTTGCGGTATGGTGCGGGCGTGAAGGTCAGGACTCTTCTGGCATTTCTGACGGTGATGACCGCGAACGTGCTTTTCGCACAGGACAGCGGCGCGCCGTCCATCGCCGATTTTGCGAACGTGACGCAGGGGCGTTACCAGGTGTTCTGCCAGGGCGGCCACCAACTGGCTCTGGAGGTCAACATTTTCATGAACGCGCTCCTCGGCCAGTATGAGAACTTCTTCAACAACTGGACCAGCAAAGACGGCGCGCGTGTGGTGGTGTTCGATAATGTCGACGACTTTCGCAAGTACGCCGGCGACACGGTCTCGCTGACCCATGCCGGGCTGGCCGGTTACTGCCATCTCAAGACCGATGAAGCGGGCAACCAGTTCTACGAACTCGTCACGTTTGCGAGCCAGAATTTGTGGCGGGTGCTGGCGCACGAGGGGTTCCACCAGTTCATCGGCTATGAACAAGGCCAGCAGATCCCGATGTGGCTGAACGAGGGCATGGCGCAGTATTTCGAGACGAGCGCCATCCTTGGCTCCCATTTCCAGGTTGGCCAGATCAGCCGCAGCAAGCTGTTGTACGCGCAGGCGCTGATCGTCAACAAGCAGGCGCCGCCGTTGTCGCAGTTGATCCAGTGGGACCGCACCACGTTTTACGCGAACGCGAATGTCGCCTACCCGATGAGTTGGGCGCTGGTGTATTACCTGGTGAACTCCCACGAGGAACGGTTCGCGCAAAGCGATTTTCGCCGCTACATGCAGGACCTCAAGTATGGCGAAAACGACATTCGAAGTTTCCAGCGTCGTTTCGGGGCCAACGTCGACCGCTGGCAGGCTGATTTCGAGGATTACATCCTGCATCTGCAGCCACAAACGAATTGACGTGGAATTTTGCGGGCTGTTGCGCTATAATACGCGCGCGGCAAATGGAGGAGGCCAGTTGCGAGTCAAGATCCATGAGTGAATTGTCGTCGGCTGTTGCGCCGACGTTGCGAACACAAACCAATCACGAACCTTTTTCCGACCAACCCGTGCCCGGCATCATTTCCGAACCCGTTCTCGAACAGATTCGCCAAAACAACGACGTTGTCGAGGTGATCGGCTCGTATTTCCCGTTGAAACGCGCGGGGGCAAACTTCCGCGCCCTCTGCCCATTCCACAAGGAAAAGACGCCGAGCTTCAACGTCAACCCGCAGAAGCAAATCTGGCACTGCTTCGGTTGCAGCGCGGGCGGCGACGTCTTCACCTTCGTGATGAAATACGAGAACCTCGATTTCATCGGCGCGGTCCGCCGGCTCGCCGAACGGGCCGGCATCAAACTCGCGTACGAAGAGCGCGCGGGCGAACCCGGGCGCGACGTGAAGGAATCGCTCCTGAAACTCCACGATCTGGCCGCGAATTTCTTCCATCACAACCTGATGAAGGAACGGAGCGCCAGCGTCGCGCGGGCGTATCTGAAAAAGCGCCAAATCACCTCCGAGGTCGCGAAGAAATGGCGACTCGGCTACTCGCCCGACGCCTGGGACGGGTTGATTCAATACGCCGCCGGCAAGAAATTTTCCGCCGAACTGCTCGAGACGGCGGGGCTCGCGTTGCGCCGCGAGAGCGGTGACGGGTTTTATGACCGGTTTCGCGGCCGGCTGATGTTCTCGATCTGCGACGAGCAGGGACGCACCGTCGGGTTCAGTGGGCGAATCCTTACCGACGAGAAAGACCAACCGAAATACGTCAATTCACCCGAGACACCGATCTTCCAAAAGGGCCGGATCCTATTCGCGCTCGACAAAGCCAAGCGGGCGATCATCGATGCGACGTACGCGATTGTGTGCGAGGGACAGATCGACACAATTTCCTGTCACGAGGCGGGCATCGAAAACGTGGTCGCGCCGCAGGGCACGGCGTTGACCGAGCAGCACGCGCGCATTTTGAAGCGATACGCTGAAGAGGTCGTGTTGATGTTCGATGCCGATAACGCGGGCCAGAACGCCATCGTGCGTAGCGCCGAGCCGTTATGGGATGCGGGCATGTTGATCCGGGTGGCCGTGTTGCCGCAAGGTCATGACCCCGACAGTTTCGTGAAGGCGTTTGGCGCGGAGAAACTGAAGGAGTTGATCGCCCATGCTCCCAGCTTTTTCGCGTATCTGCTCGATCGGCTGTGTCGGCTGCATGACCCGCGTTCCGAGCGCGGAAAATTGCAGATCGGACGGCAAATGGCCGAGTGGCTTGCGCGGATTCCCGCGCCGATTTTGTTGGCCACGTATGCCCAGCACACCGCGAAGCGGCTCGATATCAGCGAGGATGCGCTCCGCCGGGAAGTCGCGAAACTGTCAGGGAACCGCCGCGACCGACGCAACGCATCGGACGGTGACGCTGAAAGCGACGAGGCGGCCGACATCGGCGCTGGCCGGCCGCGCGGCTTGCCCGAAGAGGAGATGTTGTTGCAGGCGATGCTCGCCAACCAGCAGGTGATCGAGTTGGTGGCCGGCACGTTGGATGTGACGTGGTTGAGCGACAGCGTGGTGGGTGAGACGATTCAGCAGGTCCTGAAACTTCACGACGGTGGCCGCTGGGACGGTCCCAACTCCCTGCTCCGGGAAGGCGAACGAGGAGCGTCGGAGCAACTCATATCCGAGTTGCTGCTGAGTCGGCGAACGATCAAGAATCCAGAGCGCGAAGCGCCCAATTGTCTTATGCTGTTGCAGCGGCGTTGGTTGGAGAAGCAGGTCCACGATAATCGGCGACAGCAACAGGCCGAAGGACTGGCCCCTGACAAGATGGCGACACTTCTGAAACAGTTTGTTGACTTGGACTCGAAACTACGGCATATTGACGCGCTCTTGAGGGGAGAATAGGAACTTACCTGGCGTTGCGACACACTATGGCGAAGGATAATCATCGGAAGAAAACTGCTGTCCCCGAGCCGCCCAAGCTCGACCGCGAAGAGAAGAACGAGAAGCTCAAGGAGTTGATCAAGCTCGCCAAGGAACAGGGCTACCTGACCTATGGCGACGTCAACGACATCCTCCCGGAAAACATTTTGTCCCCGGAAGAGCTCGACGGCATTCTCATCCAACTCCGCGGAATGGACATCGAGATCATCGATGCCTCGGAGGTCGACCGCTTCAAGCGCGAAGCCGAAGAGGAAAAGGAAACGGCCAAGGTCGATTCCCGCCTCGATATTCTCGACGATCCCGTCCGCATGTACCTCAAACAGATGGGCCAGGTCCCGTTGCTCACGCGCGAACAGGAAGTCGAAATCTCCAAGCGCATCGAGACCGCCGAAAACCACGTCAAGCAGATCATCAACAATTTCGGGTTCACGGCCAAGGAGCACATGGGCCTGGCCAAGCGCCTGCTCAGTGGCAAGGAGCGGTTCGACCGCGTGATCATCGACAAGAAGATCGACAGTCGCGAACAATACATGCGCGTGTTGCCGCGATTGCTCGCCCAAGTCGAGAAAGCCGACGCCCTCGTCGATACGCGCTACGAGAAAGCCACGCGCTCGGGATTGAACAAGCGCGAGACCGAAAAGCTGCGCCGCGAATTCAAAAAGTCCGATACTGCCCTGCAACGGTTGTTCGAAAAATTCTATTTCAAGCAGAAGGTCCTCGAGGAGTTTGTCGAGAAGGCCAACGAAGTCCGCGAGAAATTCGACGAGACGTTGTTCCAGATCGACCGGATGGAGAAATTGCGCAAGTCCCCGGCCCTCGATGCCGATCTGCGCAACGAAGAGCGCAAGCTGAAGAAGCTCGAGATCACCGCGCGGATGAACACCGAGGGATTCATCAAAGCGCACGACGAGCTCAAGTCGTGGATGAAGAAGGCCGTGCAGGCCAAGGCCGAGATGGTGGAAGCCAACCTGCGCCTCGTCATTTCCATCGCCAAGAAGTACACCAACCGCGGCCTGTCGTTCCTCGACCTCATCCAGGAAGGCAACATGGGCCTGATGAAGGCCGTCGAGAAATTCGAGTACCAGCGCGGCTACAAGTTTTCGACCTACGCCACGTGGTGGATTCGCCAGGCCATCACCCGGTCCATCGCCGACCAGGCCCGCACGATCCGCATCCCGGTCCACATGATCGAGACGATCAACAAGCTGATGCGCGTGCAAAAACAACTCCTCCAGGAATTCGGCCGCGAACCGAGCCCCGAGGAGGTCGCCGAGGAAATGCAGATGCCCGTCGACCGCGTTCGCGCCGTGCTCAAGATGGCCCAGCAACCCATTTCGTTGCAGTCCCCCATTGGCGACAGTGAGGACACAAGTTTCGGCGATCTCATTGAGGACAAGTCCGCCGAAAACCCGTCCGACATGGCCTCGTACTCGCTCCTGAAAGAAAAACTTAACGACGTTCTCGACACGTTGACCGAGCGCGAGCGCAAGGTCCTCCAGTTGCGGTTCGGCCTAGGCGACGGCTACTGTCGCACGCTCGAAGAAGTCGGCCGGCAGTTCCGCGTCACGCGCGAGCGCATCCGCCAGATTGAAGCCAAGGCGCTGCGCAAGATGCGCCACCCGACACGGCTGCGCCAAGTCGAAGGCTTCCTCCAGGCGCAGGGTTTCTAGCCGTTCTTCGAATGGATCAGGGTTCCGAGTGGTTGCCCCCAAGTGGTCCAGAATCGGGGCGTTTCATTCACCAACTTCCGCATCGGGAAAATTCTCTCTTGAGCGCCCGCCTAAGCGGGTGCGCGGCCCGCGAAACACAACACAACGCAGACGGTTACTCGTCCGTAGACGAAGGTCTTGCGAACTGGTGGCAATCGGGATGCTGGCAGAAGAAACTGTCTCCAAACGCCAGCGCATACTGACAGGTCTGCGGCGAATCCACCAAACACTCCACCAGACCAACCGGTTCCAGAAGCCGAGTAACGCACACGTTCGGGTCGGGTAACAAATCCGACTCACCTTTTCGGCGGTCAGTCATCGTTCTGGCCCTTTCCTTAAATGATGATACTGTCAATTGAGGCCCACGTCAATGGCCGCCGGACCGTTTGTTGCATCTTTTGGCGGCGAATGGCAGGCGCGCGAATTGCTAAAAGCGTTCCGATAAAACAAGTTTTCGACCCATGCACGCGACAAAGATCGGTTCCTACCTGGTGCTCGGGCTCATCCTTGCCGGATGCCCGATGACGGCCCGCGCCGACGACCGGCCCCTCGCGCCCCCGACCCATTTTCCCGCCGAAGACAAGCGGTTCGCCATCCAGGCCAGAAACCTCCAGCTCCGCAACTGGACGTTCGACGATATCTTCGCCTCCCTCTGCCGCACCGCCCTCACCAATGCCCAAGCCAACCCCGCCATCAACATCCAGGATGAAGCCCGCTCGATCTGGGGCGGCCTGTGGCTCTGGACCTGCCAAGATGTCGAGCCCCTGCCCCTGTTCCATGCCGGCGGACTCGCTCCCCGCCGTCCCGCTCCCGACGGCACCATCGACCATGGCTACGACATCGTTACCCTCCAAAAACATTACGCCCAGCACTTCATCGCCGGCGGCATGTTCGAAGCCTACTTCGACGCCGGTCGTTGGGCGGGCGTCCGCAAAGAACGCCTCAATTCGGTCACCGGCGATTATTTCGATTACAACAAGGTCGCCGTCACCAGCATGGGTGCCCGCTGGGTCGATGTCGCCGTCGACGGCGACGCCGCGCACACCAAACGCTGGCTCGAACTCTGGGCCAGTGGCCGGTACACCCTGAGCAAATCCATGCCCCGACTCCACTGGCGCAGCCTGCCCCCGTTCGTCGACTCCACCCCCGCGGAGGTCAAAGCCGTCGAAGACGAAGTCGATGCCGCCATCACCTTCCCCACCGACACCAACGCCCCTCCCGCCAGCCCGGCCAAGCCTCGCTGATTTTTCAATCGCCACCCCAGTCGTATTGGCTCGACTTCCAGCCAGGCTTGTGGTTTATTGCCTTGCGAGGAAGCATCTTCCTCCACGTTGTTTTTTCCCTCACAAGAGGATGGTGATCTGAGACAGAGGTGGGCCGCAGCTCTACGTATGTTCAGCCTGATCGCGGGAATGTTGTTATCGCGCAGAGGCCGCTTGAAACCGGCGGTTCTGTTGATTGTACTTGCCATGGCGATGCGCGGTGGCGCCACGGCGCAGGCCGACCCGCCGTTGCCGGTCATTCCCGCGACCAATTTCAACATCACCAGCTTTGGCGCGTACGGTGATGGCGTGTCGAACAACGCCACCGCGATTCAGAGTACCATCAATGCGGCCGCGGCGGTGGGCGGTGGCACGGTCGAGATCCCGGCCAATGGCACGTTGAGCACCTACCTGTCCGGCCCCATCGCCATGGCCAGCGGCATTAATCTGCAAATCGACAGCGGCGCGCTCCTACAGATGCTCCCCTACGGCACATACCCGGGCAGTGCGAACTTCATTGGCGGCTCCAAGCTTCACGACATCGAGATCAGCGGATCAGGAACCATCGATGGGCAGGGCGCCGTCTGGTGGGCAGCGTACAACGCCAGCAACTCGCTGACGCGGCCCCACTTGATCGATTGCAGGACCTGCACAAACGTGCTCGTTCAAAACGTGACCTTGCAGAATTCGCCGATGTTCCATCTCGTTTTGATGTCGACCTGCGTCAATGTGACCGTTCAAGGCATCACCATCAACACACCCTGGCCTTCGCCCAATACCGATGGGATCGATCTTGTGGGAACAAGCTGTCTGATCCAGAACTGCTCGATCAGCGATGGAGACGACGACATTGCCATCAGCCCTGTCGCGGGCACCACCGCCAGCAACATCCTGGTCACCAACTGCACCTTTGGTACGGGGTATGGCGTGGCCATCGGCAGCAATACCGCCGGCGGACTGTCGAACCTGACCGTGACAAGCTGCCTGTTCAACGGCACCCAGTACGGCATCAGCATGAAGTCGGACAACAACACCAATACCAGCGGTAGTCTGAACGGCCGCGGAGGTTTGGTGCAGAATCTTTCCTATTCGAACCTCACGATGAGCAACATCGTGCGTGCGGCCATCTCCGTCGACAGCTACTATAACGAATACTCAACGCCCACCGGCATCACGCCGTTCGGAGCCTCGACCCAGGCCGTCGGCTCCGTCGCCATCCCGATCTGGCGCAATATCACCATCAGCAACGTCTCCGCCGTCGTCACCGCTCACGTCGCGGGCGTTGTCTGGGGACGCATGGAGATGCCCGTCACCAATCTCGTACTGAATCACGTCACCATCACCGCCCCCGCCACGTTCAACATCTATAACGCGCAGGCCGTTCAATTCATCGATTCACAAATCAACGTGCCCGTCACGACCAACACGCTGAACCTATACAACGCCCAGATGACCATCACCAACAGCGTGCCCAACACCAACCTGGTGACGTTGGGAGGATTGGACATCCCGCCGACCAACAACATCCTGGCCTTTTTCAATGCCCAAGCTGCCATCACCACCACCAACATGCTCGGCCCCGATCCCTACCTCACGTTGGGCGGCAGCACATTCACGGTGAAAACCAATCTGAATCTGGGCGCGGCATCGACGTTGAATTTCGGGGTTGGCACAAACGCCACCGAATTTGCGGTTCTTGGCAACCTGGCTCTCAGCGGTACCCTTAACATCACCGACGCGGGCGGCTTTACCAACGCAACCTACACGTTATTCACGTACTCCGTGGCGTTGCTCGAAAACGGCATCACCATCGGCACAGCACCGGCTCTCTACAACTATGCGATCAGTACCAACACGCCGGGGCGGGTCGATTTGGTGGTGACTCCGCCGCTCAGCGTGTTCCAGCAATGGCAGCTCCAGTATTTCCAATGCACCAACTGCGCGCAGGCCCAGCCCGATGCGGACCCGCTGGGCAAGGGCATGAGCAATACCAACCAGTTCCTGGCGGGCTTCAGCCCCACCAACCCGGCGGCGTACCTGCACGTCATCAGCATCGCGGAGCAGTCGGTCGCGGGGAATACCAATGTCGTCGTGACCTATCTCGGCGCCAACGGGGACGACACCTATACGCCGGGGATTGCGTCACGGACGAACGTGTTGGATTACACGAGCGGCGACGTCGACGGCAGCTACATGAATGGCGGTTGGCTGGACACGGGCCAGACCAACATTCTCGGGGGCGGGAACGGGTCCGGCACCGTCACCAACATGACAGATACGGCCATCCCAAGCGCCACGACCAACCGCTACTACCGCGTGCGCGTGTTGTTGCCGTAACACCACTTGCCACGAAAAAGGATTGGGGGCAGATCCAATCGTTGCTGGATTTCCGAACCAGCCACCGCCCCACGGCGTTCTGGATCGTGCTATCCCTATGTAGGCGTGGGAGTTGCGTTGTGTCATCGCAGGGCGGGTTCACCCCTTGAAAATAGCTCTTGCATAAATCTATCAATCTGGTAGAGTTTACTTGTCTACCATTGAGGTAGACTTTCGCCCCGTTTGTCTGTTGTCGGAGCGAGGCACGTCGAAGACACAAGCGTAGCCTCAGGAGAAAATGAAAGAAGACCCTCGTCTGACCGAGGAAGAGCGCGCATGGCTCTCCATCGTGCGGCGGCAGGTTCGGTCGTTGCACTTCGGCGTGGTGCAGATTGTGGTTCACAACGCTCGAGTTGTGCAGATCGAGCGAACGGAAAAGCTGCGCCTCGATGAAGCCAGCCGCTTCGCGAGCGAAGGCAGCCTGGGGTCCATGGAAGGGATTTGACGCCGGCCAGATTCACTGGAGGCAAATGACTCAACAGATGATCGCGGAGCTGGCCAGGCGACTGGAAGTTCTGTCACAGGAGAAGAACTACAATTATGAAATCCAGTCGCGTCGTACTGGCCGCTTTGCTGGCTGCCAGCCAATTGTTCGTGAACCTGCGCGCCGCGCGCGCCGATGATGCCGACACCAACTCGCCGCCGGTAGCCGCCAAACCCGCCGAGAAGGCCGCGCCTCCGGAGAAAGGGGCTCCCTTGCCCTTGCATCAAATCGAAGGCAATGGCGGGATCTTCTCCACCTTGTCCGCCTACATCGTCAACCCACCCCGCAACGGCGAGCTACTGGGCCGCCCGAGCGTCGGCTTCTCGTATGTCAACATCGGACACGGAGACAACCTAGAGGCCCTGACGCTAACGGAATCGCCGTGGAAACGCCTGGAGCTCGGTTACGGCTGGGATGACCTGAACCTGGGCGATCTGCCGTTGGCGATCGACAAGGCCACCAAGGTGGACATCAGCCGGAGCGACGTGCAGTTGCACAACTTCAATGCGCGGCTGCAGTTGTTGACGGAAGGCGAGTTCAGTCAGAAATGGATTCCCGCGCTGACCCTCGGCGCACACTACAAGTACAACGATGGCATCCACGAGATCGATAACGACCTCGGCGGCGCCTTGAGCGCGGCCGGCCTCAAGCACGAGTCCGGCACGGACTTCACGCTCTACGCGTCCAAGATGTTCACACAAACGCCGCGACCGGTCCTGGTCGAACTCGGCGGTCGCGCGACCGAAGGCGTCTGGAACGGCCTGGCTGGATTCACCTCCAGTTACAACTTCCTCTTCGAGGGCAACGTGGTGACGTTCCTGACCGGCAACATCGCGCTGGCTGCCGAATACCGCCAACAACCGAACGATTACAAACCGATCGGCAATTTGGTGAAGGCCGAGGGCGATTGGTGGACGATTGACGCCGCCTACGTGGCGAACAACCACCTGACGCTGGCCGCCGGCTACGGCCACTTCGGCGACTTGCTGAATCACGAGGCCAACGGCGTCTGGGGCATCACCACGAAATGGGAGTTCTAACATCACGAAACCAATTCGTCGCCACGGCGGGAGGCAGCCCTCCCCCGTGGCGGCAATGGAGGGAACATGAGCAAGCAACAGTATTTTGAAGACAACTCGTTCTCCATCGGGAACACCCCGCTGGTGAAATTGAATCGTGTCACCGACGGCGCCAACGCCACGGTGCTGGCCAAGATCGAGGGCCGCAATCCGTCCTACTCGGTCAAGTGCCGCATCGGCTCGGCGTTGATTTGGGACGCCGAAACACGAGGGCGACTCAAACCCGGCGGCACCATTGTCGAACCGACCAGCGGCAATACCGGCATCGCGCTGGCCTTTGTCGCCGCGGCCCGCGGGTACAAGATCGTGCTCACGATGCCCGAGACGATGAGCCTCGAGCGGCGCCGCGTGCTCGCCGCGTTCGGCGCCGAGCTGGTGTTGACCGAGGGAGCGAAAGGAATGAAGGGCGCGGTGGCCAAGGCCGAGGAAATTGCCGCCTCCGATCCCCAGAAGTATTTCATTCCCCAGCAGTTCAAGAATCCGGCCAATCCCGCCATCCATGAGAAAACCACCGGCCCCGAAATCTGGGAACAGTCGGGCGGGTCGATCGATATTCTCGTGTCAGGCGTCGGCACAGGTGGTACGATTACCGGCGTGTCCCGATACATCAAAGGCGCCAAGAAAAGAAAAATTCTCTCGGTCGCGGTCGAACCGAAGGAGAGCCCTATCATTTCTCAAAAACTCGCGGGGCAGGAACTAAAGCCCGGTCCGCACAAGATCCAGGGCATCGGCGCGGGGTTCATCCCCGATACGCTGGATCTGTCAATCGTGGATCGCGTCGAACAAGTGGACAGCGCCGAGGCGGTCACGTTCGCCCGGCGGCTGATCCGCGAAGAAGGCATCCTCGGCGGGATTTCGTCCGGCGCGGCCGCGGCCGCGGCGGTGCGGCTCGCCAAGCTACCGGAGTTTGCCGGCAAAACCATTGTGACCGTGCTGCCCGATGCGGGCGAGCGGTACCTGTCCACCGTGCTGTTTCAGGATTGGGCCTAACGAAAGAGGAGAAAACGACAATGTCGGACAATACACCAAGCTATAAATTCGGCACCCTGGCGCTGCACGCCGGTCAGGTGCCAGATCCCACCACCACGGCCCGCGCCGTGCCGATCTACTCGACGACGAGCTACGTGTTCCACAGCACGGAGCACGCGGCGAATCTGTTCGGCCTGCGCGAATTCGGCAACATCTATACGCGATTGATGAACCCCACGACCGACGTTCTCGAAAAGCGCCTCACGGCGCTCGACGGCGGTGCGGCGGGGCTTGCCTTCTCCAGCGGCCAGGCGGCGATCACGGCATCCCTGTTGACGATCGTTCATGGGGGACAGAACTTCATCTCGGCCAACAGCCTCTACGGCGGAACGTGGACCCTCTTCACGCAGACCTTCTCGAAACTTGGCGTCGAAGT
>Ga0187875_10000162_pt1 | contig 61217 bp, 54 predicted proteins | sample June2016WEW_17_1_2_FD_132978 | JGI IMG/M metagenome (GOLD analysis project Ga0187875, IMG submission 132978) | Peatland microbial communities from SPRUCE experiment site at the Marcell Experimental Forest, Minnesota, USA - June2016WEW_17_10 | ecosystem: Environmental > Terrestrial > Soil >... | reverse complement strand
GGTCGAGCGCACACGTCGCCGCGCTGGCGAAGGCGAAGACATAGGGCAGGTCGAGGATGTTGACCGGCAGGTGGAGGAGGTGGATCTCGGCGAACGTGTAAAGCGCGTCGCCGACGAACAGCGAAAACAGCCCCGCGACGAGGAAGCGGTCCGCCGTGCACCGCTCGCTGCTCGTGCCGAACGCGATCTGCAGCGTCATGACGAGCAGGAAAAGGTCCAAGCTCGGGTAGCCGACGATGACCAGCTTCACGTCCACCGGCGTGCTGCGGCGCGCGAGGACCGGCTCGATCACGTACACGAGCGAGCAGGCGAGCACCGCCAGCGAGGCGATGACGCCGTCGTAGACGATGCCGAGGCGGTGACGCGTCGATCCCGTGCGGGCCCTGATGATGATGATGAGCGCAGCGCCCAAAAGCGCGTACCCCGGCAGGACGATGAGATCGGGGATGAGCGAACGGTGGACGGTAAGCACGCCGAGGGTGTGCAGGTCGTCACGTGCGACGCCGCCGATGGTGAACAAGGTGAAGGCACCGAGCGCCATCCACCACGGCGCACGGCGCGCCGGGCGATAGCGGTGGATGCCGAACAAGAAGGCACCGATCGTGCCGGCAGCGGCGAATCCGAAGGCGACCCCTCCGGTCGGACCGATCAGCGCGAGCGCGATCAGTGCCGTCCAGAACGCCCCGACGACGAGGTGACGCCGCGTGATGACGAATACCCCAAGCCCTTCGGAGGGAGTATCGGACCGCTGCGAGTTCTCCCGCCGGGTCAGGATCGCCATCGCTCAATCACCTCCTTGTCTGGTCCCCCGCCTAACGGCACGGAGCAGGCCGTTTTGAAGTTTCCGACCGCGGGTATCCGATCCGAATGCCAATTCTCACAATGAGTGAACTATTTACCACTCATTGTGAGAATCTCGGCACGACGGCTCGCCCCTCACCTGTTCGCAGTCCCAGCCCCGGGGGTGGACCCGACCGCGGCATTGGCGCGAGACCGCGGCTGGTACCGACCCGGCCCCGGCATCGTGCCGAAGCCGGAAAGCCTTGAATGATCCGGAATACGCCGTGATGTTGCGTCATCGATGCGGCGCAACGTCGGTATCGGTCCGCTTCCCATTGACTCGGTTTGCTACACATCGTGGCAATATTGTTACCGAGAGTGGTAGATCGCAAAAGACAAGAAATTGGGCCTACCGCCGGTCGGAATTCGTTGTATATGATGCAAATGTGCTAGGAGTAGCCACTGAAACTGCTGGGGCACAAATGAGTCATACGTCACTCTTTGTGGCCATGTCGCCGCGTACGGCGATGACAGTCCGCCGCGAGCTGGTGAAACCGTGACGACCGAGCTGGCCGAGGACCCGGCCGAGGCCGTCGCGCGGCGCTTCTTCTACACCGACCCGTCCTACGCGAACCTCTGGGAACGCTTCTGGGCGGCGCGTGACCAGGTCACCCGCAACGACCTCTTGCTCGCCTACGAACCGCTCATCCTCGTCGTCATCGGCCAGCTCCCCGGCTCGGTCCGCGCCCACTGGGAACGCGAAGACCTCGCGAGCTTCGGCATCCTCGGTCTCGTCGCGGCGATCGACCGCTTCGACCCCGAGTCCTCGATCGACCGTTTCCCGTGCTACGCAACGATGTGCATCCGCGGTGCCATCTACGACGAGCTGCGCCGGCTCGACTGGCTCCCCCGCTCGGTCCGCCAACGCGTGTCCGAATACCAGTCGACCGCCGACGAGCTCGGACACCAGCTCGGTCGGGAACCCGGCGCGTCCGAGGTCCTCGACACGATGGGCGTCCTCGGTGCCGCCCGCCAGGCGGTGCTCTCCGGGGTGCGCTCGTCCCAGATGCTCCACCTCGACCGGCTCGTCGAAGTCGAGGGGTCGGACGGCACGATCCGGCTCGCCGACGCCCTGCCCTCACAGGCGGGCGGCGACCCCGAGGCGGCCGCCGTCGAGTCCGAGGAGGTCGCCGCCCTGCGCCACGCCGTCGACGAGCTGCCCGAGCGGCAGCGCCACGTCATCACGCTCCATCTGTTCGAGGGGTTCACCTTCGAGCAGATCGGCCTGCAGCTCGGCGTCTCCGCGTCACGGGTCTGTCAGATCGAGGCCGCGGCGATCCGCACGCTGCGCGAGCTCCTCGGTCAATTCGCCGACGAGATCCTGCCCGTCGCCACCACCTAGCAACGCGGCCCGGGCCTCAGGCCTCCATCACGACCGGCACGATCATCGGGCGGCGTTTCGTGCGCTCACTGACGATCCTGCCGACGGCCCGGCGCGCGGCGCGGCGCAGCGCGTCCGCCTCCCGCGATCCGCTCTCCACGACCTCACCGACGGCCTTCACGACGGCGATGCGGGCGTCCTCGATTAGCTCCTCGGCCTCGGGGGCGTGCACCCAGCCCCGGGTGATGATCTCGGGGCCGGTGATGACCTCGCCGGTCCGGCTGTCGACGGTGAGCACGACGACGACGACGCCCTCCTCGGCGAGGACGCGCCGGTCGCGCAGCACGCCCATGCCGACGTCGCCGACGACACCGTCGACGAAGAGGTAGCCCGCCGCCACCTCGCCGTCGAAGTCGATGCCATCGTCGGTGAGCCGCACCGCGTCTCCGTCCTCGCAGAGCAGCACGCTGCGCTCCTCGACGCCCATCTCAATCGCGAGGCGCGCGTGTCGCAGCAGGTGGCGGTACTCGCCGTGGACGGGGATGAAACAGCGCGGTCGCGCCACGTTGAGCAGGGTCGCGAGCTCGCCCTGCTTGGCGTGCCCGCTTTCGTGGACGTGGGCGATGCCCGAGTGGATGATGTTCGCGCCCCGCCGGGCCAGCCCGTCGATCACCTTGGCGACCGCCCACTCGTTGCCCGGGATGGCGTGACTCGAGAGCACGACGATGTCCCCGTCGGCGACGGAGAGCCGACGGCTCTCGCCCGCGGCGAGCAACGACAGCGCCGACATGGGCTCGCCCTGGGATCCCGTCGAGATGACACAGACCTCGCCGGGAGAAAGGTCGTCGACCTTCTCCGCGTCGATGAGCGCGCCCTGCGGGATCGTGAGCAGCCCGAGCTCGCGGGCGAGGGCGACGTTGCGGAGCATCGACCGGCCGAGCAGCGCGATCTTGCGCCCGTTGGCGACCGCGGCGTCGGAGAGCTGCTGGATCCGGTGGATGTGGCTCGCGAAGCAGGCGACGATGAACCGGTGCTCCGGGTGCTCGGCGAAGATCTGGCGGAGCGTCTCGCCGACCGTCCGTTCGCTGCGGCTGAAACCGGGCTCCTCGGCGTTCGTCGAGTCCGAGAGCAGCAGGCGGATCCCCTCCGTGTCGGCGAGCGAGCCGATGCGGGCGAGGTCGGTCAGCCGGCCGTCGACCGGCGTGAGGTCGAGCTTGAAGTCCCCCGTGTGGAGCACGACCCCCTGGGGGGTGTGGAGGGCGACCGCAAAGCCCTGCGGCACCGAGTGCGTCACGGGGATGAACTCGACGTCGAACGGGCCGATCCGCCGTCGTTCGCCGTCGGCGACCGGGATCAGCTCGGAGCGACCCGCCGAACCGGAGTCCTCGAGCCGCGACCGGGCGAGGCCGAGGCTGAGGGCGGAGCCGAAGACCTTCGTCTCGATGTCACGGAGCAGGAACCCGAGCCCGCCGACGTGGTCCTCGTGGCCGTGGGTGAGCACGACCCCCTCGATGCGGTCGGCGTTCTCTTTCAGGTAGGAAAAGTCGGGGAGGACGAGGTCGACCCCGGGCATATCCGGGTCGGGGAACATGACGCCGCAGTCGAGGATGAGGAGGCGGCCGTCATGCTCGATCGCCGCGCAGTTCCTCCCGACCTCCCCGAGGCCACCGAGGAAGACGAGCCGGACGTCCTCAGCCACCGGCGCCCCGGGCGTCGCGCCAGGCCTCGAGATCGGCGAGCACGCTCCGCGCCCGGTCCTCGAGACCCGCAGGGGCCGGCCCCATCGGCAGCCGACACTCACCGGCAGGTAGGCCGAGGACGCGCAGCATCGCCTTCAGCGGCACGGGGTTCGGGGCGTCGTCGCCCGTCTCGTAGACGAGGCTCGCGATGAGCGCCCGGGCGACCTCGAGGGCTCCCCGCACGTCGCCGGCGTGGAACCGGCCGATCATCTCGCCGAACTCGACACCGCACCAGTGGGTCGCAACCCCGATCACCCCGACGGCGCCGACGGCGAGGAGCGGCAGCGTCATGAGGTCGTCACCGGAGTAGCAGACAAAGCCGGGCGGGGCCTTGGCGAGCAGCCGCTCGGTCGCCGAGGGGTCCCCGGCTGCGTCCTTCAGGCCGACGATATTGTCGGTGGTGGCGGCAAGCGACAGGATCGTCTCGGCTGCGATCTTGCGCCCCGTGCGGACGGGGATGTCGTAGAGGACGATCGGCAGCGCCGTCTCGGCGGCGATGGCGCGGAAATGCGCGGCGACGCCGGCCTGCGAGGGGCGGTTGTAGTACGGGGCGACGGCGAGGATGCCGGCGACGCCGGTGTCGTTGGCGAGCTTCACGAGCTCGATCGAGTGCCGCGTGTCGTTCGACGTCGCCCCGGCGAGCACGGGGACGTCGACCGCTGACGCGACCTCCCGCCACACCGCGACGCGTTCTTCGTCGGAGAGCGTCGATCCCTCCCCGGTCGTACCCGTGACGACGAGGCCCTCGCTGCCGTGGGAGGTGAGGTAGCGGGCGAGCATCACCGCGCCAGCAAGATCCAGGCCCCCGGCGGCGTCGAACGGGGTCGCCATCGCCGTGACGACGGCGCCGAACCGGGGGGAAGGCGCGGCGGGCACGACCTGACGCTACCGCACCGGCCTGCGAGCCGAGATACCGGCGCACAGGCCCGCGACGGCGTGCGAAGGCTCATCGGGCGACGACGGCCTCCGGGGACAACGCCCGCGAGCCGCCGATCACCGACGACTGGGACATGGCGGTCAGATCTGCGCGGTCGGGGAAACCCGCCGGGAGTGCCGCGGGCCGGACGCGGGCGCTCCTCAGATCGACAGCAGCGCGTCCAACCCGACGGTCAACCCCGGCATCGACGCGACCCGGCGCGTGGCGAGCAGCACGCCGGGCATGAACGAGACGCGATCGAACGAATCCTGTCGGATGAGGAGCGACTGGCCCGGTCCGCCGAAGAGGACCTCCTGGTGCGCGACGAGACCCGCGAGCCGGACGGAGTGGACGTGGATCCCGGCGGCCGCCACGCCCCCCCGGGCCCCCTCGCAGGACACCGTGGTCGTCGGGTCCGCGCCGAACGGCCCGCGACCCGAAGCTTCACGGGCCGCGCCGATCCGGCGGGCGGTCTCGAGCGCCGTCCCCGACGGCGCGTCCTTCTTCTGGTCGTGGTGGAGCTCGATCACCTCGACGCCGTCGAAGAACGGCGCCGCCAGCTCGGCGAGGCGCATCATCACGACCGCCGAGATCGAGAAGTTCGCGGCGAGGATCGCGTTCGGCCCGTCCGCCGGGCCAAAGACCTTCCGCAGGCGACCGAGCCCCTCCGTCGTGATCCCGGTCGTCCCGCAGACGGCATGGATTCCGTGCGACGCGCACCAGACGAGGTTCTCGACCGCGGCGCCCGGTTCCGTGAAGTCGATCGCGACCTCGGCGTCGCTGTCGGCCAGCGCCTCGATCGAACGGGACGCCGTGAGCCCCGCGACCGGCTCCCCCGCGGACCGCGGGTCGACGGCGGCGACGAGCTCGAGGTCGGCGGCGGCCGTCACCGCGTCGCAGACCGTCGACCCCAACCTCCCGCGCGCCCCGAGGACTCCAACCCGCATCATCTCGGTGCCAACCTACCTTGCGGCCCACCGGGGCGTTCGCTTTGCTGCCCGGTCGCCTTGCCGTCCGGACACCCCGTCCCGGCTGGGACGGGGCCGCCTGAGCCGGTACGATGGCCTGTCTGTCCCGCGCGATATTGCGACGCGGGACGTGTTCTCGAAGGGTCGTGGTCGCCCGGTTTCGTGCCATCGCGGTGTTGTTCGCCGGGATCGCAGCGCCCCCGGGCAAGTAGCCGAGGAGGTCATCCGTCGATGTCTGCGTTGGCCGCGGACGGGACGTCGCTCACCCCCGTCCTCGAGGTGGAGAACCTCCACACCGAGTTCCACCTCCGCACCGCCAACGTGAGGGCCGTCGACGGCGTCTCGTTCCACGTCAACCCCGGCGAGTGCGTCGGGCTGGTCGGCGAATCCGCCTGCGGCAAGACGACGGTCGGGCTGTCGATCATGAAGCTTCTGCCGAACGTCGGCCACGTCACGGGGGGCTCGATCCGGCTGTTCGGACGCGATCTCGCGCCCTACGACGAGAGCCAGATGTGCGACGTGCGCGGCAACGAGATCGGGATGATCTTCCAGGACCCGATGACCTCGCTGAACCCGACGTGGAAGATCGGCCGCCAGATCGCCGAGGTCGTCCGTCTGCACCGCAAGGTCAACAGGGCCGAGGCCTATGAGCGCGCCCTCGAGGTCCTCACGCTCGTCGGCATGCCGCGTCCCGCCGAGCGGCTCGACACCTACCCGCACCAGCTCTCCGGGGGCCTTCGCCAGCGCGTGATGATCGCCATCGCGCTCGCCTGCGAGCCCAAGCTCCTTATCGCCGACGAACCGACGACCGCCCTCGACGTCACCATCCAGGCCCAGATCCTCAACCTGATCGACGAGCTGCGCGAACGGCTGAAGATGGCCGTCATCCTCATCACCCACGACCTCGGGGTGATCGCCGCGCGCAGTGACCGGGTCATGGTGATGTACGCCGGCAAGATCGTCGAGTCCGCGACGACCGAGGAGCTGTTCGGCTCGATGCGCCACCCGTACGCGGAGGCGCTGCTCGAGTCCATCCCCCGGCTCGACCAGGACCGGAACCGCCGGCTCTTCACGATCTCCGGGCTGCCGCCAGACCTGTCGGGGGACCTCGTCGGTTGCCGGTTCGCCCCCCGTTGCCGTTACGCGACCGACGAGTGCCGGAGCACCGAACCGGAGCTGCTGCCCGGTCCGGCGAGCCTGCCCGGCGCGGCGACCGGCCCCAGTTCCGATGCGACCGACGTGGCGACGAGCGAGGCCCACCTCTACGCCTGCTTCCACCCGGTCACGGCGACGCGGGAGGAGCGGCTCGCCCGCCGCGGGATCATGCCCGAGCACGGCGAAAGGAAGCGCGCCACGCCGACGGAACCGGAATCGGCGACGCTCACCTTCAGCAGTGAGGACGCGCTCGAGGTGACGAACCTCGTGAAGAACTACCCGGTCGTCGCCGGGGTGGTGATCCAGCGCAAGATGGGCACGGTCCAGGCGGTCTCGGACATCTCGTTCACGGTGCGGCGCGGCGAGACCTTCGGCCTCGTCGGCGAGTCCGGTTGCGGCAAGACGACGATCGGCCGGCTCGTCGTCGCGCTCGAGCGCCCGACGAAGGGCGGCGTGCGCTACGAGTCGCTGAACGTGACGAAGCTCCGGGGACGGGCGCTGCGGCGCGGCCGGCGCGACCTACAGATGATCTTCCAGGACCCGTACTCGTCGCTCGACCCACGCATGCGCGTGAAGACGATCGTCCGCGAGCCGCTCGTCGTGCAGAAGATCGGCAACCGCCGTTCCCAGTTCCAGCGCGTCGTCCAGCTCCTCGGCGAAGTCGGACTGACCGCCGGCGCAGCGGAGCTCTACCCGCACGAGTTCTCGGGCGGGCAGCGGCAGCGGATCGGCCTCGCCCGGGCGCTCGCCCTCAACCCGAAGCTCATCGTCGCCGACGAACCCGTCTCGGCGCTCGACGTCTCGATCCAGGCCCAGATCCTCAACTTGATGCGGGACCTCCAGCAGCGCCACGACCTCACCTACGTCGTCATCTCGCACGACCTCGCCGTCGTGAAGTACCTTGCCGACAGGATCGGCGTCATGTACCTCGGCAAGCTCGTCGAGACCGGACCCGCGATCGACATCTACGAGCGGACCGCGCACCCGTACACGCAGGCGCTCATCGACGCGATCCCGGTGCCGGATCCCGTCCTCGCCCGGGAAACCCGCCACGAGATCGTCCGGGGTGAGCTGCCCTCGGCGATGGCGCCGCCGAGCGGCTGCCGGTTCCGGACGCGCTGCCCGTTCGCGCAGGAGGTCTGTGCCGCCGAGGAGCCCCCGCTCCGACCCGTCGGGTCCGACCACCTTGTGGCGTGCCACTTCCCCTTGCAGACCCCGATCGGGGACGAACTCGCCTCGGCGAGCGCTGCGGGGGTCACCGGCTGACAGAACCCGCGTCGTCGAGTAGCCCGGAAAACCCGGGGTGACAACCGGGAAGATCAGCGGCGCTGGAGCCGGACCTCGAAGGCGTCGCGCAGCGCGTCACCGACGAAGTTGAACGCCACGACGACGAGCACGATGGCGATCCCGGTCGGGTAGATCTCCCACCAGTAGCCGTTCAGCGCGTAGTTCACGCCGTTGGCGAGCATCGAGCCCCAGTCGGTTTGCGGCAGCGGCACTCCGAGCCCGATGAACCCGAGCGCGGCGAGCAACAGGATCGCATCGGCGACGTTGAACGTCGCGTTGACGACGATCGTGCCGATGGTGTTCGGGATGATGTGGCGTACGACGATCCGCCGACCGGATCCGCCCATGACCCGGACGGCCTGGACGTACTCCCGGACGCGCAGCGAGAGCGTCTCGCCGCGTACGAGCCGGGCCGGAACGAGCCAGGCGACGAAGGCGATCACCAAGATGAGCAGCGGAAGCGACGGTTGGAAGATGACGGCGAGCACGATGAGGAGAAAGAGCAACGGGACCGAGAGCAGGACGTCGACGATGCGCATCATCAGCGCGTCGACCCAGCCACCGAAGAAGCCCGAAACCGCGCCCCAGACGACGCCGATCACCGTCGCGATGCCCGCGGCCGCGAATCCGACCTCGAGCGAGACCTCTCCGCCGTACATGACGCGCCCCATCATGTCGAACCCCGCCGGATCGGTGCCCAAGAGGTGCCCCAGCGAAGGCGGGGTGTTCTGGGTCGAGTACATGAGCGCCGCCTCGGCGTTCGTCTGGTTCGTCGAGTAAAAGACCGGACCGAGGAAGCAGAAGAGAACAAAGAAGATGATGACGCCCGCACCGACTAGGGCGAGCTTGTTCTCGGCGAAGACCCGGAAGGTCTGGCGGGCGATCCCCCCCGTCGAGATCCCCTCGCCACCCGAGGCGATCTCGCCGAGGTCGCCCCGCGTCCCGGCGGACACCTCGAGCTGCTCGAGCTCACCGATCGGGGGTCCTACGGTCATCGGTCGTCTCCGTCGCTCATCGGTGTCCTAGGTGTAGCGCACGCGGGGATCCACGACCGCGTACAAGATGTCGGCGATCAGCGAGCCGGCGACGGTCGCGAGCGAGGCGACGAAGGTCGTCCCGAGCAGGATCGGCACATCGGTCTGGAGCGCGGCCTGCGTCGTGAGCAGGCCCATCCCGGGGAAATTGAACACCGTCTCGGTGATGAGAGCGCCGCCGACGATGCCCGGGAACGACAACCCGATCAACGTGACGATCGGGATGAGCGCGTTGCGCAGCGCGTGCCGGAACAGGACCCGCCGGCCGCGCGCGCCCTTCGCGCGCGCCGTGCGGATGTAGTCCTGGGTCATCGCCTCCATCATCGAGGAGCGCATGTAGCGGCTGAATGCAGCGATGGTGAGCGCCGACAGCGTGAGGACGGGAAGCACGAGGCCACGCGGATCGGACAGGATCGCCCCGACCGTCGCGCCCTGCGGCGCCTCGACCGAGAACCAGCGGAGATCGATCGCGAAGTACAGGATCAGCAGTTGACCGAGGAGGAAAGCGGGCATCGAGTACCCGATGAACGACACTCCAGTCAGCGCGTAGTCGACCGGCTTGTTGCGGCGCACGACCTGGAGGACGCCGAGCGGGATGGCGACGATCAGCGCGAACACCGTCGAGATCCCGACGAGGACGAGGGTCTTCGGGAGTCGCTCGCTGATGAGGGCCTTCACCGACTGGTTGTAGTGGTACGAGTAGCCGAGGTTGAACGACTCAAGAAGATTACGCAGGTACTGGTAGAACTGGTCCCACAGCGGCAGGTTGAATCCGTTGACGCGGTTGAACTGGGCAATCTCCTGCGGGAGCGCGCGCGGCCCGAGCGCGGCGCGCGCCTCTCCGCCCGGGATCACACGGCTCAGGATGAAAACGAGGAACGTCACCCCGAGAACGACGATGATCGCCTGGCCGACGCGCCGGATGAGATACCCGGTCACCGCGTGACGCCTCGGATCATCTGCTGCTCTTTCTCGGCCTCGTTGTTCCCGCCATTATCCCCTCACCGCGGCGCCGGGCAATCCGCACCACCCCGCGGAGCCCTTCGGTGCGCCGTTCGACGACTGTCGTCGACGACCAGGGGCGCAGGAGGGCTCCTGAAACAGCCGCTCGGCCGGTCCTTGCGGACCGGCCGAGCGACCGCTTGCCACACTTTCCCGAATTGCCGCGACTACTTCGAGAAGTAGAGCTCTTCGGGGAGGTAGAGGCCGAACGCGTTCTGGAACGCCGAGACGCCCTTCAGGTTGTCCCGGGCCTCTGTCAGTGCGTAGTCGATGTTCGGCTGATAGACGACGGGAACGAGCTTCGCCGCGTAATCCTCGTACTTGAAGATCGACGTGTTCCCGAAGTCCGTGCCGTGCATCAACGTGTTCAGCTCGGAGTCGTTGAACGAACCGGCGTTCGACGGTGCCGTCGGGAGGAAGATCTCCTCACCGGTCGGCTCGTAGTCCGGGTAGTACACCCAGCCACCGCCCCAGTCGGCGAACTCCCACGTGCACTTCGAACCCGAGCACGGCGGGAAGGCGGTGCCGAGAACGGCATCGAACGTCTCACCGGTCGCCGTCACGTGGATTCCGGTCGACGCCAGAGCCGAGACGTACGCAGCGATGTACGCCTCGAACGAGGCGTTTCCGGTCGCGTACACGAGCGTGAAGGCGAGCGGGGTGCCCTTCGGCACGCCGCACTTCTTCGCGTTGAGGCAGGTGTCCGTTCCGCCCGGAACGACCTTCCAACCGTTATCGACCAGAGCAGCCTTCGCATTCTTCGGGCTGTACGGGTACGGGTTCGACAGCTCCGCCTTGTCCGAGTAGGGGTTCTTCGGAAGCAGCGGGACCGGCCCGTAGGTCGGGACGCCGTAGTTCTTGAACAGCTTCTTCAGATACAGCGGCTGGTTCATCTCGTACTGCATCGCCTGGCGGAAGTAGAGCTGCTTGAAGATCTTGCCCGCCTGGCCGCCATCGCCAACCGAGTTGATGTTCAGCGGGAAGTAGTTGAAGCCGAACAGGACCCACGGGTCGAGGTAGTAGCCGCTCTTCAGCCTGGCCGTGTTGGGGCCGGCCTTCGTCGGGTTCGTCGTCGGGCCGGGAAGGTCCTGCGGCGGGATGTACCCGATCGTCAGGTTGCCGGCGACCAGCGAGTTGTACTCCGTCGTGTCCGTCGTGAACGGAAGCTCCTCGAACTCCTTGATCTTCGCCTTCACCGGCCCGGAGTACTTCGAGTTCGGCTCCAGGGCGACGTAGCCGGTCGAGTTGAACGCAGACAGGTGGAACGGCCCGTCAACGACCTGCCAGAGCGGGTTCGTCGCGTACGTCGCGTACGAGTTGTTCGCCGCGGTCGGGTTGAGCGGGTCGTAGCCGGACTCCTTTTCGAGGTAGGTCCACACCGCGACACAGTTCGTCGCGGCCGCGTTCGCCGGCGAAGGAACGCCGGCCTTCGTCGTCACGGCGATGTCGTCGTACCCCGTCGTGCCGCACAACTGGGAGCCGGCCTTCTGGCCAGCGGCGTCGATGTCCCACGCCATCGGCAACGGCGTGATGTCGGGCAGGTTGTTGTACGTGTACCAGGTCGGGTTCACCTTGCCGGTGAGCGTCATCACGATCGTCGTCGCGTTCGGCTCGGTGATCGACTTGACGTTCTGCGGGATACCACCCGGGAAGAAGCCGCCGAAGTTCGTGTACTCGACCTTCATGATGTTCATCCAGAACATCACGTCCTGAGCGTCGACGGTCTCGCCGTTCGACCACTTGTACCCGGTCATGTGGAACGTGATCACGGTGTCACCGTCCGAGTACACCGGCAGTGTCGCCAGCGACAAAGACGGGGAGATCTTCACGCCTCCGTTCGCGCCCGGCCAGTACAGCGGACGCCACATGGTGTCGATCAGTGCGCCGTTCGTCGCCGAGAAGTAGGCAGGCGGCAGGTACGGGAAGATGAAGTTCGGGACGGCACTCGGGCCTTCCGCCCACTTCACAATCCCGCTGTTCGCGGTGTGCGAATGTGCTTTCGGGTTGGTCTTGGCTCCGGAGGCGACCGACGCGAGTCCGAGCGTGGTGATCATCGCCACACAGACCGCGACCGAGCCTCCACGCCAGAGCCAACGTCTCCGGCCTTGGGTAGCAACCATGAGCTGTAGCTCCCTCCTCACTCCAAGCCCGAGAAGATCGCCCTCCGGGCACTGCCCCACGAATTCGGGGTCCTGGTTGTGGTCGCCAATGTAGCGCGTTCGTAATCTCCGATGCGCCCGAAATTTGCCGCCCATCATGGTTCTTTTCCCGCGGCGCACCTTCGATCACCCGCCTTTCGGCGTGGCCCGGCGGGCGGCGCGCCAGCACCGGAACCCCCGGGCCGGCACCGCCGGAAAGGACCCGGACGCCGAGGGCGCGTCGTGCCCCGTCAGGGCGACGAGGGGCGGGTCGCGTCCGGCCGCCCCGGCGCAACCGCCCGCCCCCGCCGCTTCCAGGTAATGAGCGCGGCGACGAGGGCCGCCACCGCCAGGAAAGCCGCGGCGTCGTGGTAGCCGGCGACGACGCCCGGCGTCGTCGACCCGTCGCCGCCCCCGATCGCGAAGACGAGCCCGGTGAGCGCCAGCCCGAGCGATGTGCCGACGCCCCGGGTGACGTTCACGACGCCCGACGCCTCACCGGACTGCTCGCGGGGGACCGCCGACATGATCGAGGCGTTGTTGGCGGGCGTGAACAGGCCGAGGCCGGCGCCGACGACGGCAAGACCGACGACGAGCCGGACCGAGGTCGGGGTCGAGAAGACGAGCACGCCAAGGGCTGCGGCGACGAACAAGAGCCCGCTCGTCGTGAGCGCCGGCAGGCCGGCCCGCCCGGCGAGGTGCCCGGCGAGGACCGCGACCACGCCGAGGGCGAGCGGCATCACCATGAGGTCGAGACCGGCCCGTCCGGGACCGAGCGCGAGCGCCCGCTCGAGACAGAACGGCGCCACGAGCAGCACACCGAACGTGACGAGGTAGGCGAGCAGGGCGCTCGCGATCCCGAGACTGAACGCCCTGCTCCGGAAGAGGTCGAGGTCGAGCATCGGGTGGCGCGCCGTCCGTTCCCGGGCGAGAAAGCCCAGGCCGGCGGCGACCCCCAGGGCGAGGAGCGCGACCACCCCCGGTGATCCCCACCGCCAGCGCTCGCCGACGGAGATGGCGACGAGGAAGGCCGCCACCGCCGGCACGAAGAGCCCCAACCCCGACCAGTCGAGGGGCGCCCGCGCCCGCAGCTCTGCCGAGCGCGGGATGAAGAGCAGCCCGGCGACGACGCCCAGGACACCGACGGGCACGTTGACGAGGAAGATCAGGCGCCAGCCGCCCGCGGCGATGAGCGCGCCACCGGCGCTCGGCCCGAGCGCCAGCCCGAGCGCCTGGGCGGCCCCCTGCACGCCGACGGCGCGGGCGAGCGAGCCGCGCGGCGTGGCGAGGTTGATGATCGCCAGGCTGTTCGCCTGCAGCATCGCCGCGCCGACGCCTTGGAGGACGCGGAAGCCATCGAGCGCCACGAGATCAGGCGCCAGCCCACAGGCCGCCGAGCCGGCGGCGAAGACGACGAACCCGTAGACGTAGAGGAGCTTGCGCCCGGCCATGTCGGCAAACCGCCCGACCAGGGTGACGAGCGCCACGAGGGTGACGAGGTAGCTCAGTCCGACCCAGGTGACGGCCCCAATCCCCGCGTGGAAGGCGTGCTCGAACGAGGGGAAGGCGAGTGTGACGATGCTGGCGTCGAGCTGCCCCATGAACGCGCCGACACAGACGGCGCCGACCGCGCACCAGTACGCGCGGGGGCGTTCGCGGATCGCCGCCAACCGCCGCGGCTCGACGAGCAACGCCTGGAGGGCTCGCCGGGCGGGCGGGGGACGGGACGCCGCCGTGGGGTCCACGGAACGAGCTTGGGCCATCCCGGCCCTTCCGCGCCATACCTCCGAATCCGGCACGGCGTGAGCGGCCGAACCCCTCCTACGCCTGCAAGGTCGCCGGCTCCTCGGCGGGCGGGGCGGCGCGGAGGGTCACCCCGCGCCGGCGCGCCCACGTCACGGCGGCGAGGAGGGTCGCCACACCGCCGCCGACGATCGAACCGGGGACCCAGCCGACAAGGGCGCAGCCCGAGCCGAAAATCACGCCGGCGACGGCGATGCCGAGGGCGCGAGCCGGGACCCAGCGCGACAGGTAGGCGCCGAGGAACGCCCCGGGGACGCCGCCGGCCACGACCGCCGCGGTGAGCGAGACGTGGAGGCCGCCGGCGACGAGGTGGCCGAGCGCCGCCGCCAGGACGAGCGGGACCGCCTGGACGAGATCGGTCCCGACGAGTTCGAAAGCCGTCAGCGCCGGGTAGGCGAGCGCCAGCCCGACGAGCATGAGCGTCCCCGCGCCGACCGACGTCACGCCGACCGCGAGACCGCCCGCGACCCCGATCAGAGCCGTCGGGAGCGGACGGGGCCGGACCGGCGCGGGTGCGGCGCGGCGCGCGGACGGCCGGGAGGGTGCGGCGCGGCGCGCGATTACCGCCGCCCCCGAGAGGAGCAGCACTCCCCCGATCACGGGTTCGAGGACGCGGTCGGCGACCGATGTCGGGATGAGCAGGCTCGAAACGACCCCGGCGGCGAAGGCGGCCGGGGTGGAGCCGAGGACGAGCCAGCCGACGATTCTCCAGTGCACGACGTTGCGCCGCAGGTGCACGAAGCCCGCCACCGGGCGCATGAAGACCGACGCGACGAGGTCGCTCGCGACCGCGGTCTTGGCGTCGACGTGCAGGGCGAGGATGAGCAGCGGCGTGAGCAGCGCGCCCCCGCCGGACCCGGTCGTCCCAACAACGAGACCGACGGCGAGGCCCGAGACGACCGCGGCCAGGCTGAACTCCACTTTGTGACTTTACTTAGTGGAGTTGTCTCCCGCCAGTCTCGCCCTGCCCGACGGCTAGCTGGGTGAGGCGAAGTCCCCCACGCCCGGCGGCCCGACGACGGCCAGGACACGGCGGCCACCGAGCACGTCACTTGCGAGCGCGGCGACCGCGTCGAGCGTGACGGCGCCGATGCGGGCGAGGTGCTCGTCGACCGAGAGGATCTCGTCGTAAAGGAGCAACCCGGCGCCGACGCGCGACATACGGTTCCCCGAATCCTCGAGGCCGAGCAACAGGTCCGCCGTGACGTGCCCCTTCGCCCGTTCGAGCTCCTCGGCGGAGATCCCCTCCGCGGCGAGGGCGTCGAGCTCGGCCAAGACGAGATCGACGACCTTGGCGGCGTTGTCCGGCGACGTTCCGACCGAGACGACGAGGGCGCCGCTGTCGGCAAAGCCGGCCCGCTCCGAGACGATCGAGTAGGCGAGGCCACGCTCCTCACGGATCTTCTGGAACAGCCGCGACGAGATCCCGCCGCCTAGCACGTGGTTGAGGAGCGAGAGGGCGAAACGGCTCGGGTGGCGGCGGGCCGGGGCCCGCACGCCGAGCACGAGGTGCGCCTGCTCCGTGTCCCGGACGGTCACGTCGAGGGCGCGGACCTCGTCCGACGGCGGGGTCCGCCGCGGCGAGCTGCCCCCGGGGACGCCCGCGAAGCGGCGCTCGAGACCTTCGGCGACGCGTTCGTGGTCGACCTGGCCGGCCGCGGCGACGACGACGTTCGCCGGGCGGTAGTGCTCGGCGAGGAACCGGCGGATCTCGTCGACGGTCACCGTCTTGATCACGTCGGGGTCGCCGAGCACCTCACGCCCGAGCGGGTGGACGGGGAACAACGCGTCGGCGAAGCGCTCCTGGGCGAAGTCGGCGGGCTCGTCGAGGTGCATGAGCACCTCCTCGAGGATGACCTGGCGTTCCGAGTCGACCTCCTCGGTGCGCAACGCCGGGCTCCAGACGATGTCGGAGAGGATGTCGAGCGCGAGGTCGAGGTCGTCGCCGAGCAGCCGCACGTAGAAGGCCGTGTACTCCTTCGTCGTGAAGGCGTTCATGTCGCCGCCGACGGCGTCGATCGCCTCGGCGATCGAGCGCGCGCTGCGCGTCGGGCTGCCCTTGAAGAGCAGGTGCTCGAGGAAGTGCGAGATTCCCGCCTGCGCGTCGGTCTCGTCGCGCGACCCGGTTCCGACCCAGAACCCGACGCACGCCGAGCGCACGTCGACCATGCGCTCCGTGACGAGCTGGACGCCGCACTGCAGCGTCGAGATCTCGGTCGTCGTCCGGTCCCCGGCGGCCCGTGACCGGCCCGCGGGGGCGATCAGCGTCGTGGCCCGCCGCGCCGGCGCGGCCCGCGGTTCGACCGTGGCTCGTCCGCACGCGTCGGGGTGGTGCCCGGGCCGAGGTCGCCGAAGTCGGCGGCGATCGAGGCCGCGAACTCGTCCTCGAACGAGACGCGCTTGATCCCGTCGGCCGGTTCGCCAGAACCCGGCTCGGGGCGCGGGCCGCGCTCGTCGGCGCGTTCCCGGCGGGCGGGGCGCGGGGAGTCGTCGGCGAACGTCCTCGCCGGCTCGCGCCCGCCGATCGGCTCGCCGTCCTCTCCGACGAGGGCGAGCGAGACCTTCCCTTGCGGGTCGATGTCCTGCACGACGACGTCGACCGACTGACCGAGTTCGAGGACGTCCTCGACCCGGTCGACCCGACGGCCGCCGCCGAGCCGCGAGATGTGGAGCAGGCCGTCCCGTCCGGGCAGGATGTTGACGAACGCCCCGAACTTCGTGATGTTCACGACCTTGCCGGGGTAGGTCTTGCCGACCTCGGCGGCCGGCGGGTCGAGGATCAGCTCGATCCGGCGCCGCGCCTCGTCGACCGCCACCGACTCCTTCGCACCGATCGTCACGCGGCCGACCAGCCCGTCGTCGTCGACCGCGATGTCCGCGCCGGTCTCCTGCTGCAGGGTGTTGATCACCTTGCCCTTCGGGCCGATGACCTCTCCGATCTTGTCCATCGGGATCTCGAACGTGACGATCTTCGGCGCGTGCGGCTTCACCGTCGCCGCCGGGTGGGCGATCGCCTTCTCCATCACCGCGAGGACAACGAGGCGGGCGTCGCGCGCCTGGCGCAGCGCCTGGCCGAGCACCTCGGCGGGCAGCCCGTCGATCTTCGTGTCGAGCTGCAACGCCGTCACGACGTCCCGGGTCCCGGCGACCTTGAAGTCCATGTCGCCGAAGGCGTCCTCGGCCCCGAGGATGTCCGTCAGCGTCGTGTACTTGCCCTCGGCGTAGACGAGGCCCATCGCGATCCCGCCGACCGGCGCCTTGATCGGCACGCCGGCGTCCATGAGCGACAGCGTCGATCCGCAGACCGACGCCATCGACGTCGACCCGTTCGAGCTGAGGACGTCCGAGACGAGGCGCAACGTGTACGGGAAGTCGGCCTCGCTCGGGATCACCGGCAGGAGCGCTCGTTCGGCGAGCAGACCGTGGCCGATCTCGCGGCGCTTCGGGCCGCGCATCATGCCGGTCTCCCCGGTCGAGAACGGCGGGAAGTTGTAGTGGTGCATGTAACGCTTCGACTCGTCGACGCTGATCGTGTCCAGCATCTGGTTCATCCTCGGCATGCCGAGGGTCGCGACGTTGAGCACCTGGGTGTCACCGCGCTGGAAAAGACCCGACCCGTGCACGGTTGGGATGAGCCCGACCTCCGCGGAGAGCGGACGGATGTCCGTCGGGCCGCGCCCGTCGATGCGGACGCCGTCCTCGACGATGCGCCGGCGGACGGTCGTCTTCGTGTGCGAGCGGACCGCGGCCAAGATCTCGCGCTCGCGCCCGGCGAACTCCTCGGCGAGCTCGGCGGCGATCTCGTCGGTGGCCGCGGCGAGCGCCTCCGACCGTTCGGCCTTCGTCGTGATGGCATTCGCCGTCTCGATGCGCGCGGCTCCGACGGCGACCACACGCTCAAGCACGTCTTCGCCGTATTCGACGAAGACCTCGTAGGGGATCGTCGGCTTCGAACCGGCCTTGGCGACGAGCTCCCGTTGCAGCTCGATCGACTCGCGGATCCAGGTCTTGGCCGTCTCGAGCCCGCCGGCGATGACCTCCTCGGTAACCAGGGGCGCGCCGGCGTCGAAGTACTCGAAGGCCTTCTCGGTCCCGCCGGCCTCGACCATCATGATCGCGATCTCGGCGCCGGGTTCGGTCCCGAGGGCCCGGCCGGCGACAACGAGCTCGAAGGTCGAGGCGTCGCCCTCTTGGTAGGTGGCGTGCGGCAGCCACTCGCCCGACGTCGAGAAGGCGATGCGCACGGCGCCGATCGGGCCGTCGAATGGGATCCCGGAGAGCATGAGCGCCGCCGAGGCGCCGTTGATCGCCACGACGTCGTGGGGGTTCTCCTGGTCGGCACCCAGGATCGTGCCGACGATGTGGATCTCGTTGCGGAAGCCCGAGGGGAACGAGGGGCGCAGCGGGCGGTCGATGAGGCGCGCCGTCAGGATCGCCTGGTCGCTCGCCCGGCCCTCACGGCGGAAGAACGAGCCGGGGATCTTCCCGGCGGCGTACATCCGCTCTTCGATGTCGACGGTGAGCGGGAAGAAGTCCTGCCCCTCGCGGACCTTGCGGGCTGCGGTCGCGGTGACGAGCACCATGGTGTCGCCGATGCGGGCGACGACCGCCCCGTCTGCTTGCTGTGCGAGCTTGCCTGTCTCGAACGACAGGGTACGCGTGGACCCGCTGATCGGGCCCGAAACGGTGATGACCTCAGCCATGTCACTCCTTGGTTGCTGGGGCGCCCGCCCGCCAGTTCCCAGTCGTCGAGCTCCCGAGCGGGCCGAGGACCCGGCGACTGGCAGCTGGCGCCGGTGGGCGCCGTTGGCTGTCTGTGGCGCCGACGCCTCCCGGGCGACGGGACCGTCGAACACCCCTACTCAGCCGGGTAGCGCTCCTCGCCTTCCGGCTCTCTCCCCGCCGGGCACCCGCCCGGTGGAGGTGACTCCTGCGCTTAGCGGCGGAGGCCGAGGCGCGCGATGAGGTCGCGGTAGCGCTCGACGTCGTTCGCCCGCACGTAATCGAGCAGGCGACGTCGTTGCCCATTGAGCTTCAAAAGACCGCGCCGGGTGTGGTGATCACCCTTGTGCGTCTTGAGGTGCTCCGTAAGACCGTTGATGCGCTCGGAGAGCACCGCGATCTGGACCTCGGGCGAACCCGTGTCCGTCTCGTGCAGCCGGTACTCGGCGATCGTCACCGCCTTGTCGAGCATGGACGTGCAAACCCTCGTAGATCTCGTGCCCCAGCCGCCGGGGTCGCCCCCGCGGACCGAGAACAGGTCCGGCCCCGCGCACGCGGACGCCGATGTCGACGAATGCCGACGCAGGCAGGTTAGCAGCTCCCCGCCGCTGCCGACCCGCCGGGCGACGCCGCGACCCGCCCGGAGGAACGGGGAACCCGCCTACGCCGACCGGCGGAGCCCCGGGCGGCAGTCCTCGCACGGCCGGTAACCGGCCGACCCGGCTTCGCGAAGGTCACCAAAGCCCCGGCGGTTGCGGGCCGCCACCTGGCGCGCGTGCCGGCAGCTCGGCAGGCAGACGATCTTCGTCGTCGTCGATCCGACGTAGTGAACGCCTGCCGCGGCGAGCTCGGCCACCTCGTCGAGATTGACTCTTTCGGCCCGCAGAAGTGCCTCTTTCATCGCCGGGCCGCCGCCGTAGTTGCCGATCGAGCCGTCCGACCGGGTGACACGGTGGCAGGGGATGAGGACGGGCACGGGGTTACGCCCGAGCGCCGACCCGACGGCGCGGACGGCGCGGGGCCGACCGATCTCCTCGGCCACCCACCCGTACGGGCGGATCTCGCCAACGGGGATCGAAAGTGTCACCTCAAGCACCGCGACCTCGAAAGGCGTCAGGCCCGTGAGGTCGAAAGCGAGGCGCCGGGCGCTCCCCGTGCGGGCGGCGGCCACGAGGCCCGGCAGGGGGCGGTCGGCCGGAAGGACCGGCCGCCCGAACCGCTCGCGGACTCGGGCGGCGAAGGCGGCGGCGTCTAAGCGCGAGGCGAACTCGACGGCGCAGATCCCCGACGCCGTCCAGGCGACGTGGAGGGGGCCCGTCGGGCCGGCGACGGTCGCGACGCGGGCGACGACGCGGTCGGCGAAGCCCCGGGTCGGACGGCCGGCGAGCTGCGCCAGCTGGTCCTCGATCGGCACGGCGGGCAACGGGTTCATCGGTCCGGCTCCTGTCCCCCGCGGCCTGCGGGCTTCGCGTGGCTGGTGCGGTCCGCGCCGTACGCGGCACGCAGGGCGGCGAGGCCCCGGGCGACGTGTGATCTCGCCGTTCCTTCGGGGCACGCCATGACGGCGGCGATCTCCGGCACCGGCAGGTCGGCGACGTGACGGAGCACCACGGCGAGGCGCTGCTTGGCCGGCAAGGCGGCGAGCCGGGCGAGGAGCTCGCCCGCGGCGTCGGCCGCCTCGGCGAGCTCGGCGACGTCCCGTCCCGTCGCCACGGGTTCGCCGGTGACGGCGAGGCTGTCCGTCCTCGGGCGGCGGATCGCGGCGCGCCGGGCGTTGCGCGCGGCGTTGAGCGCGATCGTCACGAGCCACGGGCGCAGGCGCAGCTCGCGGATCCTCGCGGCGTCATAGCCGCGAAGTGCCCGGTACGCCCGCAGGAACGCCTCGGCCGCCAAGTCTTCGGCGTCCTCGTTGCCGAACGTCGCCCGGGCGGCGACGGTGCACACGAGGCTCCCGTAACTTGCGACGAGCTCGGCGAAACCGGCATCGAGGTCGTCGGCGAGCCGCCGGCAGAGTTCGTCGTCGCTCGTCGCCGCCGTAGCCCGCACACCCTCTAGAACACCGCGGGCGTCTTGGCGTTGCAGCCCGCCGCGGGTCACAGGCGGACCGGGTCCACCTCGACCCGCACCCCTTCTGCCGGGAGGCCGACCGCGGCGAGCTCGTCGGCGAGGCGACGCGAGTCCTCCGCCCGGACCATGAACCGGTCGGGACCGAGCTCGGCGACCTCGGGGCCGGCCCGTCCGGCACCGAGGCGCCGGGCGGTCGCCGCGGCGGCGGGCCCGGCGATCAGGGCGAGGGCGCGATCGGGTGGCAGACCGAGGGTCGCCCGGCGCGTCGCCTCGGCGACGGCGAGGAGGCCGGGATCACCGGCATCGGCGGAGCGAAGGACCACGTGATCCGGAATCCGGGTCTGCACGATCACACGTCCCCGTGCTCGGTGGGAACTGTCCCCCCCGCGCCCGCCGACGAGGCGGCCCGCCATCGCCAGCAGGCCGAGCGCCTCCTCCCAGGCCCGGTAGCGCGGGGCCGCGAGCTCCTGGTCGAAGTCCAGAAATACGACCGCCGAGGCCACGCGCGCCCGGTGGAGCACCGCCTCGGTGCCGAGGAGGACCCCGGCCGCGCCTGCGTCCCCGCGCGGGACCGCCGTGGACGAAACCTCGTCCACCGGCTCGCCGACGAGCGCGGCGAGCTCCTCGGCGGCGCGGGCGGTGCCGAGTCGCAGGCGCTTCAGGCGCGTCGAACCGCAAGCCGCGCACACGTTCGGCCGCCTCGTTCCGCAGACCGGGCAGACGAGCTCCCCGTCGGCACCCGCCTCGACGAGCGCCGCCTCGCAGCGCTCGCAGCGCACGATCGCGCGGCACGCGCCACAGGCGAGCAGCCTCGCCCTGCCGGTCCGGTTGAGCACGCAGACGACGGGGACCTCAGGACGGGAAAGACGCGACTCGCGCACGATCGCCGCGCAACGCGAACTGAAAAGGCCCGACCGGGGGTCGTCCCCGCGCCGGTCGATCACCTCGAGGGCGGCCCAACCCTCCCGCTCGGTCTCCGGCGCGACCGTCAGAAGCGTCGACGACGCAAGACCGACGAGCGTCGGGCAGGGACTCACCAGCAGGATCGGCACTCCGGCGCGGCGCGCCCTCTCGGCGGCGAGGACGGTCGCGTCCCAAGTCGGGGCGCGCTCTTCCACGTAAGCCTCGGAGTGGGCGTCGAGGACGACGACCAGGCCGAGCCGGCCGACCGGCGCGAACACCGCCGCCCGCGCCCCGACGACGGTGCAGCCGCCCGCGGCCGCCTCGGCCCACGCCTCGGGCAGCAGCGCGACGCGTCGGCCGAGCGAGGTGAGCCGTTGGGCGAGCACCTCGGCGTCGCGCCGTGCCGGCACGAGGACGAGGGTGTCGCCGGCGCCGACCCGGTCGAGCGCCTCGGTGACGACGTCAAGCCGGGGGGCCCCGGGCGGGAGGCGGAGCAGTGACGACGGAATCGACAGCGCCCGGCGCGTCGCCACGGCGATCTCGGAGCTCCCCGGCACCGTTCGGGCGACGAAGGCGGGGCGGGCCACCGGTAGCGCCCGCACGATGCGCGGCGGCGAACCGGCGAGCAGGAACGGGCGCAGCCGGCCGGCGTATCGCCAGGCGCCGAAACGCCCGAGCTCGACGAGCTCGGGCGACGGACCGAGCGACACGACGCCGAGGATCTCCCGCAGCTCGTAGCCATCCGGTTCGTCCGCGCCCCCGATCACCCAGCCGCGCACCCTGCGGCCGTGCAGCGGCACGCGCACGATCGAGCCGATCTCGACGGCACCGGCGAGCGCGGCCGGCACCGCGTAGGCGAAGCTCCGGTCGACGCCCGTGACGTCGGGGAGGACCGCGACGATCCGGCGGCTGCCCGGCGCCGTCCCGGCCGTCACCGGGTCGCTAGAGGTCGAGCGCCCGGCGAAGGTCGTCGACGCGCGGCGTCGCCTCCCAGGTGAACTCCTTCTCGGAGCGCCCGAAATGCCCGTAGGCGGCGGTGTTCCGGTAGATCGGCCGGCGCAGGTCGAGATCTCGGATGATCGCCGCCGGGCGCAGGTCGAACAGCTCCTGGACGGCCTTCTCGATGCGGGCCGGGTCGACGACCGCCGTGCCGAAGGTCTCGACCATGACCGAGATCGGGTGCGCGACGCCGATCGCGTAGGCGACCTGAATCTCGCACCGTCGCGCCGCGCCCGAGGCGACGACGTGCTTCGCGACCCAGCGAGCCGCGTAGGCGCCGGAGCGGTCGACCTTGGAGGGATCCTTGCCCGAGAAGGCGCCGCCACCGTGGCGGGCCATGCCGCCGTAGGTGTCGACGATGATCTTGCGCCCGGTGAGTCCGGAGTCGGCGCGCGGGCCGCCGAGCTCGAACACGCCGGTCGGGTTGCAAAGGAACCGGTGGCGCTCGGCGACGACCTCCTCGGGCAAAAGGGCGAGCAGCGGGTGCACAACGTGCTCTTCGAGGTCCGGCACGAGCAGCGTCTCGGCGTCGATGCCCGGCCTGTGCTGAGTCGACACGAGCACCATCTCGAGCTCGGCGGGCCGGCCGTCCTCGTAACGGATGCTCACCTGGGTCTTGCCGTCGGGGCGCAGATACGGGAGCACGTTCGCCCGGCGCACCTTGGCGAGCCGGCGCGCCAGCATGTGCGCGAACCAGATCGGCACCGGCATCAGGTCCGGCGTCTCGTCGCAGGCGAAGCCGAACATCATCCCCTGATCGCCCGCGCCCTGCATCGAGAGCTCGTCGGCTTCGCCGTGGCGGATCTCGTTCGAGCGCGAGACCCCGGCGTCGATGTTCGGGGACTGCTCGCCAATCGAGACGATGACGCCGCAGGTATTGCCGTCGAAGCCGTACTCCTCGCGGTCGAAGCCCGTCGCGCAGACCGTCTCACGCACGATGCGCGGGATGTCGACGTAGCTCGTGGTCGAGATCTCGCCGACGACGCAGACGAGGCCCGTCGTGAGCAGCGTCTCGCAGGCGACCCGCCCCATCGGGTCCTCGGCGAGGATCGCGTCGAGGACCGCGTCGGAGATCTGGTCGGCCATCTTGTCGGGATGGCCCTCGGTGACCGACTCCGAGGTGAACGTGTAACTCGACACGGCGTCTCCTTGCGGTTCGGTGGTTGCTCGGCGGTTCGTCAGGCGCCGCGGCGCCGCCGGACGACCGCATCGAGCACCTCGGCGGCAATCGTAGGCTTCGGCGCCGTCGCCACGTCGGTGCGGCCCCCCTCGGCATCGAGGATGGTAACGGCGTTCGTTTCGGCCGAGAACCCGATCCCCGGCACGCTCACGTCGTTGACGACGAGCAGGTCGACGCCTTTGGAGGAGAGTTTCGCCGTGGCCCGCGCGACGGCATCGCCGGTTTCGGCCGCGAAGCCGACCAGGACCTGTCCGGGCCGCCGCCGGCGACCGAGCTCGGCGAGGACGTCCTCGGTCGGTTCGAGCACGATTTCGGGCGGACCGTCGGCCTTCTTCAGCTTGGTGGGAGACGCCGCTTTGGGGCGGAAGTCCGCCACGGCGGCAGCCATCACGACGACGTCCGCCGCTCGGGCGCGGACGAGGACCTCCCGGGAGAGCTCGGCCGCGGTCTCGACCGGCACGAATTCCACGCCGGCGGGGGGCTCGAGCGAGGAAGCCGACACGAGGGTGACCGTCGCGCCCCTCCGGCGGGCTTCGGCGGCGATGGCGTGCCCCTGGCGTCCCGACGACCGGTTTCCGATGTAGCGGACGGGATCGATGGGTTCGCGCGTCCCCCCGGCGGTGACGAGCACCTGCACGCCGGTGAGCTCGCGACCAGACGCGAGGACCGTGGCCGCCGCGGCGACGATGAGGGACGGGTCGGCGAGACGGCCCGGACCCTCGTCCCCTCCCGCCAGGCGCCCGGACTCCGGGGCCACGACGACGACCCCGCGTCGGAGAAGCGTCGCGAGGTTCTCCTGCACGGAGGGGTGCTTCCACATCTCGGCGTGCATCGCCGGGCAGACGACGACCGGGGCGGTCGTGGCGAGCAGGACGGCGCCGAGCAGGTCGTGCGCGATCCCGGCGGCCGTCTCCGCGAGGAAGTTCGCCGTCGCGGGGGCGACGAGCACGAGATCGGCCGCCTGGCCGAGGCGGGTGTGCGGGATCGGGTCGTGCGGGTCGAACAGCTCCGTGCGCGCCGGCTCGGAGGCGAGCGCCGAGAAGGTCGCCGTCCCGACGAAGCGGGTCGCCTCCGGGGTGAGGACGGGAATGACGTGCGCGCCGGCGTCGACCAACTGGCGACAGACCTCGACGGCCTTGTAGGCGGCGATGCCGGCGGTGACGCCGAGGACGACGACCGCCCCCTCGAGGGCGACCGGGCCGTTTCCGGAGCGGGGCCCGCCGTCGGCGCCCGGACTCATCGCCGCACCGTCACGCCGGCCACCCGGTCCGGCCGCTACGAACTGGCCGGGGGTTCGCTGGCGGGGGAATCGCCCTCGTCGGTCCCGGCGATCTCCGGCCCGACCTCCTCGACCGGCGCGCCGGCGCGCACCTTGGACGCCGCGATCTCCTCGAGGGCGATCGACAGCGGTTTGCGGGCCACGGATCCGACCTGCGGCGGGACGATCGCGCCGAGACCCTCGCCGAGCTGGTTGAAGTACGAGTTGATCTGCCGGGCGCGTTTCGCGGACAACGTGACGAGGGCGAACTTCGAGTCCACCTTGTCGAGGAGGTCCTCGATCGCGGGGTCGATCATCGTGCTGCGTGGTTCGGCCATCGTCTCCTCGATCACCGTGTGGACGCGGCTCGCGCCCTACGACCATATGGGTCAGAACGTTCCGCACGCGGGTACGGCCGCCAAAGGACCGTGCCCGGGCGCGCGATCAGCGCGCGCGGCGACGTGCTTTTTCTAGTATACCGGCGAGTTCGTCGGTGGCCTGGTCGACGTCGTGGTTGACGACGATCGCGTCGGCGAAGGCCCGGCCGGCCTCAACCTCCCGTTCGGCGAGCGCGAGTCGCGCCGCGACGTGCGCCTCGGAGTCCCCGCGTTCTCCCATCCGCTTCGCCTCGTCGGCCGGCGAGGGCGGCACGAGCAGGACGCACACGACGTCCGTGCACCGTTCGAGCACCTGACGCGCGCCCTGGACGTCGATCTCGAGCACGATGTCCCGCCCCGGCGGGGCGTCGGGCATCGGCGTCCCGTAGAGCTCACCGAGCACCGAGGCGTGCTCGAGGAACCTGCCGGCCTCGATCGCTGCCTCGAACGTCGCGCGGTCGACGAAGGTGTAGGCGTCCTCGTCCTCTCCCGCGCGGCGGGCGCGCGTCGTCCACGAGCGGGACAGCCACAGCTTGGGGTCGCGGGCGACGAGCTCGCGGATGACCGTCCCTTTCCCGGCACCGCCGGGACCGGAGACGATGAGGATCAGGGGCGACCGACGGCTTCGAGAAGCGCGTTGCGCTGCTTTGCTCCAAGGCCCTGCAGCCGACGCGTCTCGCTGATGCCGATCTGCTCCATGAGCCGGCGGGCTTTCACCTTGCCGGTACCCGGGAGAGACTCGAGGACAGCGAGAACCTTCATCTTGCCGACGATGTCGTCATTAGCGGCCCGACCGAGCAATCCGCTCAGCGTGACGCGACCGTTTTTCAACTGGTCTTTGATCTCCGCTCGGGCCTTACGCGCCTGTGCCGCCTTGGCGAGCGCGGCGGTGCGCTGTTCGGGAGTGAGGCTTGGTGGTTGGGGCATGAATCGAGACGTTAGCGCGGCGCGCCCCACTTGACCACGGTTTCCGCGTCATCGACCCCAAGCCGGACGCGACCACTGTCGCGATCCGGCAACCGTCACGGCGCGGCGATCGCCTCCAACGCTTCGACGAGCGACCGCGCGGATTCCGCCGGGTCCTCGGCGGTCGTCACCGCGCGCCCGATGACGAGGAGATCCGCCCCAGCACGCCAGGCGTCCTCGGGCGTCCCGGCGCGGTGCTGATCGTCACGGGCCACACCGATGGGCCGCATTCCGGGCACGACGGTGATCATCCCGGGCACCGCGGCGCGCACCGCGGCGACCTCCGCCAATGCGCAGACGACGCCACGGAGGCCGGCGGCGCGGGCGAGCGCGGCCCGTTCGACGACGAGCGCACCCGGCGCCTCGGCGTCGCTCGTGAGCACGGTGATGGCGAGCCCGATCGTCGGTACATCCCGACCCGCATCGGCGCCCTCGAGAAAACCGTCCGCCGCCGCGGCGAGCATGTCGGCGCCGCCCGCGGCGTGGACCGTGGCGTAGCGCGCGCCGGTGCGCGCGATCGCCCGCGCGGCGCGGCGGACCGTCGTCGGGATGTCGTGCAGCTTCAGATCGACGAAGACGTCGAATCCCTCCCCGGTGAACGCCGCGACCGCGGCCGGTCCCTCGGCGACGTACAGCTCGAGGCCGACCTTCACGACGGCGAACCACGGTTTGAGATGGCGCGCGAGCGCCGTCGCCGCGTCGAGGTCCGCAACGTCGAGCGCGAGCACGAGGCGTTCGCGCACGGGCCGCGCAAACAGCACGGGCTCAGCCATGAGCCCCGCCCACGAGATCCGCAACGCGCGCGACCCCGTTCGCGCAACACCACCGGCGCAACTCGACGAGGACGCGGACCGGGGCGTGCGGATCGAGGAGCGTCGCCGTGCCGACCTGGACGGCCCGCGCCCCGGCGAGCAGGAATTCGACGGCCCCGACGCCCGACATGACGCCTCCGACGCCGATGATCGGTACCTCCGGCAGCTCCGCCGCAACGTCGGCGACGGCACGGAGCGCGACAGCATGGAGCGCCGGTCCCGACAGCCCGCCGCCGCCCCCGCCGAGCGCGCCGGTGCGGGAGTCGGTCCGGATCGCGAGGCCCGGGAGCGTGTTCACGAGCGTGAGCGCCGCCGCGCCGGCGTGGACCGCGGCGGTGGCCACCTCGACGAGGTTGGCGGTCCCCGGAGAGAGCTTCACCCAGCGTGGCAGACCCGCCGCGGCGGTGGCGGCGACCACCTCGGCCGTCGCTGTGGGCGAACGGGCGAACATCTCCCGGCCGTCGTCGAGGTTCGGGCACGACACGTTGACCTCCACGGCGATGATCGAGTCGGACGCCGCGGCGATGAGCGCCGCAGCCTTGGCGTACTCCTCCACGCGCCTTCCCCAGATGCTCACGACGACGCGGGCGCGCGCCTCCTCGAGGGCCGGCAGGTCGCGGGAGAGCCACGCCGCGACGCCGGGGCCCTGGAGCCCGACGCTGTTCAGCATCCCACCGGAAACAGGCTTCAAACGCGGCGGCGGGTTCCCCGGCCAGGGTTCGGCGGAGAGTGACTTCACGACGACGGCGCCGAGCGCGGCGAGGTCGAAGTACGCCGCGAGCTCTGCGCCGTGGCCCGAGGTGCCCGACGCCGTCATCACTGGGTTCGGGAGCTCGACCGAACCGATCAAGGTCGTGAGGTCGACGGTGCCGCGGCGCGTGCTCATCGCGGCGCCCCGTGGCGTTCCTGCAGGCTCGTCACGCTCAAGTCGAACCGTCTCCATTCGGCGATGCCCGCTGCCGCGGCCCGTGCCGCCTGCACCGTAGTCACGATCGGCACGCGGCACGCCGACGCGGCACGACGGATGTAGGCGCCGTCGGCGTGGGCGCCCCGGCCGCGGGGCGTGTTCACGACGAGCTGGATCGTCCCGTCGTAGACGAGGGCGACGACGTCGCCGCGTGCACCGGCCCCCGACGCGGCGTTCGACAGCTTGCCGACGACCGTCTCGACCGGGACGCCGCGTGACCCGAGGAACGCCGCCGTGCCCTCGGTCGCGACGAGCGCGAATCCGAGCGCGACGAAGGCACGGGCCGCCTCGAGGCCGCCCTCCTTGTCGCGGTCGGCGAGCGACAGGAAGATGCGCCCGGCGTCGGGCAGGCGGTTGCCGGCGGCGATCTGGCTCTTGGCGAAGGCGAGGCCGAACGTCGGCCCCGTCCCCATCACCTCACCGGTCGACCGCATCTCCGGTCCCGGCAGCGCGTCGACCTCCGGGAAGCGGGAGAAGGGAAGGACCGCCTCCTTCACGCTCACCGGCCCCGCGGGTCCCCTCGGCGGGGGCTTGATCAGTCCCTCGGCGCGCAGCTCGGCGAGCGTCGCGCCGACGACGACGCGGGCGGCGACCTTGGCGAGCGGCACCCCGGTCGCCTTGGCGACGAACGGGACCGTGCGCGAGGCCCGCGGGTTCGCCTCGATGACGTAGACGTCGCCCGCCTTGACGGCGAACTGGACGTTGATCGGGCCGCGCACCTCGAGCGCCTCAGCGATCGCCGCGGTGTGGCGGACGAGCGTGGCGACGGTCGCGTCGGGAAGCGTCGGCGGCGGGATGGCACAGGCCGAGTCGCCCGAGTGCACGCCGGCCTCCTCGACGTGCTCGAGCACCCCTCCGACGAGGAGCTCGCCCGCCGCGTCACGCACCGCGTCGACGTCGACCTCGATCGCGTCCTCGAGGAAGCTGTCGATGAGGACCGGCCGCGTCGCCGACAGGCCGCCCTCCCGCTCGAGCGATCCCGCCCCTTCGCGGCCAGCTGTGCGGTCGAAGCCGAACAGCGCCGCCATCGCGTCGCCGAGGCTCGCCTCGTCGTAGACGATCTCCATCGCCCGGCCGCCGAGCACGTAGCTCGGCCGGACGAGGACCGGGTAGCCGATCGCGGCCGCGACGTCGCGCGCCTCTTCCACGGTGCGCGCGGTGGCGCCCGGGGGTTGGGGGATGCCGAGCCGGCGGAGCAGCGCGCCGAAACGCTCCCGGTCCTCGGCAAGGTCGATCGACGCCGCGCTCGTCCCCAAGATGAGCGACTCCGGCAGGATCCCGGCGAGTTTCAGGGGTGTCTGGCCCCCGAGGCTGACGATGACACCGGCCACTCCCCCCGTGCCGGCCCGGGACTCGGCGGCGATCACCGCGCCGACGTCCTCCTCGGTGATCGGCTCGAAGTAGAGCCGGTCCGAGGTGTCGTAGTCCGTGGAGACGGTCTCCGGGTTGCAGTTCACCATCACCGTCTCGTAGCCGGCCTCGGCGAGCGCCATCGAGGCGTGGACGCAGCAGTAGTCGAATTCGATGCCCTGCCCGATCCGGTTCGGTCCAGAACCGAGGATCACGACCCGGGGGACGTCCGAGGAACGCACCTCGGACTCGTCCTCGTAGCTCGAGTAGTAGTACGGCGTCTCGGCCGCGAACTCGGCACCGCAGGTGTCGACCGTCTTGAAGGTCGCCTCGACGCCCGAGGCGACCCGCGCCCGGCGCACCTCGGCTTCGCCGACTCCAAGCCGCCAGGCGATCTGCGCGTCCGAAAAGCCCGCCCGCTTGAGCGACAGCCAGTCGGGGCGCGCGAGGCCGCCGAGCGCGCCCGCCGAACCACACAGCCCGTCGAGGCGGCGGCGCACGGCGACGATCTCGTCGATCCGGTCGAGGAACCACGGGTCGATCCCCGTCGCCGTGGCGACTTCGTCGACGGTCGCGCCGCGCCGCAGGGCGGCTTCGACCTCGAAGATGCGCGCCGGGGTCGGCGACGAAGCCTGGTCGAGCAGTTGGTCCGCGGGCAGGTCGACGAGGACCTCCGCGGGGTCGCAGTTCAGCCCGAACCGGCCCTGTTCGAGACCGCGCAGGGCCTTTTGCAGCGACTCGGCGAAGGTGCGTCCGATCGCCATCACCTCGCCGACCGACTGCATGCGCGTGCCGAGGCGGCCGGACACTCCGGGCAGCTTCTCGAAGGCCCAACGCGGCACCTTCGTCACGACGTAGTCGATCGTCGGCTCGAAGCACGCCGGGGTCGCTTTCGTGATGTCGTTGCGGATCTCGTCGAGCGTGTAGCCGATCGCGAGACGCGCCGCGACCTTCGCGATCGGGAATCCCGTCGCTTTCGAGGCGAGCGCCGAGGAGCGTGACACCCGCGGGTTCATCTCGATGACGAGCTGGCGCCCCGTCGCGGGCTCGACGGCGAACTGGATGTTCGAGCCCCCGGTCTCCACGCCGACCCGCCGGATGCAGGCGAACGCGGCGTCGCGCATCCGCTGGTACTCGACGTCCGAGAGCGTCTGGGCCGGGGCGACGGTGATCGAGTCGCCCGTGTGGACGCCCATCGCGTCGAGGTTCTCGATCGAGCAGACGACGACGCAGTTGTCCCGGCGGTCGCGCATCACCTCGAGCTCGAACTCCTTCCAGCCGACGATCGAGCGCTCGACGAGGATCTCGCCGATCGGGCTCGCCGCGAGCCCCGCCGTGGCCAGCCGCACGAGCTCCTCGCGGTCCGCCGCGATTCCCGTCCCCTCTCCACCGAGGATGAACGACGGGCGGATCATCAGCGGGTAGCCGACCTCGTCGCCGACGGCGAGCGCCTCCTCGGGCGAGTGGGCGAAACCCGATTCCGGGACCTCGAGCCCGATCCCGGTCATCGCCGCCTTGAAAAGCTCACGGTCCTCGGCCGTGGCGATCGCCTCGGCGTTCGCCCCGATCATCTCCACGCCGAGTTCCGCGAGCGCGCCGGAACGCGCCAACGCCATCGAGAGGTTGAGCGCCGTCTGGCCGCCCATCGTCGGCAGGATGGCGTCGGGCCGTTCCCGCTCGATGACGACCCGGAGCACCTCGGGCTCGAGCGGCTCGATGTAGGTCCGGTCGGCGATATTCGGGTCCGTCATGATCGTCGCCGGGTTCGAGTTGACGAGGACGACCCGGATGCCCTCTTCCGTGAGCGCCCGGCAGGCCTGCGTCCCCGAATAGTCGAACTCACAGGCCTGACCGATCACGATCGGGCCGGAGCCGATCACGAGGACCGATCCGATGTCTTCCCGGCGGCCCATCAGACCGCCACCTCGTCAACGACACCGCTCATCGGTACGCCTCCATGAGGCGGCGGAACTCGGCGAATAGGTAGCGCGCGTCGTGCGGTCCGGGTCCCGCCTCCGGGTGGTACTGGACGCTGAAAGCCGGGATGTCCCGGCAGGCGAGGCCCTCGATGACCTGGTCGTTGAGATTGACATGGGTGACATCGGCTCCGGGGATCGTGCCGGCGACGACGGCGTAGCCGTGGTTCTGGCTCGTCACCTCGACCGTCCCGGTCGCGAGCCGCCGCACCGGGTGGTTGGCGCCGTGGTGGCCGAAGGGGAGCTTGTACGTGCTCCCGCCGAGGGCGGCGCCGAGCAGCTGGTGACCGAGGCAGACGCCGAAGACCGGCACCGCCCCGAGGATTCTCCGCACCGAGTCGACGAGGTGGCCGAGCGCGGCGGGGTCCCCGGGACCGTTCGACAAAAAGACGCCGTCGGGCCGCCGGGCGATGATCTCGCCGGGCGGCGTCGCCGCCGGGACGACCTCGACGGTGGCAAGGAGCGCGAGCTGGGCGAGGATCGACCGCTTGATCCCGAAGTCGTAGGCGACGACGCGCAACGGCCCGCCGGCGACCTCGTAGGGGGACGCCGTCGTCACCTCGGCGACGAGGTCCTGCCCCTCGGTGCCGGGTTCGGCGCGGGCCGCGGCGACGAGGTCCGCGTGCCGGGCGGTCCCGAAGGCGCACGGCATCGCGCCGGCCTCCCGCACGTGACGGGTGAGCCGCCGGGTGTCGACGCCGGTGAGCCCGCCGACGCCGTTGGCGACGAGGAACGACTCGAGGTCGCCACCGGCGCGCCAGTTGCTCGGCCGCACGACGAGGTCGCGCACGACGACTCCGCGGCAGAACGGGCGGCGGGATTCGTCGTCGGCCGCAGTCACGCCGTAGTTGCCGATGTGCGGGTAGGTGAAGGCGATGACCTGTCCCGCGTACGACGGGTCGGTGATGATCTCCTGATAGCCGGTCATCGCCGTGTTGAAGACGAGCTCGCCCGACTGGACGGATTGCTTCCCCGCGGCGGCGACCCCGATCGCCTCGCCTTCGAACGTCGTCCCGTCGGCGAGCACGAGGAGTCCCGCCGGCCGGGGTCGCGCCCGATCCGTCGCGCGCCGGGTCACCGCTGGGCCTGCCCGTCGACAACGACTGGCTCCCCGGCGAGCAACGTGTGGCGGACCCGCCCGCCGAAGGTCATCCCGTGGTAGGGCGAGTTCTGCGACCGGCTCGCCAGCGCCCGGCGGTCGACGGTCCAGGTCGCGGTCGGGTCGAACACGCACAGGTGGGCGCGGCCTCCGGGCGCGACCGGGCCGCCGTGGCCGAGGGCCCGGTCGAGCCCGCCGAGCGCCGCCGGGCGCCACGACAACAGGGCGAACAGTTCGACGAGCGAGATCGGTTCGGCGTCGATCGGCGAGGCGACGAAGGCGTCGTAGGCGACGGCGAGCGCGGTCTCCAGCCCGAGCATGCCCGGCGGGGCCTCGGCGAACGGCGCCGCTTTTCTCTCGGCGACGTGGGGCGCGTGGTCGGTCGAGATGACGTCGATGACCCCGTCCCGGCACGCCCACCGCAGCGCGGCGGTGTCGGCCGCGCTCCGGAGAGGCGGGGCGACCTTGAAAGCCGCGTCGCGCGAGGCGACGAGGGCGTCGGTAAGGACGAGGTGGTGTGGGGTCGCCTCGGCCGTCACCGGGAGTCCCTCGGCCTTCGCCCGGCGCACCAGGGCGACGGAGCCGGCGGTCGACAGGTGCAGGAAGTGCATCGCCGCGGCGGTCTCCCGGACGAGGGCGATGTCGCGGGCGAGCATCGCCTCCTCGGCGGCGGGTGGTTGGCCCGGGATCCCGAGCCGACGCGACCAGTCGCCTTCGTGCATCTGACCCCCCGCGGCGAGCACGTCGTCCTGGCAGTGCTCGGCCAGGATCACGCCGAGTCCGCGCGCCCGGCTGAGGGCCAACCGCAGCACGTCGCCGTCCTGGACCCCGTTGCCGTCGTCGGTGAAGAGGCGGACGCCGAGCGCGGCCATCTCGGCGAGCGGTGCGACGCGCTCGCCCGTCCGACCGACGGTGATCGCCCCCGCGACGGCGACGTCGGCGCAGGCGCCCCGGCCACGGGCGAGGACGTCGCGCACGGCCGCGGCCGAGTCGATCGCCGGCTCGGTGTTCGGCATGGCAACGACGGCCGTGTAGCCGCCGAGGGACGCGGCGCGCGCCCCGGTATCGACCGTCTCCGCCGCCTCGCCACCCGGTTCCCGCAGATGGGTGTGGAGGTCGACAAGCCCCGGCGTGACGACGCAGCCCGACGCCTCGAGGACGACGGTGCCAAGCGGCGCCTCGATCCCCACGCCGACCGCGGCGATCCGGTCGTCCTCTGTGAGGACGTCGGCGCGACGCTCGCCGGTCGCGTCGACGACCGTCCCGCCCGCGACGAGGACCCGCCGCGGACCGCGGAATCTTGGACTCGCGTACTCAGGCACGTCGCCTCCCCGGATCTCGCGGCCCCGGCCAACCGCAGCGATCGGTCGGGCGGAGGAACGCGCCGCGCCGTCCGACACGGGCCCCCCGACCGGGCGATCGGACGCGACGACAGCTCGTCAAGGCCGTTCAGTCCTCGCAGAGGTCGCCGATCGCGACCCCGTCCTCGTTCACGACCACGACCTCGCCGAGGCGCGTCGGCAGGTTCTTGCCGACGTAGTCCGGCCGGATCGGTAGCTCCCGGTGGCCCCGGTCGACCATCACGGCCAGTTGCACCGCCCGGGCGCGCCCGTGGTCTGCCAGGGCGTCGAGCGCGGCGCGCACCGTCCTTCCCGTGAAGATCACGTCGTCGACGAGCACGACGACGCGACCGTCGAGGTCGACCGGGATCTCGGTCGTGTGCTGCCGGACAGCGGGACGGATGCCCCGGTCGTCGCGATAGGCCCCGGTGTCGAGCAAACCGAGCGGGACGGCGGCGCCGTCGATCTGCGCGATCTCCGCGACGAGGCGTCGGGCGAGCGGAACCCCTCCCGTCTGCAGCCCGACGACGACGATCCCGTCAGCGCCGTGGTTGCGTTCGAGGATCTCGTGGGCAATGCGGACGAGTGCGCGACGGACATCGTCCGCATTGAGGACCTGTGAGCGCGGGATAAAGACACGCCCCCCCGGGCGTGTCAACCGCCGCTCTGGCTCGGCCACCGCGCTCCCCATCGTCCGTTCGGGCCTCACGGGACCCGCTTCACGTCCGCTCAAGGATGCCACTTCTCGGCCTCTCGGGCGGAAACCACCCGGCCCCGGCCGAGATCACCCCGGCCGGGGGCCCGGTCGGGCTCCACCACGCGTTCGAGATGCCCCGTTGCGCGACGCGGCGGGACGGCGGAGAACGACCCGGCCCGAGCTACCCGACGATCCCCACGGCGGAGAGATCGCTACGGGCCGCCGAGGAAGCGACGCACCATCGCGAGCTGTTCGGGAACGACCTCCCACCAGGTCCACCGACCGCGCTTGTGACCGACGATCAGCCCGGCGGCGGCGAGCACGCTCGTGTGGTGCGAGATCGTCGGCTGGCTCTTGCCGAGGGGCGCCTCGAGGTTGCAGCTGCACACCTCACCCGAGGCCGCGATGATAGAGAGCAGCCGCAACCGCACCGGGTCGGCCATCGCCCCGAGGACGGCGGCGAGCTGGGTGGAGCCGGCCTCGTCGAGCGGACCCACGGCGAGCGGGGCGCAACAGGGCCCGGGATCGACCACCGGGGTCACCCGGGTCGCGTCCTCCGTCACGGCATCATCCTCATATTGACACACATCGATCTGGCCGCCATACTTTCACATTGACATCCGTAAATCTAGCGAGGTCAGCGTGATGACAGGGGGCGGCAGGCCACACCTGGTGATCCGGTCGCCGCGCGCCTTTGTCACCGGGCAAGCCGCCACGGCGCCGGCCGGGGCAAAGGGGGACCTGGCCCGCAGGGCGCTCGCCGAGTTCGTCGGCACGGCGTTCCTCGTCGCGGCGATCGTCGGTTCGGGCATCGCCGCGCAGCGCCTGTCCCCCCACCAGGCCGGGCTCGAGCTCCTCGAGAACACACTCGCGACCGCGGCCGCCCTGACGGCGATCATCCTCGCGGTCGGTCCCGTTTCCGGCGCCCACCTCAACCCGGTGATCACCCTCGTCGACTGGCTCTTCGGCGGCGTGTCCACCCGCGACGCCGCGTCCTACGTCGCCGCGCAGCTCGCCGGGGGCATCACGGGCGCGATCGTGGCGAACGCGATGTTCGGGGACGCCGCGGTGTCCCTCTCCACCCATCACCGGGCGAGCGGCCCGCACCTGTTCGCCGAGGCGGTCGCCACGTTCGGCCTCGTCCTCGTCGTCTTCGGTCTCGCCCGCGCGGGCCGTGCCCACTTCACACCGTTCGCCGTCGGCCTGTACATCGCCGCGGCGTACTGGTTCACGTCCTCGACGAGCTTCGCGAACCCCGCGGTGACCCTCGCGCGGATGTGCTCGAACACGTTCTCCGGCATCGCGCCCGGTTCCGTCGCCCCGTTCGTCGGCCTCGAGGTCGTCGGTGGCCTTCTCGGCGCGTCGTGCGTTGCCGTTCTCTACCCCCAGGTCCGTCGCGACGGCCGAGACGCCGTCATCCCCCGTGAGGAGGCCGCATGAGCAAACAGAAGCCTTCCGTCCTGTTCGTCTGCGTGCACAACGCCGGCCGGTCGCAGATGGCTGCGGCGCTGCTCGCCCGCCACGCCGGCAATCGCGTGACGATCCGCTCGGCGGGCTCCGAACCGGCCGACCAGCTGAATCCGGCCGTCGTCGCGGCAATGAGCGAGATCGGCATCGACATCGCCAAGGAGACACCGAAGTTGCTGACCTCCGAGCTCGCAGCCGACGCCGACGTCGTTGTCACCATGGGTTGTGGGGACACCTGCCCGGTGTTCCCCGGAAAGCGCTACGAGGACTGGGTGCTCGACGACCCCGCCGGGCTCGGGCTCGACGAGGTCCGGCCGATCCGGGACGAGATCGACGCTGCCGTGCGGAACCTCGTCGCCGAGCTCCTGCCGTGACGGCCCGCCACACCGGCCCGACGGCACGATGACCAACCCCCTTTCGGAGACAAGGAGACAGAAATGGCAACGAAGGACGCGAACGAGATCAGGGATGCCGTGCGCACCCGTTACGCGGAGGCCGCCCGGGCCCGGGAGTCGTCGTGCTGTGGCCCGGTTCGCACGGCGGAATCAGACTTCGGACGCAGCCTCTATGGGGAGGACGACGCCAAGGTGCTCCCCGAGACGGCGCTCGCGACGTCGTTCGGCTGCGGCAATCCAACGCTTGTCGCCGAACTGCGTCCGGGCGAGGTCGTGCTCGATCTCGGCTCCGGCAGTGGGGTCGACGTGCTGCTGTCCGCGCGTCGCGTCGCGCCGGACGGCATCGCCTACGGCCTCGACATGACCCCGGAGATGCTGGCGCTCGCCCGGCATAACCAGGCCGAGGCCGGCGTTGCGAACGCCGAATTCCTCGAGGGCACCATCGAGGACGTTCCCCTGCCCGACGAGTCGGTCGACGTGATCATCTCCAACTGTGTCATCAACCTGTCCGGCGACAAGCCCGCCGTGTTCCGCGAGGCGTTCCGCGTGCTCCGGCCGGGCGGCCGGCTGGCGATCGCCGACGTGGTCCTGCGCCGCGAGCTCGCCGCGCCGCTCCAGCACGTGATGAGCCTATGGACCGGCTGCCTCGCCGGGGCGCTCTTCGAAGGCGACTATCGCCGCGAGCTGGAGGTCGCCGGTTTCGACGAGATCGGGATCGAGCCGGCCAACGTCTACGACCGCGCCGGGATCGTCCGCATGGCGGAGGAGGTGTCCGCCTCGGCCGAGCTCCCCCGCGGTATGGACCTCGATGAAGTGATCAGCGAGCTCGACGGCGCGGCGATGAGCGCCTTCATCCGGGCGCGCCGACCGGGTCGCTGACGACGATCCCGCGCCCACCGGCGCCGCTCAGCGCAGCTCGAGATCGCCCGCGGCGTACTCGACGCCGATCGGTTCGATGACGACCCGGCGCGGTCCGGATTCCACCTGTCCCGCGACGAGCGCCGTCAGGCCGAGTGCCTCGGCGAGGGCAACGACGCGCCCCCCGACGCCCTCCGCAACGAAACAGGCGAATCCCGCGCCCATGTTCAGCGTCGCGTAGGCCTCGGCGTCGGAGAGTTCCGCCCGGGCCGCGACGAAGGCGAGCACCTCGGGCACCTCGGGCAGGCGCGCGATGCGGTAGGTGAAGTCACGGTCGGCACGCATCAGCTTGCGCAGCCCATGTCCGGTGATGTGGCTGAGGTAGTGCACCGCGACGCCCTCGGCAATGAGGCTCCCGACGAGGCCGACGTAGATGAGACCGGAGTCGAGCACCGCGTCGCCGAGCAGCCGACCCGAGCCGAGCCGTGTCGCCAGGCCGTCCGGAAGGCCGGCCGCGACGACCCGCACGAGCGACGCGCCGTTCTGGTGGAGACCACTCGAGCCGACGAGCACGATCTCGTCGCCTGCGAGAAGCCCGGTCCCGAGGTACGGCTCGACGCCGTCGGGCACGCGTCCGACGACCGCCGCGGCGAGATCGATCCCGTCGGCGGCGACGAGACCGGACAGCGTCGGCGACTCGCCGCCACCCCAGGCCGCGCCGGCGTCGTGACACGCCCGGGCGAACCCCCCGAGGAGCGACGCGTGCCGTGTTCCCGCGTACCAGGAGGCCGCGCCGGTCGCGAAGTAGGCGTTCACGACGAGCGGCAACGCGCCGACGCAGCAGCAGTCGTTCACCGCGGCGGCGACGGTGTCGTAGCCGACGGCGTCGTACCGGTCGATCCCGGTCGCCGCTTCGAAGTCGCGCGCGACGAGCGACTTCGTGCCGAGGCACTCGAGCACGAACCCGTAGGTCGCGTCGTCGGTCCGGACGATGGTCGCCGGCTCGCCGCGGCTCGCCTCGTCGATCGCCACGCCCCGGGGGATCGCGAACGACGACGTCGCCCGGGCGGCCGCGACCGCCCGGCGTTTGGCGGCGTCGAGGATCTCGTAGTCGACCCCCGCCTCGGCGTAGGCGCCGCGCCGCTTCACGGCGCCCGGGCCGGGTCGGTCTCGGCGGCGATCGCCGCGAGCACGCCGTTCACGTAGCGGCCCGACTCCTCCGTCGAGAACTCCCGAGCGAGCTCGATCGCCTCGTCGATCGCCACCGCGACCGGGACCTCTCCCCCGAAAGCGATCTCGTAGGTCGCGATCCGCAGCAGTTGCCGGTCGATCGCGGGCAGCCGGTTGATCGCCCACGCCCGGGCGTGGGCGTCGATCAAGGCGTCGATCGCCTCGAGATGCGCCCCCACCCCGCGCACGAGCGCCGCCGCGTACGGGTCGGGCGCGACCGGGAGTCCCGCGAGGACGGCGGCGGGCGCGATCGATTTCGTCTCGGATTCATAGAGCAGGTCGAGCGCCCGCTCACGGGCGCGCCGACGCACGCCGGTGGACGAGACCCGCCCGCTACGCCCTCGTGAGGTACTCACCGGACCGGGTGTCGACCTTGATCCGGTCGCCCTCGTTGACGAACAGGGGCACCTGGACGACGAGCCCGGTCTCGGTGGTCGCGGACTTGCGCGCCCCCGAGACGCGGTCCCCCTGCATGCCGGGTTCGGTGCCCGTCACCTCGAGCTCGACGGCCGCTGGGAGCTCCACGTCGACGATCTCGGTCTCGTGCAGCATGAGCAGAGCCGAGTCCCCCACCTTCAGAAACGACGCCGCGGTGCCGAGCGTCGCCGCCGGAACGGTCATCTGATCGAACGAGACGTTGTCCATGAACACGTAGTCGGTCCCGTCCCGGTAGAGGAACTGCATCTCGCGCTTGTCGATCACCGCCTGCTCCACGCGCTCGTCGGCGCGGAACGTGCGCTCGACGACCGCCTTGTTCCGCAGGTTGCGGAGCTTCGTGCGCACGAAGGCGCCGCCCTTGCCGGGCTTCACGTGCTGGAACTCGACCACCTCGAACAGCCCGTCGGCGAGGTCGAGTGCCATCCCGTTCTTCAGGTCGTTCGTCGACAGCGCCATCAGAGCGTGTAGTCCTTCGTCGTCTTGGTGAGCGGACGGAACCCCGACGCCGTCACGACCACGGTGTCCTCGATGCGCACGCCGCCGTGGTCGACAAGGTACGCCCCCGGCTCGACGGTCACGACCGCGCCTTCGGGCAGTAAGTCCGCGGACCCCGCGCCGAGCGTTGGCGCCTCGTGGATGTCGAGCCCGACCCCGTGCCCCGTCGAGTGCGTGAACGCCTCGGCGTACCCCGCTTCGGCGAGCGAGGCGCGACAGGCTTCGTCGACGGCCCCGCCGGTCACTCCGGCGACGACGGCGATGAGCCCGGCGCGCTGCGAGGCCGCCACGGCGGAGAGGAGCGCGGTGTCCGCGGCCGACGCCTCACCGATGCACACCGTCCGGGTCATGTCCGAGTGGTAGCCGTCGAAGAGCGCACCGAAGTCGATGACGACGAGGTCGCCCGGCACGATCACGCGGTCCGCCGGCTTGGCGTGAGGCAGCGCGCCGTTCGGCCCAGAGGCGACGATGGACTCGAACGACGCCGCGCCGGCACCGCGCCGGCGCATCTCGAATTCGAGCTCAGCCGCGAACTCCGCCTCGGTCACGCCCTCCGCGAGGTGCTGCTTGATCTGCGCGAAGGCGATGTCAGCGATGTCGCAGGATCGCTCGATGCGGGCGATCTCGCCGGCGTCCTTCACGAGCCGGATCGCCTCGACGAACCCGGTCGTCGCGACGAGCTCGGGCTTGAGCGTCGCGGCGAGCTCGGTCTGGGTCGCCCAGCTCACGGATTCGGCTTCGAGCCCGAGGCGCGCCAGCGACCGGGTCGCCGACTCGATCGTCTTCAGGCGCCCTGTCGAGCTGACGACCTCGAGATCACCGGCGACACCGGACGCGGCCATCTCGCGCGCGGCCTGGTCCTTGTACCGTCCGTCGGTGATGAGCAGGCAGCGGCGGGCCGTGACAAGAGCCACGGCGCTCGAACCGGAGAACCCCGTGAGGTAGCGGACGTTGGTGAGCGACGTGACGAGCATGCCCCCGAGGCGTTCCCGACCGAGTCGCTCCCGCAGTTTCCCGATGCGCGATCGCACGTTCATCGGCGGAATGGCCGGCGACCCCTTCTCCCTTGGCTCGCGAGTCACTGAGACTGCCATCTAGGCCTTCCTTTCGTTCACCAGTCGCGCCGCGGCCTCGACCGCCAGCTCGTAACCCAGCCCCCCGAATCCCGCGACCGCTCCGTCCGCGACCGGCGCGATGACCGACGTGCTGCGCCACGGCTCCCGGGCGGCCGGGTGCGACAGATGCAGCTCGATCACAAATCCGTCGAACGCCGCCAGTGCGTCGTGGAGCGACCAACCGTAGTGCGACAGCGCGCCGGCGTTCACGACGATCGCGTCCACACGACCGCGCGCCGCGTGCACCGCGGCGACGAGGTCACCCTCGTGCTCGCTCTGGACGTGCTCGAGCGCGAAACCGTTCCTAGAAGCGGCCTCCCCGGCCCGGGCGACATGGTCGGCGAGCGTCGCCGTGCCGTAGATCGACGGCTCCCGTACCCCGAGCAACCCGAGGTTCGGTCCCGAAAGCAGAAGGATCGTGGGCGGCCCCGAAACGGTCGACGCGACGGGTTCGGTCACGCGGTCCTCGCTTTGGCGTCGGGCATGGTGCCACCTCCGGGGGTTGGGGACTGGGTCGCGACGAGCGCGGCGCGCACCGCCGCGGGCTCGATGTCGGGTACGAACTCGACGCCGCGGGGACCCGCGAGGACGAAGCTCAGACCGGTCCGGGTCTTCTTGTCCCGGGCCATGAACACGAGCAGCTCGTCGAGGTCGACACCAGCCGGAAACGACGTGGCGAGGCCGTAGCGCTCGACGGCGGCGAGGTGCCGGTGGACTTCGTCGTCTCCGATCCGCCCGAGTTCCGCGGCGAGCCGGGCCGCGAAGACGAGCCCGATTGCGACAGCCTCGCCGTGCCGGATCGAGGCGCCGTCGGCCTCGGATTCGGCGAAGTCCGCGGCTTCGAGGGCGTGGGCGAGCGTGTGGCCGTAGTTGAGGACCATCCTGCGGTCGGAGTCCCGCTCGTCGACGGCGACGATGGCGGCCTTCGCCGCGGCGCACGCCGCGATCTGATCCACGAGCAGCCGCCCGTCGAGATCTGCGACACCGAGGCACTCGTACTTCGCCATCTCGCCGAGTCCCGACCGCCACTCGCGTTCGGGGAGCGACCACAACGCGTCGGTGTCGCAGAACACCGCGCTCGGCTGCCAGAACGACCCGACGAGGTTCTTGCCCTCCGGCAGGTTGACGCCGGTCTTGCCGCCGATCGCGGCGTCGACCTGGGCGAGCAGCGTCGTGGCCACGTTCACGACCGCGACGCCCCGGTGGTAGCAGGCCGCGGCGAAACCGGCGACGTCGGTGACGACACCGCCCCCGACGGCGACGACCACGTCGGCGCGGGTCAGTCCGGCACGGGCGAAGCCCCGGCACAGCTCCTCGATCGTGCGGATCGACTTCGCCGACTCACCGAGCCCGACCGCGAACTCGAACTCCTCGATCCCCGTCGAGACCGCCACGTTCACGCCCGCCTGCGTGACGATCGCCGCACGGCGGGCCCGGGCGGGGATGGCTCCAGAAAGCAGATGGCGCGCGCCGGGCCCGACGACGACTTCGTAGCGGTGCTCCGCGAGCTGCACCTCGACCCGGCGCTGGATCGCGTTGAGCACGGCGGCGACCGTCGCCTCGGCCTCGAAGGAGTCGACGTCGACGACCGCGTTCGCAACTTCCTCGTACAAGGGTCTGCGCTCCGGCTCGATGCGCGCGAGCGCTGCGGCGGGGTCCGCCGCGAGCAGCGGACGGCCGGCGCCGTCGCCGAGCCGTTCCGCGAGCGTGTCGAGTCGGGCGCGCAGCCAGACGACGTCGCCCGCTTCGGCGATCGCGGCACGGTTTTCCGGATTGAGGACCGCGCCTCCGCCGACCGAGATGACCGACGGCGAGGGCGACGCGATCGCTTCGGCGAGCACCGTCGACTCGACGGCGCGCATCTTCTCCTCGCCCTCGGTCGACCAGATCTCGGGGATCGTCGAGCCCGTCACGGCGGCGATCTCCTCGTCGGTGTCGACGAACAACCGTCCGAGCAGCGCGGCGAGCCGGAGGCCCGCCGATGACTTGCCGGTTCCCATCATGCCGACGAGCACGATGTGGCGGCGGTCGCGTGGGATGACGGCCATCAGTGCCGGTCCTGTTGCACGCCGGGTCCCGGGTCGCGGGCGGCGGACGGGCTCGAGTCGAGCGCCGCGACGAAGCCGTCTCGGTTGCGCACCATCTCGGCGACGGAGTCGCCACCGAACTTGCGGAGCGCCTCCGAAGCGAGCACCAGGGCGACCATCGCCTCGGCGACGACTCCCATCGCGGGCACCGCGGTGACGTCGGTTCGCTCTTTGAACGAGAGCGCCTTCTTCTTCGTCGCCACGTCCACAGTCGCCAGTACGGGTCGGTTCAGCGTCGCGAGCGGCTTCATGACCGCGCGGACGACGAGCAGCCCGCCGGTCGAGATGCCCCCCTCGACTCCGCCGGCACGGCTCGTCTCGCGCCGGTACGTCGCGTTCGGCGCGTCCCAGAAGATCGCATCGTGCGCCTCGGATCCCCGCCGGCCGGAGATATCGATCGCGTCCCCGATCTCGACGGCCTTCACGGCGGGGATGCTCATCAGCGCCTGCGCGAGCAGGCCGTCAAGACGCCGGTCCCACTGGGCGTAGCTGCCGAGCCCGACCGGGACGCCGTAACCGATGACCTCGGCGACGCCCCCGAGCGAATCACCCTCCCTGGCCGCGGACTTGATCTCGGCGACCATCGCGTCGGAGGCGGCCGCGTCGAAACAGCGGACCTCGGACGCATCGACCACGGCCCGGTCCTCGGGGCGCGGCCGCACGCCCGCCGGAGCCGTCGCCTTGCCGATCGCGACGACGTGGCTGACGACCGACACACCGAGTTCGGCGACGAGCGCCTTGGCGAGCACGCCGGCCGTGACACGGGCAGCCGTCTCGCGGGCCGACGCCCGCTCCAGCACGTCGCGCGCGTCGTCGAATCCGTACTTCTCCATGCCCGCGAGGTCGGCGTGCCCCGGGCGCGGCGCGGTGAGCACCTTCTCCGGGACGCCGGGCTCGGGAGACATCTCCCGCTCCCACTTCGGCCACTCGCTGTTGGCGACCTCGATCGCGACCGGGGAGCCGAGCGTCCTGCCGTGGCGCACGCCGCCCACGATGACCGCCTCGTCGCGCTCGACCCGCATCCGCGGCCCGCGTCCGTAGCCGAGACGACGGCGGGCGAGCTCGGCGCGGATCTCGTCGAGCGTGACCGGCAGCCCGGCGGGCAGGCCCTCCACGATCACGACGAGGGCACGGCCGTGGGACTCCCCAGCCGTGAGGAAGCGGAGCATTGGAGAAATCTACCGTCTCGCCTGCTCAGAGAGGGAGGCGAGGCGCAGCGCTACTTCTTCGCCGGCTCGAAGTACGGGTTGCGGCCCTCCTGGTGGGACGTGACATCGACGACGTCGACGATCTCCGGCACCGCCTGCTTGATCGCGACCGTGATCCCTTGGCCGAGCGTCACCGCCGCGAGCCCGCACCCCTGGCAACCGCCGGACAGCCTCAGATACGCGACCCCTTCGTCGACCGCGACGAGATCGGCGCGGCCACCGTGCATGGCGATCTGGGGATTCACCTGCTCCTCGAGCACCGCGATCACGGAACGGGCGACCGCGCTCGTCACATCGCCGTCCGCGACCGCGGGCGCCGTTGTCTGCACCCGCGGCGTGTTCGGATTGACCATCACGAGCCCCTGGTCCCCGAGATCGAGCGTCGCGCCGCGCATCTTGTCGACGCTGTCGCCACCGACCACGACGACGAGTTCGCCGGAACGGCACGGCACGTCGCGAGGTGAGGCATCGGCGAGCGACTCGAACCACATCTCGTAGACGTAGGCGCCGTTCGCCGACCCGGTCACCTCGATGAAAAGCGCCAGGCTCTCCGGTTCGTGCTCCGCCGCGCGAGCCTCGAGAATCGAGGCACGCGCGGCGTCGGTGACGCTGAGCACAGCATCGCGGCGCAGCTCGTCGGGCGCGACTTCGGCCATATCGCCATCGTAGGGGTGACCCCGGGACTGGCGGCGCGCCGCGCGGGAAGGCGTGGTGAACCGGCATGATGGTGGCGTGACCCGCGTCCTTCTCGTCCTGCCGTCCTCGACGTACCGCGCGACCGAGTTCCTCGCGGCTGCCGCGCGGCTGGGGATCGACGTCGTGACGGGGTCGGACGCCCCTCAGGCGATGGCCGGCGCGCTGCCGGGCCGGTTCGTCGTCCTGCCCCTCGACGACCCGCCGGCGGCGGCCGACGCGGTCGAGGCGTTCGACTCGGTGACGCCCGTCGACGCGGTCGTCGCCGTCGACGACGCCGGGGCGCTCGCCGCAGCGGCGGCGGCCGAGCGGCTCGGTCTGGCGAAGAACCCGTCTGCGGCAATCGCCGCGACCCGGGACAAGGCGGTGATGCGCCGACTGCTCGGCGCGGCGGGCGTCGCCCAACCGCGCTTCGAGATCGTCGCGGCCTCCTCGGACGAGCACGACGCGCTTGCCACCGCCAGCGCCCGGCTGGGTTATCCCGTTGTCGTCAAGCCGTGCTCGCTCGCCGCAAGCCGGGGCGTCATCCGCGCCGACGACGAGCGCGACGCCCAGAGGGTCGCGGCAACGGTGCGCCGCATCGCCGTCGGGGCCGGCCGACCGGCAAGCGAACCCCTCCTCGTCGAATCGTTCGTCCCCGGCGACGAGGTCGCGCTCGAGGGACTGCTGACCGACGGCCGTCTCGAGGTCCTCGCCGTCTTCGACAAGCCCGACCCCCTCGACGGTCCGTTCTTCGAAGAGACGATCTACCTCACGCCATCCCGCCACCCCGCTGCGCTCCAGCGGGCGCTCGCCGCGGCGGTGACGTCGGCCTGCGCGGCACTCGGCCTCGTCGACGGCCCGGTCCACGCCGAGGCCCGCCTCACTCCGAGGGGCGCCGACCCCGAGGCACGGGTCGTCGTCCTGGAAGCCGCGGCACGCACGATCGGCGGGAAGTGCTCGAAGGCCCTCCGCTTCTCTTCGGGACGGTCGCTCGAGGAGATCGTCCTCGCCCGCGCCGTCGGCGCCGACCTCGACCTGGCGGACGCCCGGTTGCCGGACGCGTCCGGCGTGATGATGCTCCCCGTCCCGTCATCGGGCCGCTTCGGCGGGATCGACGGCACCGACGCCGCCCTCCGGGTCCCCGGGGTCTGGGGACTCGAGGTGACGGTCCCGGTCGGTGGCCACCTCACCGCCTGGCCGGCCGGCGACCGGTACCTCGGATTCCTTTTCGCCCGGGCCGCGCGGCCGGACCAGGTCGAGGAGGCGCTGCGGCGCGGCTTCGCCGCGCTCGACGTGCGGGTCAACGCCGAGGTCGCCACCGGAGCGGGCGGTTGAGCCGGGTCCTTCTCGTCTCGACCTACGAGCTCGGCGCGCAGCCGCTCGGTCTCGCTCGGCCCGCCGCCGAGCTTGCCGCTGCCGGCCACGACGTGCGCACGGTCGACCTCACCGTCGAGCCGTGGCCGACGGACGACGTCGCCTGGGCCGACGTCGTCGCCTTCTCCGTCCCGATGCATACCGCCCTGCGGCTCGCGATTCCCGCGGTCGACCGGCTGCGCGCGACGCGCCCCGACATGCGGATCGCGCTCTACGGCCTCTACGCCCCCGCGGCGGCGGCGACCGGGGTGCTTCGGGTCGGTGATCTCGCGGCGGCGGGCGAGGTGGGGACGGCGCTCGCCGCCTGGCTCGACACCGGAGGCCAGGCGATCGAGCCGCACGCCGTCGCCGTCGACATCGGACGGGCGGAAGAGGGCGCGACGCCGCCTCTCCTCCCGCGCCGCGCCGGCCTTCCCGGCCTCGGGGCCTACGCCCGCCTGGTCGCCGCGGGCGACGAGCGGCTCGTCGGGACGGTCGAGGCGAGCCGCGGCTGCAATCACCGTTGCCGGCACTGCCCGGTGCCCGTCGTCTACGACGGGCGATCGCGCGCCGTGGCGAAGGATTCGGTGCTCGCCGACGTCGACGCCGTCGTCGCGGCCGGGGCCGGGCATGTGCGCTTCGCCGACCCCGACTTCCTCAACCGCCCGGTCCACGCGCTCGGCGTCGCGCGGGCCCTCCACGCCCGCCACCCCGACGTCACGTTCGACGCGACGATCAAGGTCTCGCACCTGCTGCGTCACCAAAACGTCGTCGCCGAACTCGCCGACCTCGGGCTCGCATTCGTCGTCTCGGCTTTCGAATCGACGAGCGAGGCCGTGCTCCGCCGTCTCGCCAAGGGCCACACGGCACAGGACGCGAGCCGCGCCGTCGCCCAGCTGCGCGCCCACGGCGTCGAGATCCGGCCGTCGTTCCTGCCTTTCACGCCGTGGACGCGACGGCAGGATCTCGTCGACATCGTCGACTTCGTCGCCGCGCACGACCTCGTGGCGAACGTCGACCCCGTCCAGTACTCGATCCGGCTCCTCATCCCGCCCGGCTCGCTCGTGCTCGACGACGACGACCCCGTGCTCGCAGCCTGCCTCGGACAGCTCGACGCGGCGTCCCTCGGCTTCTCCTGGTCGGCGCCGGACCCGCTCCTCGACGAGCTCCAGACGGCCCTCGCCGCTCGGTGCGAGGCCGCGGCCGACTCCGGTGAGCCGGTCGAGGCGATCTACACCGCGGTGCGCGCGCTCGTCTTCGACCACCTCGGTCGGCGCGATCCGGGCGCTCCCGAGCCCGTCGTCCCTCCGGGACCCGCTCCGGGGCTCCGGCCCCGCCTCACCGAGCCGTGGTTCTGCTGCGCCGAGCCGACGCGTCAACAGCTCGCCGGGGTCGCCGCGGCGCCGGTAGCGTTCGACGCATGTCCATCCCCGATGACGCGCACGAATGGGTGAGCTTCGCCGACCCCGACGAGGACCGCACGTGGGTGGTCGACGTGACATACCTGCTCAGCGGCTGGAAGTGCATCTACGGCGCGGGCTGCCAGGGGGTGCTCACCGGTCCGGCGGCGGAGCTCGCTGAGGGCTGCTGTAGCTACGGAGCCCACCTGTCGGACAAGAAGGACACCCGGCGCGTCCAGGCCGCGGCGGCGCGCCTCACGGAGAGCCAGTTCCAGCACATCAAAAGGGCGCGGCGCGTCGGCGTCGTGAAACGCCAGGGCGAGGACCTGACGACGCGGCTGGTCGACGGCGCCTGCATCTTCCTCAACCGGCCGGGATTCTCCGGCGGGCCCGGGTGCGCGCTCCACCGCGCCGCCCTCGAGGCGGGAGTCCCCCCGCGTCTCTACAAGCCCGACGTCTGCTGGCAGCTCCCGGTGCGCCGGGAGGACACCTCCGACGAGGAGGGCCACGTCACCTCGACGATCACGCAGTGGGAACGGCGGCACTGGGGACCGGCGGGCGACGAGTTCCACTGGTGGTGCACCGAGGCGCCGGAGGCCTTCGTCTCGCCCGAGCCCGTCTACCTGAGCCTCGCCGACGAGCTCGGCGCGCTCGTCGGGCCGGCGGTCTACAAGATGATCGCCGCCTACCTCGACGAGCACCGGGCCCGACGCTCGCCGCTGCCGCACCCCGTCGTCCGGCGGGCCGACGGTCAGGTCAGGTCCTCGGCCTTCCCCTCGAGCTCCTCGGGCTCGTAAAGGCACCAGGTGGCGTGGTCCTCTTCGGGGCCCGCGCCACACTCGGGGCAAGGTTCCGCCACGACCTCGACCGCACGCTTCAGGCTGCGCGCCTCTTCGAATCGACGGTGTCGTCCCTTTTTCACGAGCCACTCCCTGGACAGAGGACGCGTCGCCCGCGGTCGCGCGGGCACGCCCTGCAGCGAGACACGACGTGGGAACTCACTCCAAGACCCGACTTCATCCCAGCATACCCCGGTGAACACCACGACCTGCTCCTCCGCGATCCCCCGGGGCCCCGGACGAAGATGACTGTCGCCCTCCGGGCAGCGCCATGTTGGCCGATCCGGAGCGTCCGCGCGCCGCGGGCCCGGCCGCGGGTCCCGCCGACTCGGAAGGCCGCGGCCCTCGCTCCGGCTATTCGCGGGCCCGGTAGCGTTGGTGCGTGCCCGGCCCGTTCGATCCCGCGGCGATGGTGGCCCGCTTCCGCGAGCGCGCCGCCGCGGTCCGGCGACGGGGGATGCCGCCGGTCGAGGGCGCCGAGCGGCGCCGGATCCTCGAGCAGATGGAGCTCGACTACATGGACTTCGCGATGGTGGGCGACGCGGAGTTCGAACTCGACGACGGGGTCCTCACGCTGACGATCGACCTGCGGCCGCCCTCGGCTCCGAACCCGCCTCCCGACGGCCAGACCGCCTGACCGGCCGGGTCCGGAACTCCGGTCGGAAGTCGAGCTCGCCTGGCAAGGCCGCAGATCCGCACCTCGCTGCGCCGTCTCTCACGGCCACACCGGCCGGCCGCCCCTAGCCCGAGTACGGGCGGTGCGAGCGCTCCTCGAGAACGAGCGATCCGTCTTCCAGGGCGAGGGCCGCGGCCCCCGTGACGAGGCGGACGAGCGGCTCTCCAACGATCTCGTGTCGCCACGAAGCGGTGAGGCGCCCTTCGGGCGGCTGCTGGAGGAACGCGACGACGTCCGATCGCGTCGCGAGCAGCGCCGCGTCGATGTCGAGCTGTCGGGCGAGCTCGCCGGCGAAGGCGAGGGCGAGCGCGACGGCCGGCCGGCCGACGGAGTGCCCTTCGGGCCCCGGCGGCAGACGGACCGCCTCCGGGGGGAGGCCGGCCCCTTCGGCGGCCGCGGCGAGCAGCTCGGCGACGACCGGCTCGCCGAGGCTGTGCAGGTCGAGATTGCGCACGTGCTCGAGGTCCGCCCGGCTCTTCGGTGGCCGGTGGGCGATCGCCGCCAGCGCGAGGTCCGACAGGATGAATCGGACCGGGCGGTCGAGGGCCTGGGCGCGCCGCTCCCGCCAGGCGCCGACGCTCTGCGCGACACCCCGTTCGACGCCGCGCAGCTGACGGGCCTGGCGCAGCTTCCACCACGCCTCCTCCGGGACCATCGGCAGGCGCGCCCGCTGCAGGAGCGCCGCGCACTCCTCCTCGGCCCAGGCGAGCCGGCCATTCGACTCGAGCCGGTCGGCAACCACCCGGCGCAGCTCCAGAAGGTGGGCCACGTCGTTCGCCGCGTACTGGCACTGCTCGTCGCTCAGGGGGCGGCGCGTCCAGTCGGTGAGCTGGTCGCCCTTTTCCAGTCGCAGTCGCAGCATCCGTTCGACGAGCGAGACGAGCGACGGCGTCGACATACCGAGGAACCCCGCGGCGAGCTGGGTGTCGAAAAGTCTCGCCGGCGTCGTCCCGCACGCCCGCTCGAGGACTTCGAGATCCTGGTCGGCGGCGTGGATGACGGCGAGCCCCGGACCGGCGAGCACCTGGGCGAACGGCGCGACGTCGACGGTGAGCGGGTCGACGAGGGCGATCCCGCCGGCCCAGGCGACCTGGAGGAGGGCGAGACGCGCGAAGTAGGTCCGCTCCCGGTGGAACTCCGTGTCGAGGGCGTACTCGCCGACGCCCTCGAGCTCGTCGACGAGGGCGCGCAGCGCGGCGGCGTCGGCCACGTGGCGGAGCTCGAGCCGGGCGGGACGGGTTATCCGCTGTGCCGGTCGATGCGTCGTGGCCACCCCGCTCAACCGCCGTAGCTCATGCGGGTGTCCTCGACGCGCAGGACCGGATCTCCCTCGAGGTCGCGGCCGGCCCCGAGGGCGGCGTCGACGACCAACCCCACGAACAGCGAGTGCGATCCGAAACCGACGGTGCGCTCGAGCCGGCAGTCGAGAAACGCCACCGCCCGGGCGAGGACCGGCGCCCCGGTCACCGGCGCGTCGAGGTAGGCCACGCCGTTCAGCGTGCGCGCCACGCGGTCGTCGGCCGCGGGCTTCACGAACCTGCGCACGAGCGCCCGGTCGTCGCGGGCGACGAACGACACGGCGAAGCACCGGCCCGACTCGATCAACCCGTGGGTGCGCGCGGAGGACTCGACGGCCACGCCGACGAGCTTCGGGTCGACGCAGAGTTGGACGACGAGATTCGCCGTCATGAGGTTCCGCTCGCCACCCGCCACGGAGCCCAAGACGTACAGGCCCGTCGGCATCGCCCACAGCACCCGCCGGCGGAGACGGTCGAACTCCGCGGGGTCGACGCCGTCGGGAAACGGCCCGATGGGCCCGGACGCATCAGCCACGACGGGGACCCTATACGCGACCGGTGCACGACCCCGCCCTCCGCCGGCCGGTCGTCTACCGTCAGGCCATGACTCCGGCTGACCCCGCCGCCCCCTTCGACGACCTGCTCGACGACTGGCTCGCCCACGAGTTCGCGGTCGCGCCCGTGACGGCGACCGCCCTCGGCGCCGCGGGCGAGCACGGAGAGGTCGGCGACTTCACGGCCGCGGCCTTCGAGCGTCGGTCGTCCGACGACGCCGCGTGGCTCGAACGGATCCGCGCCGTCGACGCCCGGTCGCTCGGGCCGGACCAGGCGGTCGACCGCGCCGCGGTCATCGCCGAGATCCGCGGACGGCAGGTCCTTGAGTCGTGGCGGGCCTGGCAACGGGACCCGTCGGTCTATCTCGACCCGTGCTTCGACGGCATCCTCAGCCTCGTCATCCACCGGTCGTTCCCCGTCGACGAGCTCTGCGGCTACGTCGCGAGCCGGTTGCGCGCGATGGTCGCGGTCCTCGCGGCCGGAACCGAGAACCTGTCGGCGGAGCTCGCCAACCCGCTGATCGTCGGTCGCGCCATCGGCCAGTGCGAGGCGGCGATCCCGTACTTCAAGGAGTTGCTGCCAGCGGAGTTCGCGAAGCCGTCACAGCACGCGACCGTCGCCGAAGCGGCCGCGACGGCGTCAGAAGCGTTCCGGGGCTTCCGGTCGTTCCTCACCGAACTGGCGAGCTCGGCCCGGGGCGACTTCGCAATCGGCGAGGAGCGGTACTCGGCGCTGCTGCAGGAAAGAGAGCTCCTCGGTTACGGCGCGTCGACGCTGCGCGAACGTGGCCGGCGCGCGCTCGCCGAGCTCGAGTCGGAGATGAACTCGCTCGCCCGCGAGGTCGACCCTCGCGCCCCCGACTGGCGCCCGGTCTTCGCCGCGATGGGTGAGGACCGGCCCGCGTGCTTCGACGAGATGCGCGACCGCTACGCGGCGGAGACCGCGAAAGCCCGCGAGTTCCTCGTCGAGAACCGCCTCGTGAGCTTCCCTCCCGGCGAGGAGTGCCGGGTCGAGCCGACGCCGCCGTTCCTGCGCCCGATCATCGCCGTCGCCTCCTACATCTCCCCGCCGGCGTTCCGATCCGGCCGGGTCGGGCACTTCAACGTGCCGTGGCCGCCCGCCGGGACCACCCCCGCCGACAACGCCCGGCGCCTCGCGGCCAACAACGTCCACGTCATCCCCACGATCACGGCGCACGAGGCCTACCCGGGCCACCACTGGCACCTCACGTGGATGAAGGCGTCGCCCCGTCGGGTCCGCCAGTTCGTCCACTCCTCGTACTTCTCGGAGGGTTGGGCCCTCTACGCCGAGCAGATGATGCGCGAACAGGGCTACTTCGCCGACCGTCGCGCCGAGCTCGGGCACCTCAACGCCCGCATCTTCCGCGCCGCCCGCATCGTCGTCGACACCGGGCTCCACATCGGCGACTTGGGCGTCGACGACGCCGTCGCTTACATGGAGACGAACGCCGGGTTGCCCGAACCCGTCGCCCGGGCCGAGGTGAGCCGCTACTGCGCCTGGCCGACCCAGGCGCCCTCGTACCTCACGGGGAGCCTCGAGATCGAAAGGATCCGCGCCCGTTACCTCGCCGAGGGGCGGGGCGACCTGCGCTCGTTCCACGACGCCATCGCCGGGACCGGGTGCCTGCCGCTCGCCCTCGCCGAGGAGGCGCTCGGCCGGCCCGCCTGACAGGTCAGTCGAAGCGCAGTAGGTGATGGTCGCGCCGGCCGCGGCGCAGCACGACGTAGCGTCCGGCGACGAGGTCCGCCCGCGTGAGGCGCCGGTCGACGCCGACGCGCCGGTTGTTCACGTATGCCCCGCCCTGGGCGAGCGCGGTGCGCGCCGCGCTCTTCGACGCGACGAGTCCCGACGCCGCCAGGGCGTCGACCACCTCGAGGCCGGCATCGTCGAGGGCTGCGGCCGGCACCGCTGAGGAGGGCGCGTCGGCGAACACCTCGAGGAGCGTCTGCTCGTCGAGCGCCGCCACGTCCTCCGAGAAAAGCGCCCCGGCGGCGGCCTCGGCGCGGGCAGTCTCCGCCTCGCCGTGGACCAGCGTGCAGACGGCCCGGGCGAGGCTCCGTTGCGCCTCCCGGGATTCGGGCTGGCGCGCCGTCGCCTCGTCGAGGTCGGCGATCTCCTCGTGGGAAAGGAAGCTGAAGTACCGGAGGTACGCGCCGACGATGCTGTCCTCGACGCGGATAAAGCTCTGGTAGAGCGAGTACGGACTCGTCTTGCGGGCGTCGAGGTAGAGCGCGCCGGACTCGGTCTTGCCGAACTTCGTCCCGTCGGGCTTCGTGACGAGCGGCGTCGTGAGGGCGTAGGCCGTCTCGCCGCGCAGTCTTCGGATGAGCTCCACGCCCATCGTGATGTTCCCCCACTGGTCGCTCCCGCCCATCTGGACCCGGCAGCCGAACTCGTCGAACAGATGGAGGAAGTCGTAGGCCTGGAGCAGCATGTAGCTGAACTCGGTGAACGAGATGCCCTGATCCGGCCGGTCGAAGCGCGACCTCACCGACTCCTTCGCCACCATCTGGTTCACCGTGAAGTTCTTGCCGATGTCGCGTAGGAAATCGATAAGCGATAGCTCGCCGAGCCACTCGCCGTTGTCGACGACGAGGGCGGCGCGCCCGGGCGGGAGCGAGAAATCGAGGAAACGCTCGAGCTGGGGTCGGATCCCGACGAGATTCGCCGTGAGCTCGTCGCGGGAGATGAGCGGCCGTTCCTCGGCCCGCTCGCCCGGATCGCCGATGAGTCCCGTCCCGCTCCCCGCCACGGCGATCGGCCGGTGGCCGGCGAGCTGCAACCGGCGGAGCGTGCACAGCTGCAGCAGGTTGCCCACCTGCAGGCTGTCGACGGTCGGGTCGAACCCGACGTAGACGCTCTCGCCCCCGGCGTCGAGCCGCGCGAACAACGTCGGGTCGCTCGCTTGGTGGACGAGCCCGCGAAACGCGAAATCCTCCGAGCAGGTCGGCATCGCTTCAGCCTGCCACAGGCGCCGGGGCGTCCGGCCGACCGGGCACCGCCCGCCGAGAGGCGCGACCGCCGGGTAGTGGACTAGCTTGACCGGATGCTATCGAGCTGGCGATTGGTGAGCTGGAAGACCGCGGTTGCCCTGGTCGTCGTTGGCGCCGTATTCGTATTCGGCATCGGAAACATTGGCGGCAAGAACGGGAACCCCTCGTGGCTCATCGGCCCAATTTGTGTCTTGCTACTGATTGCGCTTGGGATCACCGCTCTTATCAAGTCGCGGCGAAACAAGCTCGCCTAGCCCGGGGCCACTGGACGTACGGGCGTTTGCGCGCGGGCTTGCGGGATGCCGCTTTCCTCGCCGCGGAGCCAGTCGAGCGAACACGCCGCGCGGGCCTGGTGATCTCTGTTCGCTTTTCGGGTGACCGGTTCTCGGCTCGGGCCAGTTCCGGCAGAGGGCAAGTGAAATTCGCCCACTACCGACCGCCGGGCGTCGACTAGAAATGACGGGTGGCCATCTCTAACTGGGGTGCGCTCTCCGAGCGGCTCACGAACGCCCTCCACCTCGCCGTCCCGCCCGTGGCGATCTCGTTCTCGAAAGATCCCCCCTCCGGGGTCCCGCGCTTTGACGCACCGATGTCCGAGCCGACCGCGGACGGCCGGACGGGACGCGTCCCGGCAGGATGCGTCTTTTGGATCCGGGGCACGACCAACACCTTTTCCACGGTCCCCGAGGACCACGGCAACTGCAGCATCGGACGCGTCACGCACGGGTTCGCGTCGCTCGAGGAGGTGGCGGCGAACGACGATGTCGCGGCGCTGCTCGGCTCGGGCTGGGTGACGGCGCGCGACGCCGCCGGGCTGCCCTCGGTCTCGGGTCGCCCGGAGGCCGTCACCTACGGCCCGCTCGGCGAGACACCGGCCGGCGTCGTGCCCGACGTCGTGATGCTGCGTGTGAACGGTCGGCAGCTCATGGTGCTCTCCGACGCCATCCCGGGCCTCGTCATCGGCGGCAAGCCCCAGTGCCACATCGTCGCCATCGCCAAGGAACAACACCTCCCGGCGGCGAGCGTCGGCTGCGCCCTGTCACGCATCCGCACCGGGATGGCCCCCGAGGAGATGACCTGCGCGCTGCCGGCGGCCAGCCTCGAGAAGTTCGTCGCCGCCATCGAGCACACCGCGGTGACCGACTCGGTCGTCTCCCGCTACGCGGCGAGCGACGCGCGGCGTTTCGGCGACTAGCGCCCGGGCGCCAGCGCGTCGTCGACCGCAGTCGCGACGGCGGTCTCGAGGGCGGCGTGCACCGCGACGTTCGCGCCGCGTTCCGTGCGGGCGATGACGACCCGGACACCGCGCGGTGCCGCGTCGCCGAGGGCCGCGACCAGCTCGCCCGGCGACGACACCCGGGTGACCCGGCACCCGAGCGCCTCGGCGACCGCGCCCGGGTCGGGCGACTGCGGCGTGGCGAAGCCCCGCTCGAAAACAGCCGGCTCGACCTCCGCTGAGTACGGGAGGAACGAGAAGATCCCACCGCCCGAGTTGTCGACGACGACGATCGTCGCGTCGATCACGTCCTCGTGCGTGCCGCGCACGAGCGCGGACAGGTCGTGGAAGAAGGCGAGATCGCCCAAGAGCCCGAAGGTGCGCACCGGACCCCGGGACCCGGGAGACGCGCCCTGCGACGCCGCGCCGAGCACCGTCGAGATGACGCCGTCGATCCCGTTCGCGCCGCGGTTGGCGTACACGACGGGCGCCCCGTCGCGCGGTGCGGCCCAGGCGTCGACGTCGCGGATCGGCATCGACGACGAGACGACGAGCGTCGAATCCGGGGGCAAGCCGGCGACGACGTGGCGGGCGATCCCCGGTTCGGTGAGCTGAGAAAGACCACCGAGCACCGCGTCGATGGCGGCTTGCGCCGTGGCGTCCGCCGCCGTCCAGGCCTCGAGCCAGCCCCGCCGCCGTCCCCCCGCCTGGGCGACGGCGTCGGCGGCGCGTCGGCAGACGAGCCCCGGGACCGCGGCGAGCACCGGTCCGGCGGCACGGGCGGGGTCGCCGAACCGCCCGTAGGGATCGACGAGGACCTGCGACGCGCCGGCTTCGGTGAGCGCCGAGATCCAGACACAAAGGGCGCGGCTCGCCGGCGGTGCCCCCAACCGCAGGACGACCTCGGGTCGCAGGGCGTGGAGCGCGGTCGCGCTTCCCACGATGGCGTCCCACGCCGCGACGACACCCGAGCCGGGCCGGCGCGGGAAGGCGAGGGAATCGGCGAGAACCGGCCATCCCGCGGCCTCGGCGAGTGCCGCGACACCGGTCGGGTCCCCCTCGGCGGCCCCCCGACCCGCCACGACGACGCCGCGCCGGGCGACCCCGACCTCGCGCACCAGGCGCTCGACCGCCGTCTCGGGCGCGTCGTCGCCCGTGACGCCCTCGTGCCAGGGACGGGCACCGTCCCGACCGGGGGGAAGGTCGTCCGCCCGCCCGCCGAAAGGCTCGCGGAACGGCAGGTTGGCGTGCACCGGGCCCGGGCCGCGGGGCCCGTGAGTCGCCTCGGCGACGAGTCGGCTCGCGAACGAGCGCCAGTGGCGCCGGCCCGCCTCGTCCGGGACCCCCGGATCGGCGAAGTGGCGGACCGCGCGCCCGAAAAGGTGCTGCTGGTCGATCGTCTGTGCGGCGCCGACCTCGCGCAGCTCGGGCGGCCGGTCCGCCGTGCAGACGACGAGCGGCACGCCGGCGAGGTCCGCCTCGACGACCGCCGGGTGGAGCTCGGCGGCGGCCGTGCCGCTCGTCACGACGACGACGACGGGACGGCGAGACGCGAGCGCGAGCCCGACGGCATAGAACCCCGCGGATCGCTCGTCGAGCCGGACGTGGACCCGGATCCGGCCGTCGCCGAACAGCGCGAGCGCGAGCGGGCTCGAACGCGATCCCGGGGCGACCACGGCGTCGGTCACGCCGGCGCGCACCCACTCGTCGACGAGCGTCGCCGCGAAACTCGCCAGTAGCGTCACGGCCGATGTCCCCTCGCGCAGGTGGCCGCGCCGCTGAACGACCCCGCGCCCTCGCGGTCGAGCGTGCCGGCGCGGGGGAACGGATCGTCCTCGTCCACGGCTTCACCCAGACCGGCCGCTCCTGGCGGGAGACCGCCACCCGGCTCTCGGACCGCTACGAGGTCCTCTGCGTCGACCTTCCCGGTCACGGGCGTTCGGCCGACGTGGCGGCCGGCGACCTTGCCGACGCCGGCCGACTCCTCGCCGAGGCCGCCGGCGAGGCGACCTACGTCGGCTACTCGATGGGCGGGCGCGTCGCCCTCCACGCCGCCTTCAGCCACCCCGCCGCGGTCCGGCGCCTCGTGCTCGTCGGCGCGCACCCGGGGATCGAGCGCGAAGACACCCGCGTCGCGCGCCGCCGCGCCGACGACGAGCTCGCCTGCCGGCTCGAAGCGACCGGGAAGGACCGCCTCGGGATCGACGACTTCCTCGCCGGGTGGCTGGCGGCGCCGCTCTTCGCGCACCTCGACGATAAGGCCGCCGGGCTCGACGCCCGCCGCGAGAACACGACAGCGGGCCTCGCCCGGGCGCTGCGGACCCTCGGCACCGGGACCCAGGAGTTCGACCGCGACCGCCTGCGGGGGCTCGCGATGCCCGTCCTCGTCGTCGCGGGCGGCCTCGACCGCACCTTCACGGAACTCGGGCGTCAGCTGGCGGCGGTGATCGGCGAGAACGCGACCTTCACCGCCGTCCCCGACGTCGGGCACGCCGTCCCCTTCGAGGCCCCGCAACGCTTCGCCGAACTCCTCGGCAACTGGCTCCAAGCGCCCTAGCACCGACCCCGCGTCGCAGGCCGTGGCGCGCCTCACAGCGCGATGCCGATCGCCAACAAAAGGCCGAGGACGATGTGCACGATTCCTGTCTGCTTCAGCACCGAGACGAGCTCGGTGCCGGTCGCGCCGGCGCGCACCCGTCGGAGGGGAAGCACGGCTGCCGGCAGCGCGAGCAGCCCGAGCAGGGCGAAGTGTCGCCACGGGGAGACGACGACCGACACGAGGATGCCGCCGACGACGAGGGCGGTGAAAAGGAGCCGGGACCGGCGGTCGCCGAGGCGCACGACGAGCGTGTGCTTGCCGGCCTCCACATCCGTCGGTATGTCGCGCAGGTTGTTCACCACCATGAGCGCGGTCGTATACGCCCCGAGGGGCACCGCCGCCCCGAACGCGATCGCCGGGATCTCCCCCGAGACGACGTACGTCGTCCCGACGGTCGCGACGAAGCCGAAAAACACGAAGGCGAACAGCTCTCCGTACCCGGCGTAGCCGTACGGGCGGGGTCCCCCCGTGTACAGCCAGGCAGCGGCGATCGACGCCGCGCCGACGAGGATCAGCCACGGCGACATGACGATGGCGAGCACGAGACCCGCGGCCGCGCCGAGACCGAAGGACGCGATCGCCGCGGCGCGCACGGTAGCCGGGCTGGCAAGCCCCGAGGCAACGAGGCGGGTCGGCCCGACGCGCTTCGCGTCCGTCCCGCGCACGCCATCCGAGTAGTCGTTGGCGAAGTTGGCGCCGAGCTGGATCGACAACCCGACGACGAACGCCAGCGCGGCGTGCCAGACCACGACATGACCGGTCGAACGGGCCACCCCGATGCCCACGGCGACGGGAGTGAGCGACGCGGAGAGCGTCGCGGGTCGGGTCGCCGCGAGCCAGTCGGCTACCGTCGCCACGCCGGCCGTCACCTCCTCCGAGGATCCGGGGCCGTCACGGCCGGCGCGGGAAGCGACGGAAGTCCGGCGGACGGTGCCCGACGAAGGCGTCCCGGCCCTCCTGCGCCTCCTCGGACATGTAATAGAGCATCGTCGCTTCCCCGGCGAGCTGCTGGAGACCGGCGAGACCGTCCTCGGCGGCGTTGAACCCGGCCTTCAGCATCCGCAGCGCGATGGGCGAGAACGACAGCATCTCCCGGCACCAGGTGACCGTCTCCTCCTCCAGGCGGTCGAGCGGCACCACGGCGTTCACGAGCCCCATCTCGAGGGCGCGCGCCGCGTCGTAGTGGCGGCAGAGGAACCAGATCTCCTTCGCGCGTTTCGTGCCGATCGTGCGGGCGAGCAAGCCCGCGCCGTACCCGGCGTCGAAGCTGCCGACCCGCGGGCCGTTCTGGCCGAAGCGCGCGTTGTCCGCCGCGATCGTGAGGTCGCAGACGAGGTGGAGGACGTGGCCGCCGCCGACCGCGTACCCGGCGACCATGGCGACGACCGGCTTCGGGAGGCGTCGGATCTGGACCTGGAGGTCGAGCACGTTCAGCCGCCCGATGCCGCGCGCCCCGAGCGGGTCATCGCCGAGGTAACCGTCGTCGCCGCGGATCTTCTGGTCCCCGCCGGAACAGAAGGCCTCCGTGCCCTTCCCGGCGAGGATCACGACACCGACGTCGGGATCGTCGCGGGCGACCTCGAAGGCGCGCGACAGCTCGACGACCGTGCGGGGCCGGAAGGCGTTGCGCACCTCGGGGCGGCAGATCGTCACCTTGGCGATCCCCTCGGCGGTCTCGTAGGTGATGTCCTCGTAGTCGCCGCTCGCCTTCCAGGCGGGTAGGCCCAGCTCAGCACTCTTCATGAGGCCGTTAGGCTACCGTGAGTGCGTCGCCTCGTCGCCCTTGACCTACCGGGCGACGAGGCCTTCGTCGTCGCGCTCCGCCGCGCGCTCGACGCCGGTGACGCCGTCTTCCCGGTCGACCAGCGCCTTCCCGTCTCCGCCAAGTCGCGCCTTTTCGACGCCCTGCGCCCCGCCGCCGTCGTGACGGCCCGCGGCGTCGAGACGGGCCTCGCCGGGAGCCGCCCGGTCGAGGAGGGCGACGCCTTCGTCGTCGCGACCTCGGGTACGACGGGCGAGCCGCGCGGCGTCGTCCTCACCCGGGCCGCCGTGGCGGCGTCGGCGGCCGCGGCGAGCAGCCGGCTCGGGGTCGAACCGACTCGCGACAAGTGGTTGTGCTGCCTGCCGCTGTCGCACGTGAGCGGGCTCGGCGTCGTCACCCGGGCGCTCGCGACCGGCACGCCGCTCGAGGTGCAGCCGTCGTTCGACGTCAACGCGGTGAAGGCCGCGGCGCGCCGGGGGGCCACGCTCGTCTCGCTCGTCCCGACGGTCTGCGCGCGTCTCGGGGACGGCGCGGCGCTGTTCCGCACCGTCGTCCTCGGTGGCGGACCGATCCCCCGGAACCGTCCGCAGAACGCCGTCGCGACCTATGGCATGACCGAGACCGGCAGCGGCGTCGTCTACGACGGCTGGCCCCTCGACGGCGTCGAGGTCCGGATCGACCCGGACGGCGAGATCGCGCTGCGCGGCCCGATGCTGCTGCGCGCCTACCGTCCCGGGGGCAATCCGAAAGACGACGCCGGATGGTTCCGGACCGGCGACGCGGGGGCGCTCACGCCCGCGGGCGAGCTCCAGGTGTTCGGGCGGATGGCGGAGGTGATCCGCACCGGCAGTGAAATGGTCTGGCCGGTCGCGGTCGAGGCGGTCCTGAGAACCCACCCGGGCGTCGCCGAGGTCGCCGTCGTCGGCGTCACGGACCCCGAATGGGGCGAGCGCGTCGTCGCCGTCGTCGAGGCCGACGCCACACACCCGCCGACGCTCGATGAACTGCAGGAGCTCGTCCGCGCCGAGCTCGGCCCGGTCGCGGCCCCCAAGGAGCTCCGACTGGTCGGTGCCCTGCCGCGCACGACGGCCGGCAAGATCCGGCGCGACGCGACCCGGGAGATGGCCGCGGACGCCGGGACGTGAACCACCTCGACGGCGAGCTCAGCCCGTACCTGCGCCAGCACCGGGACAACCCCGTCGACTGGTACCCCTGGGGCGAGGCGGCGTTCGCCCGCGCCCGCGACCTCGGCCGGCCCGTGTTCATCTCGATCGGCTACTCGGCCTGTCACTGGTGCCACGTCATGGCGCACGAGACCTTCGAGGACGAGACGATCGCCCGGCGTCTCAACGGCGGGTTCGTCGCCGTGAAGGTTGACCGGGAGGAGCGGCCCGACGTCGACGCCGTCTACCTCGAGTCCGTCCAGGCGCTCACCGGGCAGGCCGGCTGGCCGCTCTCGGTCTTCGCGACGCCCGCGGGCCGCCCGTTCTTCGGCGGCACCTACTTCCCTCCCCGCGCCGCCCACGGACTTCCCGGATTCGCCGAGGTGCTCGACGCGGTCGCCGACGCCTGGGCGAACCGACGCGCCGAGATCGAGAAGAACGCGACCGAGCTCACCGCG
>Ga0187875_10000161_pt1 | contig 61295 bp, 45 predicted proteins | sample June2016WEW_17_1_2_FD_132978 | JGI IMG/M metagenome (GOLD analysis project Ga0187875, IMG submission 132978) | Peatland microbial communities from SPRUCE experiment site at the Marcell Experimental Forest, Minnesota, USA - June2016WEW_17_10 | ecosystem: Environmental > Terrestrial > Soil >... | reverse complement strand
TCGATCCAGGACCGCCTCTACGCGCTCCCCCCCGAGACCCAGGTGCACCCGGGCCACGGGCCGGCCACCACCATCGGCGAGGAGATGCGGGGCAACCCGTTCGCGCTGCACCCGGCCTCCCGCTGAGCGCACCGGAGTCTCAACGCCCGGGGCGGCGCGCCCGGGCGTCCGGTCAGCCGGAGCCGAGGCGCTCCAGCAGATCGTGGACGATGGCGCCGGTCACCCCCCAGACGGTCCTGCCCTCCAGGTCGTAGAAGTGGACCGAGCGGGACTCGCTCCCCTCCCGTGCCCACTCCTCGACGCGGTGGGCGGCTGTCATCAGGCCCTCCAGCGGCAGCCAGAACCATTCGGCGACCTCGTGGCCGTCGCCGCGGACGGTGAACGCACGCCGCTGCAGCCCGGCGACGGGCGTCAGCCAGAGGTCGGAGCGGTTGGTGAGCCGGGGCGGCAGCGCCCCGATGATCTCGACGTCGTCGCGGTCGAGCCCGACCTCCTCACCGGCCTCGCGCAGCGCGGTGGCGACGGCGTCCACGTCCTCGCGCTCGCGCGAGCCGCCGGGAAGCGCGATCTGCCCCGCGTGGAGCCGGAGGTGCTCCGATCTCCGCAGGAAGAGGAGCGGCAGCCCCGCCCGCGCCGGGTCGAAGAGCATCAGGACCGCCGCCTCGCGCTTGCCGGGCGGCGGCGGGCCTCCCGGCGCCGGAGGGTCGAATGCCCGGCGCAGCCGCTCGGTGAGGTCACCGGTCACCGGCGCACCCTGCGGCGCGGACTCAGCGATCCGGCACCCGCTCCCGGAGGGCGCTCTCCAGCCGCCAGAGCGCCTCGGCGTGGGCGATCGCCTCGCCCAGCAGGCCGGCCAGCTGCCGCTGGCGGAGGTAACGGAGGACGGCCTCGTCCTCGGCGGCGTCCGCCGCCACCTGGTCGGGCCTCCTCGCGGTCATCCTCGTGGTCTCCTCGTATGCTTCCAGCGGCGTGGCCGCCGGCTACAGGAGCAACGTACGCGAGCCCGGGCCGGTTCAGGGTCACGTGCGATGCGAGGCTTGGTGAAGGTCGGTGAAGGGCCGCCAAGGCGGTGCCACGGGCTGTGACGGATCGAGACGAGGTGTGGGTCATGGGACGGCGGAAGTGTCATCCGGCACGCGGCTGCCACGATCGGTGACGGGCCGCGTACAGCCGGTCTGCCCGCTCTGCGGTGGCGAGCTCCGCTTCTCCCATCGCGAGTACCTGGGCGGCCGCCGCTCGGCGCGGGTGCTGCGCTGCCGGGCCTGTGGAGCGCAGGTCCGGGGGGAGGCCCAGGACGATGACAGCCGCTCGCGGCCCGCGCTGCCCGCCCGCAAGCGCCCGCTCCCCGACGGTGGCCAGCCCGACAACTTCGTCCTCGATCCCGACACCGCCGAGATGCTCCGTCAGGCCCTCGGGGGCGAGCCGACCGACGCGGGGGCCTGAGCCTCCGGTGCGGAGGGCCGGGCCACCGGCGGCCCGCCGGTCTCCGGCAGCCTCCCGCGGCGCCCGCCCGTCGAGAAGCGGTCAAACCAGTCCAAAACCAGGCGGTTGACGTCGTCGCGGTCGACGTCGACCGAGATCCCGTGCCCGCTGCGGGGCAGCATCCGCCGCTCCACGGCGGCGCTGCAGAGCAGCCGTCGCTCGATCTCGATCGCGTTGGCGGGGTCGATGACGCGGTCCCGCTCGCCGTGGCAGATCAGCACCGGGGCCCGCACCGAGACCAGCTCGTCGCGCACGTGGGCGAGCATGCGCACGAACTCGTGGATCGAGCTGGTCGAGCGCCGGCCGTAGGACCAGAGCTCCTCGATGCCCTCGAGCCGGTAGAGGTCGACGTCGCCGCTGGGCCGGTCCCAGCGCACCACGTGCTTGCCCACCGGCAGCAGCCGCTGCTTCCAGCCGCCGAGCCAGACCGGGGTGGCGAGGCAGGCCACCGCAATGACCTCCGGGTGGCCGGCGGCGAGGTAGAGCGCGAGGCTGCCTCCGCCGGACTGACCGGCGATCGCCACCTCGTCGCACTCGGCGCGCAGGGCGGTGAGAGCCTCCTCCGCCGAGGCCGCCCAGTCCTGCCAGACGGTCCGGTCGAGCTCCTCCGGCGTGGTCCCATGACCGGTCAGCAGCGGGCCGTGACAGCGCCACCCCGCGCCCGCCAGCGCATCCCCGAGGCGGCGCAGCTCGGGCGCGGTCCCCGCGAAACCGTGCAGCAGCAGCACCCCCCTGCGCCCGGAACCGACCCGCCACGGCCCGACCACCTCGGGGTCGAGCGGATCGTCGGTGCGGGCGGCCATGATGCCGAGTGTAGTCGGGATGCTACCGTGCGCCTGCCATGACCGAGGCGTTGGTGAGCGCTCTGAATCGCGTCGTCGATGGGCACGATCTCGATGCCGCGACGGCCCGGGCGGTGATGGACGAGATGTTCGAGGGAGTCGCCACCCCGGCCCAGATGGGAGCCCTGCTCGCCGCGCTGCGGGTCAAGGGCGAGACCGTCGAGGAGCTGACCGGCATGGTGGAGTCGATGCAGGACCACGCCGTCGCGGTCCCGCTCCGCACCCCCGCCGTCGACACCTGCGGGACCGGCGGAGACCGCGCCGGCACCTTCAACATCTCGACGGCCGCGGCGCTGGTGGTGGCGGGAGCCGGCTGCCCGGTCGCCAAGCACGGCAACCGGGCCGCCTCGTCGCGCTGCGGCAGCGCCGACGTGCTGGAGGCCCTGGGGGTGAGCATCGCCCTCCCGCCCCAGGGGGTGCTCCGCTGCATCGAGACGGCCGGGATCGGGTTCATGCTCGCCCCCGTCTACCACCCGGCCATGCGCCACGTCGGGCCGGTGCGCCAGGAGCTGGGCATCCGGACCGTCTTCAACGTCATCGGGCCGCTGGCGAACCCGGCGCGGGTCCGCCATCAGCTCATCGGCACCCCGTCCGACGCGCTGGCGGCCAAGATGGCGGGGGTGCTCAGCCGTCTCGGGCACCGCCGCGCCGTGGTCTTCTCCGGGGCCGACGGGACCGACGAGCTGGTGCTCCACGCCCCCTCGCACGCGTACGTGGTGGCCGAGGGAGTCATTCAGGAGGTCGACATCGACCCCGCTGAGCTCGGCCTCGACGCGGCGCCGCTGGCCGCCCTCGCCGGTGGCGACGCCGCCGCCAACGCCCGGATGATGCGCGCGGTCCTGGCCGGAGAGCGCGGGCCGATTCGCGACTGCGTGGTGCTCAACGCCGGGGCCGCCCTCTACGCGGCCGAGCGTGCGACCACCATCGCGGCGGGGATGGAGGAGGCCGCCACGGCGATCGACAGCGGCGCCGCCCAGGCCCGGCTGGAGACCCTGGTCCGGGTCTCCGGCGAGGCGGCGGCATGACCTCCTCGGATGCCCCCACCCCGCGCGCCGAGTCCCGAGGGCGCCTGCTCCTCCACCTCCAGGAGCTCGACGACCGGGTCGCCCAGCTTCGCACCGAGGTGGCGGAACTCGAGGCGGTCCTGGCTGGCGATCCCGAGCTGGAGAGCCTCCGGGCGGCCGCCGAGGCCGCCGAGCGGGAGCGCCAGGCAGCCGAGGAGAGGAGCCGCGCGGTGGAGCGGGAGCTGACCGGGGTCCGTCAGCGGGCGCGGACCCTCGACCGGCATCTCTACGACGGCTCGGTGCGCAACCCGCAGGACCTGCTCGGCCTGCAGCACGACCTGGCGGCGCTGCGGCCCCACCTCGACGAGCTCGAGGGCCGCCTGCTGGAGTGGATGGAGACCACCGAGGCCGCCGAGGCCACCCTGGCCGGCGCGCGGGCGGCGGTCGCGGCTCGGGAGGCGGAGCGCGGCGCCCAGGAGGCGCCCCGCCGGGAGCGGCTGGAGCAGGCGCGGCGCCAGCTCGACGAGGTCCTCGCGCTCCGCGCGGACGCGGCGACCGCGGCCGGCCCCGCCGACCTGCGCCTCTACGAGCGGGTCGCCCCGCGGCGCCGGCCGGCCGTGGTCCGGCTCGAGGGGGACAGCTGCGGGGGCTGCCACCTCCCGCTCGGGATCCGGGAGGCCAACCAGGTGCGTGCCGGCGACGGGCTGGTCCAGTGCAGCAACTGCGACCGGGTGGTGGTCCGCTGAGCACGTTGCCCTGGCCCGCGGGGCGTTCCGGCGGTTCGGGGACAGTCATCGCCTACACCGACGGGGCCTGCTCGGGCAACCCCGGCCCGGGGGCGTGGGCGTTCCGGCTGGAGTGGCCCGACGGCGGGGTGGAGGAGGCGGCCGGCGCCGAGCCGGCGACCACCAACAACCGGGAGGAGCTCAAGGCGGTCCGCGAGGCGCTCCGGGCCATCCGCCGGCGGATCGGCACCGACCCGGCCTGGCGGATCGTGGTCCGCACCGACAGCCTGGGGGTCATCAACTGGCTCACCCGGCGCTGGAAGCGGCACGCCAACCTCGACCTCTTCCCCGGGATCGATCCGCTGGTCGACGCGAGGGTCGTCTTCGAGCACGTGCGCGGGCACGCCGGCAACCCCGGCAACGAGCGGGTGGACTCGCTCGCGGTGGCCGCGATCCGGGGGCTGACCGGCCGGACCTGATCCCGAGGCCACTCACCCGAGGGCGGTCAGCAGCCCGACCACGACGGCGGCCCCCACCACCGCCCCGACGAGCTCCGCCATCAGGGCCGAGCCTCCGATGGGCGAGCGGCAGCTGCGGCACCTCCCCCCCTGGAGCGCGTAGCTGGCCAGCGGCACCAGCTCGTACCAGCGCAGCTGCCGGCGGCAGGAGTCGCAGCGGGAGCGGCCCCGCAGGGCCCCCCGCCAGCCCCGATCGAGTACCACGCCGGCGAACGAGCCGATCACCGCTCCGGTGAGGGCGCCGAACACCACCAGGACGGTGGCGAGTCCCGCATTCACGGCAATCTCGTCAAAAGCTCTGTCAACCCCCACAGCGCCCGAGTCGAGGATCGATCACGTTTTGTCCACGCCGCGGACGCGGCACCCTGTGGATAAGTGGTTGGCCGCATATACTGGCAGGTACATGCTGGATGCGATCGACCTGCGCATCGAGCCTTTGCTCGACGCGCTCTTCGACCAGGGGGCCTCGGACCTGATCCTCAGTGCCGGCGCCCCTCCCTCGCTGCGCCTCGACGGCCAGCTGGTGGCCGCGGCATCCCGGGCCCTCACCGACGAGCAGGCCCGCAAGCTGATCGAGCAGCTCCTGGGAGCCGATCACCGGCGCGCCCTCCAGGAGGAGGGGTCGGTCGACTTCTCGTTCCAGTGGACCGACCGGGGCCGGGTCCGTGGCAACGCCTTCCATCAGCGTGGGACGGTGGCGGTGGCCCTCCGCGCCATCCCCAGCCAGATTCCCAGCTTCAGCGAGCTGCGCCTGCCCGCGATCACGGAGCGCCTGGTCGAGCTGCCCCGCGGCCTGATCCTGATGACCGGGCCCACCGGTGCGGGCAAGTCGACCACCCAGGCCTCGATGCTCGACTGGATCAACCGGTCGCGCGCCCTCCACATCATCACCATCGAGGACCCGATCGAGTACGTGCACTTCAACCGCCGCTCGGTGGTGGAGCAGCGGGAGCTGGGACTGGACACCCCGAGCTTCGCCGAGGCGCTGCGCGGCTGCCTCCGCCAGAACCCGAACGTGCTCCTGGTCGGCGAGATGCGCGACCTGGAGTCGATCCGGATCGCCCTGGCCATCGCCGAGACCGGGCATCTGGTCTTCGCCACCCTCCACACCAACGACACCACCCAGGCGATAAACCGGATCGTCGACGTCTTTCCGGGTGATCAGCAGCAGCAGATCCGGGTCCAGCTCGCCGCCTCCCTGCAGGCGGTCATCTACCAGCAGTTGCTGCCGATGAAGGAGGGGGGCCGGGTCGCCGCCTTCGAGGTGCTGGTCGCCAACGGCGCGGTCAAGAACCTGATCCGGGAGAACCGGTCGGCTCAGCTCCGCAACATCATCGCCACCAGCCGGGAGGAGGGGATGCAGACCCTCGAGCTCTCCCTCAACGAGCTGATCGACGAGGGCCTGGTGGAGTGGGAGGACGCCGCCGCGGTGTCCCTCTTCCCGAAGGAGATCCGCCGCCCCGAGCCCTCCGGCTTCCCGGTCGCGCCGCTGCCTACGGTCGCCGCCGGGCGCTAGCCGGCGCGGTCACGCCGCGTGACAGGCGGGCCGACAGGGCTCGGCGCACAACCGAGAGAGCCGGCCGCTCGCTGCAAGCAGCCGGCTCCCGCGCCGTGCATCCCCTCAGACGTCAGGGATTGGGATTGCCGGTGACGATGATGCTGGCGCTCCCCCCGTTCGTGGAGAGGGAGAAGCTGGCACAAGCCTCGTTCGTCCCCGTCAGCGTAGTCGTCGACAGGTACTGCGCGAGGACACTCACGTCCGTGATGGTGGCTCCGCTCGTCCAACCAGACGGATAGGCGTCGTTGTGGTCGTCATAGTACTGGTTGAGCGCGGTCTGGACCGTCTGGGCGTTGCTGGCGCATGCCGCCTTGTTGGCAGTGGTATGGACCCCGGTTACGTTGATGATGACGATCGCCGCTAGCACCGACAGGATGGAGATCACCACAAGCAGCTCGATGAGCGTGAATCCACGCTCGGCGCTTCGGCGCCGGCGGACCACCTGATTGTGTAGGCCGGTCATCGTGTCCTCCCCTTTTCTGGAGTCGTCTTCATTCTTGGTGGGGCCGACGCGAGCCGGCCCCACCCTCGTTATCAGCTGTAGTTGATGCTGACGATCCGTGTCCCCGCCTCCCCTGAACAGTTGCTCGCGACCACCACCTGCCCGGAGTCAGTAAGGCCGTCGGTGGTGACATTCACGCTGTCGCTGTAGACCCAGCAATACCCTGGACTCGGTGGTACCGCGTTGACGGTGACCGCTCCGAACTGCCCGATGGTGAGAGTGCCGACGATGAGCCGGCCCGACTCAGGGTCGGCCTGATTGGGGCCGATGTCGAGAGTGCCCGGCTGGTCCGTGTCGGATCCTCCGAACACGTTCGCACTCGCCTCCGGCGCATCCACGGTTCCGGCCACCGAGAGCTTCCCCCCGGCGACCCTGACGATGTCAAGAGAATCGAACGTGTCGAGCGGGTCCACGTAGAGGGCGACGTCGTGGTAGCTCGACGAACCCTGCAACGCCACGTCCCCGTCGGAATTGACGAGCAGACTTCCCTCCTGGGTGAAGCCGAGCAGGCCGGCACTGTCCGGGGTGGTGATCACGGTCGTCAAGGGCCCGGAGCTGGTGCCGATCGTGAGCGGGCCCACCATGACGATGGGTCCGTCGAGGAAGTACTCGCATGCGCTGAGGGGAGAGGTCGCCGAGCAGTTGAGAATCAGCGACGTGTAGCAACCTGACGGCACCGTCTGATCCCCGCCTGTGGTGTATGCGAGGGGACGGCAATTCTCTGGAGAGAGGGACGGAGGGATGACGGTGGGTGACGGACCCGCGGTGAGCTGCCGGGCCGGCGGAGAGAACTCGCCGCTGCAGGTCGCCGAGCAGGTGATGAACCCTTGGCGAACTTCCGCCCCGGGCTGCACCTGGGAGACGGTGGGTCCCGAGCTGCTGGCGCTGCCGTCCACCGCGACTGGGCCGAGGACAGTCAGGGTGCCGTCGACGGAGAGCGATGGGGTCAGGCCGGCCGGCCCAAGGACGCAGACAGCGCACTGATCGGCGAGGAGATCGGCGGTCGTTCCCGGGTTGCAGCCGTTGGTCGTGAACGATGCGGTGTCGCCCGTGCCTGCCATGATGATCGGACCGGTGGTCCCGGGCGCCACGCAGCTTCCCTGTTGGAGGGCCGCTTCAGCGGCGAAGAACATCCCGCCCTCGGCACCGGCGTTGTCGTTGGCGGTGGACTGACCAACCGACTGCTGCAGCTCCACGGTATCGGCGAGCTGCAGCACGGCTGCAGTGATCAGGCCAAAGAAGGCGATGAAGGCGAGGGCCATGATCAGAACCTGCCCCTCCTGGGCGCGGTGGCGTCGTCGCTGCGTCAGCACGGGCTGGTGCTCACGGTGGACGGCGAGGGCGGGAGGGTCGGCCATGCGGCGGACAGCGTCTGCAGGTCGAGAGTGATGCTGGGTGGGTTGGCAAGGGCGGTGGCTGGAGGGCTCGCTGGGAGAGGGCCATCACTGGTAACCAGAACATCCAGCCCCGCCGGCTGAGAACCCGATGTGCTGAGGATCTGGACCGTCACGCCCGAGAAGGAGGTGGAGGTCTCCATCGAACCCTCCCACGCAATGCGCGAGACGGGGTTGGTCGAGAGTGCATAGAGGGCCATGTCGCACTGTCCGGAGGAAACGAGATCCGGCCACTCGAGGCAGAGCAGTGTCGAGCGGCCGCTGCACTGGGCCTGCTGAGCTTGGAACGGCACAGACTCCCCGGCGCAGCCGTCGGAGTACTGGGGGTTGCCCGGGAAGTGGATGCACGAAGCGCGCTGCACATCCTGGATGAAGGGCTGCTCGAAAGCGATCGTATCCGAGGCGGCCACCAAACGGTCCTGCGATGCGCCCGGGGCCAGGATGGTGCGCATCCCGAGGCTGAAGACGATGCCCAGGGCTGCACCGATGATGCCGAGCAGGGCCATCGAAACGAGCACCTCCACGAGGGTGAATCCCCGCTCTCGGGCGCGGTATTTAGCCTGACGGGTCACGTCTGAGCGCCCTTCCACACGGTGCGTTCAACGGAGGTCGTTCCGTCTGACACGGTGATGGTGATCTCCTGCACGCCATAATCGGCCGAGCAATTCCCCAGACTCGAGTATCCCGGTCCTGGAGCGGGGTCGGAGAGGTCCACGGCGAAGCTCGCAGGCCACGCCGAGCCGTCCACCATCACCCGAGGGTAGTTGCTAGCAAACTGAGGGGGTGGGGACGCCCTGTAAGAGGTGGCACAGGCGACGTAGGGCACGTCCGTGTCCGACTGCAGGTACTCGCTGACAGATTCCGCCGCCCCGTTGAGGGTTGCCTGCACCTGGGCATTGCCGGCGCTGCTGACAATGGCCGAGAACCCGTAGGCAATGCCCACCACGGCGATCGCGATGATCGCGATTGTGACCACCATCTCGATGAGGGTCAGCCCCGCTTCGCCGCCGCGAGCCTGCCGCGACGTGCGGACCGTACGGCGCCCGCGGGGAGCAGACATCGTCGCATCAGGCCTTGAACGCCGATGCGAAGCCATAGATTGCCTGAATCAGCGAGACGGCCACCAGCCCGACGACGGTCCCGACACCGATGATCAGGATCGGCTCCACGATCGAGGTCAGCCGCTTGAGCCGGTTGTCCAGCTCGCTGTCGTACATCCGGGCGGTCTCGGCCAGGTGCTGGTCGAGGGTGCCGGTCTCCTCGCCCACCTTGACCATCTGCACCACCAGGGGCGGGAAGAGCGCGGTCTGGCGGAGCGAGCGCGAGAAGCTCTCGCCGATGGCCACCTGGGCCCCGACCTCGCGCAGCGCACGGCGGTAGACCGGGTTGCGGGTGCTCTCCACCACCACCGAGAAGCTGGTCCCAACCGGCACTCCCGCGGAGAGGGTGTCGCTCAGGGCCCGGCAGAAGCGCTCGATGCTGGCTGCGCGCATCATCTCGCCGATCGCCGGCAGTCGGAGCAGGAGCTGATTGGTGCGGAGCCTTCCCCCGTCCGTGCGCACATACCAGCCGATCCCGAGGATCGCGACCAGGATCCCGATCAGGATCCAGATGCCATTGCCCTGGACAAAAGCCGAGAAGTTCAGCAGGGCGCTCGCGATGGGAGGCAGCTTGGCCCCGTACTGCTCGAAGAGGACGCGGAACTGGGGCAGGACGAAGACGACTAGTCCCGTCGCCACCGCCAGCGCCATGCAGAAGACGATGGCCGGATACATCAGCGCACCCCGGATCCGGGTCCTGGTCTGCAACTCGCGATCAAAGTGGTCGGCGGCCCGCACCAGGGTTTCGTCGATGTGACCGGTGATCTCGGAGGCCCGGATCAGGTCGGCGAGCACCGCCGGGAAGACGTTGGGATGACGGGCGAGGGCGGCGCTCAGCAACCCCCCGCGCTCCAGGTCGCCCACCATCGAGGCGCAGGCACGCCTCATCCGCTTGTTGGCCGCGCCCTCGGCGATCGTCTCGAGGGCGGTGGTGAGCGGGATGCCCACCCGCACGAACGTGGAGAGCTGCCGGCAGAAGACGGCAACCTCCTGGAGGCGGACCTTGGTGAGCTGGTCGAGGAACTCGCTGAGCGGCCACCGGGAGCGCGCCTTCACCGCGGTGGGCCGGAGGCCGCGCACCGAGATGGCGTTCCAGACCGAGTCGGGATCGGCAGCCTCCATCATCCCCCGGACCACCTTGCCCTCGAGGTTGACCGCGGTGTAGTCGAAGACCTGGTTGCGGCTTGGCTGCGGCGGGGCGCTCTGGATCATCGTCGACGCCTCAGATCGTGTACACGGTGCGCATGACCTCGGCGAGGGTGGTACGTCCGCTGGCGGCGATGTCGCAGCCGGCCTGCTGGAGAGTGTGCATCCCGTTCTCGACGGCTGCCTCGACCAGCTCGCTGTGGTGCGCCCGCGCCACGATCCGCTCCCGGACCGGGTCGTCGACCTGAAGGCATTCGAACACGCCCACGCGCGCGTGGAATCCGGTGCCCGAGCAGCGAGGGCAGCCCACCGCCTGGGGCAGTCGCGCCGGCGGCTCGTGACCGGTCACCGCGCGGAAGAATCCGCTCTCGGCGGCGGTCGCCGCGGCGGTCGTGGCGCAGCGCTCGCAGACCAGCCGCACCAGCCGCTGGGCCACCACCCCGATCAGGGCGGAGGCGACCAGGTAGGGCTCGATCCCCATGTCCATGAAGCGGTGGATGGCGCCCACCGAGTCGGCCGCGTGCATGGAGCAGAGCACCAGGTGTCCGGTGAGCGCCGACTGGATCGCGATCTGCGCGGTCTCGACGTCGCGCACCTCGCCGACCAGGATGATGTCGGGGTCCTGGCGGAGGATCGCCTTGAGCCCGTTGGCGAAGGTGGTCCCGGCCAGCCGGTTGATCTGTACCTGGTTGATGTTCCCGAAGCGGTACTCGACCGGGTCCTCGATGGTCGTGATGTTCCGGCCGGCGCTGTCCAGCTCGCTGAGGGCGGCATAGAGGGTGGTCGTCTTGCCCGCCCCCGTCGGTCCCGCCACGACGAGCATCCCGTACGGGGAATCGATCAGCCGGCGGAGCCGTTCGCGGTCGCTGTTCTGCAGCCCCAGGGCGGGCAGCGCGACCAGCGAGCGGGTGCGGTCGAGGAGGCGGAGCACCACCTTCTCGCCCCAGATCGTCTCCATTGTCGACACCCGCACGTCCACGGGGCGCGAATCGATGGTCATCTCCAGCTGACCGTCCTGGCTGCGGTGCCGGTCGACGATGTCCATCTCGGCCAGGATCTTCAGCCGCGATGCGATCGGGCCCACCAGCGACGTGGGAAGGGAGTTGACGTCATGGAGCGCGCCGTCGATGCGGAAGCGGATGCGGAGGCGGTCTGCCTGGGGCTCGATGTGGATGTCCGAGGCGCGGTCACGGAGGGCCTGGGTCAGCAGCAGGTCGACGATCTGGACCACCGGGGCGTCGGCGCGGAGCGGGATGGCCAGGGTGGCGGTGGGCGCCTCCTGGCGGTCGACGACCGCGCGCTGGACCGCGTGGTCGACCCGGTGGAGAACGGTGTAGTGCCGGTCAAGGGCGCGCTCGAGCGAGCGTCGGCCCGCCAGCCGGGGGAAGACCGGCTGGGCGATCGCCCTCCCCACCGCTTCGACCTGGTCGGCATCGGCGGGGTTGGCGATCGCGCAGTGGACCATCCCCAGCTCGTCGATGAGGAACGGGAGGGCGCCCAGGCTGCGCGCCGTCTCCCCGTCCAGCAGGTAGAGGGCGTCGTCCTCGGGGACCACCTGATCGAGATCCACCGGGTTGTAGCCGAGCTGCTCCGCCAGGGCCCCGACCACCTCCCCCTCGGGGACGCCGGCGTCGACCAGCAGCTCGCCGATCGGCCGGCGATCACGGCGCTGGCGGCGGAGTGCGGAGCGCACCGTCGCCGCGTTGGTGGCCCCACGACCGATCAGCAGCTCGCCGAGTGGCCGCGAAGCAGTTCCGGTGGGCGCGCCCGCCTGTCCGGGGCCGTTCCACCGGCCGGTGATCAATGGCATCCCCATTCGCGGATGCTCTCCACGTGCCTCGCCTCCGCCGCAGCCTGTCTGGGGTTGCGCCTGCGGCCGAAACGAAATCAGCCGCAGGCTCCCCGGTCTGTCCCCCCGTCCTCGGGACGCCCTGGCGCCGTGGTTCCGTGTGGCCTCCCTGAGGCCGGTTCAACTCTCCCGTGACCACGTCGCTGGTCAGGGCACCACACCCGAGCCCTCGCGTGAGGGCCGACGGTACGTACCGCCTGGTTTAGGCTAGGTGACGACAGCAGAGAGTGCCAGCCCCCACGTGGGGCACTCGCCACGCCGAATTTGGGTGGTAGCCGCTGTCGGTGCGCAGTCCGACAATGGGTGGGGAAGGATGACGGACGAGTCTGCTCCCGAGGAGCTCGCGGCGCGGCTGGCCGAGCTCGAACGTCAGCACGCTGACGGTTCGATCTCTGAGATCGCCTTCAACCTGCGCCGGAATCTGCTCATCACCCGCTCGGACGAGCTCGCCCGCCGCCGCGCGGCCGCCACCGCCAGGGCCAGGCTTCCCGCGGCGGCTCCTCCCGCCCGCCGGACACGGCGCGGACTGGTGGCGGCGACGCCCGATCGGCGTCCCGAGGCGGTACGACCATGGCCGCCACAACCGGCGCCCGCCGCCACCTCGTCACTGGCGCCGTCTGGGGGGGCACTGCTTCCACCGTCCCAGTCACGGCTGTCCCGGCCAGCGCCGTCCCAGCCGCCGACCCAGGTGGCGCCGTCCCCGGCGGCACCGCAGGCGGCACCGTCCCCGGCGGCACCCCAGCCGACGCCGTCCCAGCCGGCGCCGTCCCCGCCGCCGCCGACCCAGGCGGCACGCGCCCAGGCGGCACCGTCCCCACCGGCGGCCGCGGAGCAGACCGTGCCACCCCCGGTCCGAGTGTCTCTGCCCACCGCCCCTTCACCGGCGCCTCCGGCCAGTCCGGTCGCACCGCCCGCCCGAGCTCCGGGGGCGCCGCGTCCGCCCGCCGGGACCAAGGCTCCCGGTCACGGCCGGGGCCGGCGCCGCGGGCGCGCCGCGGCCGTGGGTCTGGCCGGGCTGGCCGTGGTCGCCGGCGCCCTCATGGTGGCGCTGGTCGTGGTGGGTGGGCATCACCCCTCGGGGACGGCCGGGAGGGCTCCGGCGACCCCCGGCGCCGCGTCCGCCCCCGGCGATCCGGCGGCGTCGCCGTCGGCCTCGGCGGGGGCGCTCCTGGGCGAGACCCGGTCCACCTCGGATGGCGCCGCCATCACCGTGGTCGAGTTCGATGGCGACCTCAGCTCGCTCCCGGGCGCGGCCCCGCCCACGCCGCCCGCCACCGCCTATGCCACCGTCGAGCTGAGGATCTGCGCCGGGAACGCGAATCCGACCTCGGTGACCCCGTATGACTTCGTCCTCGTCGGGCCCGGGAGCACCCACGTCGACACCCTCAACGGGCCCGGAGTTGGCCGCGCGCCCGAGCTGCCCCTGACCGAGGTGGCGCCGGGGCAGTGCGTCAGCGGCTGGCTGAGCTACGAGGTGGTGGGGACACCGGCCTCGCTCAGCGACACCGCCGACAGTCTCAGCTGGCCACTGGGTTAGCCTGGCGCCCCAGCGTCGGGCTGCCTTCGTTCCGCTGCGCTAGTTGTATCCGGGGATCGACGGCCGCCCCGAGCGCCGCTCCTCCAGGGCCTCGACCACCAACGCCAGGAGGTCGTGCGCCGGGATCGGCTTGAGACCGAATCGATCGCAGCCCGCGTTCATCGCCCGCTCGGCGGTGTCTCCGATGCGGTCGGCGGAGAGCGCCACGATCGCGATGGGCCGGTCCGCCGCCGACCGGAGCGCGTTCACGATCTCCAGGCCGCTGCCGTCGGGGAGCTGCACGTCGAGGACCACGATGTCCGCCGGCGACTTGGACATCGCCGCCAGGGCGTCGGCGCGGGAGGCGACGGAGCGCATCCGGTACCCGACCGCCGAGAGCATGTCGCCGATGGACTGGCGGTTGACCGGGTCGTCCTCGACCAGCAGCACCGAGGCCGGACGTCCGTCCGTCCCGCTCACCACGGTCGCCCCCCCGGGGGCCCGAAGCAGCCGCGGCGGCAGCGGCTCGCGCGAGCGGCGCAGGCTGAACCAGAAGCGGCTGCCCACCCCCAGCTCGCTGCTGACCTCGATGTGGCTGCCATGCAGCTCCACGATGTGTCGGCAGATGGCCAGCCCGAGCCCCACCCCGGGCACCTCCGACTCGCCGCCGCGGGCAAAGGGCGTGAAGATCCGCTCCATCTCCGCTGCCGGGATCCCCCTCCCCGTGTCGCAGACGGTGAGGCGGACGGGGTCCACCGCGGTGTCGATCTCCAACCACACCCGTCCTCCCGGGCGGGTGAACTTGACCGCGTTGGTGAAGAGGTTGACGAGGACCTGGCGGAGCCGGATCGGGTCGGCGAGGACCCGGGGCAGTCCCGCCGTGGCCGGCCACTCGACGGTCACCTGAGCGGGACCGGCGAGAGGTGAGATCACCCCGGCCACCTCGTCGAGCACGGTGGGCAGGTCGACGGGCTGGAGGCGGACATCGAGACGCCCCGCCTCCAGGCGTCCGAGGTCGAGAAGGTTGTCGACCAGGGCGAGGAGGTTGCCGGCCACGGTGTGGATGCGGCCTCCCAGGGCGCGAAGCTGATTCTCGTCGAGGTCGCCGAGGGACCGGTCGGCGAGCAGCTCCGACGAGACCATGATCCCGCTGATCGATCCCCGCAGCTCGTGGGAGAGGCTGCTCAGGAAATGGCGGGTGGCGTCCATCTCGCGACGCAGGGCGCCGGTGGCGGCCGTGATCCGGTCGACCAGCTCGGGAGGCGGCGCGTCGGAGCTGAGCCCCGGGGAGCGTCCGAGCTCCGCGGCCACCCGGGCCACGAAGCGCTCATCGAGGCTGGTGAACTCCGCCGACCGCCTCTTGTTGGCGGCATAGACGAGCCCGATGACCTCGCGATGGCGAGATATTGGGGCCGAGACGAAGGAGGAGTACTGGGGGTGGCCCTCGGGGTAGCCCTGGTGGGCGGGGTGCTGGCGCAGGTCTCCCAGCCGCAGCGGGCGCCCGGCGCGCATCGCCGCATCCAGCACCCCGATGGCCTCGCACTGCACCCCCTCGATGCCGCTCCGGGCGCCCAGGGCGATGCCCGAGTAGACGAAGCTGCCCACCTTGCCGCCCGGCTCGTCGAGCAGGAAGATCGCCGCGCCCTGGGCGTCGACCACGGTGCGCACGTCGTTGACCACCCACTGCAGCACCCCGGTGGGGCGGAGCTGGCGCACCAGCGCCAGGTTGGCGCGGACCAGCCGCTGGTTCTGGGATCGGAGCACGGCGACCTGCTGCTCCTCCGCGAGCTCGACGGGGGCCGCCTCGCCGCCGGGGTGGGTTCCAGGCTGCTCGGGCTCTCCGTTCGGCGCCTTCGGCCCCGACCATCTCCGGAGTGCCGGCCCGCTCATCCCCTCCCGGGCCGGGGCTGGCGAGCCACCGGTTGCGGGTCCGCTGGGCTCGGGCTCCGCGGCTGCTGACACTCCGGCCCCGGGCGGGACCGCGGTGTCAGCCGGTGTGTCCGTTCCGGGCGCGACGTCGGGCACCCCGCCCGCCTGATCCGCCCCGTCCCCCCGCTCCTGCCTCCACGGGCGCCGCATCAGCCGTGGCCTTCTCGCACAAGACCGAGACGCATGGCCTTGACCACCGCCTCCAGCTGGCTGTGGGCCTGGAGCTTGGCCAGGATGCTCTTGACGTGACCCCTGCAGGTGTGGACGCTGATCCCGAGCCGGCGGGCGATCGTCTGAGGGTCGAGTCCCTGGCTGAGCCAGCGGAGCACCTCGGACTCCCGCTCGGTCAGGGTGACCGTCGGGGGTGACATCGCCGGGTGGTCGGGATGCACCCGGTTGAGCAGGGCGCTGAGGACACTGCCCTCGACCGTCATCTCCCCCTCCCCGGCCCGGCGCACGGCGGTGAGGACGGAGCTGATGCTGCTCTCCTTCGGCAGGATGCCGCAGGCGCCGATGGCAGCCGCCCGGGCCATGACGTCCACGTCCGCGTAGGCCGTGAGCACCAGGATGCGCAGGTCGGGGTTGAGCTCGGTGAACCGCCGGGCGGCCTCGATGCCGTCGCCGTCGGGAAGCCGGACGTCGGTCAGGAGCACGTCGGGCGCACCGGTGAGGAAGACCGCCCGGGCCTCGGCGAGGGTGGAGGCGACCCCCACGCAGCGCATATCCGAGCGGAGGTCGATGGCCATGGCGATCGCCTCGGCGACGGCACGGTGATCGTCGACGACCAGGACCCGGAGGCGCTCGCGGGCGAGCTCAGCCACCGCAAACCGGCGTCAGGCCGCCGCTCGAAGCTGTCGGCATTGGAGTGCAGGGTGCCACGACGGTCCCCTACGGTAGCACCCGCCGGAACGCGTCGTGGCACCGCGCCGACCCGGAGCCGGTTTCGAGCCGGGGCCGATCCGCCGCCCGGGTCAGGCCACGTTCTTGGTTGCCTCGCGCAGCAGTTCCGCCACCTCGGGCCGGGAGAACTCCACCGGCAGCGGCTCACCACGGGCCAGCAGCTCGCGCACCCGGGTGCCGCTCAGCACCGCGTGCTCGGAGCTCGGGTGAGGGCAGGTCCGGGTCGAGGCCATCCCGCCGCAGGCGCGGCAGTAGAACGCGTGCTCGAAGCGGAGGATCTCGATCCCCAGCTCGTCAGCCCCGTACTCGTCGAAGATGCGATGGGCGGCGTAGGTGTCGTAGTAGCTGCCCACGCCCGCGTGGTCGCGGCCGACGATGAAGTGGGTGCAGCCGTAGTTGCGCCGGATCAGGGCGTGGAAGATCGCCTCCTTGGGGCCCGCGTACCGCATCCATGCCGGGTTGGTGGCGAGCAGCACGCGCTGCTTGGGGTAGTAGCCCTCGAGCAGCGCCTCGTAGCAGGCCATGCGCACGTCGGCCGGGATGTCGTCGCTCTTGGTCTCCCCGACCAGCGGGTGGAGGAGGAGCCCGTCGATGTTCTCGAGCGCCACCTTCTGGAGGTACTCGTGGGCGCGATGCACGGGGTTGCGGGTCTGGAAGCCCACGGTGGTCCGCCAGCCGCGCTCGGCGATCAGGCGCCGGACCTCGAGGGGGGTCAGGTCGTATTCGTCGAAGCCGGTCGAGGGCCGGGCCAGTGCGGTCACCGGGCCACCGATCGCCCACCGGCCTCCGCTCTGGAGCAGGTGCACCCCGGGGTGGGCCACGTCGTCGGTCCCGTAGACGTTCGCCGCCTCGACGGCCGGGTCGGTGCGGAAGATGTCGTCCACCTCGAGGATGGCGATCGGCTTGCCCCCCGACCGCAGCGCCACCTGGGAGGCTCCGCGGAACCGCTCGACGTCGTCGTCGTGGACCCGCAGCACCACCGGGATGGTGAAGGGCTGACCTCCCTGAAGCCGGCCGCTCGCGAGCACCGCGGCGTAGTCGGCGGCTCCCATGAATCCCTGGAGCGGAGCCAGCGCACCGACCCCGAGCATGCCCGCATCGGACACCTGGCGGGGGTCCAGATCGAAGCTGGGGAGGGCCCGGGCCAGCTCGCGGAGCCGCTCGAGCTCCGCACCGGTGGCGAGGTGCTCCCGAACCCCCCGGTCGATGTGCCCGAGCACCTCCAACCGGTCCAGGATGCGCTCGGTCGACTCCTCCACCGTCTCGAACCCGCTGTCGACCACGATCTCGGGGTTGAGCGGCGCCTCGTAGGGGTCGCTGATCCCGGTGAAGTGGGGGATCTCGCCGGCCAGGGCCTTGGCGTAGAGGCCCTTGACGTCGCGCCGGGTGAGCTCCTCGATGGAGCACCGGACGTAGACCTCCACGAAGTTGGGCGTCCTCTCCCGGATCTCGTCCCGGATCTCGCGGTACGGGGAGATCGCGGCCGTGATCGCCACCCCGCCGCTCCGAGCCACCAGGCCGGCCACGTAGCCGATCCGGCGGATGTTGGTGTCCCGATCCTCCTTCGAGAAGCCCAGGCCCTTGGAGAGATGGGTGCGGACCTCGTCACCATCCAGCACCTCGACGTGCCGCCCCAACCGGTCGAGCTCCTGGACGAGGTGCCCCGCGATGGTCGACTTCCCCGCCCCGGACAGCCCGGTGAGCCAGATCACGAATCCCTTGGCCATCGTTTCCCCCTCAGCGGTGATCCGCCGGTTCGGTTGCTGGTGCCGGTGCCGTATCAGGTGGGACCGCCTGGAACGGGCGGACCCGACGCGGAAGGTCGTGGCCCGTCCCGCCGGCCCTTCGCGCCCACCCCGCCGGTCCCCGGGATCGGTGCGGGCATGACTGCGAAGGGAATTCCACTCCGTGCATCAGGTTATCTTCTCCACGGGGTCCGGGCCATCCCCAGATTGGGGGATCGCATCGCCCACCTGGGCTGCGAAGGCGCGTCGGCCGAAACGCGCGACGCGCGGCCGCACAGGCGCGCGTGCCTCCGGCGCGCGGGGGAGGAGCATCGGAGCTCGGTGCGGCTCGCGCGGCGGCCCGGACTCGCTGCGCGACCAACTTCGCCCGTGAGAGAATCGTGCTTCGGTGAGCGACCATCTTCCATCCACCACCTTCATCCTCGGCGCGGCTCGCTCCGGAACCAGCCTGCTCTACAAGGCGATCTGCCTGCATCCGGAGAGCGCCTACTTCAACAACTGGATGCGGCGGATGCCAGGGCGGCCGGAGCTGTGCGCCCCCAACCGGGTGGCCCGGCACACCCCGCGCATGCGCAGCCGGGTCTGGTTCGGGAGTGACTCCAACGCCTACGTCTACGCGCGTTCGCGCAGCCTTCTCGAGCGGCTCTACCCGATGCCGGTGGAGGGTGAGCCCATCTTCGCCCGGTGCGGTATCGACGAGCGCGGTGGAGCGCCGGCGCCTGGCCAGGTCCGCGCCCTCCGGCGAGCCGTCCATGGCGCGGTTCGTTGGGGCGGCGGCACCCACTTCGTCAACAAGCGGGTGGCCAACAACCGGCGCGTCGCCCTGCTGGCCCAGGCCTTCCCCAGGGCGCGTTTCATCGATCTCACCCGGGATGGGAGGGCGGTGGCCCTCTCCCTCTCGCGCGTCGACTGGTGGGAGGGCAGTGTGGTCTGGTGGTACGGTGACACCCCCCGAGCCTGGCGCGACGGGGGCGGGGATCCCTGGGAGCTCTGCGCGCGCAACTGGGTGGAGGAGGTGCGGGCGATCGGCGACGGCCTGGGCGCGATCGATGAGAAGACGGTTCTGCACCTGCGCTACGAGGAGTTCGTCGCCGAGCCGCGCGAGACGCTGCGGCAGATTGCGGACTTCATGGGGCTGGACGAGGATCCCGGCTGGCTGGACGCCGTGGGGGCGCTCAGCCTTTCCGACCGCAACCGGACCTGGCAGAGCCGGCTGAGCTCGGACCAGGTGGCGGTCATCGAAGGGGTGCAGGCTCCGGAGCTGGTCCGCCTCGGCTACCGGTGAACGGCGCCCCTCGTTGCTGAGCGGCGCGCGCTCGTCGGTCGCGGCCCCCGCCGGGGTCAGTACGAGCCGCGGGCGCTGACCAGGGCCGGGACCGTCTTGGCGAGGATGTAGAGATCGAGCGTCAGCGACCAGTTGGTGACGTAGAAGAGGTCGTACCGCACGTAGTCGTCGAAGCCGAGGTCGTGACGCCCGTTGACCTGCCAGAGGCCGGTCAGCCCTGGCTTCACACGCAGCCGGCCGCGCCAGCGATCGTCGTACTGAGCCGTCTCCTCGGGCAGCGCCGGTCGCGGCCCCACCATGCTCATGTCGCCCTTCAGGACGTTGATCAGCTGGGGGAGCTCGTCGGCGGCGAGCCGGCGCAGCACCCGCCCGAGCGGGGTCACGCGTGGGTCTCGGCGCATCTTGAAGAGAACGCCGCCCGCCTCGTTCTGACCCTGGAGCGTGCTCTGCTGGTGCTCGGCGCCGTCCACCATGGTGCGGAACTTGTAGATGATGAAGGTCTTGCCTCCGGCTCCCACCCGGCGCTGCCGGAAGAGGATCGGGCCGCTGCTGGTCGCCCGGATCAGCAGCGAGATCACGATCATGGCCGGCACCGACACCACCAGCAGGCCGGATGCAACGGTGATGTCGAGGGCCCGCTTCTGCGCCCGCTGCCGACGGGAGAAGCGCTGCCGGCGCAGCGAGAAGAGGGCCATGCCGTCGACCGGCTCCACGATGACGCGGGACGCTCCGAGGTTGGGCAGACCCGGTGAGACCCGGACCGCGACCTCGGTGTCCGCGAGCGCGGTGTCGATCTGCTGCAGGGAGCCGGCACCGACCGCGCTGCCCGCCACCACGACGCTCGCGATGCCGTGTTCCCGGACCGTGGTCAGCACATCCTCGAGGCCACCCAGGACCGGCAGCCCGTCGATCGCGGTCTGCCCGGTGTGGCTCACATCGACGAATCCGCGGATGTCGAAGCCCATCCAGGGACGCCGGCGGAAGGTTCGCGCCAGGGTGCGCGCCTCCTCGTTGCAGCCGGCGATCAGAGTGGGCTGGGCGGTGACCCCGTGGGAGTTGAGGATGTGCGAGACCCGCCGGACGAACAGCCGGCCGATGGCGGTGGTGGCCAGGCCGAAGACGAGCAGGGAGACGATGAAGCTGCGCGAGACGTTGATGCGCGCCGCGAAGGCGATAAGTGCCACCACCAGGACGCTGGTGACCACCGCCTGGAAGAGGCGCTGCAGCTCCGCCGTGATGTGGGTGGGGCGGCGCAGGTCGTACAGCCCGTAGATGGCGAAGATGACCGGCCAGATGAGGGCGGTCGCGAAGATGGCCGTGTCCACCTGGCGGAGCAGGGCCGGACCGATGTCCAGGTCGCCGTCGCGGAGCACCTTGGCCAGGAAGTAGCCGAGGCCGATGGCGGCGACGTCGACGACCAGCGCCAGCACCGCGGTGAGCACGGCCCAGCGCCGGCGGTACCTGACCTCCGACCCGATGGCCCTCACGGGCGCGGCGAGCACCCCCGCGTCGACGAAGGCGTTGCGCTGGCCGATCAGCGCCACCTCGTCCACGTCGACCTCGGCGGCGTCGTCGCCCGACGGGCCCATCCCGGCGCGCGTCACCTGCTGCACGCTGTCCCCCTCCATGAACCGCACCGGCGGTCCCGGGCTGCTGCATCGTCCGATCGGCGCCTTCGCGCTGAATCCACTCTAGATGCCCGGCTTCACCACTGACAGCCCCACATATTGGTCGCCGCCGGAAGCCCTCACCCCGAAGATTGGGTGCTCCACCAACCACTGCGGGGTGATTGGAATGCCGTCCAATCCCCAATGCGCACCGTGTGTCCAATCGGGCACGGTTCTCGGACGCTCGAAATACGGTGCATCGCGCCATCCGGGCCGTTTGACAGCTTGGTGGGGCTCGTGCATGCTTGATCGCGTCACCGCCGCCCCGAGGGTTGTCGAGATCCGAGTGTCGCGAGGCTCCAGCCGGCGGGGACCTTTGGTCCGCTCGAGGGGGAACCATGTTCCGTTCCGCTCCCGGCACGGCCGCCCTTGCGGGGTTGTCCGCTGCCGCGATGGTGCTGCTGGCCGGTTGCGGTGGGGCCGCGAACGGCCCAGTGATCGGCACGCCCGCAGAGGCGGCGCCCTCGGCGCCGGGCGCCTCGGCGAGCCTGACGCTCGCCGTGCTCCAGCAGCAGCTGTCCGGCCAGCTCAGCGCGGTCGGCGAGACCGGGAGCGACCCCGAATTCACCCAGTTCACGTCAGAGGTCGACGCCCTGCTCAACGACCAAGCCCTGCTGGGGTCGGAGCGGTTCAGCAGCCTCCAGCAGCTGGGCACCAACGAGGCGACCAAGCTGGAGGGGGAGCTCGGCAGCCTGATCGACGAGGTCGAGAGCGACTCCGCGCTGACCTCGGAGGAGCGCTTCCAGATCGAGGAGGTCATCCACTCTGTCGACGATGAGCTCCAGGCCCTCAGCGCCAAGATCGCCGCGGACACCCTGGTCGATGTGCTGCGCAACGACGTGTTGAACGTCGACAGCTCGACCCTGGTCGACGCGGTGGTTGAGCCGGTGGTCCACATCGCGATGGGGGCGGGTGACGTGCTCAGTGAGGCGGCACTGATCTCCGGCCAGGAACAGAACCTGGGCCGCCAGATCTCCCCCACGTCGACCAACCAGGCGACCGAGAGCCAGTATCTCAGCGACATCCAGAGCGATGTCGGCGCCATGAATTCGACCGGGAACGCGGTGTTCAGCCAGGTGTTGCAGATCACCCCCGCGGGATACCCGGGGAACCAGGCAGCCCTCACCACCCTGAAGGCAGACCTCACCAACGTCGAGAACGGGGCGGCGGCATCCGGGCACAGCGACGTCTCCGCCCTCCAGACGTGCCTCAGCGACGACACCATGTCCCCGCCCCAGACATGCCCGCAAGCATGAACACGCCGGAAGCGGCGGCGAGCTCCGTCACCTTGAACATCACTCACAGCGAACCCATCGCAGGAGAGGTCGAGCGACAGCCATGAAGATCACCCACCGGAAGTCAACACTGCTGCGCGGCGCCGGAGGCCTCGCGGCCGCCGTCGGGGCCGCCAGCATCGCGTTCGGTGCCTTCGCCACCTCCGCGGCGGCGGGGGGCAATCCCAACTTCGAGGGGATCCTCTCGGCGGCCGCGCCCACCGGGTTCATGTCCAGCCCGCTGGCCTACGACGTCTCCAGCGGTCCGGTCACCGTCGACTTCGACGTGGTGGTCACCAACCTCACCGCGGTGAGCCAGTCGGTCGGACTCAACTTCTCCGCCGACCACATCCTGACCTACAACGGCGTGGACGTCTCCGACGGCCAGCCGGGCCAGCCCGGGATCACCTTCACCGGTCCGTCGGGAACGACCCAGGTGGCGATGCCGGGAACCCAGTCGTTCACCACCGACTGGAGTGCCGATCAGGTCGTCGACCTGGACCTGCAGTACAACTTCGACGCCTGCGGGTACTACCAGCTCGACATCTGGGCGCCGACGAGCGGCGGCTCTGACGGCTCGGGCCAGCGCGACCGGGCGACCCTCGCCTCCGGCTTCATCAGGGTGCTCGGGTGCGACGGCGGCGGCTCGGGGAGCCCCACGCCATCGCCGACCGCCACGCCGAGCCCAAGCGGATCCGTCCAGCCGACCTCCACCGATAGCCCCACACCGTCGCCTGACGGCGGGGTGCTGGCCGCCAGCACCCCCGGCACCGGCGCCGGCGGAAGCGGCGACGGACTCGGGCTCGGTCTGCTCCTGCTCGGCGTCGGCGCGGTCCTGGTGATCGCCGGCCGCACCCGCCGCGCGGTCAGGGCCGGGCTGCCGCCCACCGACCTCTGACGGTTCGTGTGAGATGGAGATCCGAGACTACCTGCGGGCAATCCGGCGCTGGCTCTGGCTGCCCATCGTGGTCCCGCTTCTGGCCGGCCTGATCACCGGCGGCCTGCTCGAGATGCAGCCGTCCAAGTACCAGGCCAACGCCACCGTCATCGTCCCGGCGGTGACCGCCAAGGGCTTCTCCACCAGCGCGGCGGCGCAGTACGCGGTGACCTTCGAGGACGTCCTGGTCAGCACCCCGGTGGTCGACAAGGTGGCGGCCAAGTACCACGTGCCGATCCAGGACCTGGTCGCCGGCCTGAGCGCCAGCACCACCACCGCCTCCAGCAACATCATCCACGTCGTCTACCTCGGCTACCGAAGCCAGAACACGACCGGGATCGTCGACGACGCCACGGTGGTCTCCCTGGACGCCATCGCCGAGCCTCAGCTGGTGCAGGCGCAGAACGCGGTCAGCGCCGGCCAGGTTCAGCTCGAGCAGGCCAACGCCGCCATCAACAACTTCAACGCCACCACCGGCAACCTGCTGCCCCAGCAGCAGTTCGATGCCGAGCAGCAGGAGCTGGACACGCTGGACCTCGAGCTGCAGCAGGCGAACATCGCGGGGGACACGGCGCACGCCACCGCCCTGGAGGGATTGATCTCCCAGCGCGAGCAGCAGCTGGCCACCCTGGCCGGACAGCTCACCCAGTACACGACCCTCAATGACTCCCGCCAGGCGGCGATCGCGGTCGCCGACCACGCCGCCCAATCGCTGAACGACGTGGAGTCGCTGATTGCGGCGGATCATGCGTCCGGGACCGTGACGGTGGCGAAGGTCGGGCGGGTCTCCAAGCTCGCCGACACCGTGAAGTTCGCGGCGATCGCCGTCATCGTCGCACTGGCGCTTGCTCTCGGTGTCATCCTCCTGATGGAGCTGATGCGGAAGCCCGGGCAGGCTGCCGCCGTCGCGAAGCCGGCCGGCGAGGCCGAGGGAGCTGGCGACGGCGAGCGCGAGGCCGGCGGGGCGCTGGTCGAGGGCCGCTTCGGGCGTTCCGAGATGACGACGGGCGGTCGTCCGTTCGGCAGCGGGCGCGACCTCGACCCGGACGACGAGCGCTCCCGGATGGCCGCCCGGTCAGAGGGGTGAGCCGGTGGGGCCGACATCAGGCTGAGCTGAGGGGTGAGGGCCGGTGACCACGGTTCTGTACATTGCCGGGACGGGGCGGAGCGGAAGCACCGTGCTCGCCGCCATCCTCGGCGAGATCGAGGGTGTCTTCGCGGCCGGTGAGGTCCGCTACCTCTGGGAGCGTGGACTCGTCGAGGGCCGCCTCTGCGGCTGCGGGGTCCCGGTCGCCGAATGCCCCCTCTGGAGCACGGTCCTCGCCACCGTCGAGGCGTCCGGGTCCACCCCGTCGCCCGCCGCGATGGCTGGGGCGCTCCGACGTGGCGGCCGGGTTCGCCATCTGCCGCGGGCCCTCGCCGGCCGGGGATGGCGACCGGGCGCCGGCTCCAGCACGGCGTTCGGCGGAGCCGCGCTGAGCCGGCTCTACCCGGCCATGGCCGAGGCCACCGCCAGCCGGGTGGTGGTCGACTCCTCGAAGCTGCCGTCGTACGCCCATCTCCTCGATGGGCTGCCCGGCATCGATCTCCGGGTCGTCCACCTCGTCCGCGACCCGCGCGGTGCGGCCCATTCCTGGGCGACCCGCAAGACCCTCGCCGATGGTGCCCGGCGATCTCACATGGAGCAGATGGGCCCGCTGAAGAGTGCGGCACTCTGGGACATCTGGAACCTGGCCGCCGCCCGGCTGCTCGGCCGGCGCGGCCGCTACCTCCGCCTCCGCTATGAGGACCTCGTCGCCGACCCGACGACCGCGCTGCGCCGGATCCTCGCCCTGGTCGGCATGGAAGGTGCTCGACTGCCCTTCGATGCCGACGGGGTCGTCAACCTCAGCCCGAACCACATGGTCGCCGGCAATCCCGATCGGCTCCGGAGCGGACCGACCCAGCTTCGGGTCGACGCCCGCTGGCGGTCGGCGATGCCCGCGCGCGACCGGTGGATCGTCAACGCGGTCAGCGCTCCGCTGCTGGCGGCCTACGGCTATCCCTTCAGGGCCGGCCCGGCAGGCGGCCTGCAATCCACGGTGCTGGACCGCGTCCCGGCCAACCAGGGCGGCGCCGCCCGCCTGGCCCGGCGGGTGCGCCGGCACCTCCACTGGGCCCGGACCGAGGGCGTGGGCCGGCTGGTCGAGGAGGACGAGCTCAACCCGGCGACCAAGCTCCGGGTCGCCATCGAGAAGCGCCGCTGGCGCCATGCCCACCCCCGGCCCGCCGGCACGGCCATGCCCGTCTACGTGGTCGGCCTGCAGCGTTCCGGAACCAACATGCTGACCCGTGGCCTCGACCGGGCTCCCGAGTTCGAGGTGCACAGCGAGAACGACCGCGCCGCCTTCGACCGGTTCCTGCTGCGCTCGGATCAGACCGTCGCCCGGATCATCGCCCGCAGCCGGCACCGCTTCGTGCTCTTCAAGCCGCTCTGCGACTCCCATCGTGTCGATCAGCTGCTCGACGGGGTGCCCAGCCGGACGCCGGGTCGCGCGATCTGGGTGTATCGAGACGTCGACGGGCGAGCCCGATCCGCTCTCTCGAAGTTCGGGCGCAACAACCTGCTGGTCCTCGCCGACATCGCGGCCGGCCGCGGGGCGGGGATGTGGCAGGCCCAGCGCGTGCCGGCGGCCTCGATGGCGGAGATCTCCAGCTTCGACTACCGGTCGATGACCCCCGAGACCGCCGCCGCCCTCTTCTGGTGGGTCCGCAACTCGCTCTACTTCGAGCTCGGGCTGGACCGCCGGGCGGACGTCATGCTCGCCTCCTACGAGGATCTCCTGACCGATCCGCGGGCGGGGATGCAGGCGATCTGCTCGTTCCTGGGGTTCCCCTACCGTCCCGAGCTGGTTGCCCACATCGCGCCGCGGACGGCGACGCGCGCCCGCCTGGACCTGGACCCACGGGTGCGCCAGCTCTGCGAGCAGCTCCAGGAGCGGATGGACACCGCCCTGCGCGCCCAGCGCCAGGGCCGGGCCGCCTAGATGAGCGCGACCTCGGAACCCAGCCACCATTCCGACCGGGCCGTGGTCCGCCAATCCGGGCTGACCGGGTTGGCCGCCGGGATCAGTGTGATCTTCGGGCTTCTGCTCGACATCAGCATCGCCGCGCGCTTCGGTGCCGGCCGGGCCACCGACTCCTTCTTCGTCTCGGCCCGCATCCCCCTGGCGCTCACCGCCATCGTCATGGTGGTCGCCAACCAGGCCCTGGTCCCGGCCTTCCGCACCTCGCTGACCCAGCGCGGAGCGGCCGCGACCCATCGCCTCATCTCGATGATCGTCCTCATCGTGCTGGCGGCCGGCGCGGTCATGCTGCTCGGGATCTGGCTGCTGGCCGACCCGCTGATGCGCATCACGGCACCGGGCATCTCGGCCACGGAGGCGGCCACCGCAGCCTCGATGGCGCCGGTCGTCTTCGGCATCGTGCCGCTGGTGGCGGTCTCCGAGGTGATGCGCGCCTACCTCAACTCCCGCTACCGGTTCGTGATTCCCGCGCTGATGAGCGGCATCCTGACCGCCGTGGCCGCCTCGGTGGTGCTGGTCGGCCCGATCGTCGGCTGGAGGCACGACATTCACATCGTCGCCTTCGCCTATCTCTCCGGGGCCGTGCTGCAGGTCGTGGTCATGCTCGCGATCGCGAGCTACCGCGGTCTCCGCCTGCGGCCGGCGCTGCACCTGCGCGACCCGCATCTGGTCAGCATCGGGAAGCTGGTGGTGCGACCGACCACCGGGGCGGGGCTCAATCCGGTCGCCCGTCTCTTCGAGCAGATCCTCGTCTCCTTCCTGCCCCCCGGATCGATCACCATCCTCAACTACGGTTACCGGCTGATCTCCGCGATCGGAGGCACGGTATTCTTCCGCTCGGTGATCGTGGCCCTGATCCCTCGTCTCACCGAGGCCCACAACCACGACGACCAGGAGGCCGTGCGGCGGCTCACCGGGGTGGGGATGCGCATCATGCTGGCGATCAGCCTGCCCCTCACCGCGTTCATGGCGGTGCTCTCGCAGCCCGGTGCCATCGCCGTCTTCCACCGAGGCAGCCTCACCCGGGCGAGCGCCGCGCTGCTCGGCGTGCTGCTCGCGGTCTACTCGATCAGCCTGGTGGGATCGGCGGTGCAGCGGGCTCTGCTGGCGCCCTTCATGGCCCGTCTGGACACCCGCACCGTGCTGCGCAACACCATCTATGGGGTCGTCGCCAACCTGGTGCTGCTGCCGCTGCTGACCCTGCCATTCGGTCTGGGCAACCAGCACGCCATCCTCGGTGTCGCCCTCGCCTACTCGCTCGCCCAGTTCGTCAATGTCGGCCATGCCTGGTACCGGTTGCGGCGGACCATCGGATGGCGCCCGGACGGGCTGGGGGCTTTCACCATCCGGCTCGTCGTGGCCTCCGTGCTGACCGCGGCTGCCATGCTGGCCGCCACGGTCGCGTTCCGTCTGGATCAGATCAGCGGCCGATTCACCCTGATCGCGCTCACCCTGGCGGTCGGGCTGGGCGGCTGCGCCGTCCTGGCGGCGAGCCTCCACTTCCTCACCGGCGGTGATCTCAGGTCGGCATGGCGCGCGCTGCGACGGCGTGACCGTCCGGCACCGGGCGGCACCGGGGTGGCGCCGGCTGTGACCGAGGCGGTTGCGGACCCGCCGGCCCCGGCTGACGAGACCGCTGACCAGGGGGAGCCGGCGATGACCGGGGGGGCTGCCTGATGGCGATCATGGACACGCTGGCCCCGACCGGTCCGTCCGCACCTCCCGCCTCGAACCGCAGGACGTGGCTGATGCTGCTGCTGGCGTTCGCCATCCTCGCGGTCTCGGTCGATGCCGGGGTGGAGGCCGCGCTCGGTGGCAACAAGCTGCTGCTCATAGTGCCGATCGGAGGTCTGGCCGGGATCGGCCTGGTGGCGCTCGGTCTGGTCAACTTCGAGAACTTCGTCTTCTTCACCATCGCGCTGCGGGCCAGCCTCGACATCACCAAGCCGTCCAGCGGCAACAGCGGCGCGGCCGGGGTGAGCTCGGCGACCTCCACCTCCGGTCTGGATCCGGCCGGCGCGCTCGCCGTCGTCTTCATCCTGATGGCGTTCTTCTGGTTCATGACCCGTCATTGGGAGGGGCGGAAGTCACCGCCCGCGTCCATCCATCGCATCTGCCTGATCATCTTCTGCTTCGCCGGGTTCCTGAGCGTCATCGACTCGTCGGACATCACCTTCAGCATCCTCACCGCCACCAAGGTGGCGGCGGTGGTGGCGATGCTTGCGGTGCTCGAGGTGATGCTGATCGACCGGGCCTCGATCGAGCGGATGATCGCGGCCATCTACCTCTCCGCGGTGGTCCCGGTGGGCTACACGCTGGTGCTCATCGCCACCCATCACTCGCAGTTCACCAGCGGCGGCTTCGCCCGCTTCGAGGGGACCTTCGCTCAGCCCAACCCCTTCGCCATCTACCTGACCATGCTGATCGTGATGGGGGTGGCGATCTTCCCCCACCTGCGGCGGCGGAACAAGGTGCTGATGACCGCGCTGCTGCTCGGTTGCGTGATCGCGCTCTACTCGACGTTCACCCGCAGCGCCTGGCTGGCCTGCATCGTTGCCGTGGTGGTGGTCGCCTGCCTGGGGCGGCGGCGCCTCCTGCTCGGTGGCCTGGTGGTGGGCGCCATCGTGAGCCTGGTGGCGGTGCCGACCATCGCCCAACGCTTTGCCGATCTCGGCCAGTCGTCGAGCCCCAACGGCTACGCCACCAACTCGCTGATCTGGCGGTTCAACTACTGGGACGAGGTCCTGCCGCTGGCCGCCAAGGACCCGATCACCGGCATCGGGCTGGGGATGAGCTCCTTCGAGACCGTCCAGGCCAAGGAGCCGCACAACGACCCGCTCCGTGCCTATGTGGAGACCGGGCTCGTGGGGCTGCTCGCCTATTTCCTCCTGCTCATCAGCATGGGGGTGGTGGCCCGCCAGGCGATGCGCTACACGAAGCGGAGACCGCTCAGCTTCGAGCGCTCCATCGCGATCGGATTCGCGTGCTCGGCGATGGCCTTCGTGGTGCTGAGCCTGGTCTCCAACGTGATCACCCAGGTGGTCGTGCTCTGGTATTACGTGGCCTTCGCGGCCGCGGCCTACGCGGTCACGCGCTACCGCGAGAACGCCGCCTTCCTCGGCCTGCCTCCGCCTCCCGACGAGGAGCCCCTGGGGCTCTCCGCATGAGGCCGACCTCGCCCGGGCGTGCCCGCGCGCAGGCTGGTTGAGAGAGCCTGCGGTGCGGATCCTGCACGTCAACAAGTTCCTCTACCGGCGTGGCGGCGCCGAGGCCTATATGGAGGACGTCGCCGAGCTGCAGGTCGCCGCCGGCCACCGCGTCGCCTTCTTCGGCATGGCCCACCCGAGCAACACCCACCTGGAGTACGCGGCCCATTTCCCGACCGAGATCGAGATGGAGCCGCCGCCGCCCGACGTCGCCGGGCGATTGCGCGGGGTCGGCAGGATGCTCTGGTCGACGTCGGCCGGCCGGGGGATGGACGCGGTCCTCGACGACTTCCGGCCCGACGTGGTCCACCTCCACAACATCTACCACCAGCTCTCCCCCTCGGTGCTGCGGCCCGTCGCGCGGCGGCGGGTGGCCGCCGTGATGACCCTCCACGACTACAAGCTCGCCTGCCCGAGCTACCAGTTCCTCGACCACGGCCGGATCTGTGAGGCGTGCCTGGGTGGCCACTTCCACCACGCGGTGGCCCGCCGCTGCAAGGACGGCTCCCTGGGATCGAGCGCAGTACTCGCCGGCGAGCTCTTCCTGCACACCGTCACCCGCGCCTATTCACCGGTGCGGTTGCTCATCTGCCCGAGCCGGTTCATGGCGGGGAAGATGGAGGAGGCGCGCGTCTACCCGGCCCGGCTCCGCCATCTGCCGCACTTCATCGACACCCGAGGGATGGCGGTCAAGGGCACGCCCGGCGGCCCGGCCCTGGTGGCGGGGCGGCTCTCGCCCGAGAAGGGGGTCGACATCGCGATCCGTGCGATCGGCCGCCTGCCCGGGGCCCGCCTCGACGTCGCGGGCACGGGAGCCGAGGAGGACCGGCTGCGGCGGCTCGCCGACAGCGTCGCGCCGGGCAGGGTGCGCTTCCTCGGGCTGGTGCCGAAGAGCGGTGTGCACGACCTCATGCTCGGTGCCTCGGTGGTCGCGGTGCCGTCGCGCTGGTACGAGAACCAGCCGATGGTGGTGCTCGAGGCGCTGGCCCGCGGCGTCCCGGTGGTTGGCAGCAACCTCGGCGGTCTGCCCGAGCTCGTCCAGCCCGGCCTGACCGGCGAGCTGGTCCCTCCGGGCGACCCGGGCGCCCTGGCGGCGGCGCTGGAGCCGTTCCTCTCCACCCCGGACCACGGTTGGGCGATGCGCGAGCGCGCCCGGGAGCGGATCGGTTCCGAGTTCTCGCCCGAGCGTCACCTGGAACGCCTCACCGAGCTCTACGCCGAGGCCGGCGCACCGCTCGCGAGGGCCGCCGCATGAGGCCGGCCCGGATCGCCTACATCGGGCAGCGCGGGATCCCCGCGACCATCGGCGGCATCGAGCACCATGTCGAGGAGATCGGCTCGCGGCTGGCCGCGCGCGGCCACCAGGTGACGGTGTACACGCGGGGCAATTACAGCCGGGAGCGGATCGCCGAGCATCGCGGCATGCGGGTCCGCTACATGCCGACGGTGCCCACCAAGCGGCTCGAGGCCCTGGTCCACAGTGGGCTCTCGACCGCCCACGCCATCCTGCCCGCCCAGGAGGCGGCCGACATCCTCCACTACCACGCCATCGGACCCTCGGTGTTCACCCCGGTGCCGCGGCTTCTGACCAGCCGGCGCGTGGTCGTGACCATCCACGGTCTGGATCACGATCGGGAGAAGTGGGGGTTCGGTGCGCGCACCTCCCTGCGCGCCGCCGGCTGGATCACCGCTCACGTGCCCCACGCCACCATCACCGTGTCACGCGACCTCGCCGACTACTACCTGGAGCACTACGGGCGTCCGGCCCACCACATCCCCAACGGCGTCGCCGCACCGGTGACCAGGAGCCCGCGTCTCATCACCGAACGATGGGGATTGGCCGGAGAGGACTACCTTCTCTTCCTGGGGAGGCTGGTGCCCGAGAAGGCGCCCGACCTGCTGGTGCGCGCCTTCCGGCGCCTCGAGACCACCACCCGTCTGGTGCTCGCGGGTGGCTCCAGCTTCACCGACGGTTACGTGCGCCACCTCCAGGCGCTGGCGTCCGCCGACCCCCGGGTGATCATGGCCGGAGAGGTCGGGGGGGAGTTGCGCGACGAGCTCTACACCAATGCCGCCGCGTTCGTGCTCCCGTCCAATCTCGAGGGCCTCCCCCTCACCCTCCTCGAGGCCGCCTCATACCGGCTTCCCCTGATCGCCAGCGACATCCCGCCCCACCTCGAGGTGGTCGGTGGCGACACCCCCGGTGGGCGGCTCTTCCGGCGTGGCGACGAGACCGCGCTGAACGGCGCCCTGGCGGCCGTTCTCGGTCGCCTGCCCGTCGAGCGTGCGGGGGCGATGCGGCTCGCCGACCGGGTCGTCCGGGAGTACGACTGGGACGTGGCCGCCGACGCCACCGAGGAGCTGTATGCCAGCCTGCTGGCGCGCCGGTCGTCAGTCCTTCTCCGGGCAGCCGGGCCCCCCCGCGGGCGCTCCGCGCCCGGCGAGCTGTGACCGTCCCGAAGCAGGGTGGCGGCCAGGTTCTCAGCCTTCGATGCGGGTGCCGTGCGGAGCGGCGCTGCTAGTCTCGGGGTGGTCATGAGGTGCGGGAGGTGACGGCGGACCGGGTGCGGGTGCTCGGACGCCGGCGGTGCTGGCTGGGAGGGTTGGGACTGGCGACGCTGCTGGCGCTCGCGTCGTGCGGTGGCACATCGGCGCCCACCACCGCGGCGCCCACCACCAGGACGCCGGCGGCAACCCCGACCCCGGTCGCCTCGGGGGGGCTCAAGTCGATGATCCACGGCCTGGTCGACCGGGACGGACCACCCCCGGCCGGCTATCTCGGCGCCGTGACCAACTTCGTGGTCAACGCGCCCTGGAGCGAGCTGCAGCCGGCCGCGGGCGGTCCGCTGACCCCCGACAACGTCATCGACCAGGCCATCATCGCCGCCGACAGCCTCAACGCCGGCGATGGGGGCGGCAAGGTGGAGATCAAGATCAGGCTGATGGCGGGAGTCGACGCGCCCGCCTGGGCGCAGCAGCTCGGTGGCGGCCCGGTGAGCCTCGTCAACCCCGAGAACGGCGTCACCGGCACCGTCGGCCGCTTCTGGACCACCGCCTTCGGCCAGGCCTACGACCAGCTCTGGAGCGAGCTGGCTGCCGCCTACGACAGTGTGCCGGTGATCCACGAGATCACGGTCGCCCGCTGCATGACCTTCACCGACGAGCCGTTCCTCCGGGATACGAGCGATCCGGCCAACGTGCAGAGCCTGCTCGCGGCGGGCTTCACGCTGAGCGCCGACGAGCAGTGCCAGCAGCAGGAGATCCAGGTCGGCAGCGACTGGCACCACACCCGGATCGGGGTGGCCTTCAACCCCTACCAGGCGGTCCAGGCCGACGGCTCGGCGACCACCGACGAGGCCTTCACCGCTAGCATGATGGGATACTGCCGCGCCCAGCTCGGGCCCCAGTGCGTGCTCGAGAACAACTCGATCCGCACCCCGCCCCTGAGCGGCGCCTACGCGCTGATGTACGCATCCATGGAGGAGCTGGGACCGCCGATCACGTTCCAGACCTCCACCGAGGACAAGATCGGCAGCCTGCAGTCCACCCTCGAGTGGGCCGCCAACATCGGAGCGGACGCCGTCGAGCTCCCCAGCCAGTACGTCGAGCAGCCGGTGGCATCACTGCAGCCCGCGGCGAGCGAGCTGCAGAACAACCCGGTCAGCTGATGCGCGCGGCCGGCCGCGCGCGCCAGCCGCCGTTCACTGGGTGTTGGCGATGAGCGCCTGATCGTCGGCCTTCATCTGGGTCGTGGTCAGCATCGTGTTGAAGCCGGTGGGCAGCTCGACGTCGTTGGCGCCCTCGGCGATGGCCCAGCAGACGGTGCTCTGCAGATCGCCCACCAGCGCCGCCTGCGCGGTCTGGAAGTAGAGGGTGGGGCCCGTGCCCTTCATGCTGCTGTACATCTGGTTGTACTGGGTGCCCAGGCTCGCGGTGCGGATCGAGTTGTTGCCCAGGGTGCACCGGTTGCCGAGGGTGCTGTGGCAGTACGCCATCAGGCTCTGGGTGAAGCTCTCGTCGATGCCGGTCGATCCGTTGGGGGCGATGGTCTGGTACGGGTTGAGCGCGATGCTCGAGTGGGTGTGCGTCCAGACGCCCTGGGCGGCGAGCGCGTCCTCCTGGCAGGTCTGGTCGGCCGCCTCGGTGTAACCGGCGGCGAGCAGGTTGGCGACCGACGTCGGGTCGGTCACCTCCCGGATCAGCGGTTCGGCGAAGACGGTCATGCAGCCCGAGGTGGTGACGTCCTCGATCACCGGGTTGGCGTCGTACTCGGCGGCGAGCAGCACCTGGAGATGGGCGTACGCCTGCTCCACCGGCGTGGTCCAGAAGCGCGGCACCTGGCCGCCCTGGCCTGCGGTGGCGTTGTAGACGTACACCGAGCCGCCGCTCATGGCGTCGACCCAGGAGGGGGAGTCGATGCCGGCGAAGATGCGGATGCGCAGGTGCATGGCGCTGTACGCCGGGGTCGAGTGGATGAGCGCGAGGGCCTGGTCGATCGGGTTGTCGGTGGCGATCGCGGTGCCCGAGGCCGGCTGCAGCTGCGACCAGTCGACGTTGACGACCCAGCCGCCCATGTACGGGGCGAGCGACTGCGGGGGCGCCCCGGTCCGATCGATCAGCCCGGAGAGCTCCGGCTTGACGGCCGGGGGTGGGGGCGTGGGCGTCGGCGTCGCGGTCGGGCTCGGGGTGGATGTCGGAGTCGCGGTCGGCACGGGCCGGGAGGTTCGCACCGGTGTCGACACGGCGCAGCCCTTGTCACCGATCACGCAGATCCCCGGCGGTGGCGTCGCGGACCCGCTGCTGCGGTCGCCGAGCTGCTGCAGCAAGGAGCCGAGCAGGGGCGCGGGACCCGCCGCTGCGTTGACCGCCAGCCCGGCCAGCAGGCAGCCGAGCAGGCAGCACAAAGCAAAAGTCTTCCTGACCATGTTCCGGGTCCTTCACCACTTCGGACGACCCGGGGACCGTGGACGCCGTCAGCGTTTCCCGGTCCGCCGCCCGTTTGTCTGGGGGCTCCGGGGTCACTGTAGGCGGGGGCGCCCGCGTCGATCGGGGCCACCGCCCCACCTGCTACGGCGCCGTCACGAAGGCAACATCTCGCGATGGGAATGCTGGCCGTTGCAACCGATCCGTCACGTTCGTCACCGACCTGCGTCACCGCGCATCAGGGGCCGTTGGTCCTGCGTTGGCCGCCCAAGGTGGCCGCTGCGTGGCTGGCCACGGCCGTTCCCGCGGCTGGCGGGGTCAGGCGACCGCTGATGTACCCGCGCGCACCGCCTCGAGGACGGCGTCGTGGATCTCGGGGCGGCAGACCACCTGATCGGGCAGCCAGGGGTCGGGCCGGTTGTACCGGAGCGGGGCACCATCGATGCGGGTGGCCCGGAGGCCGGCGGCGAGCGCGACCCCCACGGGAGCCGCCGAATCCCACTCGTACTGGCCGCCCAGGTGCACGTAGGCATCGGCCTCGCCGAGCACCACGGCCATGGTCTTGGCCCCGGCCGAGCCCATCCGCACCATCACCGCGCCGAGGTGGGCGGCGATCTGTGCCGCCTCCGGCGGGGTGTGCGAGCGGCTGACCACGAGCCGGAGCGGTCCGGCCGCCGACTCCGGCCGCGGCGGGGGTGCCGCGGTGGTCACCACCAGGCCGCGCGCCGGCAGGCTGACCGCCGCCGCCACCGGGACGCCGGCTTCCACCAGGGCGACGTGGACGGCCCAGTCGGTCCGCCCCTCCTCACCGAACTCGCGGGTTCCGTCGAGGGGGTCGATCACCCAGACGCGTGGGGAGTCGAGGCGGGCCCTGTCGTCAGCTCCCTCCTCGGAGAGCACCGCGTCGGCCGGTCGCAGCCGGGCCAGCGCCTCGGTGAGCAGCACGTGGGAGAGGCGGTCACCCTGGTCCCGCAGCTCCGAGGGGGTCAGCCCCGCGCCGCGCGCCCGCAGGTCCAGGAGGGCCTGGCCGGCCCGCTGGGCGAGCCACCCCGCGAGTGCGCCGTCGGAGGTGTCCGCGCCCTGGCAGGTGTCCAGGATCCAGGTCCCACCATCCGGCCGGTGCATCCGATCGATCTCTTCCCCGTCGCGCCCGCCGATCGTCTCCACCCGGTCACCCCCTCCAACAGCTGACGTGGCCGCACTCTGCCACCGACGATGGCACCTCGGTCACTCAGAGATTAGCCGCGACCGCGTCCAACGGCACTCCCCAATTCGCGCCCGGACCCCCCAAAGTGAGTGTTGTCGTTGAACCGAGAGGACCCTATCCTCGTGGTCAGGGCATTGCGGTCGGTCTGGCCGTGCCCGCCGGGAGGGGAGTGTCGATGCCCAGGTTCGGAGAGCGGGCGCTGGTGGCGGTCGCGATGGTCGCGATCACGTCCCTCGCGTCGGTGGGCTCCACCGCCGGCTCGGTTGCCGCCAAGGCGCCACCTCCCAGCGGGTGCGTCGGCAGCTCCACCGGATGCAGCGCCACCGGCAACAACGTCGGGCTGGTCGGTCTCAACAAGAAGGGCAACCCGAATGTCAACGACCCGATCCCGGGCAACGCGGGGCTGTACGCCTGGGGGATGGCCACCGAGCCCGATGGCTCGATCCTGACCGGCGACTACTGGAACTACCGGATCGTCCATTACGAGGACGACGAGACGGCCACCAGCGCACCCACCGAGGCGACGCCCTACGTCTTCTCGCAGACCACCCTCGGTTTCGGTGCCGACACCACCCAGGCGCCGTTCGGCATCTGCGTCGACAACAGTGGCGGGCCCCTCGAAGGGTATGTCTACGAGACCGAGGGAAGCCTCTACGACGTCAATCAATACGCTCCCTCCGGCAGCTGGGTCACCAGCTGGGGCACCACCGACGCGGTGAGCCCGGCCCCCTTCCAGTACCCCTCCGAGTGCACGGTGGGGCCCAACGGCTACGTCTACATCTCGAATCAGTGGGGCACTCCCAACAAGGCCCTGCAGGGCGTGGTCATCCTGGACCCGATCCGGTACGCAGCGACCGGCTCCGACGGCTCCACCAGCTCGGGGAGCGCCGACATCTCGGCACCCGACCTCAACCTCTCCGCCGCTGATGTCGGTGCCTACCTCTACGGGCCGGGGATTCCGGACGGGGACACCATCGCCTCGGTCACCTCGGCAACCCAGGCGGTGCTCGCGGCGGCAGCGACCGCCACCGCCACCGACAGCGCCTTCATCGTCGGGCTGACCATCGAGTCGCCGCCCGCACCCAACGCCTTCATCCAGCCGCGCGGGCTCGCCTTCGACAGCGCCGGCAACCTCTGGGTCGCCGATCAGGGGCACAGCCGCATCGACGTCTTCTACGCGAACAGCCGCGGCCAGGTGAACATGGACGTGCCGCCCACCGACACCAAGAAGACCGGGGACAACGGGATGGAGATCAACCCGCCCCTCTGCAGCCCGAGCCTGCCCAACTGCACCAACACGACGCTCACCTTCGATATGCGCGGCCTGGCCATCGACCCCGGGACCGGCCTCGCCTTCGTTGCCAATGGCCAGGGCTGCGTGGTCCAGGAGTTCAACGCCAATCCCGCCGACATCGGATCGACCAGCGACCCGTATGGCGGCTTCGTGCTCAACTTCAACGGCGTGCCCTCGGGCGGCACCGATTGCGGCACCGGGCCCGGGCAGTTCGAGGACGGAGCCCGCGGCATCGCCGTCGACGGCCAGGGGCAGGTCTGGGTCGCTGACCTCGGCGACTTCCGCGCCCAGGTGTTCAGCGAGCAGGGAGAGCCGCTCTGGGTGCTGCCCACGACCCCCGAGCCACCGCCGGCCGGCGGCTTCAACGGTCCGCGCGGGGTCGCCTTCGACGCGGCCGGGAACATGTACGTCACCGACACCTACAACTACCGGATCGAGGAGTTCAGCCCCAGCGGCAGCAGCGGTGGCGGGGACACCTACGCCTTCGACCAGGCATGGGGGTCGCGCGGTGACGGGCCGGGCGACTTCAACTACGCCCGCCTGATGTGCTGGGACCCGCTCACATCGCTCGAGAGCGGCGGGACGGGCGCCCTGATCGTGGCCAACACCGATTCGGACATGGCGGTCGGCTGGAACACGACCAGCAGCACGCCGGTGGTCGCCCAGACCCCGACCGGGCCGTGGGAGACCGCGAGCGGGACCCCGCCGGTGGGGAGCCTGGACGATCCCTACGGGGTGGCCTGCGACCCGACCACCGGCGATGTCTACGTGGCCAACAGCAACGGCGGCGACATCGTCGTCTTCAACGCCTCGGGCACCGAGTTGGGGACGATGGGTGCGGGGATCAAGCCCAAGCTGGGCTTCACCCAGGGAATCTGGGTCGACAGCGACGGGTCGGTGTGGACCGACTCGGGCACCAACGACACCGTCTACCACTTCGCCTCGTGGGCCTCCGGGGACCCGGGCGAGTTCCTCGGCTCAGTGAACGTGGATGCCGCGCTCGGCGTGGGGTCGGGGGCTGCCGGCACCTACGGGATCGCCGGGGACGCCGGGTACGTCTACATCGCGCTTCCCAGCATCAACGAGGTGGGGCAGTTCGTCCGTGAGGGTGCCCCGACCTCGACGGGGCCCTGCGCCGCCCAGCTCTGCCTGGTGGGCACCTTCGGCAGCCGGGGCACCGGGGTGGGCAAGCTGGCGACGCCCCAGGGCCTGGCCTTCGGCCCCGACGGCGACCTCTACGTGGTCGAGGAGAACAACGACCGGGTGAGTCAGTGGACGGTCCCGTGAGCCCGGCCGGCGGGACCATCTCGAATCGTGGGCCGGAGTGCGGTCGCTGACAGCGGCCGCGGCAGTGACGGGTGAGCGGGCCGCCCTCGCGGCCCATGGGGGGACGGCGATGCGAACGGTGTGGGGACGTGGAACCCTGGCGGCGGTGGCGGTCGCCTGCATGGCAGTGGGGGGCGTGCCGGCCACCGTCGGAGCGGCAGCACCGCCACCGACCGGCTGCCAGCCCACCGCCTGCACTCCGGGCACCACGGTCGGCCTGACCAACAGCCAGGGCCAGCCGATCGCCGGCGCCGCCGAGGCCTACCCCTGGGGGATGGCGACCGAGCCCGACGGCTCGATCCTGGTCGGCGACTACTGGAACTTCCGCATCGTCCACTACAACGCCAACGGCACCGAGGCCACTCCGTTCGTCTTCACGAAGAGCAAGCAGGGGTTTGGCAACGACACCAACCAGGAGCCCTTCGGCATCTGCGTCGACGATAGCGGTGGCCCCTTCCAGGGCTACGTCTACATGACCGAGGGCAGCCTCTACAACGTCGTGCAGTACGATCCGAACGGCAACTGGGTGACCAGCTGGGGGACCACCAACGCGGTCCACTCGGTCAACTTCGACTACCCCTCCCAGTGCGCCGTCGGTTCCAACGGGCTGGTCTACATCGCCAACCAGTACGGTGGGCCGGCAGGCCAGGGGCTGGCGGTGCTCAACCCCGAGACCAACGTGGTGACGTTCGAGTCGCCCCCGGCTCCCAACGCCTTCCTCCAGACCCGGAGCCTGGCCTTCGACAGCGCCGGCAACCTCTGGGTTGCCGACCAGGGGCACCACCGGATCGACATCTTCTACGCCAGCGACGGCCTCAACCTGAATGCCGCGCCTCAGAAGAAGATCAGCCCGCCCGGGGGGGTGACCAGCACCTTCGACATGCGCGGCCTGGCCATCGACCCGACCACCGGGATGGCCTTCGTCGCCAACGGCCAGAACTGCCTGGTCCAGTCCTTCAACGCCAATCCCAGCAGCTCGAGCTACGGCGCCTTCGTCGCCAACTTCAACGGGGTTGGCAGCACGGGGAGCGATTGCGGCTCGGGGCCGGGCCAGTTCGAGGACGGGGCTCGCGACATTGCAGTGGACGGCAACGGCAACGTCTGGGTGGGTGACCTCGGTGACTTCCGCGCCGAGATCTTCAGCCAGAGCGGCGTCTACCAGTCCTCGGTGCCGAATCCGCCCGCGCCGCCCCCCAATGGCGGCTTCGACGGGCCTCGGGGGGTGGCGTTCGACAGCTCCGGTGACATGTACGTCACCGATACCTATAACGAGCGGATCGAGGAGTTCACCCCCAACGGGAGCGGCGGCTACACCTTCGACCGGGCCTGGGGGATGCGTGGTGAGACCGCCGGCACGTTCAACTACCCGCGTCTCATCTGCGTCGATCCCTCCACTGGCGACCTGGTGGTGGCCAACACGGACTCGGACATGGTGGTCGCCTGGAACGTGAGCCCGAGCACGCCCAGGGTCGACTGGTCGTCGACCGCAGGGGGGCTCGCCGATCCATATGGAGTCGCGTGCGCGCCCGATGGGACGGTGTATGTCGCCAACAGCAACGGCAAGGACGTGGTCGCCTTCAGCAGCTCGGGCGCTGAGCTCGGCACCATGGGCAGCACCGACAACCTCGGCTTCACCCGCGGGATCTGGGTGGACAGCGACGGCTCGGTGTGGGTGGACACCGATGCGACCGGCAACGTCTACCACTTCCAGTCGTTCGCTGACGGCGGGGCTGAGATCGGCCACTTCAACGTCAACAACTCGATCCCGACCGCCGGGGTGTACGGCATTGCCGGGGACGCCGGCTACCTCTACGTGGCACTCTCCAGCGTCAACGAGGTGGCACAGTACACCCGCGCAGGGACCCTGGTGGGGACCTTCGGGGGCGCCGGCACCAAGGTGGGCCAGATGCGCACCCCGCAGGGGCTCGCCTTCGGGCCCGCGGGCAAGCTCTACGTGGTCGAGGAGAACACCGACCGCGTGAGCCAGTGGACCGTGCCCTGACGTCTCGGTCAGGGTAGGAGGGTCGCGGTGGCCCGGGACGGCGGAGAGCGGCCGTCCCGGGTCCTCCGTCCCAATCGCTTCATCGCCTGGCCTGGCCTTCAGCTGACCAGCGTCTCGTTACCGGGACGCCACCACGGTCGGAGCGTCGTGACGGCGATATCACCGGCGTGTGACAGCGCGGCACCAGAGTGCGGGGCGGAGCAACCGCCCACCCACCGGAGCCGAAAGTCATGCGTCGATCACCCCTGCACCTCACCCTCACGTCGATCGTCGGTGCGGCCGCGGCCGTCGCCATCTCCTCCTGGGGGACGACGGCCCTCGCCGCCTCGCCGCCGGTCTCAAGGCCTGGCACCGTGGGTCTGTGGGCCGCGGACTGGGGAGGTGCTGCCGCCAGCCGCACCACCGCCGAGTGGCAGGCCGCTGCCGAAAACGACAGCGTCCTCGTCGGCGAGCCCGGCGTCTACAAGAACTGGATGAGCCAGCTGCGCGCCTGGAACCCCGATCTGACCATCCTCGCCTACAACCTGGGCCCCTACCTCCAGAAGGGAAGTGCCGACTTCGCCACCATCCTGGCCCAGGATCCGAGCTGGTTCGCCCATGACGCGAATGGCAACCTGATCAACCTCACCGGCTTCCCCGGCAACTACCTCATGGAGATGAGCAATCCCGGGTACCGGGCGTGGCACGCCGAGCAGCTGGAGGCGACGGTCGCCGAGTACGGATTCGATGGGGCGATGGACGACTCGATGGGCCCGGCACCGCTCGGCAAGAACTACGCGAGCGGGATTCCCATCGACCCGGCCACCGGCCAGGCCTACACCGCCAGCGAGTACCTGGCCAACTCGGTGCTGCTCTTGGACGCCGACAAGGCGGCCCTCGATGGCAAGTACCTCGCCTTCAACGGGCTGATCAACGGTCCGACCTACAGCCGTGAGACCAGCGTGTTCGCCACGTCGACGGCGGACGCCGGCGTGAGCGAGCTCTTCCTCCGGGCCCCGACGTCGTCAGTCACCGCCTACCCGAACCTGACCACCGTCGAGGATTCGCTGCAGATGATGGCCTCGATGTCCGCCAGCGGCAAGGCCTTCCTGGGTTGGACCAAGGTCTGGTCGGGCGGGACCCAGGCCCAGGTGTCGCAGTGGGAGCAGTTCGGGCTGGGCGTCTACCTGCTCGGCCAGGAGTCGGGCTCGTACTGGGACTTCATGCCCTCCCAGAACGCCGACAACACCGGCTGCACGTACTCCAACCTCAAGGACCAGCTCGGGGCGCCGACCGGTCCGTACCAGGTGTCCGGCTCCGTCCTCACCCGTGCCTTCGCCGATGGGTCGGTGACGGTGAGCCTGACCACCGACACGGCGACCATCACCGTCGGCTGACGGGCACGATCTCGGGAAGCAGAGAGAACGGAGGCCACCCTCGGGGTGGCCTCCGTTCTCATGTCGCCGTCTAGGAGACCGTGACGGTGCCCGTGTCCGTGCTGGTGTTGAGCGACACCGAGCCGTCCTGAAACTCGCGGGTCAATGTCGATCCGCTGGTGGTGTAGGCACCCATGGGGGAACCCAGCTGATCCCTCAGGTTCGAGAAGGAGACGACCGTGTTGTCGGCGTCGTGGGAGGGCATGAAATCCCAGTACGAGGCGGAGGCCCGGCCCAGGAGATAGGCGGCGAGGCCGTACTGCTCCCACTTGTCGAGCTGGGCGGTGGTCGCGTTGACCCAGACCTTGGTCCAGCCCAGCAGCGCCTTGCCGTGGGCGCTCATGCTGCTCATCATCTCCAGGGTCGCGTCCAGCTGGCTGGTGGACGGGAAGGAGGTGACCGGGGCGGTGGGCTGGCGGAGGAAGAGCTCGCTGATGCCCGCGTCCGCGTTGGAGGTTGCGAGCGTCTCGGTGTCGCGTTCGTATTGGGTCCCGCTGATCAGCCCGTTGAAGGCGAGGTACTTGCCATCGAGGGCCGCCTTGTCGGCGTTGAGCATCAGCACCGAGTCGGCGAGATACTCGGAGTCCGTGAAGGCCTGGCCGGTGGCGGGGTCGATCGGCGTCCCGGTGGCGTAGTTGGTGCTGAGCGCTGCCGTTCCCATGGAATCGTCCATGGCGCCGTCGAAGCCGTCGGCGCTGACGGTCGCCGCCAGCTGCTGGGCGTGCCACGCCCGGTACCCCGCGCTACCGAGGTTCATGAGGTAGTTGCTGGTGAACATGTGGAGGCTGATCAGGTTGCCGTGGGCATCGTGGGCGAACCAGCTGGGATCCTGAGCCAGGATGGTGTTGAACTCCGAGCTGCCCTTCTGCAGGTAGGGCCCCATGTTGTAGACGAGGATCATGAGCTTGGGGTTCCAGGCGCGGAGCTGAGGTATCCATTTGGCGTAGACCCCGGCATTGCCGATCAGGATGCTGTCGTTCTGGGCCGCCGCCTCCCATCCTGCGCTGCTCCGCTTGCCGGCGGCCCCACCCCAGTCGGCCGCCCAGAGCCCGATCGAGCTCGAGGTGGAGGAGGGCTCGGCGGTGTTGGACACCGACCCCGCCGCACCCACCGCGGTTCCGTCGGACGCGGCGACGGTGCCGGTGCCGCCGGCGGACGGGAGGAGGCCCCCCGCACCGCCGAGCGCGCCGGCGTCGAGCGCCACGCCGGCCGGGAAGGCGGCGGCTCCGGCACTGTGCTGGGCGCTGGAGACCGGCGCCACGCCCACCGAGACGGCGCCGGCGAAGACGATCAGCCCGAGCAGCGCGGCGATCGACACCGCGCTCTTCAAGGATCCCATTCTCATGGGCTCATCTCCCCTTCTGTGAGCGGCCGACATCATCCGGCTGGCCGGCCCACCCGGCCAGCTCCCTCACGGAGAACCAGGGCTCGGAAGGGGCTCAGCCCCCCCTCCCGTGTTGAGGGTCAGTCTCACCGAACAGGTGACCTTGCTTTCCCCTGCGGCAAGATCCGGGGCACCATACGACACCGCGGTGGCAAATGTCCAGCGGCGCTAACCAGTCAATCGATACCAGCGTACCGCAGATACTTCGTTTACCACCAACAGTTTGACTGCAGCGAAACGGGCTGCGCCATCCCAGAATGGCGCAGCCCGGCGTCGAGCTGCGGTGTCAGGCCGCCGGGGTGAAGACCTCGATGCGGTCGTTGGCGTAGTCGTTCACGTAGATGCGTCCGGCGGCGTCGACGGAGACGCCCATCGGCTGGTCGAAGTCACCGCTCGCGGTGCCCTTTGTGCCCCAGCTGCCGAGATAAGCGCCGCTGCTGAGGGTGAACTCGGCGACGCAGTTCTTGGAAACCTCGGTCACGTACAGCGTGCTCCCGTCCGGGGAGATGGCCACGTCGTAGGGCTTGCCCAGCGCACCACCCGGAGCGGTGGCCCCGATGGTGCGGAGCAGCGTGCCCGTTGGACTGAAGACGTCCACCACGTTGGCCTCGGGCACGGCGGCGTAGATGTCGCCCGCGGTATCGACGGTCACCCCGGTGCAGCCCACGTCCGCTCCGGCCGGGTTGCCGTGGGCTGTGCCGCAGGCGACCGGGAAGCCCGCCACCTCGGTGCCAGCCTGGGTCAGCACCTGGAGGCGTCCGTTGGCGCTGTCGGTGACGTAGACGTCGTCCTTCGGACCGCCCACGAAGATGCCCTTGGCGTAGAAGAAGCTGCCCGGGTTGCAGGTGATGCAACTGCCGGTCTGCACCTGGCCGCCGAACTCGGTGTCGGCGCTGACCGACCCGCTGCTCGGGGTGGCGCAGCCGAGCGGCCCGTTGGCGTTGCCCGTGGGGGTGTAGGCCTTGATGTACCCGGAGCGGGTGTCGTTGACCCAAAGATTTCCGTTCTTGGGGTCGACCGAGACCCCGCGTGGGTAGTCCATGGCGCAGTAGTCGGCGAGTACCGGCTGGCGGCTGCCCCACATCTGGACGAAGGCGCCCGGTGTGGAGCTGCTGGGCCCGTCGAACTCCTGAATCCTCTGGTTGAAGGTGTCGCTGACGTAGACCAGGCTGCCGTTCGCTGAAGCCGCCACGTCAACAGCCTCGTTCAGACCCCCGGCGGGCGGCGGGATCGCAGGGTCCGGGATCTGCTGGAGGAACGCCCCCGGCTTGGAGGCGGCGAAGAGCGGGTTGTACACGTCGATGGCGAAGCACGTGTAGTCGCTGACGTAGACGGTCCCGGTGGGTCCGATGGCGGTGTCTCGAGGGCCGTCCAGCTGGCCGCCCCCGGCGCAGTCGGTTCCCGGGGTGCCGAGCACCCCCTTGTAGCTGCCGGTGGTGGTGAAGACCGCGACGTCCTGCTTGGCGGCGTCCGCGATGTAGACCAGCCCGTTGGTGCGATCGATGGTCAGGCCACGGGTGTTGCTGCTCAGCTGTTCGGAGCTGGGCAACCCCGACTTGGTGCTGAAGTACCGTTCGAAACCGCCGCTCGGGCTGAAGACCTGGACGCAGTGATTGCTGACGTCGTCAACGTACAGGTTGCCAGCGCTGTCCACATCGACGCCCCGGATGAGGCCGAACTGCCCGGCGCCGCAGCTGTTGCCGGTGGTGCCGAACGTGCCCAGGTACTGGTCGCTCCGACTGAACATCAGGATCTCGTTGTCGCCGGCGACGTCGAGACCGGTTGATTGGACGACGTACACCGTCCCACTCACGGGATTGAGGGCGATCCACGGCGCGTAATGCGCGCCGTAGGCCGCGGCGCTGACCGAGTCGACCAGCGTGCCGCTGGAGGTGTAGCGGTCGTAACCCTGAAGATCGTCGACCACGAAGTCGCCGGTGGTCGGGTCGACGGCTATGCCGTAGGGCTGCTGGCCGTTGAGCGCCGACCTGGAGCTGTAGACGCCGTCGGGTGATCCCGCGGTGGTGAAGCGGCGGACCTGGTAGTTGTTGTAGTCGCTGGTGAGGATGGTTCCGGAGGTCGGATCGTACGCCATCCCCCACGGATAGACGAAGGCGGCTCCGGGCTGGCCGATGGTCATGGCATAGCTCGGGGCGGTGAACGCCGGAGCTGCCTGCGCCGCCAGCGACCCGGCCGCCGATGCGGCCGCGATGACAATGCCCCCGAGGGCGAACCCAAGGGCGCGCACCCCCCTCTCGCGGATCATGGCGTGAACACCTCCACTCGGTTGTTCCCGAAGTCGACGACGTAGATGTCGCCCTCGGAGTCGACGGCGATGCCCAGCGGACGGCTGAAGTCCCCCGCCTTGGTGCCCTTGACCCCGAAGTCGCCGAGGTGGGTGCCGCTGCCGCCGGCGCCGATGCTGAACTCGCTGACCCGGTTCTTGGTGCTGTCGGTCACGTAGAGCGTCGAACCGCTGAGAGCCACGCCGAACGGCTGCCCCAGGATGCCGGTGCCGATGGTGGTCACCAGCGTGCCCGAGGTGGTGAGCACGAGCACGTCATCCTGGTTGTAAGAGGCAGCGTAGATGTAGCCGTTGGACGGGTCGTAGACGGCGTCGGTGCAGCCGTTGTACACGGCCGGTCCACTGCCGTTGAGCACGCCGCACGGGAACTGCGCCTCGATCGTCCCGGTCTGGCTGATGACGTCGAAGTAGCCGTAGCCGCTGTCGGGCACGTAGAGGGTGCCGTCCGGGCCGACGTCGATCCCATCCGAGTAGAAGAGGTACCAGGGCGGGTTGCCGATGCCCCCGAAGTCCTGGTCGAAGGTCACCGTGGCCGTCCCCGGGGTGAGGCCGGAGACCGTGTACTCCTTGACGTAGCCGGAGCGGGTGTCGTCGACCCACACGTTGCCGTTGTTGGGGTCGATGGCGATGCCGCGCGGGTAGTCGAGGGCGAAGGGCGCGCTCAGGTCGGTGATCCGGCTCCCCCACATCTGGATGAAGGTACCCGCGGTCTCACCCGAGGTCAGTGGCCCGTCGAACTCCTGGACCCGCTGGTTGAAGCTGTCATCCACGTAGACCGTGCCGTCGAGGGGCGACACGGCGACGCCGACCGGCATGTTGAAGCCTCCTGCGGGGGGCGGCACGACCGGATCGGGGATCTGGCGCAGGAAGGTGCCACCCGTCTCGAGGGGCGGCGTCGCCGTCGGCGAGTAGGCGTCGACGCTGTCGCAGGTGTAGTCGCTCACGTAGACGGTCCCGTCGGGGCCGGCCACCGCGTCGCGGGGCCCGTCGACCTCGCCCCCGCCGCCGCAGGCGTTGCCCACGCTGCTGCCCGGGGTGCCGATGTACCCCTCGTAGGTGCCGAACGTCCCCGGGGCGATGCTGAACGCCTCCACGTACTCCTTGGTCGAGTCGGCGACGTAGAGGAGGTCGTTGGCCCGGTCGATGCCGATGCCCCTGGTGTTGGCGCTGAGCTCGGTCTTGTTCCCGAAGTAGGCGAGCTGGGTCGCGCTGACCGAGCTGGCGCCGATGGTCACCGAGAACTCCTGGATGCAATGGTTGCTGACGTCGTTGATGTAGATGTCGCCGGCGGCATCCAGGTCGATCCCCCGGATCACCCCGAACTGCCCGGCTTCACAGGCCTTGACGGTGTTGCTTCCGCTGTCGTTGGTGCCGAACTGGCCCAGCAGGTTGCCGTTGGGGTCGAAGACGAATACGACGTTCGGCGCGCCCTTGGCCAGCCCGGTGGACTGGACCAGGAAGACGTCGCCCTGGGCGTTGATGGCGATAAACGGGGCGTACCATGCCGGCTGGCCGATGTTCACGGTGCGGATCCACTGGCCGCTCTGGGTGAACTCCATGTATCCGTACCCGTCGAAGGCGAAGGCGACCACGAAGTCGCCGTTGGTGGGGTCGACGGCGACGCCGGAGGGCTGCTCCGAGAACTGGCCCTGTCCCTTGCCCTTCGAGCTGTAGGTGGCCAGCCAGGCGCCATCGGCCGCGAAGCGCTTGATGTCGTAGTTGTTGTAGTCGTCAACCAGCAGGGTTCCGTCGTAGACGTTGCTCCCCTGGGTGAAGGTCGTCGGGTCCCAGGCCTCGCCGAAGGGGTAGACGAAGGCGGTACCTGGGCCCCCGATGGTCATGTCGTAGGCGGGCGCCTGGAAGGCGGCCGACGCCGAGGTGCCGGCGGTCAGACCGGATGCCCCGGCCATCACGGCGACGATCCCCAGCAGGGGGCCGAAACCGAACCGCGAGTTTGGTCGGTGGTTGGCCCTGCGGGTGCCCAGCAGTCTCATCGCGGTGCCTCCATCAGGATGTCGTGAGCACGAGCACCCGGTTGTTCCAGGTGTCGCTGAGGTAGACGGTGCTGTCGGAGCCGAAGGTGACGGCGAAGGGGTAGATGGTCTGGTTGCCCTCGGCGCTGTCGGGGACACCGATCTGGGCGCCGGTGACGCTCCAGTTCAGCACCCCCGCGGTGGACATCGAGACCAGCCGGTTGTTGCCGGTGTCGGAGACCCAGATGCTCCCGTCAGGCGCCACCGTCACCCCCCAGGGGACGCTGAAGGCGGTCTGGGTGCCCTTGCCCGTCGTCTTGCGGATCGGCGTGCCCCAGGTGCCCGAAGAGAGCGCCAGGCTCTGGACCCGGTTGTTGAGCGTGTCGGCGACCCAGAGCGTGCTCCCGTCCGGTGACACCGCGATCCCGGTGGGCTGGTTGAGATCGCCCGCCGGGGCGCTGGAGCCGGTGCCCTCGGTGCCGTAGGAGGCCACGAAGTTCAGCGTGCCGTTGGAGTTGACGGTGAACTCCTGGATGCGGTCGTTGCCGGTGTCACTCACGTAGAGGTCGCCGTTGGGAGCGAAGGCGATGCCCTGCGGGAAGCTGAAGTCGCCGTCGGCCGACCCGTTCGACCCGTCGATGGCGAGCGTCGTCCCGTTGGGGCTGAAGACCTCCACCTGGTCGCTCTCGCGGTTGGCGACGAAGACGTCCCCCGTGCCCGGTTGGAGCGCGATGCTCCAGGCGAAGTTGATGGCTCCATCCTGGTTCGGGTCCCCCCTCACACCGAAGGCCTGCGCGCCCTGGATGGTCCCGCCCGAACCGAGCGTGCCGTACTCGACCCTCTGGTTCCAGTAATCCATGATGTAGACGTCGCCATTGGCGGCCACCTGGATGCCCCGAGGAGCGTTGACCCCCGGCACCGGCGGCGCGGTCGGGACGTTGTTGTAGGTTGAGTTGTAGCTTGTCGTGCCCGGGGTGAAGCTGAACTCGTGGAGGTCGAAACCCCACTCGTCGGCGACCAGGAGGTGGTTGTCGGCGGTCGTGGTCAGGCCGCGCAGCCCGACGAACGGCTCACCCCCCGTCCCGCCGGGGTTGGCGATGGTGTAGGACCAGGCCGCGGAGGTGTAGTGGCCGCCACTCTGGGTGAGCGTGAACGCCTCCACCCGGTCGCCGCCCGAGTCGGTGGCGAAGACGGTGCTGCCGTCCGCGCTGATGGCGACGCCGCGGGGATCGTTGGTGAACTGGCCGCTCCCGGAGCCGGTGACCCCGAAGCCGAACTCGAGGGTACCGGAGCTGGTGTAGGCGTAGTAGTAGTTGTGCTTCTTGTTGGGCGGGCGGTTGGTCACCAGGAGGTCACCGTTGGGCGCAACCTCGACCTGTCGGGGCTGGTTGAGGGTGCCCGCGCCGAACGAGGTCATGTAGGTGTAGGTCGGGACCGCGCCGCTCCCGATCGAGAACTTCTCGATCTGGCCGGGCGAGCCATCGGTGACGTAGACCCATCGGTTGACCGGGTCGACGGCCACGCCGTAGGCCAGGTTGAACTGGCCAGGGCCGCTCCCGCTACTGCCGAACTGGGTCAGGTAGCTGAAGCCCGAGGTGGGGGAGAAGCTGAAGACCAGCACCCGGTTGTTGGCGCTGTCGGCCACGTAGACGTCCCCGGTGGCGGAGTCATAGCCGACCGCGCGGGCGTCACTGAGCTGGACCGGCAGGCTTCCGGGCGCGCTGCCCGCCAGCGGGTCGTTGCCCTGCTGGCCGCCGATCTGCCAGTCGATGGCGTGGCTGACCCGGTTGACCGCCAGCAGCCGGTAGTTGCCGGCGTCCAGGACGAAGTAGTAGCAGCCGGAGGCGGCCGTGGTGCAGCTCTGGCCGGCCGTGGAGTTGGAGGTGACGTCAACCGGGTACATGTCCGCCTGGCCGGGGCCCACCAGCGTGCTCGAGTACACCGGCGCCAGCAGGGTCCCGGTGATCGGAGTCGGCGTGGGCGTGGGAGTGGGCGTGGAGGTGGGCGTCGGGGTGGCCGTGGCGGTTGGCGTTGGGGTGGCGGTGGCAGTCGGCGTCGGTGTGGGAGCCGCCGCTGCCAGCGAGTACTCCAGGATGCGGTCGTTGTAGGTGTCGGCGATGTAGAGGTCGCCGCTCGGCCCGAAGGCGACGTCCTGCGGGTCGAAGAGGGTGGTCGGGCCGCCGCCGGTCACGTCGGCCCCAGTGATGGTGTCGGCCACGCTGCCGTCGGCCTCGTTGAGCACGACCACCGCTCCGGGGTCGGCGTCCTCGGCGACGGCGACGTAGGTCCCGTTGGCCGCCACCCCGTAGGGGTTGCTGAGCCCGGTGAAGGTGTTCACCACCCCGGTCACCGTCCCGGCGCTGACGCTCAACTCCACCACCCGGTCATTGCCGCTGTCCGCGACCAGGAGGTCGCCGGTGGCGGGGTCGACGGCGACCGCGGTCGGATTCGAGAACTGCCCGGCGCCGCTGCCCACACTGCCGTAGGCGCTGGTGGCACTGCACGTTCCCGCATCCGCGGTGCAGGTGGCGGTGTTCCAGGACTCGATGCGGTTGTTGTTGGAGTCGGCAACCCAGGCGTAGCCCCCCGCGATCGTGACCGAGTACGGGTAATTGAGCTGGCCGAGGCCGCTGCCCTCGTTGACGAACTCGGCCACCCCGGCACAGGGCGTGCTGGAGCCGATGGGGTCGAGGACCTGCAGGTCGCTCTGCTTGGTGTCGGCGATCCAGTAGTCACCGGTGACCGGGTCCACCGCAACCCCCCGCGGCCAGTTGAAGTCGCCGGTGCTGGTGAAGCCGCGTTGGCCGCACACCCCGAGCAGGCTCCCGGAGGGGTTGAAGACCGCCACCCGTTGGTTCACCGTGTCCATGGCGACCAGGTCTCCGGCGCTGTCGAAGGAGATCTCGCGCACCTGGTTGAAGACCGAGGTGCTGCTGTCACCCGGAGGGACGATGGGGTTCGGGATGGTCTGCACGTAGGTGTACTGCTCCACCCCGCCCACGTAGCTGGGGGCGAACTCCTCGAGGCGGTAGCCCCAGAGGTCGGCCCCCCAGATGTCACCGTCGGCATCGACCGCCACCCGCCGGAGCTGGGTGAACGTCCCCGGCTGGCTGTCGGTCCCCGCGGAGCCGACCTGAGCGACGTAGGTGCCGCTCGGCGTGAACTCCTGGATCCGGTCGTTGTTGGAGTCGGCGACGTAGATCGCCTCGCCGGGGCTGCCGCCGTCGATGAAGGGGTCGGTGCCGACGGCGACGCCATATGGGTTCATGAACTGCCCGTCACTCGATCCCTTGGTGCCCCAGGTGTTGGCACAGGTCCAGGCGCTGCCGTTCCAGCTGAACTCGAGGATGTCGTTGGCCTCGTAGTTGGCGACGAAGACGTTGCCGGCCGCGTCCGCGGCGGCGTCCCGCATCCGGTCGAGCTGGCAGGCGCCGGTGCTGGTGATGGCGGAGATGAACGCGCCCGTGGTGCTCCAGACCGTGACCTCGTTCTGGTTGCCGTCCGAGACGTAGACCCGCTGACCGGCAGGGAGGTTGGGTAGCGCCGCGGTGGTGTCGCTCACCGTGATGCCGATTGGCGCAGCGGAGCCGCTGGGCAGACTCTTCCACTTGTTGACATACTGGCCGGTGCTGCTCAGTTCGACCACGCGGCCGTTGCCGTTGTCGGCCACGTAGACGTTGCCCGAGGCGTCGACCCCGACGTCACGCGGCTGCTGGAACTGGACCGACTTCAGGCTGGCGGACGAGCCCTCCGAGCCGACCCTCCAGACCTGGGTTCCGCCCGGCGTGTACTCGGCCACCTGGTTGTTGCCGGTGTCGGCGACCACGATGTCGCCGGCGTTGGGCGCGCCCGCGGGAGCCACCTCGACGCCGCCCGGGTAGACGGCGGCGGCCCCCGGTCCACCCAGGGTTCGCTGGTATGTCGCGGTGGCCGCGCCAGCGGCGGGCGCCGAGGTGAAGGCGAGCACCTCCGGGGCGGCGAGCACGCTCGCCGCGCAGAGGCCGCCGAGCCAGAGCCTGCGTCTCATCGTGAACTCCAGTGAGGCGGTCGGTCTCACTAGGAGGTGAGGACCAGGACCCGGTTGTTCCAGGTGTCGCTGAGGTAGACGTCGTTGCCGGAGCCGAAGGCCACGGCAAAGGGGTAGATGGTCTGGGTTCCCGCGGTGTTGTCGGGGACGCCGAGCTGGGCGCCGTAGACGCTCCAGTTCAGGACGCCTGCGGTGCTCATCGAGACCAGCCGGTTGTTGCCGGTGTCCGAGACCCAGATGCTCCCGTCGGGCGCCACCGCGACTCCCCAGGGAACGAGGAAGGCGGTCTGCTTGCCGGTACCCGTGGTCTTGTGGATGGGTGTGCCCCAGGTGCCGGTGGCGAGCGTGAGGCTCTGGATCCGGTTGTTGAGCGTGTCCGCGACCCAGAGGGTGCTGCCGTCGGGCGAGACCGCGATCCCGGTGGGCATGTTGAGCTCGCCCGCCGGAGCGCCCGAGCCGGTGCCCTTGGTCCCGTACGAGGCGACGAAGTTGAGCGTATCGGTGCCGACCGTGAACTCCTGGATGCGGTCGTTGCCGGAGTCGTCGACGTACAGGGTGCCGTTGGGGGCGAAGGCGATCCCCTGGGGGAAGGTGAACTGGCCGTCGGCGGTGCCGCGGCTGCCGTAGATGAAGAGCGAGGTACCGCTCGGGCTGAAGACCTGGATCTGGTGGCTCTCACGGTTGGCGACGAAGATGTCCCCCGCCGTGGCGCACGAGGCGCACGGGTCGATGGCGAAGTCCCAGGCGAAGTTGATGGCCCCGCTCTGATTGGGGTCGCCGCGGGCCCCGAAGGCCAGCGCATCGGCGATCTCACCGTTCGAACCCAGGGTCCCGTACTCGACCCGCTGGTTCCAGTAGTCCATGATGTAGATGTCACCGTTGGCGGCCACGTGGATGCCCCGAGGAGCGTTGACCCCCGGCACCGGCGGCGCGGTCGGGACGTTGTTGTAGGTCGAGCTGTAGCTTGTCGTGCCTGGGGTGAAGCTGAACTCGTGGAGGTCGAAGCCCCACTCGTCGGCGACCATCAGGTGGTTGTCGGCGGTCGTGGTCAGGCCGCGCAGCCCGACGAACGGCTCGCCCCCGGTGCCCCCGGGGTTGGGGATGGTGTAGGACCAGGCTGCCGAGGTGTAGTGGCCGCCACTCTGGGTGAGCGTGAACGCCTCCACGCGGTCGCCGCCCGAGTCGGTGGCGAAGACGGTGCTGCCGTCCGCGCTGACGGCGACTCCACGCGGATCGTTGGTGAACTCGCCGCTCCCGGAGCCGGTGACCCCGAAACCGAACTCAAGCGTCCCAGCGCTGCTATAGACGTAATAGTAGTTGTGCTTCTTGTTCGGAGGCCGATTGGTGACGAAGACGTCGCTGTTGGGGGCCACCTCGACCTGGCGGGGCTGGTTCAGGGTTCCGGCCCCGAATGAGGTCACATAGCTGTAGGTCGGGACCGAGCCGCTCCCGATCGAGAACTTCTCGATCTGACCGGGCGAGCCGTCGGTGACGTAGACCCAGCGGTGGACCGGGTCCACGGCCACGCCGTAGGCCAGGTTGAACTGGCCCTTGCCGGTCCCCTTGCTGCCGAACTGGTTCAGGTAGCTGAAGCCCGAGGTGGGGGAGAAGCTGAAGACCAGCACCCGGTTGTTGGCGGTGTCGGCGACGTAGACGTCGCCGGTCGCGGAGTCGAACCCCACCGCCCGGGCGTCGCTGTACTGAACCGGGAGGCTCCCGGGCGGGCTGCCGGCCAGGGGGTCATTGCCCTGCATTCCCCCGATCTGCCAGTCGATGGCGTGGCTGACCCGGTTGATCGCCAGTAGCCGGTAGTTGCCGGCGTCGAGGACGAAGTAATAGCAACCGGAGGCCGCGCTGGTGCAGCTCTGGCCCGCTGTGGAGTTGGAGGTGACGTCGACCGGGTACATGTCCGCCTGGCCGGGACCCACCAGCGTGCTCGAATAGACCGGCGCCGGCAGGGTCGCGCCCGCGGCGCCCACCTGGCTGCCCACCAGCGCACTCATGCTGAGCCCGACGGTCATCGTTGCGGCCAGGACCCTTCGGCGGTTGTGCATCGCCCTCCCCCCGGTGGAGGCACCGACCTGCGCAGGCCAGACCGCGCCACCCCGTTCGTGCCGCGAGCATAGCCTGGATCGGCGCGATTGCAGAGCCCCGTGTCTGAGGGATACTCCCCACCAGTATTGGGGGATCGCCGCGGTTCCGGTACTCCGGTAGTCTGTGGGGGTATTGCGGGTCGCCCTGTCCGGCGGCTCCGATGAAGGCTGTCGACGGAGAGGCAGGAGAGGTCGCCGTGGGTGGATCGGCATCCACGAGCCCTGATGCGAGGAGGGGGTCATGTCGATACGAGGTGCCGCCACCCTGGGTGGTCCGCTCCGGAGCCGCCGTCTCCCCGCCGTCCTGGTGATCTCGGGGCTGCTGCTGCTCCTGGCGCCGACCGCGGCCGGTGCCGCCGGCGGCCTCACGCCCGCCTACGCCGGCACCCTGGGTGGCCCCGGGCACGCGGCCGTGTACCCCTCGGGGATGGAGATCGTGCCCACCGACGCGACCACTGAGACCGCGGGCATCGCCGGCAACGTGGTGGTCGCCGACACCGGCAACGACCGCGTCGCCGAATACACGCCCAGCGGAGGGCTGGTCTGGCAGACCAATCCCTCGAACGTCGCCAACGAGGGCGCTGCCGCTCCCTGCGGCTCCACGCCTGGGTACCCACAATTCGAGCAGCCTCGCGACGTCGGCGTCGACTCATCGGGCAATGTGTACGTGGCCGACAATGGCAACAGCCGGATCGTGGTGCTCAACGCCTCGACGGGCAAGTGCCTGCCCAAGTCCTCGAGCCTGGTGAACCCGTTCAAGCTGAATGGTGGCGGGGCTCCCATCGGGGTCACCGTGAGCACCACCAGCGCCGGACAACTGGTCTACGTGGCCAACGGGACCAAGAGCCAGATCCAGGTCTTCAGCACCGGTGGGACCTACCAGCGGACGATCTCGTCGCAGGGGGCCTGCACCATCAATCGGGCCCGTGACGCCGCGGCCGACGCGTCCGGCGACATCTACGTGGCCAATTACGAGAGCAACGACATCCTCGAGTTCAGCCCCACGGGGACGTGCATCACCTCATGGGGAACCCACGGCAAGAAGAAGACGGGCGGCGTCTGCAACGGCAATGGCGACGGTACCTTCGCCAACCCCTATGGGGTCGCCGTTGGGACCGATCCCTTCATCGACTCGGGGAAGCCCGGTGAGGCGATCTACGTCGCCGACTCCAACGACGACTGCCTCCAGGAGTTCACGCCGAGCGGCACCTGGGTTGCCCAGGTGGGTTCGCCCGGAGCCAACACGGTGGCCGGCACCTTCACCCAGCTGCGCCGGGTGGCGGTGGACGCCAGCGGCGACATCTGGGGCGCGGATCTCTGGGGCAATCGGGTCGAGGAGTTCACCCCCAGCGACGCCGGCGGGGTCGAGCAGTACACCTACGCCGAGACGATCCCGGATCCCGTGGTGCCGCCGGGTGACACCAGCACCTCGGTGTACAACCAGGTCCGCGGGATAGCCTTCGACAGCGCCGGCGATGCGGTCACCATGGACACCGTCAATCAGCGGGTCGTGGTCTTCGATCCCGGCGGCGACCTGATCGGGATGTGTGGCCAGCGCGGCTTCACCAGCACCGGCGACTTCAACTGGCCACGCGGGGTGGCGGTCGACCCGGTCACCGGCGACTACTGGATCGCGGATACGAAGCAGAGCGACCTGCAGATCCTCGAGCCGCTCAAGGACAGCTGCACCGGCGTGGCTGAGTTCGTCAAGGAGGGGACGGCCGTCGGCGACCTCGACTACCCCTACTCGATCGCCATCGGCGGTGGGTACGCCTGGGTCGCCGACACCAAGAACAACCGGATCGAGTCCTGGAACGTCGCCACCTGCACCGCCGACCAGGGCACCTGCAGCGCGACCAGCGCGTACGCTCTCGGCGCATCGTCGACGCCGGCCGGCATCACGGTCGACCCAACCACGGGCAATCTCTTCGTGGCGCTGAGCGGCAAGAGCTTCTCCGACGTGGTCGAGCTGAGCGTCAGCGCGGGCAGCGTGACCGGCGTCGTCAAGACCTACACCGGGTTGACCGATCCCTATGGGGTGGCCGCCAACGGCACCTATGTTGCCGTGGCGGAAAGCGTCGATCCCGGCAGCGTGGTGGTTCTGAACGAGGCCAGTGGCAGCACGGCGGCGACCATCACCGGCGCCGACGTCACGGGTGGCGGGCCGACCTCCCTCTACGACCCGCAGGCCGTCGCCTTCGGTCCCGACGGCGACCTCTACATCGCCGACACCTACAACGACAGGGTCCTCGAGTACTCACTCGGCTGACCCGGTTGAGCTTGGATCCAAGAGCAAGGAGTTCCGTGAGATGACATCGACTGGTGAGAGGGGCAGCCGCCGGCGCTGGCGGCCGGCGGTCGCGGCCATCGCGCTGGCGGCAGCCGGCATGGCGCCGGTGCTGACGGGCGCCGCCGGCGCGTCGGCCGCCTGGCAGGCGCCGGGGTACGAGCGGACCATCGGTGGCACCGGCACAGCCGGCGTCTACGCATGGGGCATCGCCTACGACGCCATGACCAATCAGCTCGAGGTCGGTGATTACTGGAACTTCTTCGTGCGCAGCTACTCGATGACCGGCCAGCAGGTCGCCTCCTTCTATCAATCCGCCTCGACCCGCCAGGGCCAGCCGGAGTCGATCGCGGTCGACCCCCGCAACGGCGACATCTGGGTGGCCGAGAACGGCACCCAGAAGACGGCCGGCTACGTCGCGGAGTTCAGCGACACCGGCACCTACCTGGGCGAGATCAACACCCGCTCCGAATACACCGCCTGGATCGCGATGGACGACCAGGGGGACCTCTACGTGGTCAACGGCCACCTCTCAGGCAGTCCGAGCAACCCCAACAAGGTCCAGGTCTACAACACCAACGAGGGCGGCGACCCGGAGACCTGTTCGTGGGGCACCTACGGCAGCGGGCCGGGTGAGTTCATCCAGGCGATGGGAATCGCGGTCTCCGCCTCGGGCGACGTCTACGTCGCCGATGCCTCCAACCTGCGGGTCAGCGAGTTCGATCCCAACCTCAGCACCTGCGCCAGCACCCACGACTACAACGGCGGCTGGGTCCAGGACTTCGGGGTCGGGCACTTCACCGGGGACCTGCGCGGGGTGGCCATCGATCCCGTCAACGACCTGCTCTACGTCGTCGACGCGCAGGCCGGGCGGGTTGAGGAGTTCAACCTCAACGGGACCTGGATCACCCAGTTCGGCTCGCTCGGGACCGGCCCGGGCCAGTTCCAGGACGGCGGCCGCCAGGTCACCGTCGACAACGATGGCAACGTCTGGGTCGCCGACTACAGCGACTACCGTTTCGAGGAGTTCACCTCGGCGGGGGTCTTCGAAGCCGCCTACCCGCAGCCGGTGGAGCCGCCGGCGCCGGGCTTCCTCTCCGAGGCGCGCGGGGTCGCAGTCAACCCCAATGACGGCACCGTCTGGGTGGCGGATGCCTGGAACGACCGCTTCCAGGAGTTCGCCCCCGACGGCGCCTTCGACGCCACCTACGGGCATCGCGGAAGCACCCCTCCCTACGGCCTGGACTACCCGCGTGGCATCGGCGTGGATCCGGTGACCGGTGACGTCTGGGTGGCCGACACCCGTGACTACTACATCCGCATCTACGCCGAGAACGGCACCTACCTCACCAGCCTCGGGAGCGGTCTGGACTCCAACGCTCCCGGGAGCTTTGAGGCACCGGAGGACGTCACGTTCCACGAGACCGACGGCACCGACTATGCCTACATCTCGGACTACTGGTCGTGCACCGTCACGATCTGGAACGCCACCGACAACCCGCCCCAATACGCGGGCCAGATCAGCAACCTCTGCAACAACTACGGGGTCGCGGTCGACCCGGCGACGGGGGACATCTACGTGACCCAGCAGGGGGGAGGGTTCTTCGGCTCGCCCGTGACTGAGTGGAGCCCCTTCAACCCCAGCAGCCCGACCAGCTTCTCCGAGATCGGCCACCTGAGCAGCTTCGGCACCGGCACCGGCCAGCTGGAGGCGCCGTGGGGTGTGGACGTCGTCAACGGCGACGTCTACGTCTCGGACACCAAGCTGGACCAGGTCCAGGTGTTCCAGACCAACGGCACGTATCTCGGCCACATCGGTTCCAAGGGCAATGCCGCCGGGCAGTTCAACGAGCCTTCGGAGATCGCCAACGACGCGGAGGGCGACATCTACGTCGCCGACGCCAACGTCGGACGGGTGCAGGAGTTCTCGTACAGCGTCATCCCGCCCGCGCCGGGCAGCGACACCACCCCGCCCACGGTGACGCTCACCTCACCGACCTCCCTGCAGATGATGCCGGCGTCACAGGTGACCATCACCGGGGCCGCCACCGACAACGTGGCCCTGGGGGACATGGAGGTCGCCGTCCACAACGCCACCACCAACCTCTGGTGGAACGGCAGCCTCTCCAACTGGTCGCCGACCAAGGAGTGGAACATCTCCGCCCCGGTCTGCACCGCGATGACCTCCTGCACCTTCAGCTTCGGTTTCGTGGGCGAGGTCTACGGGGGCACCTACACGGCCACCGCGCGGGCGGTCGACACCAGCGGCAACTCGGCGACCACCCCGCTGGTCAAGTTCACAGTGGCCAGCTCGTAGGGAGGGAGGGTGAGCCGGCCGGCGCTTCAGGGCTCGGCCGGGTAGCCGTGAGCGGCGAGGCGGCTGGCCAGCAGGCTGGTCAGCCGCCCCACCTCGGCGTCAGGGAGGTCGCGGCGGAAGGCGTCGGCGCGCCCGCGCTCGAAGCGGTGGCGCCGGAAGCCGCGCTCGAATCCGTCCTCCCACTCCAGGCCGCAGAACTCCAGCAGCGAGGAGAAGGCCTGGCGCGGCTGGGCGGTCACGTCCTCGTATCGGAGCTCGAGCCATCGATCGGCGGGGATCCGGCCCGAGGCGCCGTCAAAGGCGTCCATGAGCAGCGCCCAGAGCATCCCGGCGAGCACCGCGAAGGAGCGCCCCGAGGCCTCCCACTCAGCGGCCATCGGCGGGGGCAGGGGCCCCCACTGCCACCGCTCGGGACCGCCGTAGCCCTGCCACCAGGGCATCTGGAGCCAGGAGTTGGCCACCGCGCGCCCGTCACGGACCACATGCACGAAGCGCGCCCCGGGGAAGACCCGGTCGAGGAAGCCCACCCGTGGCCATCCGGTGAACTTGTGGACGAACGTCGCCGCCCCCTGGGCGGTCGCCCGGGAGACGAAGAAGTCCCGCAGCCGGCGCTCCAGCCATGGGGTGACGTCGCTGGCGGTGAGGTCGCGAGCGGGGGTGCTGAGCACCGGCGAGAGCTCTCGGTCCAGGACCCTGTAGGCCTCCGACGGCGCGTAGCGGAGGCGACCCTTCTGGGTGGCCCGAGCGGGCAGGCCCCGGTAGAGGGGCCCGTTCCACCGCGACGCCGAGGGGGGCAGCGGATACCGATCCTCGAGGTTGGAGACGAATCCTGCGGCGGGATGGCGGCAGAGGATCTCCTCGACCAGCGTGGAGCCGCAGCGACCGGTGCCCAGGACGAAGATGAGCTGCGGCCGGCCGCCGGCTGGAGACACGTGAGCCCCTCCCAGATCGGCCACGGGCCCCGCCCGCGACCTCCGCTGAACCGTCCCCCGAATTCTCCCATGCCCCCCCATCGATCCGAATCGAGGAGGGCGGGCACCCCATTCTGGGTACAGACTCGGCCCGCGGCGCGGGTTACCCTCTTCTTCACTAGCTTCGCTTCGTGAGGGCGCATTCCGAGCGAAGGTGCTGGAGGCGGGCCCGAGCGGCGCGCCGCGAGGCGAGAGGGGAACGCGGAGAGAGCCCAGATGGACATCCCGATTGCAGTCGCCGGTCTGATCGTCGGTTTCGTGGTCGGCATGACCGGGATGGGCGGCGGCGCTCTGATGACGCCGGTCCTGATCCTGATCTTCGGCGTCTCGGCCCCGGCCGCCGTCTCCAGCGACCTGGTGGCGTCGGTGATCATGCGGCCGGTGGGGGCGGCGGTCCACCTCCGCCGGGGCACCGTGCAGGGCGGTCTCGTCCTCTGGCTCTCGATCGGCTCGGTGCCGATGGCGTTCGTCGGCGTCCTGCTCATCAAGGTGCTGGCCCACGGGCAGCAGATCCAGAACATCGTCCAGCTCGCCCTGGGCGCCGCGCTGCTGGTGTCCGCAGGGGCGATGGTCCTGAAGGCGCTCATCAACCTCCGGCAGCGCGCTCGCGGCGAGCACCTCCACGATGATGGGCCCGCTCAGGTCCCTGTCCGCAAGGTGCGCACGCTGCTGATCGGGGCGGCCGGGGGGCTGGTGGTGGGGATGACCTCGGTGGGCTCGGGGTCCCTGATCATCGCCTGCCTGCTCTTCCTCTACCCCCGGCTCAAGGCGTCCCAGCTGGTGGGCACCGACCTGGTCCAGGCCATGCCGCTGGTGGCCTCGGCGGCGCTCGGGCACCTCATCTTCGGCGACGTCCAGTTCGCCCTCACCGCCGCGCTGGTGATCGGCAGCGTCCCCGGCGTCTTCCTGGGCGCACTGGTCTCGTCCCTGGCACCGCCGCGTCTGGTCCGCCGGGCCCTCGCCATCGTTCTCACCGCGTCGGGGCTCAAGCTGGTCGGGGTGGGAACCCTCGAGCTTGGGATCATCCTGGCGGCGGTGGTGGTCGTCGGGCCCCTCGTCTGGGCCCTGGTCCGCCGCTCCGACGGGTTCGCCCGCCGGCAGCTCTCCCGCCAGCTGGACACGCACCTCGCCGGCCACAGGATCGAGGCTGACGGCGCCGTCGCCGGGGTCAGCGCGCCCTCCCCACAGGCGGTGTCAGGGGGCGGCTGATCGGCCCGGACGCCCCGCCCTGATCCGGAGCCTCGAGCTCGGGTCGGGCGGGGCGTGCAGCCGTCCGGATCAGGCGGTCTGGCGGCCCTGGCGCCAGACGATGCTGGCCGCGATCAGCGCGACCACCGCGACGATCCCCGCCACCAGCGCGTGCTTGGGCTGGTGACCGTAGTGGCTGGCCAGGAAGGTCGACTTGACCGTCAACCAGTAGATGGCGACCGCCGCGCAGGCGACGGCGACGACCAGCAGGCCGATGGCGATGGCGCGAAACATGTTGCGATTCGGGCTGGGCCCCGTGACGGACACGGACACTTCCGGATTCCCCCTCGTGGTGCTCGGTGGTGGCGGCGCCGGCATCTGGCCGACCCCATGCCAAATGGTACCTGGAACGGCGGGCCGCAGTGCTCTGGGTCAGGCGTGCTGGTGGCGCGAGGGTCTCAGCTGCCGGCGCCACGGACCTGCGACCATCAGGCCCACCATCACGGCGATCAACACCAGCGATGCCGCCCATTCGAGGGCGATGGCCGCGGGGGAGCCGAGGATCGAGAGCGCCAGGGTCCAGTCGTTGACCGCGACCGCCAGGGTCCCCACCGGGGCCGCGTGGCCGTCACTGGTCGCGGTCAGGGAGGAGGAGGCTGCGCCGCTTCCCGAGACCGGGGGGTTGCCGGAGCCGGACGTCCCCGACGGCGGGGTGAGAACGCCCGAGTTGGTGGATGGCGATCGGGTCGGGGACGGGGTGGGGACGGGGGTCGGCGTCGAGGGGGGTGGCGTTGGCACCGGCGTCGGCCCGGCGCTGGGGCGCGGCGTGGGTGTCGGCGTCGGTCGGGGAGTGGGGGTGGGGGTGGGGGTCGGCTTCGGGGTCGGAGTGGGGGAGGGGGCGGCCGGGAGCGTCGGGGTCGGGGTCGGGCGGGGGGTGGG
>Ga0187875_10000160_pt1 | contig 61881 bp, 64 predicted proteins | sample June2016WEW_17_1_2_FD_132978 | JGI IMG/M metagenome (GOLD analysis project Ga0187875, IMG submission 132978) | Peatland microbial communities from SPRUCE experiment site at the Marcell Experimental Forest, Minnesota, USA - June2016WEW_17_10 | ecosystem: Environmental > Terrestrial > Soil >... | reverse complement strand
GATCGTTCGCATGGCACCGACGGAATACATGGGACGCTTCATGCCGGAATGGTGGGATTACGCGATTGCGGATGAGATTCACCAACTGGCCGGCGACACGGCCCAGGGTAATGCTCTCGGAGTGCTCAACAAAACAGCGCGACGCTTCCTGGGACTAACGGGAACCCTGCTTTCCGGCTATGCGGATGATTTGTTCAACACGCTGTTCCGCACCGATGCCAAGCGCATGACTGAGGACGGGTACGAATGGGGCTCTGCAGGGCGGGAACGCTTCACCCGCGACTTCGGCGTGATCGAGACGATCGAGCGCATCACAGTCGAAGATAACGCCTGCTCCAGGAAAACCAAGAAGACAGTCACGATCAAACGCAAACCGGGCGCTTCGCCGCTTCTGTTTGGCAAATACTTGATGGACCACTGCGCCTTCATCGGCCTGGAAGACATCTCGGACGGTCTGCCAAGCTACCGGGAGGAAGTCGTGCCGGTGGCGATGGAAGATCCTCTGAAGACTACCTACGAGGAGCTCGAAGAGGAAATCACCGCCTGCCTGAAGGAGCACCGTGGGAACAGCAGCGTTGCGAGCACCATGCTGAATGCGCTTCTGGCCTGGCCGGACCATCCGTATGATTTTGGGACGCTGTACGGCTCCGAATTCGACCCGGAAACCAAGTGCCGCGTGAGCTTTGTGATCGCCGAGACCGTCGATCTTGAGCGGCACCAGACCTACGCGAAAGAGCGAGCGCTGATCGAAGAGGTGAAAGCCCAGCTCGCACGCGGCCGCAAGTGCCAGGTCTTCGCGGTCTATACCAACAAGCATGACGTTATCGAGCGGCTAGAACAACTATTTCGCGCCGAAGGAATACGGGCGGCGATCCTGCGCGCGAGCGTTCCCACTCACAGGCGGGAAGCCTGGTACCGCGAGCAGTTACGCCGTGGAATCGATGTTGCAATCTGCCACCCGAAGATCGTTGAGACTGGACTGGATCTGCTGGACTTTCCAACCATCCTGTTTCATGAGACGGGCTATTCACTACACACGTTGCGCCAAGCCAGTCGCCGGTCATGGCGTATCGGACAGAGACGTCCCGTGGAGGTGAAGTTCTTTGCGTACAGTGGAACGATGCAGGAAGTCTGTCTTCGGCTGATGGGGAAGAAACTCCTCGTGGCCTTGGCCATGGAAGGAAAGTTTGCTTCCGAAGGTCTTCAGGCAATCGACGGCGATGACGACATGCTGACGGCAATGGCGCGTGAGTTAGTAGAGAACAAGGGGATCGGCGAAAGCGCCGATAGTGTCTGGAAAAGCGTCCAGCAGCTGCGGCCCTCGACGCCAGCACCAGCAGAGCAAGAACCTGAGAACCACTCGATTGAGCAACCGGAGGTCGAGGTCATTACAACGCTGCCGCTGATGATCGATCGGCTCCCTGGTGCTGCCCTTTTGGAGGCCGGCACTGTGCCACGCAATCCGCGCAAACCTACAGCACCCGGCCAATTGTCGTTGTTCTGACAACTACTCTGCGAACCCCGGCGGCTGTCACGTAAGTACTTCACTCTGTCTGAAGCGCTCTGCTTCAGGGCTTCGTTAGCGAGCTCCAAACCAGCCCGCGTCTGGCCGAATACGGCTTCAACCGCCCCTTCAAAATACTGACCGAAAAGGAGCAGCACCCATGTCATTACCAGTAGTCACCCAACTCCCGCAAACGGATCACCTGCGCATTCAGGCCCTGATCAGATCATTGGCAAGCGGTATGATCGTGCCCATCGAACTGGCCGAACGTGCCTACTGGCTCGGCAACGAATCCTGTCACCGGGCAATGGATGACCTAACAGAATCGCTCCCAGAAGAGCCGCTTGACCTCACTGAAGTGGAGAGGATCACCATCAATAAGGCACTGGCGAAGTGCCAAGGGGACAAACTCCAAGCCGCCCGAATCCTCGGCATCGGCAAGACCACTTTGTATCGAAAAATAGCGGCTTACGGCATACAGCCGGCGCATACAGTCGTCTGCCCCTCATGCGGACGCAAGATTAAGTACCCGCGACGTTCGTCCAGCGGGTTGGATGAGCCCCAAGCGAATCATCTCAGCGCGCTCGCCGCTGAATCGGCGATCTCAGCGGGATAGCGGCAGCATCCCGCAAATTACCGCACGAGTTGAGCCCTCCCTCCCTGAATGAGCTGTGCACCGACCACAACTTGCTGGGCACTAGCCCTGACAACCTACGCGCCAGCAGAGAAACATATGGAAGAGACCCTTGATTCTTCGCCCAGCGTCCACCTGACGCTCGGGAAATTCCGCGAGACGTCTCGCACCAAGACCCGCGGCCATCGCAAGTACACCTTCACTGACCAGATCGATCAGCTGGTCCGAGAAATCTATCTCGACGCCCCAGGCGCGAAGACGCGCCCGGGCGTCCGGCTATTGGCCAAAAAAGTCGGCATGCCGCATTGGGCTTTGAAGAAGCGTGCTCGTGAGTTGGGTCTGGCCCGCACGAAAGAACTGCCTTGGAGCGAGTCTGAGCTGGAGGTATTGGCTCGGTATGCGTGGATGAGCGATGAGCGGATCCGTCTAAAGCTGAAGACAGCCGGCTATGCACGCACCGTAACCGCGATTCACCTCAAGCTGAAGCGCATGCGCTTCAAGCACGACGGGAACTTCTATTCCGCCTGTAGCCTTGCGCAAGCTCTGGGGATCGATCCTCATGTCGTGACACGCTGGATCAAGAGCGGGCATTTGAAAGCCAAGCTTCGCGGTACCGCAAGAACTGAGCAGCAGAACGGAGACAGCTACCTCATCCAAGAGAAGGACGTCCGCCGTTTCATCCTGGAACACCCCACGGACATTGATCTGCGCAAAGTGGACCAACTCTGGTTCCTTGATCTGATCACCAACGGCTTAGTGTGCGCCGCTTGAACACCATAGTCACGTAATTGCCTTTTCGCACAGTCGATGGCGGCTGATGTTGTCGGGCGCCGAGCCGTCGGAAGCGGCACAACCCCTTTGGGAGAACAGCAGACGTGTCTGTCTGCCGCGCTCCCGATTTCTTTTTCAGGAGGAAACACAATGCAAGAAACAAACCTTATTGAGCAGGAGCAGCCAGTTGGGGTCTTAACAACCCCGATTCCCGCGCCCGCTCCGACGATGACGCTGTGCTCCTACGGCACAAAGCTGACCCGGGAGGAACTTGCCCGAGTGGCGACGCCGGCGGCCACAGCAACCCACAAACCCATTCCGCACATCGCCGTCGTGGGAAAGCTGATCGAAGCCCTCAGCTTCCGACAGATTGGTGTTGTCCGGGAGGAGTACGCGGTATCCGCGGACGGCATGAAGATGTTCGGGGTGATGGACCTGAGTTCCGGTTTCGACGGATGCCGTTTCGCCATCGGCCTGCGGAACAGCCACGACAAGAGCTTTCGCCTGTCATGCACTGTCGGCCTGAGAGTCTTCGTTTGCGAGAACCTGGCGTTTCACGGGGAATATACGCCCGTGCTCGCGAAGCATTCGAAGCACTTCTCGCTCGAAGACAGCCTGGCCATCGGAGTCGATCGGATGCAGAGAAACTTTGGTCCGTTGAAGCAGCAGGTCGAGACTTGGCAGGCGCAGCAGTTGTCCACGGCTGCCGCGAAGCTACTGATCTATCAGGCGTTCATTGAGGACGAGTTGGGGTTTCCCAAGCACCTGGCGCGGCGCGTGCATGAGCTGTACTTTCAGCCTGTGCACGAGGAGTTCCAGCCACGGACCATGTGGAGCCTGTCCAATGCCTTCACCAGTGCCTTCAAGGAACTGGAACCAATACCCCAGTACAAGGCCACGGCGAAGCTGGCGGGCTTTTTGCAATCCGTCCGCCCTCAGTAACCCTTACCGCAATGTCGGCGTACGGTTCTTAAGTCGTGTCAGCTGCCTCAGCTCATCGGAGAACTGGGCAGACGAACGGACCGTGCGCCGCCGAATTTGTTTTTCACAACGGAAGTTATTTCATCTTCGACGGCAACTTGATCGTCCTGCCGGCAACCATAAAGGCCCCTTTTCCCAGATGATGAATCGTGCGCTGGCGCTTCGTTGACGGGGCGATCCACGCTTTCTGGACCTCCAGGATGAAGAAGTTGTACTTGGCTACCATCCGCGCATCGACGACCTTGCACTCGAGATTCGCATAGCACTCGTCGATGAGTGGCGCCTTCACCAGGGAGGCGGCTGCCGGAGTAAGTTGAAAGACCTTGAATTTGTCGACGTCGCGCCCTGACGTATTCCCGCAGCCCACTACTTTGGCCGCCAGCTCCACCGTCGGGATGTTGACCACACATTCCTTGGTCTGCTTCAAAATGCTGAACGTGTAATCGCGGTTGCTGATCACGCAGCCTACGATGGGCGGCTCGAAATCCATCATCGTGTGCCAAGACATGGCCATGATGTTGGCTCGCCCCTTGTAGGCAGTTGTGACCAGTACGACCGGCCCTGGCTCAAGCAGGCCATAGACCTTAGACAAGGGAAATGTTCTTTTCACCATTCTTGTGCTCCATCTTCGTCTCCCTGGCTGGGAGTGAACATGCGTGCAGCAGTACTGATATCCCCAAATGCCAGGCCAGCCCCCAGGCGATATATCCCGTGAGGGATTCCAGCGCAGTCGGCGTTACACTAACAATCTATCTGATACAAAATGTCCAGCCTGTTACCCGAGCATGAACGCCACAGTTTCTGACAAGGCGATCGCCGAGGAAGTCTCCGGCCTGATCGAGCGCGTCACTTTCCACAATGAAGAAAACGGCTTCTGTGTGCTTCGGGTAAAAGTCAGAGGCCACCGCGACGACGTAACAGTCATTGGATCGCTGCCTTCCGTAACTGCCGGGGAGTGGCTGGAGGCCGAGGGCTGGTGGGTTCGAGACAAAGAGCACGGGCTCCAGTTCAAAACCAGGCTCATGAAAACCGTGCCGCCGACGACGGTGGAAGGCATCGAGCGGTACCTCGGTAGCGGCCTGGTCAAAGGCATCGGGCCGGTTCTGGCCAAGAAGCTGGTCGGGCGGTTCGGAGCCGAAGTCTTGGGCGTCATCGAGAACCGGGTCGCGGAACTGCAATCCGTCGATGGGATCGGCCCGAAACGCCGGCAGCGAATTGAGCAGGCATGGAAGGAAGCGAAGCAGATACGCCAAATCATGCTGTTCCTGCACAGCCATGGTGTGAGCACCAGCCGAGCGGTGCGAATCTTTAAGACCTATGGCGAGCAGGCGATCGAAAAAGTGCGGAGCAATCCGTACATGCTGGCGAAGGACATTTACGGGATTGGCTTCGCGACCGCCGATCAGATCGCGCAGAAGATTGGAATCCCTCGGGATTCGCTTGATCGGGCGCGTGCAGGAATCGACCATGTCTTGCTGGAGGCAACTTCAGACGGACACTGTGCGCTGCCGTTGGAAAAGCTCAAACTGACGGCGGTCAAGCTGCTGGAGATCCCGGAAGGAACGATCGAGCAGGCCCTGTCCCAGATGCTTACCAGCGGCTCCCTTCTGCTGGAAGAGATCGACGGTGATGCCCTGATCTTCCTGCCCCACCTGAGAAAGGCGGAAGAGGGCATCTCGGCCAAGATCAAGGCTCTGGCACAAGCGCAGATGATCTATCCCCCAATCGATTTCGAGAAAGCCGTTGCATGGTGCCAGGAGCGGACGGGCAAAACGCTAGCCCCCAGCCAACGCGAGGCGCTGAGAACGGTTCTGGAAAACCGGGTCGTGATCATCACCGGAGGACCGGGTGTTGGCAAGACGACGTTGGTCAACTCCATCTTGACGATCCTAAGGGCGAAGAAGGTGAAATGCCTGCTGTGCGCGCCGACGGGTCGGGCGGCGAAGCGGCTCACCGAGACCACCGGCATGGAAGCAAAGACGATCCATCGCCTGCTGGAAATCGATCCCGGAACGGGCAGGTTTACTCGCAATGAGTCCAACCTGTTGGCTTGCGGCCTGCTGGTTGTCGATGAAACATCCATGGTGGACGTGTTGCTGATGCATTCGCTGCTGAGAGCTGTTCCGCACCGCTCCGGCCTGGTTCTGGTGGGGGATGTGGATCAGCTTCCCTCGGTGGGGCCGGGGACGGTACTGCATGACTTGATCGAGAGCGGGGTCGTGCCGGTGGTTCGCCTCACCGAAGTCTTCCGGCAAGCGGCCAACAGCCGGATCATCACAAACGCGCACCGGATTCGCCGGGGCCAGATGCCGGAGATGAGTGCAGCAGACCCGAGCTCGACTTCCATTTCGTCGAGCGGGAAGATCCGGAGAAGATCGCGGCGACACTCGTCAAGCTGGTGCGGGAGAGAATTCCGGATCGATTTGCTCTCGACCGTATCCGTGACGTTCAGGTTCTTTGTCCGATGAACCGGGGATCACTTGGCGTGCGCGAACTGAACACTGCTTTACAGCAGGTACTGAACCCGGCCAAACCCGGCGAGGCCAGCGTCGAGCGGTTCGGATGGCGGTTCCAGGTCGGCGACAAGGTCATCCAAACCGAGAACGACTACGACAAGGACGTGTTCAACGGGGACATAGGGATCGTGGAGCGTATCGAGTCAGTTGAGCACGAGGTTACCATCCGCTTCGATGATCGGTTCGTGAAGTACGACTTTGGAGAGTTGGATGAAGTTGCATTGGCCTACGCCATCACGATCCACAAGTCGCAGGGCTCGGAATTCCTGGCAGTGGTGATTCCGGTGGCGACCCAGCACTACATGCTGCTCCAGCGCAACTTGATCTACACAGGAATCACGAGGGGCAAGCGGCTGCTCGTGCTGATTGGGCAACGGAAGGCGCTCGGCATAGCCGTCCATAATGACCGTCCGCAAAGGCGGTATTCGGGGCTGCTAACCAGCTTGAGAAGGGACAGATGAGCGCGGCGGAGCGGGGACATATGGCTCCCTAGGCAGCGCCCCAACATCGAAGAGAGTGTGACAAATGCCGGCGCGGTCTCATGGCCCATGCGCCGAAACCGACGCGGGTGATCATGACGTGGCTGGAACCAAGCGGCCGCTTGGATAATTGCATATACTCCCTCCTTCTGAAAGCAAAACAAATCACGCCAAGAACTCAACTGAAGCCAAGGACGGGATGTGGCGTGTACGGCTCCTCGAGTGAAGCAATCTCTTCGGGCGTCAGGTGCAGCGAGAGCGCTGCTACTGCGTCCTGGAGGTGGTGCGCTTTAGTGGCTCCGACAATCGGTGCGGTGACCCCGGCTTGCTCAGCAGCCAGGCCAGCGCAAGCTGGGCGCGGGAAACGCCACGCGGTTCGGCAATCTGTCCCAATTGGTCCACAACTTTACGGTCGGCCTCTTCCGTCTGCAGGTACATCCTCTTGCCGAACTGGTCCGTTACTCAGTCCGTGATCTGCCCGCGACCATTCACAGAGCCGTATCTCTCTCGGCAGAGCGCCCTCCACGGCGAGCTAAACGATTGAGTAGCTACTGCACAGTGTCTGCAAGCAACCTATGTCGTCTGCATCCGCGTCGAAGAACTACTGCCACTTCGTCCGGGCTTCTTTGACATCAGCGCCGCTGACTTTGCGGATGAATCCACCATCCACGGTTCCCGAGTTCTCACCGAGGACGTACGGGAGCCCGTCCCAGTCGTTGTAAAAATACTCCTGCAAAAGGGGGATAATCTGCTTTCGGAAACACTGATCAAAGCGCGCCTCATCCTCCACGCTGATGAAATACGCGTGTCCAATCTGGTGGTCCGTGCTACCATTAGAGAAATCTGAGTACAGGGTAAATATAAATATAACGGTCGGAGCATGGCGGTGGCGGTGCCTGCAGCAACAAAAAATTCCGGCAAACTGTCTTCTTACAGTAGCCTTCGGGGGTTGATGCTTGGCGCTGGAGCCTCGGTGTACCTCAGCTTCGGTGTGCTGGTGTTCGGGTCTACCATTCCGGCCTTGGAGCAGTCCCAGCAGTCTTCAACCATGCAGCGAGCAGAACCCGGCGCGCCTGGCACCCACAGCACGGGAGCACCTTCTCCGGGGCAGCAGCCGGACCGGCAGTCACCCGGAATCATCAGCGGAATAGTTACCGATAAGGCGGGGGATCTTGCCGTTGGCGCCAAAGTCCAGCTGACGGGTGAGGCCCAAACGCCAAGCCAGGAACTCATGTCGGGCGACAATGGCGAATTTTCATTCACCAATGTTCCTCCGGGCCCGTTTCATCTCACCATTACCGCCCGGGGGTTCGATACTCAACAGTTCTCGGGAGAGCTCAACCCTGGACAGGCTTACCTGGTCCCAGCTATCAAGTTGGCGCTTGCCGCTGCCGTTACCGAAGTGAAGGTTCGAGGTTCGGCAGAGGAAGTGGCCGAAGCGGAGGTGAAGCAGGAACTCCAGCAACGGGTGTTCGGCTTCATTCCAAACTTTTACGTCGCCTACTCTCCCGACCCACCTCCTCTCTTTCCCAAGCAAAAATTTGAGCTTGCCTGGAGATCTGTGATTGACCCGGTCACCTTGCTGGGAGTGGGGTTTCTCGCGGGAGTTGAGCAGGCGTCCGATCGGTTCGGCGGATATGGACAAGGTGCAGCAGGTTATGGGCGACGCTTTGGGGCGGCTTACGGCGACGTTATTGCAGGGACTTTTATCGGGAGCGCCATTCTGCCATCCCTCCTGCATCAAGACCCACGCTACTTCTACCTGGGTACCGGTAGTACTAAGTCACGGCTCATGCACGCGTTAGTCAGTTCCGTCGTTGCCAGAAATGACAACACTAAGCAGTGGGAACCGAACTACTCCGGGATCATCGGGAGCTTCGCCGCCGGAGCTGTCACCTATGCTTATTACCCTGCAAGCGATCGCGGCGCGGGCTTGTTCGTGGAAAACTCCCTGATCGGGATTGGTGCAACTAGCGTCGCTGATATTATCCAGGAATTCGTTCTGCGTAGGTTCACGTCGCACGTACCACCGCAAACCAATCCTCCACACCATCCTTAGTTCCGGCACGCCTCCAAGGCTGTGCCGATGTCAGCTGACTGAGCAGCTAACCAGCCATTAAGGTGTTACACTAAAACTGTGGAAGTTCCTATTTAGAGGGTCCACGACTGCTAAGACCCGCCCACCTCCGAGCAAATCGGTGCGCCAAACTGCATCATTGCGTAGCACAAGACCTCGGGGGAGCCAGTGCATGTCGTAATAGTCAATGTCGAACCCCTGCTCAGCATCGACGCGACCACTGCGGCGAAATGTGGCGTGGAGGATTTTCCGATCGGACGGGGGCGTCGCGGCCTCCGCCAAGATCACAACCACTTTGGTATCAGCACCACCCTTCTGGAAAAGACCTCGTACCGAGATAAAATCCAGCACTTCCCGCACGTCCCATTTTGAAATGAAGGCACGGCTTGGAGCGGAGCCAATTACGGTGACGAAGTGCGGGGAGCAAAGAGCGTCATTCGCGTTGAATGCCAGAAGGACGGAAGTGATCCGCGCGGGGAGGAACGCTGAAAGCATTGCTGCTCTCACTCTCCCGGCGTCCACAAAGATTTTCCGCGGACCTGGTCAAGAGAGACTCTGAACGAATGAGCTGCGCCATAAACTCTGCCGACTCTACGCTTCCTCCGCTGGTTGAGGAAGAGATCGCTCGCCGCGTGGCGGCGGAGAGGTTGCGGCTGGAGCAGGCCGCGGGGCTCGTCGAGAAACCGGTCGAGCACTTCCACCGCCCTCTGGAGCGGCCCTTCACCGCCGAAGAACGCGACCGGGTTACGATTCTTTTCGGAGGCTTTACCTGGAAACACGAGCGCTTCATCGAAGCCGTGTTTCGCGGCTGCGGCTATCGCTTCCAGATGTTGCCTAACCCCAACGTGGCCGCCTTCCAGACCGGCAAGGAGTATGGCAACAACGGCCAGTGTAATCCTACTTACTTCACCGTTGGCAACCTCATCGAGTTCCTGCGGTCGCTGGAAGCTCGCGGTCTCTCACGCCAGGAAATCCTCGACGATTACATCTTTTACACCGCGGGCTCCTGCGGGCCTTGCCGCTTCGGGATGTACGAGTCGGAGTACCGAATGGCGCTCGAGAATGCGGGCTTCGGGGGCTTTCGTGTCCTGCTTTTCCAGCATGATCATGGCATCAATGCTATGTCGGGTAATTCCGGCCTGAAATTCTCCGTCGACTTCGGCATGGGCGAACTCAACGCGGTGAACCTGGGCGATGTGATCAACGACATGGTTTACCAGATCCGTCCCTACGAGGTTGTTCCGGGCGCAACCGACCAGGCAATCAAAGAAGTGGTGGATGAACTCAGCGATTTTCTGGAGCACCGGAAGCGTTACGAAATCCTCGAGCGCGCGCCAGGATGGATTTCGCGCCGCCTGGCCCAAAACAAGAAGCTCAAAGATACCTGCAACACGCTGGGCAAGGTTTTCGATCACCTCTACGGCGAGGACTTCCTCAAAGCGATGCGCGTCGCACGGGAGCGTTTGAACCAAGTCGAAGTGGACCGTACGCGCGTAAAGCCCATCGTCAAGATCACGGGTGAGTTTTGGGCACAACTTACCGAAAGCGACGGCAACTTCAACATGTTTACCTTTCTGGAGCAGGAAGGTGCCCAGGTGTATGTGGAACCAATCGGCAGCTGGATCACCTATCTCCTGTATGAAGCTCGGGCGAAAACGGAAGAGAGAAAGGGCCTGGATGTTCCGCATCCCGGCGTCCGCTGGTGGGAATTGAAGAAGCAACTGGCGAACGAATGGAGATTCCTTAAAAAGTGGCTGCTGTTGCGGTTGAGCGAAGGCATCTGGAACCGCCAGCATGCGCGCACCGCCCGCCACCTGGGCGGACTCACGCCCCGTCTCGCTCCCCAGGGCGAGCTGGCCTGTATGGCGCATCCTTTTTACCATTCACTCGCCCGGGGTGGCGAAGGCCATCTCGAAGTGGGTAAGAACGTCTACTACACGACGCACGGCCTCTGTCACATGGTGCTGGCTTTGAAGCCCTTCGGCTGCATGCCGTCTTCACAATCCGATGGCGTGCAGTCCGCCGTGGTGAACCGTTTTCCGGAAATGATCTTCCTGCCCATCGAAACTTCGGGCGAGGGAGAAATCAACGCGCACAGCCGCATGCAGATGGCCCTGGGCGAAGCCAAGATCAAGTCCAAGGCGGAGTTCGAGCAGGCGCTGGCTCTGACGGGCAAAAAGCTCGATGAGATCAAGGCATACGTCGCCGAGCATCGGCAACTGCGGAGTCCCTTTTATCCACTTCCGGGGTGCCGAGGCATAGCTGGGGTTGCGGCCAACTTTGTTTTGCATGTGAGCAAGCTGATGGATGGCAAAGCGTGCCTCGCCAAGCTGCCAGGCGAGGTCTGAGGAGCGGGAGATTCCGTGGCCACGAAGGTAAAAAGAGCGCGCGCCTCCCATCGACAGTCGGAACTGCCGTCCCAGTCGCCGCGGGCCGGATTTGGTATCCGCTATCGCGTGGGCCTGGACGTCGGATCCACCACGGTCAAGGCCGTCGTCGTCGAGGTGGGGAGCGGCTGCATCTTCTGGCGCGACTACCAACGCCATGACACGCGCCAACCCGAGAAACTCCTGGCATTCCTCCATCGCATGGAAGCCGAAATCGGTATTACTCCCGACAATTGCCGCATGTTCATCACTGGCTCCGGTGGCAATGCGCTCAGCGCTCTCATCGGCGCGAAGTTCGTACAGGAAGTGAACGCGGTCGGGCTCGCGGTAGAGAAGTTCCATCCCGAAGTGAACTCGGTCATCGAACTGGGCGGTCAGGACGCCAAAGTCATCATCTTCAAAGAGGATGGCGGAAACGGCCGCAGGAAGAAGATCCCTTCGATGAACGACAAGTGCGCGGGCGGCACCGGCGCGGTCATCGACAAAATCAACGCCAAGCTGAACATCCCGCCCGGCGAGCTGTGCAATCAGGGCTACAAGGGGATCAGGATTCATCCGGTCGCGGGCAAGTGCGGCGTTTTCGCCGAGACCGACATCAATGGCCTGCAGAAGCAGGGCATCGCGGCCGATGAACTGATGGCCTCGCTCTTCGACGCCATTGTGTTGCAGAACCTCACCGTCCTCACTCGCGGCCACACGCTGCGCCCACACGTGCTGCTGCTGGGCGGGCCGAACACATTTATTCGCGGCATGCGCGAGGCATGGCAGCACAACATTCCTCTGCTCTGGAAAGAACGGGGGATCAAGCTGCCACCGGATGTTGCTCCCGAAAACGCGATCAAGACTCCGGAGAACGCGCTGTATTTCGCAGCCATGGGCGCGGTTGAATTCGGCAAAGGCGAAGAAGCGCAGATTGGGCAGTATCTAGGGACACAGAATCTTGAGCGCTATATCTCGGAAGCACGCCGCCAGGAAAAAGCGGCTTCGGTCAACCGTGGGTTGATCGCTTCGAAGAAAGAATTGGAAGAGTTCAAAACCAAGTATTGGCGGCCGAGATTCGTTCCGGCAGCCTTCCGGCGCGGTGAGCCGGTGCGGGCTTTTATCGGCCTCGATGGCGGTTCGACTTCCACAAAAGCCGTGCTTTTGTCCGAGCAGGGCGAGGTCCTCTCGAAAGCCTACCAACTCTCAAAGGGCAACCCGATACAGGACACGATCGACCTCTTCGAGAATCTGCGCCAGCAGGTGGAAACCCAAGGCGCGATTCTGCAAGTTCTCGGCGTGGGCACGACCGGCTACGCCAAGGACATCCTGCAACGCGTGTTGCGCGCCGACGTCGCCTTGGTCGAAACAGTGGCGCACACCGAGTCGGCGGTGCGCTTCTACCGCGATCCGCACGTCATCGTCGACGTCGGTGGGCAGGACATCAAGATGATCGTCCTCAGAAATGGCCGCGTCATAGACTTCAAGCTCAACACGCAGTGCTCCGCAGGCAACGGCTATTTTCTGCAATCCACGGCGGAAGGATTTGGCATTACGGTCGAGAACTATGCGGATGTTGCTTTCACCGCCGCCACCATGCCTGTGTTCGGCTACGGCTGCGCGGTGTTCTTGCAGTCCGACATCGTCAACTTCCAGCGCCAGGGCTGGCGGGCGGAAGAAATCCTGGCCGGCTTGGCGACGGTGCTGCCGAGGAATGTTTTCTTGTATGTCGCCAAGGTGCCGAGCCTGGCGGCGCTAGGCACCCGGTTCGTTCTGCAAGGCGGAACGCAGAACAATCTCGCTGCGGTTAAGGCGGAGGTGGACTTCCTGCGCGCCAACTTCCACTCCCTGGGGATAGAGCCGGAAATTGTTGTCCACCAGCACTGCGGTGAATCAGGAGCGATCGGCGCCGCTATCGAAGCCATTCGCTGGTGGCGCAATGGGCACTCCACTACCTTCATTGGTCTGGATGCCGTCCGCAAGATCGTCTATCGCACTACACGCAGCGAAGACACGCGCTGCAACTTCTGCAAGAATGCCTGCCTGCGAACTTTCCTCGATGTGCGGACCGAAGATGTGCAGACCGGATTTGCCGAAGGCTGGGCGCCACCGTCTTTTCCCACCAAGGTGGCGCTCCAGCCCGGTGAGCAGCGCGTGATCGTCGCCACCTGCGAAAAAGGCGCGGTGGAGGACGTTGCGACCATGCGCGGCATTAAGGCCCACTTCGATGCCACCAAGGCCGCCAATCCAAACTTGGTGGAGATGGCCGCGCGCGAAGTATGGCGCTCGCGCCACCCGGAAAGCGTCGCCGATCCAATTCCCGCCCGCGCCTGGAGCGCTGCTGCCCGCCACCGCGTCGCGCTCATGAAACGGCGCGAGCGGCTGCGTATCGGCATTCCTCGCGTTCTGAACATGTATGCCTATACCCCGCTGTTCAGTTCCTATCTGGAAAGCTTGGGCGTAAAGGCGGAACGCATCGTTTACTCGGACTTCACCACCGGGGACATGTACCGCGCGGGATCGAGCCGTGGTTCGATCGATCCCTGCTTCCCCTCAAAGATCGCCATCGCGCACGTCCACAACCTTGTCTTCAACAAGCACGCGCACAAGCGCCTACAGGCGATTTTTTTTCCGATGTTCGACGTGTTGATGTCTCCGCTCGTGAGCGCCAAGGGGCACAACGCCTGTCCCACGGTTTCGGTGACGCCAGAGACCGTGGAAGCGGCTTACACCAAGGAAACCGACCTCTTTGCCGAACGGGGCATTCGATACGTGCATCCACTGGTAAACCTTTCGGACCGCAAGCTTTTTGTGCGGCAGATGTTCCAAGCCTGGGCGCCCATTCTTGGCCTCTCGGAGGCGGAAAACGAACGCGCCGTCGACATCGGCTACCGGGAGTTGGGAAGGTTTGAATCCAGCATTCGCCGCCGTGCTCGCGAAGTTCTCGACCAACTGGAGTCGGAACAGAAGTTAGGCATCGTCATGCTGGGACGCCCGTACCACCACGATCCCGGCATCAACCACGAGCTCATGGAACAGTTCCAGAACCTGGGTTACTCGATCTTTTCGCAGAGTACCCTGCCGCTCGATGAGGACCTGCTGGAGCGCCTGTTCGGCGAGGAAGTGCGCGCCGGTGTAATCAGCCACCCGCTTGACATCTCCGATGTGTGGAAAACCGCCAACTCCGCCAGCTCCAACCACAAGATATGGGCCGCCAAGTTCACCGCCCGCCACCCCAACCTGGTGGCAGTGGAGATTTCCAGCTTCAAGTGTGGCCATGACGCGCCCATTTACAGCGTGATCGAACAGATCGTGGAGCGCTCGGGCACGCCTTATTTCTCTTTCAAAGACCTGGACGAGAACCGGCCTGCCAATACCATTAAGCTTCGCATCGAAACCATCGATTACTTCTTGAAGCGTTACCGGGAGGACCTGTTACGCCGAAAGGAAAAGCGATTGGATATCGAACGGCAGCTTGCAGAGTACGAGCAGGGGCTGCGAGAGCGCGCGACCGCGGCGGATTAGTTCTCGAAAAACGCCTTACCGGGAACCAGCGGCGTTCTCTACTGGTGTGTTCCGCGCCGGTCGGTCCGCATTAGCGTCAATTGGTTTTGAGTCTCAGCCCATCCGGTGAGGACTTCTGAACTGGGACTGGAGAATTCATAAGTTCTGACTTGGAGGAAACAATGAGGACAAGAAAACGATTACCGCAGATCCATATTGCAGGCGGCCGGCAGGTACCGGCTACTCAATCGCCAATACTAAAAGCTGTACCGTTTCTGCTGATACTCACCCTGATGTGCGTTCCCGTCGCGGCGAAGGCCAAGTCCCAGGAAAATTCTCAGGATCCGTATGCCACGGCGGAATTTGAGACGGCCCCGGCCGTCGACGCGGCAGACTTGACCTATCGTACGATACCATTCGAGGATTTCACTGTCCCCGCTGAATGGGTAGTGGGTCAGTTTGAAATCACGGCCTTGTCGGCTAACGTCATGAACAGCTAAAACCGGGTTAGGGTTCTGCGTTCAACATCCCCATGGCCGACCCTCAGCCAGCAAATGAAAATAGTCTCATCGAGTCGCTGTCGAAGCTTTTTGCCGTTGCTCTCGGCCTCCAGTATCTCCTGGGTTTTCTCGTGGTTGCCACCTATCTTACCGGATACGGGGTCACAAGCGTTGCTACACTGCATCCTCAGTATCTGATCGCGGGAATCTGGGCCCTCGGTCCTCTTGTGCTACTTGGTTCCCTTGTGTTCGCACTCCGGCTTGACGAACAGGCGGCGCCCGAGGTCAAAGGAGAATTCAATTGGCATCGCTTCGCCGTCTCTTCGCGGGGGCAGCTGCTGGCACCTCCTACATTACATACCAAGCGCAAGTCTACGACGGCAAGAGCGGCGCTCTACTGTTTCAACGGGAGGTTTCCACGGAGAATAACGCCTTCGCTGCCGCATGGTCGTTCAATGACAAGAACCTTCCCACATTTTTTGGCAATGTGCTTGGCGACTATCTCGCGCTTCGTGCGCGTAAGGATAAGGGTGTGAATGTGCTCCCTCTCGAGAGTGTGGCTCAGACCGGACCAAACGCCCCAGTAAAATAGCCGGTTGTGCCTGCGCCCCAGCCCGTCAGCACCAAAGGCATGGCCGTGCCCTAGCCCGCGAACGAAATGACTGAAGTCAAGCCGTTCGCATCCAGGGAAGCGATCCGCGACTCGCCACATGACCCAATGGATTTCGTCCCATCAAGACGCGGCCATCATACAGCTATGGCAAGTCGGTGGGCACACTGAATTCCGCCAGATAAGCCTGCGGGTCCATCAACTTCTGAGAGCGGGTTAGGATTCTCGCCATATGGCCGATGTGGCGCAGATCGACGTCCCGCACCCACTCCCACCACTTCTTTCGCCCGGCGGCGTTGAGCACAGTGCGCCTCCAAGTCTCGCAGTAGAGCTCAAAGAAGCGCTGGACCGGCAAGCGAGGTTTCCACAGCAGGTGGTGCAGATCATACTGGTTCCAGTCCAGAACTTTGATTTGCGACTTGCTCTGCTCGAAGTAATAGGTGCCCGGCAGCGGCGTGAGGATGGTAAAGCCAACCCGATAGAGTTGGTGAGTTTCGATGAAGTTCCACAGCTCGGCGAAGTCTTCCTCGGAGAAATCCGGATCCACGATGAAATTACCTGTCACTCCAAATCCGCACTCCCGGGCTAACCGGATGGCATCCAGCGTCTTCGATACGTCCGTTCCCTTGTTGAGGGAGTCGAGCCCTTTGCGCGTCGGCGATTCGAAGCCGAAGAAGATATCGAAATTTCGCGCCAATGGCCGCCAGAGCCGCAGCAGTTCGCAACTCTCGCTGACCAGGTCCACGCGTGACTGCGCCAGCATCCAGTTCTTGCGCTCGCCCGAGGCGAGCAATTCACGCGCCAGTTCCTCGCTGCGCGCCGGGTCGCCCCAGAAATAATCGTCGATGATGAAGACATTCTTGCCGGTGCGCTCGAAATCCGCGCGGACGTTCCGCGCGGCATGGAAGCGGCAAGATCCCTTGTAATACTGCCAGACTGAGCAAAAGTTGCACCGATGCCGGCATCCGCGCGTGGTCTCCAGCGTCCAGACCGGCATGTAATTCAGACAAACGTAGTGCTTCCTGTACGCCTCCACCGCGGTACGGTCCGGGCAGAGGACGCGATCCAAGTCCAGCCATTCACGCGCCTCGCCGGTAGCGGCAAACCGCCCGTCGCCAATGGGCAACAGCAGAGACGGCACCTCGTGGAGCGGCTTGTGCTGTGCCAGGGCGTCGCACAAGGCGGGCATGCTGCTCTCTCCCTCGCCGACGCAAATAGCGTCTAGCCAACGGCTCTGCTCCAACGCCTTTGGGTATGAAGCCGCGGCATGGCCGCCTACGGCGACGAAGATTGCCGGATCGATCTGTTTGATTTCGCCGGCAAGTTGCAGAGTGGCGCGCGCGTCCAAGATGTGCAGACATGAGATGCCTACGATCTCCGGCCGAAAAGACTTAATGAGACACGCCATGGTTCGGCGCTCGAAACACAAATCCACGATACGAACCCGATGTCCACACGCGACGAGCGCCGCAGCGATGTACTCAAGCCCCAGCGGCTCAGTTCGGAAAAAGGGGGCGAGTCCGAAATGAGCTGCCGAGGAGCGCGGTTTGACCAGTAGGACCCTCAAATCGAAATCGACCCCTTCTTCCAGCGATATCTAAGGCAGAGAAGGTAAACCTCACGACGGTGCAGACAGTCTGCTTAAGAAAAGTCGTTCCAACCTTAAGTTGTGTTCCGAGACCTTGTAAAGCCTTTTCTTAAAGACCTTTTCTTAAAGAAAGAGGCTTCGGCGCTACGGGGAGTTGCCGATCCTTTGGGTTTCCCCGCCGCAGGAGCCGATGCTAGAATGGCCTCGGATTCCCGTAGCATCTCTAGGGCCTGGGATGATCGATATGGCGAGGTCTGCGATTTTTTTCTTGTTGTTTCTTGTGACCAACGCCTCATTGGCTCTGCTGTATCCTTTTACCCTATCGCGGTTCCTTCTCGTGGCCTCAATTTACACCGTTGGCACGGTGGTCATGCTCTACCTGCTGTTTCATCCGCGCAACCAATGGCTGGTAGCGAACCGCTCGCGGGTGGATGGTGTAGGATGCGTGGCCCTGACTTTCGACGACGGTCCCGACCCCGTAGACACGCCCAAGTTACTGGACATGCTCCGGGAGAAAGGTGTGAAGGCAACGTTCTTTGTGGTTGGAAAGCGCGCGGACCAGTATCCGGAAATCGTGCGCCGCACCTGGGCCGAAGGGCACCTAGTGGCAAACCACACTTGGTCGCACTACGCTTTGTTTTGTTTTCTCATGCCCGGGCGTCTACGGGCCGAGATCGAGCGCGGCACGGAGAGTATTTGCCGTAGTTGTGGTTCCCGGTCGCGTTTTTTCCGCTCGCCGGTTGGCCTGCGTCATCCGCTTTTGGGGCCCTATCTCAAGGACGCGGGACTCGAGTATGTTTCTTGGAGTGTTCGGACGCGTGATACACTTACGGCGAATTCGAGCGTTCTTGCCAAGCGCATCTTGAACAAAGTGGCCAGCGGGGACATCATCCTGCTGCACGATCATTTGCCGGCAGGAACAGATGTCATGCTCGAAGCCCTGCCTCGGGTAATCGATGGACTGAGGGAACGGGGATTCCAATTCGTCCTGGCCGGCTCCCGGGAGCATGTCGGCGAAAGAGCACTTGAGCCTGCGCCATGCGAACCTGCGCGCTAATTCCGGCATTCAACGAAGCCCCTTACATCGCCAATGTGGTTGAGGGGGCCAGACAGTATGTTGAAAAAGTCGTCGTGATTGACGATGGTTCCGGCGACGGGACGGCGGAAGTTGCCCGAGCTGCCGGAGCTACTTGTTTGCAATCGCCAACGAATCGCGGCAAGGCCTCGGCCCTGCGTACCGGCATAGCCTTCGCCCACGCCCAAAACTTCACTCATGTGCTCACTCTCGATGGCGACGGTCAGCATCTGCCGGAAGATATCCCTGTAATGCTTCGCGTCGCCGAAGAGACCGGAGCGGACCTGGTCATTGGGACGCGCTTCTTCGATCGCGCCCGGATGCCTCGCGCGCGCTACTACTCCAACACGGTCGGCAGCCGGTTGGCCTCGGCGCTCGTCGGCTGCAAAATCCGGGACAGCCAGAGCGGATTCCGGCTATTCCGCTTGGACAAACTTTGTGGAACCGAACTGCGGAGCCAGTGCTACGAATTAGAGATGGAAATCCTGATCAAGATGGCCCGGTCAGGCTGCACCATCGCACACGCTCCCGTCCGTATGATCTACGACAATGGCCAGGCGCGCTCCAAGATGAAGCCGGTACGAGACACAGTGCGTATCTGCCTCTGGTCGCTCGCATTTCGCTTTCTGGGAGCGTGACATGATTTTGCGGTCCAGACTCTGCCGGCTCCTTGCGTTTTTGATTTTTCCGGGAATGCTGGCTGCCCAGTCCGACGATCTGCTGGCGCGCATTTGGGACGGCGTTCAGCAAGCGCAGAAGAAATACACGAGTGGCTGCGGCACCATCACCGAAACCCGCACCTCCAGCCTGCTGGTGAAACCTATGGTGCTCCGCGGCAAGTTTTGCGCCGAGGGCACCACCCGATTCATGCTGGAGTACTTCGAACCGGCTCCGTTGCGCATTCGCTTCAACGAGAACTACCTCAACGTTACGACCGGCGGCAAGACGGAGATCGTGGAAGTCGGAAGGAGCGTTCGCCGCGCCCAGTCTTATTTCAGCCGGGAGAATTCTGTCGGGAACCTGAAGAAGAATTTCACCATCACCGTGCAGGAGGATCGCCGGGATTTCGAAATGAAGCTCGTTCCCCGATCGGACGCTTTTCGTCGCAGGCTGAATTACGTTGTAGTGAAGCTGAACAAACGGGACTTCCTGCTCCGGTCGCTGGAAGTGGACGGCAAAAGCGGTGTAAACAGTGTATTCGCCATCGACGTCAGCTCGGTGAACCCGGAGATTCCGGCAGAAATGTTTGAGGTATACAAACCAAAGTGATCGAGCGACGTGAAATCGAGACGATGATTCCTCATCGCCCTCCGTTCTTGTGGATCGACCGGGTTGAAGAACTGGAGCCGGGGACCCGCTGTGTTGCCGTGAAGTTCGTTGATCCGGCAGACCCGATTTTTGCCGGGCACTTTCCCGCTAAGCCCATTCTGCCGGGCGTTCTTCTGATCGAAGCGGTGGCCCAGACTGCGGGAGTGATGCTGGGATCGGCCGCCCCGCAGGGCGCTGGGGAACTGGCCCTGCTGGCGGCCGTAAACCGCTTCAAGTTTTTCAAATCAGTAACTCCGGGCCAGGAGCTACGCATTGAAACCAGGAAGCTGGCCGACGCCGGGCGGATGGCTTACATCGGCGGCACGGTGTGGGTGGGCGGGGAGATCGTAGCGAGCGGCGAGTTGTCGGTGGTGTCGGCCTGATGGCCGCGCGGACCATGGAGTAGGCCACCAGGTGATCCGAAAATTTCAGACTCACGCGCGGCAATTCGCAACCGCCTTGCTGAAGGAGAGGCTCGATCCTGGCCGAGCTGCCGCCGCTGTGTTTTTAGGGATCTTCATCGGCATCGTGCCCATCTACGGGTTTCAGACCCTTGTGGCAGTGGGTCTCGCTTTGCTCTTCAGGCTTAACAAGCCGTTAACCCTAGCCAGCACTTTCATCAACAATCCGCTGCTCCAGCCGCTGATTATCGCGTCCTCTATGGAACTCGGCTGGTTTCTCCGCGGCGGCTCATTCCGGCCATTTACCCCGGCCGGTCTGGCTGGCGCGCACATGAAAGAAGAGCTGTTAGCCTGGGCGATTGGCAGCGTGGCGCTGGGGGTAATCGCCGGCGGCGTTGGTGCGGCGATTACCGCAGTTGTGATCCATCTTCATCTTAAGGCGCCCGCCAATCCTGGACTGCGGGATCGGGTCCGCTTTGTCAATCGGATGTTTGTTCGGTGCGGGCGGGCCGACCGCGGGTTCGTCCGGTGGAAACTGCGGCTGGATCGGGTCTTCGGCTTGCTTGCCGCCGAAAATCTTGGATCGGGGACGGTAGTGGATCTCGGCTGCGGTTACGGCATGACTCTCGGTTTTGCGGCTTTCGGAGACGGCAGCCGGCGCTTGGTTGGTTGCGACTTGGATGCGCATCGGATCGCAGTCGCTCGCGAGGCCCTCGGGACCCTGAACACAGACCTGAGCGTTGCAGACGTACGTCATTTCGAGCTTCCGCCAGCCGGTTTGATTATTGTTCTGGATGTCTTGCAGTATCTGCTCGCCGATGAGCAACTAGCCTTGCTGAAACGGTGCTGTTCGACGCTCGCCCCGCAGGGGAGACTGATTTTCCGGGTCCATGATCGTGAACGCGGCCTGTGGTCCACCATCACCATGGCTTTCGACCGGCTAATATTCGCCTGCGGGCGCACCGGCGTCCGGCCCTTGATGCTTCCGGCCCCCGAGTACCGTAGTGTGCTGGAGAACGCCGGTATGGAGGTTGAAGAGCGCCGGCTCCGAAACCGTCTGCCCCTGGTTCATATCGTATTCATTGCGAAGAAACCGTTGGCGGAGGCCGCGCCATGATGGTCCGTTTCATGCGCTTGGTGGGCTGGTTGGTCGTTGGTCATCCGGGGTTGATAACAGCCCTTACCCTAGTCCTGACCTTGTTCTTGTGCACCAACATCCACAACCTGCGCACCAGTACCGACCTGACAGACCTGTTTGGTAATCGCGACCCGCAATGGCGAGCCGCGAGCCAAATCGGCAAAGAGCTGGGTTATGGCAATCAGCTCTTCGTGCTGATCGAGACCCCGGAGGGAGGAACGGACACCACCGGCGAGATGGAGGAAATGGCCGATCGTCTCACCGCCGATATGCTAACCAGCGGGCTGTTTAAACAGGCGCGCTGCGGTTTGCAGGAAGCAGAACTGCTGAACATGGTGCGGTTCTTCACCTGGAACTTTCCGTCATTCGTCCTGCCCGAGCAAACCGAAGATCTCAAACGGCGGCTGGACCCGCAACAGATTCATCAAACCGTGCGCCGCGCCGCCACCGAACTGGTCACGCCGTTCTCCTCTCTAGGAACGAATTACTTCGTCGCCGATCCGCTGGGCCTCATGGAAGTGGGGGCGCACAACAGCCGGGGGTTCTCGCAGTTCGCCAGCTTCGACCTGACCTGGGGAGCTGGGAACCGATTCTTCAGCAAGGACCACAAGGCACTGCTCATCATTGCCGAGCCTAGCCGGTCGGCCGTGGACTACAAGTTCGCCGAGCGAGTCGTGCAATGGTTACGTGTGCATATCCAGTCGATTAGCGCAGAGCCCACCTTCCGGAATTCCGGCGTGCGGGCTATCCCGGCCGGCGCTTACGTCTACGCAGAGCAGGACCACAAGTTCATCGAAAGGAATATTCGTCGAGTTTCTCTGATTTCGATCGTCGGCAATCTGGTGTTGTGCTTGCTGATTTACCCCAGAATTCCGCTGCTGCTTTTGTCGTTGCTGCCCACCGGTCTGGGCATCCTGTGGACTACGGGCGTAGCGAGTTTTTATCCGGGAGAAGTAAATCTCATCAGCCTGTCCTTTATCGCTATCCTGGCGGGACTGGGAGACGACCAAGTCGTACATTTCTTTAACCGAGTGCCGCAGGAATGGGCGAAGGGAGGGACGCTGAACGCGGCCGTGTTTCGCACCTTCGAAACCACTGGGCTTAGCGTAGTCTTCTGCATCCTAACGGCGGCAACAGCCACCGCCTCACTGGCCACCTCCAGCTTCAAAGCACTGGCAGAGTTCGGGTTCATTCTCACCGTCGGAATGTTCATGATGCTGTTCCACACTCTCTTGACCGTTCCCGCGCTGATGCAGCTATGGTGGCGGTTCTCCAAGCCGCTCGCGCCGGAGACCATTACCTTCCGCTTCCTTCCCTGGATGGCGCGGAAATCTGTCGATTTTGTGGGCCGGCACGCGCGCCTCGTCGTCGCCTTTTCGTTGGCGATGTTCCTGCTGTCATTACTGGCCCTGCCTGCCATCAGGATCGGAGGGCGCTTCGAGATCAATGGTGGCGCCGACAACCCAGCCATTGCGGCACAGAACCGCCTTTCCGCAAAGTTCGGCATTGAGGGCAGCCCGAACGTGCTTTTGATTGCCGGCGGCCAGGAGGAAGTCCTACAGAGGGCCGAAGAGCTGACGGCCGGTCTGGAAGCCTATCGGCAGCGCGGCGTCCTCAAGTCCATCTTTTCTCCCACGAACCTGCTTCCCTCAGCCCGCACGCAGAGGCAACGGGCCGGTTCGCTGGCGAACATCAATCTGGCGGCCTCCGCCCGCGCCTTGGACGACTCGCTCCGCGAGAATGGCTTTCGAACAGAGCCGCACCAGCCCTTTATCGAGCGGCTGCAAAACATGGGACAAGACACGGAACCTATTACCCTGGAGAGGGCCGCCGAGTTCCTGCCGCCAGGGCTGCTCGACGACAGCATTCGCAAGACGAGCGACGGTAGTTACGTCGCAGCAATTGCCTTTTATGCCGCGGATCCCAATGCTACCCAGGTGATTCCGGAGACTGTCCTCGAGTCCTGGCGGAACCAATTCGGTCCGTTCGTGGAGTTCTCTTTCGACAAGATCAACCGCGACGTGCAGAGCCGAGTCCTTCGCGACAGCCGCAGGGCATTCGTGTGGACGGCGGCTGCCATCGTCCTGATCGTCTATCTCTGTTTCCGCAACCTCCGGGTGTCGCTCGTCGTACTGATGCCGATCATATTCGCCATCATCGTAACTTTCGGGCTATTGCTGCTGGTGGGACACCGCTTCAGTTTCATGTCCATTACGGCGATCCCACTCATTATCGGCATTGGAATCGATAATGGTATCCATCTAGTCCGCCGTTACCTGGAAAACGAGCGCCACGGGATTCTCGTGATCGCGAAGGCTTCGGGCCCGGCGCTGATTCAGTCGAACCTGACTACGATCATCGGGTTCGGGGCACTCATGGCTTCCAGTTTCGCGCCGCTCGCCGAGATGGGTCTCGTAACTTCGTTGGGCGTCGCTCTAGCACTGGTCGGCGGCCTCTGGCTGGTTCCCGCTGTCATTCTCTTAGGGGAAGAGAGAAGACAGATGAGCGGCCCAACTCAATGAGTCGCTGCCATGCCGCACCGCAGCAGATAACACGAGCGATAGTCGATCGGGAGTGAGTGCTTGTATCAGTACCCACAATGGTTTCATAAATCCCTTTCAGCTCGGTTGGCGCGTCCCGCGGGGGGCTACTAACCCGCATTTCCCCGGGCCCTGGGCGGAATGGCTGGAGGCCGTGCCCTACCCACAAAACCGAGTTATGCAACCAACTCTCTAGTGGGTCGCCGGCAAGTGTTTCGTATATACTGAACCGTCCAAGCCTTAATTGACAAAAAAATTGATGATGAAGCCGCACGTTCGCGATACCGTCATTGACACGATCTTGTCGCGCTGCCCCGAGTGCGGCAAACCGATTACTTCAGTGATCGTCGATCAAGGAGGCAAGGTCTATCAGCGTCCGCAGTGTTCATGCCACGAAACCACCGATTCCCTGATCTTCTCCGATGCGGATTTGTACCGGAGGCTGGAAGAGTGGAACAAGCTGGTCTTTCCGGATGGCCAGCAGGTGGCGCCAGCCCATGGGGAGGCTTGCGACTGTGCCACCGCCAGCCACAACGAGCCATGCTTGGCCGTAATCGACATTACGAACCGCTGCAATTTCAAGTGTCCCGTGTGTTTCGCGGAGGCCACGGGCGACGGGAACCACTACTTCCTCGATACGAAACTAGTGGGCAGAATGCTCCAGTCGCTGCTGGATCGCCCAGTGCCGTGCCGCCACATCCAGTTCTCCGGCGGAGAGCCCACTCTGCACCCCGAGTTTCCGAACATCCTTCGTACCGCTCGCGATCTGGGTTTCACGCATATCCAGGTAGCAACGAACGGAAGCCGGTTCGTCAATCTCGACTACGCAAGACTCTGTGAGGATTCGGGCCTGCATACGCTTTATCTGCAGTTTGATGGCGTCAACGACGAGGTCTACCTTAAACTGCGCGGCCAGCGGCTGTTGGACAAAAAGATTGCGGTCGTTAACAACGTCGCGAAGACGAACATGCGGCTGGTACTGGTTCCGACCATAGTAAACTCCGTCAACGTCGACCAATTGGGGCCCATCTTCCAGTTCGCTCTCGAACACAGCAAACACGTTACCGGAATCAGCATACAGCCGGCTGCGCATGTGGGCAGGGTTGAAGTCGCAGACGAGACCTCCGAGCCCTTCAACCTTGCCACTATGGCGCGAGAGTTTGGTCAACAGACTGGATTGACCCGCTTCCCCGACGATTGGTTCCCGCTGAGCTCGATATCGTTGATCAGCCGCACCCTCGACAGCGTCCGCCACGAAACTACCATTCCCACCGCCAGCGATGCCCATTGTTCGCTCGGCACGTTTTTCTACGTTGACGACAACAACAAGCCCTTCTGTCTTAGCAGTTTCTTCGATCTGGACCGTTTCTTTCGAAGCATGGTTGAGTTAACTCCGGGTACCGATCGGGGCATCATCGAGCGGCAGATTTCGCGCATCCGCCAATTCGGGCGGCTGTCGCAATGTTTTGATAAGCGGAAGGCCCCGGACGGGCTCACCTTCCAACGTCTGCTGCGCGGCTTGGAGAATTTCGAGGACAAGACTCGGGGAAGGTCTGCGGGCTGGTTTCGCAGAGGCTTCAACGGGATGTTCGTGGCGGGCATGCACTTTATGGACGCTCGCAGTTACAATCTGCGCCGCCTCAGGCGTTGCATCATCCAGTATGTCGCGACCGATGGACAGCTGATTCCTTTCTGCGATTACAACGCGGGCGCCAGGCTCCGCAGTGCCGAGGAATTGATTCGACTCGAAAACGACCCGACATCCCGGGACGACTAGTCTCAACTTACTCAAGATCATCGGGGTTTAAACTCAATGAAATCGTCGATTGGCTCGGCATCGCTGTCCTTCTTCAGAGTGGCGGGTGTGGGGCGATGTGTGGCTTTTCTGCTGCTTTCCGGTCTTGTGTTTTTACCACTGACGGCGGGAGCCGGTCTTCCTCGGGCGGCCATCTCGATTCCTGCGGATCGAAATCTTGCCGCAGGCTTAAGGTCCGCTGAGCAGTGCGAATTCCAAGGGAAATTGATCGTGTTACCACCGCTGCCTTTCCAGTTCGTCGGCGACGAAAACACCAGCCTAAGGGTGGATGGGATTTCTCCTACTGTGGTGGGAACCAAATGGATCGGTTCTCGCTTTACTTTCCGTCGCTCTTCTCTCTTAGGTGCGTCGTTCACGGTATTCCGAGCGGTATGGACTTATTTGATGCTATCGCCTCGGGGAGCGTGCACTATGGTTTCAGCGTGATGGACTTCATAAGGATCGATGGGATGTACAGCTATGCACAGGCGCGCAACCTGCAGGAGTCCAACCATTTCCGCGAGTTTGACGGTCTGGAGTTCGCTTTCAATACCCCCGGCCCCAAAGGCACCCTGGTGCAAGGCACTGTTTCCTATGCTCTCGCCGGGAACCTACCGCGGTATAACTCGCCTTGGGGGCTTATCTTATGATCTACAAACCGTTGAAATAATCGAACACATGGCTGAAATGAAGACCGCATTAGTGACGGGCGCCTCGGGGACCATCGGCGCCGCCATCGCTCAAGCGTTGGGGAGCGCGGGATTCCGCGTAGCCGTGCACTATCATCACGCGAGAGAGTCCGCGACCGAGGTGGTGGAGCGCATCATCGCCGCCGGCGGACAAGCGCTGGCCGTGGAAGCCGATCTATCCCGCCATACGAGCGTGGCGCCGATGTTCGATCGCCTTGAACAGCAATACGGTGCGGTCGACTATCTGGTGAATAACGCGGGAATCAACCGCGATTCCCTGTTGGCCTTTATGTCCGAGGTGCAGTGGGACGAAGTGATCGATACCAATCTCCGCGGCACGTATTTGTGTTCGCAGTTGGCCTTGCCGGGCATGATGCGCCAGAGCAGCGGAGCCATCAGCAATATCGTGTCGCCCAGCGGAGTACGCGGCCAAGCCGGCCAGTGCAACTACTCGGCTTCCAAGGGAGGCATTATCGCCTTCAGCAAGGCGCTTTCCCGCGAGGTGGGGCGATTCAATATCCGAGTCAACGCCGTCTGCCCGGGCGTGATCCCCAGCCCCATGTCCACCAAGTACATCGAGAAAGAGGAGAAACGACTGCTCTCCGAAATTCCTCTGGGGCGTTTTGGCAAGCCCGAAGAGGTGGCCCCGCTGGTGGCATTTCTGGCGTCTCCGGAAGCAAGCTATATCACCGGACAGGTGATCGCGGTCGATGGCGGATTACTATAGTTCTGCACCAACGGAGAAGGACAGCAGATGATGCGTACAGGTTACTGGGTGATCGAGGACTATGCTTACCGTTCGTGTCCCCAGCCGGCGCGAGAATTTGACTTTGCAGTTTCACTCCACAACCACTCCTACCACTCCATTGAGAACTTGGCCTCTCTGAACGAGGTGGTAAACCTGTGGTTCATGCGGCCGTTCCGGCATGTCCTCCAGTGGGCGTTTGGACTCGCGTCGGTTCCCGACTTGGACTATGCCGAGGTCTACTACCGGGCGCCACTGACGGTTGAGGACGTGTTTCTCACGGAATCCTCCAGCGTCGCCCCTCTTGGCTTCGACGGTGTCCATCTGGGAATTACCGACCATGACGAAGTTGCCGGTAGTGTTGAACTGCGGCGGAAGCATCCCGCGAATGCGCACCGCAATCCTCTCGGCGAGGAACTGTCCTTCCGCTTTCAGAACTATCTCTTCCACCTGGGCATCACCGGTTTACCCGAGTCCGGCGTTGCTGAAACCCATGCCAGTCTTCAGGCGGCAGCCCGCGCGGAGCAGTCGGACGATCTGTTCGAAATACTGCGTGCCAGTGGATGTCTGGTGGTGTTGAACCACCCTCTCGTTCCTTGGGGCAAGGATCTGCACCGCAAGATCCCAGTGGAAGAGCTTCTGCGGCGGTACGGCTGGGCGATTCATGCCCTCGAGTACAACGGAATGCGGTGCCAAGAGGAGAACGACCGTGTCCTCGAGTTAGCCAAGCACGTGGACAAGCCCATAATAGGCGGCGGGGACAGCCATCTCCTGCTTGCCAGCTCCGTGCTCTGCGTATCGCAGGCTGGGAGCTTTTGGGGTTTCGCCGCTGAAGTAAGAGAGGGCCGGGCCGTACCCCTCATAACCCCGGGGTACTTTGCCCCCATGCGCTGGAAAGTCTTTTTACGGGTGCTCTATTTCATCGCCCACTACCGGCAGATCGGCCATTTCCGTGACCAACCGGTTAGCGACTTGCTCGCGGACAGAACGGTACTTCTGGATCCAATCGGCTATGCTTCTCGGGGTTTTCTGGGTTTAACCTCGGCTTGTCGCCTGATACGATGAGCTTGAGGCTATGCTATACTGCCGCAAATAAACATCATGGCAAGCGTTAAGGAACAACTCAAGCCGATTATTCTGAAGAGCTTGCGGATCACCGACTTGACCCCAGAGGATCTGCGCGACGATCAGCCACTGCTCGGTGGCGACCTGGATGTCGATTCCATCGATATCCTTCAACTCATTCTTGCGATTGAGAGGCACTTCGGTGTCAAGCTGGTGGACGCCAAGTTCGACGAGAAAGGGTGGGGAAGTGTCGACGCTTTGGCAGCTACCATCGAATCCAAAATGGCGGCAGCAAAGACATAACAGCTACATTCCATGAGTGGGTTCCCCCATGTCGCCTGCTGTAGAACGAAGCCAGCGGCCCGGGTCCTGCTGGTAGAGGGGAACAACATGGGTAAGTGGGTGGGGACTACTATGCCTTACGAGGTGCATATCCCGCCCTTGGGCCTCATGTACCTCGCGTCCTATGCTCGCACGGCTCTGCCGGGCGTAGAGTTCCGCATCGTCGAGTCCTCGCTTTCTTCTCCGGACGATGAGCGCTTCATCCGCATCTTGAACGAGTTTCAGCCGGATGTCGTAGGTGTCCGGTCCATCGCCTTCTTTCTTGAGGAACTCCAGCGCATCGCCAGTTTGGCGCGCACCCACAGCGACGCCACCCTCGTTGCCGGTGGACCCATCGTACAGGCGTACAAGGCCAGGCTCTTCCAGGAGGTGCCTGAACTGGAGATCGCCGTAAAAGGGGAAGGCGAGAAGGTTCTCGTCGACCTCCTCTCGGGAGCGCCGCTTCCCTCAATCGCAGGACTTTTGTACCGGACGGACGACGGGGTGGTGGAAAACGAAGACCAATTGGAAGTTGCGGACATCGACAGCCTGCCCTTCCCCGCCTACGACTTGATCGACTTGGATCAGTACCAGCGTCAACTCAGTTACGCATACAATCACCGGCGGCAGGGAGTGCTGCTCACCAGCCGCGGCTGTGCGTACCATTGCACCTTTTGTTTCAGCCATTGGAAGGGCATCCGGCTACGGAGCGCCGCCAACATCTTCGAGGAAATCAAGGAACTGCACGACAAGCACGGAATCCAGGACTTCTATGTCGTCGACGATATCTTCAACGTCGACTTAAAGCGCTGTCTGGAACTGTTCGACCTGATCACGGCGGCGGGGCTCAAACTGCGGCTTTACTTCGTCAACGGCTTGCGTGCCGATATCACTAGCGAGAAGTTCGTGGATCGTGCTGTGGAAGCCGGCGCCGTTTGGTTCACCTACGCCGTCGAATCGGGTGCAGACGAAATTCAACGCCTAGTAAAGAAACACCTCGATCTGAAAAAGGCCAGGCGCATCATCGCTTATACTCAGTGCCAGAACGCGGTCGTGAACGTCTCCACCATGTACGGCTTCCCCACGGAAACCCGTGAACTGGCGCACCGCACCCTGGACTGGTTAAGCGAACTGCCGAAGCCGTCGTTATTGCCCTACCACTTTTGCTTGCGGTTCTTCCCGAGCTGCGCGATCAACCAGCAGGCTGTAGAGGCCGGTTGGGATCCTGAGCGCCTCGGACTCACCAGCAGGTTCTCTTACAACGATCTACCGTTAGGCACTCCCACGTTGTCTAAGCAAGACATGTATGGTATTCAGCTTGAGTACCACCGCCGCTTTGGACTAAGCAATCCCGCCGCCGTCGACGGCGCGGTTTGCACACTCCGCTCCATCGGGTATAGCGACATGGAGATCGTTCACATGTACTCGGTGTTGAAGAGGAAAGTGATTCACAATGTTGGCGACCTCATGACGGCAGGCGGAAATTGACGCGTTGGTACCAGCACCATTTTCACAACGTTCTGGCTCACCGGATTGTGTTTTGTTCCATACCGTGGCTGCCACGCTTGCTCCATCCCCCCATCGCGTTGGTAACGGCGCTGATCTTCTTCCTCCTTTTGAAGCCGGAGCGCCGGGCGGTAGCCGGCAATCTTCGCCGGGTCTCGGGCAAGCGCGGGTTCGCACTGCAATGGAAGGTTTATCGCGTCTTCTATTCGTTCTGCGACTTCATGGTTTCCTATTGCTATGTCCCCCGGGCCACCCATTCGCAACTGCTCTCCATGCTGGTGGACCAGGAGCGCGGCGTCGCCAAGATCGACCAATGCCTGGCCGCAGGCAATGGGCTCATCGTATGGACGGCACATCTGGGGAATTCGGAATTCGCCTCGCGCCTCCTTGAAATGCACGACCGGCCTGTCAACGTGGCCCGCGTGGTCGAGGACAAACCGGCGGAGATAATGCTGCGGAATTTGATGGCTAACGAACGGCTCAAAATTGTGGATCTCAGCGGCGGTGTGCGGGCCACAATAGAACTCTTACAGGCCTTGCATCGAAATGAGATAGTGGCGATCCAGGGGGACCGCGTCTACCGGCGTCATGGTACCGATGTCCCGTTTTTTTCACAACCCGCTCCCTTTCCGCTGGGCCCCTTCCTGCTTTCGCAGGTTTCGGGCGCCCCGGTGCTGCCCGGTTTTGTGATTCGCCAGGGTTGGTTGCGCTACCGCGTTCTAATGGGCGATCCGATCCTGCCGGTCCCTTCCGGTGACCGCGACGCCGGCCCGCAAAGCGGTTTGTGCCAAGCCGTCCGGTTCCTGGAAGAAACGTTGACGACCCATCACGATCAGTGGTTGAATTTTTTTGATTTTTGGCCGGTTACCTCCCGTGACTGATATCCGGAAAACCATCGTCGTTACTAGTGTCGGCGTTGTTAGCCCCTATGGCATCGGCTTGGACTACCTGCAGGCAGGCATGTTCTCGGGAAAGTGCTGTCTGGCACCCACGAAGGATCTGTATCCCGGCTTCGAAGGAACGACTGCCCAGGTCTGCGGATTGCCACTTCCGGCGGAAGGCTCCAACTCTGGATACTCCCGCACTGATCGACTCGCGGTGGTGGCGGCTCGAGACGCAGTAGCCGATTTCGATTGCGAGAGCGTTGCCTTCCGGGAGAGCGGCGTCGTGATGGCCAGCACGGTCGCGGGCTTGACCGAGATCGATCCCGGAATCGCTCAGGATCCGGCCGCTTGGTATCGGCGCGGCGGTCTCTTGCGGGCTTCTTCCTATCCGGTGGCGCACGTTGCCGACACTGTGGGTGCGCATTTGGGCATTCGCGGACCACGCTGTGCCGTTTCTGTGGCTTGCGCTTCCGGAGCGATGGCGATCGCGCTCGCCGCCAACATGCTGCTCGACGGAGCCGCGCCCATGATCTTGGCAGGGGGCAGTGACGCACTGTGCCCGTTCACGCTGAGCGGGTTCAACTCCCTGCAGGCATTGGATCCAAGCCCCTGCAAGCCCTTTGACCAGAATCGCAAGGGGCTGAACCTGGGCGAAGGATCCGCAGTTCTCGTGCTCGAAACGCTCGCTGGGGCTACGGCGCGCAATGCCAACGTTCTGGCGGTACTGCGTGGATGGGCCATGACCAATGATGCATTTCATCCCACCGCGCCACAGAAACAAGGAAACGGCTTGGCGACTTGCATGCGCCTTTCCATGGAAATGGCGGGCGTCAGTTGTGGTGAGGTCGGCTATGTGAATGCCCACGGCACGGGCACGCCCCTGAACGATATTGCTGAGGCCAACGCATACGAAACCGCCTTCAGCGGACGCCAGCGTCCCATTCCTGTATCTTCGACAAAGTCCTATTTCGGACACTGTCTGGGGGCGGCCGGCGCCTTGGAGGCAGCCCTCACGATCACGGCCGTTCGTTGCGGCGCACTGTTCCCGACGCTGCGACTGTCGAACCCCATCGAGAGCCCGGGTGTTGACTGGCTACGGGGAGAAGTTCGACGCCAGACGCTGCCGCTGGCAATGTCGGTTTCCGCGGGATTTGGTGGCAGCAACACGGCGCTCATATTCGGGAGCGGTCGGTCATGACTCCGAATTTGCCAACCATAACCGGTATAGGTTCAGTGAGTTCCTATGGTCCGCTCGCCGGACTAATCCCGCGGTGTCCTTTGGAACCCAGTGCCATCACCGCATGGACAACCGCCGGGCTGCGGCGAGCGTTTCTCGTGAAACCGTTTCGCCCCGCCAGCGTAGTGCCGGGCCTGAAGACCAGGCGTCTGGATCGCCTGTCGGCATGGGCCTTGGTGGCATCGTCCCTGGCCCTTAAGGATGCTGGGATCGAACTAAGCCAGGTGGACCGGGCACGGGTTGCCGTGGTCTTCGCCACCGGCTTCGGCTGTGTTGAACTCACAGAAGCCTTCTACCAAAGCGCTGACGCAAATGGCTGGTCTGGGACTGATCCCAGTACCTTCCCGGAGACTCTCGCCAACGCTCCGGCCAGTCACGTGGCTTTGTTTCACGACCTGCGAGGGCCTAATATCACGGTCGGCAGCAAGGGCTTTGCGGGCGAGAGCGCGCTGATCCAAGCCACTTCCTTGCTTCGCCACGGGCAGGCTGACTTGGCCATTGTCCTCGCGGGGGATACACTCACGCGCGCCGTCTACGAATGGTACGAGGCGGCAGGTCTGTTGTCGCCGGCCTGCTACAACTCGGAGTCTGTGTCGGAAGACGGCGGTTTCGTGCCCAGCGAAGGGGTAGCCGCATTGCTACTGGAACCGGCGGGCCGGCTGGAAGCGCGCTCCTATGCCCATCTCAGCTCGGGCCGCTGGGCGGCAGGCGGACAGCCCGTGGACACCATCCGCCAGATGCTCGGCGGTTCGGTCCCGAGTCTCACGATTTGTGCCGGTAATGGCGCGCCTTGCGCCACCAGTTCTACAACCGCCTTGGCCCGCGAGCTTACCGGATACGGTGCGGTCATCGTCCCCCCTCAGGCCGTTGCCGCGGGTCTGGCCGATACCAGCGCTCTTCTCCACTTAATCCTGGCCTTGAGCAGTCGGTTGGGCAGCGGGCAGGCTCTCTTGTTAGGAACATCCGGCGACAGTGGTTTTGCGGCGCTTCTGCTGGAGTTGCCTTGAACATCAATGTGCGAATTGCATCCGCGGCGTACGCCGTTCCGCCCGACGATGAGGCCGTGGAAGCGGTCTTGAAGCGGGAACGAGCTCGAGTGGAGACAACGCTCGCTCCGCTGAGCGCACAGGCGAGACGAAATGCCGTAGAAGGTCTCGGACTAAGCCGCGTCCGTGTCTGCGACGGCACGCAACCCTATGACTTAGTTCTCGAGGCCGCTTCAACGGCGATAGCGGAAGCTGGGATTACGGCGCGGGACATCAATCTCATCCTGGATTACAGCACCTTCCCCGGAGAGAACTCGCAGTACGTCTCCTTCGCCCACAAACTCAGCGCCGAACTAGGGGCTGAAACTTCGCTGAACTTGAGTTTCAAGACCGGCGGCTGTGGAGCGCTTCACCTCGCAATGAAGACCGCACTGGGTTGGATGAGCACCGATGAAAGCATTCAGACCGCCCTACTGGTGACGGGCGATACTGCGCCTCACGGCAACCGCTCAATGCTTCCAGTTACCGTGCAAGGCGACGCCGGGAGTGCCGTTATCCTGCGCCGCCAGGGTACGGAAGGCCCTTTGTTGCTGGGCGTCGAAGCCATGACGCTCGGCCATCTGCACGATGCCATTGCCCTAGTCAAGGCGAACGGCCACCTCGAGATTAAGGTCGATGCTGTATCCATTGAACACGAGGTGATGCCGATCTACTATCTCAACCTGTTCCGGCTGGTGCAAAAAGTCCTGGCGGCGTCTTCCCTGAGCTTGAACGATGTTGACCATTTCATCTATTCCAACATCAGCCATCGGGACCGCGAAGGTTTCCGCAGGATGGTGGGACTGCCCGAGGGTGGCCTGCCGCCAACGCCCATGGCAGAGTATGGCCACACCTTTGCCAGCGATCTCGTCATCAATTATGTGAACATGCGGCGCGAGGGCCGAATTAGTCCCGGGCAATTGTTGCTATTCGCTTCCGCAGGGATCGGTTTTACCTGGGGGGTGACGCTTGCCCGAGCCTAAAAGCGACCTGCTCTGCGACTGGCTTCGGCACACGGCCGCGGCCGTGCCCGACACTCCGGCCATAGTCGAAGAGAATCGGGTCACTTCTTTCTGCGAGTTGTTCGAGCAGGCTGCGTCGCTGGCCGTACGGCTCGTCGAACACGGCATCCAAAAGCAGGACCGCATAGCTTTGGTGCTACCGAAGACCACCGAAGCGATCGTCTCTATTTTTGCGTCCCTTCTCGCCGGAGCAATCTATGTTCCCATCCATCCCCAGTGGCCGAAGGAACGAATCGAAACAACATTGGCGGACAGCGCGGCACGGCTGGTGATCGAGGGCGAAAGTTTCCCGCCGCGAATCACCGATCGCCAGACCGGTGCGAGCATCGCTTGGCAACCGGTGCGGGATGCTCTTACCGGCATAGACTCGCTGCCCAGGGCAGACGCCGGCGACCCGGCTTTCATTCTGTTTACCTCCGGATCTACGGGCCGACCAAAGGGAGTGGTCCTTTCCCACGGCGCGGTAAGCGCTTTCGTAAAATGGTCCGCTCGCGAGTTTCAGGTCTGTTCAAGTGACCGCATCGCATGCCCGTCGCCTCTGAGTTTCGACCTTTCCACCTTTGACATTTTCAATATGGCATTGTGCGGTGCCACCTGCGTTCTAGTTCCCGGCCATATCATGTGGATGCCGCGGTTCTTGGTGCAGTTCGTGCGCGACACCCGCATCACCTGTTGGTATTCAGTGCCGTCTATCCTGGCCGGCATGCTACAGGAGGGACGGTTGGCGGAGCATGAGTATCCCGGCCTCCGTGTCATCCTCTTCGCCGGTGAGGTCTTTCCCGGTCCAAACGTGGCGCGGTTGCAGGCTGCGGTCCCGCAGGCTGTTTGCGCTAACCTCTACGGCCCCACCGAGACCAATGTGGTCACTTGGTGTCGCGTGCCGCGCGATTTCGACGGATCGCGGCCGCTGCCTATCGGCCATCCCTGCCCCTACGCCACGGTGACGGTGGAGGCGTCGAGCGGCCAACTGCTCGTCGGCGGCGGCTCCCTGATGAGTGGGTATTGGAACCGCCCCGAAGAGACGCGACGCGCCTTTGTCAGTTTGGAGGGCAAACGGTATTACCGCACCGGGGACCGCGTGTCGCTCGCGCCTGACGGCCACTACCTTTTCCTGGGACGGCTCGACCGCCAAGTAAAACGCCGCGGTTTCCGCATTGAACTAGGGGAGATAGAGGCCGCACTAGCCCGCCAAGAAGATATACTGGAAGTGGCGGTCGTCGCTACCGGGGACGGGAGGATGGGAACCGCCATAACTGCTTTCGTGCGCGCCCGCTCCGCTGGCGCTGTTACCGTGGTCGAAGCCAAAGGCCACTGTGCGCGGACACTGCCTCTGTATATGTTGCCCGACCGCATCGTATTTTTGGATACCATACCCAAGGGAAGCCGGGGCAAGATCGATTACCTGGCTTTAGGCAGAATCGCAGAAGGACTGGACCATGGAGATCAAGACCGAAGTCCGGCAGTTCATCGCTGAAAATGTTTTGCTCGGTGTGCATCAGACCGCTATCGAGGACGCCACGCCCCTCATCACCGGCGGTCTCATCGACTCGATCGGCATGGTCGGCCTCGTCGCTTTTCTTGAAGCGCACTTTGAAGTCGAATTCATGCCGAGAGAAATCGACGCGCATAGCTTGGATACCCTGGAGCGGATCGAAGAGGTGATCCGAAAGAAACTGACCGACGGGCAGCGGGTCAGTTTGGAACGATCGCCCTTGTTGGGTTAACGAGCGCCAGGAACAGCTACAATTGAAGTCTTGAGCACCCCGATTTTGCTTAATGTTACGAAGGTTGCAGGGAACTTCAATGTCAAGTGCAATCGCAGTCGCGATGATCGGGGCCGCTGGGGTCATCTTGGCAGCTGCGTTGCCCGTCGTGATTTCGGCAATAATTGAATATCGATCCAAATATCTCTCATCGAGGCGGAAAGCGTTCTTGGGCCGGTGGGAAGGAGAGGGCAGCGACTTCTACGTTGAGGACCCTTCAAAGCCGAGGAAGAGAATTACATTAACGATTACCTTTACCGCGGTGAAGCGCACCGTCAAGGCGCACGGAGTCCTTCGAGGAGCCGGCTCTACTGAGGGGGACGAACTATCGCTTAGGGGAATCTTCTATAACGAGAACTACGTGCAGCTCTCCTGGCACAACAAGAGACCTGAGAAGATACAGATGGGAGTTGTTGCTGTGGGACTGAGCCCCGACGGATTGATTCAGAGAGGTTATTACGCTGGGTTCTCGCCAGAACGAGCGACCATCGTTGCGGGCGCGGTCCGTCTGGAAAAGAAACCCTAATCGCGGCGGATATTTCGGCCGAACATCGTGGCCTTTTGCTACAAGGCATACCTCAATGAGCATCTTCGATGACCTGACGTCAGCGTGGAGATATTCCTTTTGTTTGCCCCGGCTGTCCCAAGAAATGGCGATCTCCGCTAAAATCGGAGTAGAATTCTGCTTTCAACATCCCCATGGCCGACCGGAAAGCCGGCGTGGCCGCCGGTGATGGACAGCAATTCAGTGAGGTGTCGCGGTGTTGAACCGTTGGAGACTACGGGGACTGACACTGATGGCAACCTCGCTCCTGGCCGCCTGCGGGCGAATGCACAAGGAACCGTTTGAAAAGACCCCGCTGGCCCCCGGCCAGATCGAGGTGGTGCGCCTCGCGGAGCGCACCAATCTCGTCGTGGAGCGTATTCGTTTCTGGTCCAAGGAGATGAATGGGCCCCGCTTCTTTCTGGCCCTGGTACCCAAGACGCAGGCGCCTTCCGAGGTATTCATCTTGAATCACGGTTGGTGGGACCGACCGGAGGACCTGTTGCAACATCTTAAAGTTGACCAGGTGTACGACGAGATGCTGGGCCGGGGCGAAGTGCGACCCGCGATCGTGGTCCTGCCCGACGTTCGTTTCAACAATTTTTACCGCCAGTATTCAGACCGCTTTCCCTACCCCAATTATCTGACCTTGGTGGCCGAGGAGGTAGCGGGAACGGCCTCACGCTACTACGCCATCCCTTTCGAACGCCAGCGTTGGGCGATCGGCGGCTTCTCCTTCGGCGGTTATCTGTCGCTGGATGTGGGACGGCGCTACGCCGGCCGGTTCGCCAGCGTCAGCGTTGTGAGTGGGCTCGTCGATGAACAGTGGAGCTTCTGGCCATCGCAGCCGCCACCGCCCGGGCCACTCGATTCCCAGGGCCGGGGCAAGCATACAATCGTGGTTCCAGGCCCTGTTCCCAGGCTTTTCCTCGCCTGTGGATCGGACGACCGTCTTTTCGCTACAATGCGCGACTTACACCAAGAGCTAACGGAACTCGGTATCGCGCACGTGTGGTCGACTGGACCGGGTGGGCACACCTGGAAGTACTGGTCTTCGGTCCTGCCACTAATGCTAAAATTCCATCTTGCTAGCGAACAACGTCAGGTTGAGGCCAAATGAGAGCATTGCTGGTTCAAAGCCCTGCAACGTCGCCGTGGGTCCCGCGCAGGCAATGGGAGCCGCCTAGTGTCGCGATGGCAACGATTGCCGGCCAGATCGATAACCACGATGTCAGAGTGGCAGACATGGTGATTTGGCGCAAGCAGGCGGTCCCGCGCTTCTTACGGGTCTTGCGGGAATTTAAGCCGGACGTCGTGGGCTTCACGTCCATGACTTTTCAGTATGACACCACCGTCGGCTTCGCCTACTTGACCAAGCAGTTCGACAGCCGGATTCGAACCGTTCTCGGTGGTTATCACGCCACATTGTTTTCAGAGAACATCGCCGCCGGTCCGGACGCGAACTTGTGGGACTTCCTGATACGAGGAGAAGGGGACTTTGCCTTTGGAGAGATGCTGAATAGTATCGAGGCCGATGGCAAGGGGATGGAAAACATCCTCGGACTTTCTTACAAAGAGGGAGAACTCTTCCGCCACAATTCGGCGCGACCGCTCGAAGACCTGACCAGAGTCCGGATACCCGCCCGCGACAAGCGTCTTGCCAAGGGATTTCACATGTATTTCCGCCGCGCCGACGTCATCGAGACTTCGCGCGGCTGCCTGCATCTCTGCAACTTCTGCAGCATCCGCGAAATGTACGGTCGCTCCTTTCGCCTCTTTCCCTTGGACCGCGTCCTGGCCGACATCGAAGACGCTTACAGTCGCGGCGCGCGCCACATTTTCTGCACCGATGACAATATCACCCTCGACATGGGACGCTTCGAGCAGTTGTGCGACGGAGTCATTCGCTTGAAGTTGAAGAACCTGATCTTCACAACCCAAGCCAGTCCGATTGGTTTCGCCCATCGGCCCGATGTTGCCAGGAAAATGGCCCGGGCGGGGTTCGTGTCTATTTTCCTGGGCATCGAGAATGTGTCGGTCAAGAACCTGAAGACGATGCATAAGCCCAATACCCTCGACACCATCCAGCGTGGTGTGGCCGCCCTCCAGAAGGAAGACATTGTCGTCATCGCGGGCATTATCAATGGCCTTGCGGATGACGACCCGGAGAGTATTCGCGAAAACTACCAGTTCATCAAGAAAATGGGGATTACCAGTGTCATGGACCAGATCATGACGCCGTATCCCAAGACCCCCTTGCGCGAGGAAATGTTAGCGGACGGACGCGTCGCCAATCTCTCCGATTTTCGCTGGTATGATGGCTATTTCAGCAATGTGCGCACCCGGCAATTGACCGCGGAGGAACTCAATTTCGTACGGTGGAAAATCCGCCGGGAGATCGTCGGCATGTGGCGTGCCACCAAAGCTGACTGGAAGTTTTTCAAGGGATATACCTATATTTGGGAGTTTGGGTTGCGCCATATCGTGTGGCTGAATGAAAGCCTGCTCGAACTCATTTTTGGCGTCGAAGGCCGCTACAAGCTCCAGATGCGGCAGTTCCTGCAACTGAACGATTTTGGCATTGAGGTCCCGGGCCGCCAGAGGGCCGACGCTTACCATCCCGTCTACGGCAGCAATGAAGACCCTTACCGCGACACCCGATGGAGCCTGCTAAAACAGCGCCTGCCTTTTCCCTGGCGCAAACGCCTGACCAATGAATCGATGGACGTACTGAATGCGAAGCTTTAAGTGGAAATGACCTGCGGCCTTCAAGAGCAGCGACGCCAACTTTTTGTGCTATTGCAGACCGCCCCATAACCAGGCATCGTTCCGTAATCTGAAAGGGAAAAAAGATGCGTGAGATGATTGCAGTGTTCTTACTGCTGTTTGTGGTTTCGGCGTTCGCAAAAGACAAGCACGAGCACGACTTGACAATCACAGTAGTGAGCTCGAAAGCTATTGAAGCCGAGTACCGCCGAAGCTGGATCGTAGGCGGCGGGCGGTCAGTGACGGCTGATGTATACGTCACTGCCAGCGATGGTAATACCTACCAACTACTCGGCCACCATCGGTCAGACGTGCTTTTGCCAGGTACGTATTCGGCAGCACGTGAAAATGACGGCCTGAGGGTGTGTAAATTGAAGACCGACGGTAAGTGCCAGGACTCCGAGTTTCGTATTGTCAAAGTGGAGCACACCAAGAACTAGGCAACCGGATGAGTGTGCTGCAAGCCGCCGCATTGATTATTGATGCTTCACGCGGCCCATTCGACTCCCCCCTCGACTTTGCTCGGGGCTCAGGCTCCGGCAAAGGGCGAAGAAAGGGGGCGGCGCGGCATTTCTGAGCCGCCCCGCGCGATCCAGCCGTCTACTTCTTCTTTTTCTCTTGTGGTTCGCCCGTAACTTCCACTTGTACCTTTTCGCATACCTTATCAAGTGCTGCATTCATAAAACCTTTGAAACCCCAATCATTTCCGTAATATGGTCTAGCAGGGATCATCGCAATTTCGGCATTGGTCTTTGGGTCAATAAAGTGAATTCCAACAATGAGATGATAATATTCATAGTCGATATTTACATCCTGAAATTTGATATATAGATCATATCCGGCGGTGTTCACGTCATCCTTATCTTTGGCGACAGTGACGTTATGATCGAGTACGCAACGCGATAGCTTCTGATTTAAAGCTGCCATCATTTCAATCCAGTCGACCCTCTCGTAGCCATATAGGGCGCCCTCTTCCGCAGGTAAATTTATGCCGCCTATAAAAATGCATTTTGCTCATATCGACGTAAGCGTCCGGTTCAGACCGCGGCGGGGAGCTGAGTGTGGGCGATAAGTGTCCACGTAAAAAATAAGTGGACAGTTACAGGCACTAGTTAGGGTGGGTTGATCTCGTCAGTAAAGATGTTCTCCTCGTAGGCCTTGGCAATTGCTTTATCCAGACGGGTCAGCAACTGAAGCAGACTCTCGCCTTTGCGGCGGACCAGCATAGCCAAGCACTGGTCTTCGTCGCAGGCGGTCGCGATGCAGCCTATGGGACGTTGCTGTCCAACCGTGATGTCACCATAGGCAATCAGCTGTGCGATGTTGGGCAGAGCCAGAGAATCGATGGCGGGGGTTTTGCCGCCGCCGTTCTTCTTTACCTGTCGCGTCCGATTACGGGCTGGAGGCTTGCGCTTATGTTCCACGGCAGCAGATCCTCAATGCGATTGATGGGATGCTCGGCGATACGCTGTAACACCTCGCGCAGGTAGGCTTCCGGATCAAGGCCATTCAATTTGGCGGTGCCGATCAGGCTGTAGATGGCGGCAGCACGTTCGCCGCCGGAATCGGATCCCGCAAACAGATAGTTCTTACGTCCCAAGGCCACAGCCCGCAGGGCGCGCTCGGCGGCGTTGTTGTCGATCTCAATGCGACCATCCTCACAGTAGCGCAGCAAGGCACGCCAGCGTCCCAGGGCATAGCGGATGGCGGCGGCAATCTCCGACTTGCGCGAGACCATGGCCAAGGTAGTCTCCAGCCAGTGATGGAGCGATTCCAGTAAAGGTCGAGCCCGCGTGTTGCGGATGGAAAGCCGCTCTTCCGGTGGCCGGCCGCGGATCGCAGCTTCGATGGCGTACAACTCCGCGATTCGCCTCAGGGCTTCGGCCGCGAGCGGCGAAGCATGTGCCACCTGCAGCTCATAGAACTTGCGCCGTACATGCGCCCAGCAGGCCGCCTCCTGGATCTGTCCACCCTCATAAAGATGATGAAAGCCGGCATAGGCATCCGCCTGCAAAGTGCCGCTGAAGCTGCGTAGATGCTGGCGTGGATGTTCGCCACGACGATCCGGCGAGTAGGCGAACCACACCGCCGCAGGGTCCATGTCGCCAGCCGGACGATCATCCCGGACATAGGTCCACAACCGTCCCGTCTTGGTCTTGCCGTTGCCGGGTGCCAGCACCGGAACCGGGGTGTCATCGGCGTGCAGCTTGTGAGCGCTCATGACATGGCGGCGCAACGCTTCCACCAGGGGTTCGAGCAATCCGCTGCTGCCGCCCACCCAGTCCGCCAGGGTCGAGCGTTCCAGTTCCACCCCTTCGCGGCCATACATCTCCGCCTGACGATAGAGTGGTTGGTGATCGCAATACTTGGCTACTAACACATGGGCCAGCAGACCGGGCCCTGCCAGGCCGCGCTCGATGGGACGGCTCGGCGCCGCTGCCTGCACGATGCGCTCGCAGCTGGCGCAGCTTAGCTTTGGCCGCACATAGCGCATTACCTTGAAGCGCGCCGGCACGTACTCCAGTACTTCGGAAACGTCCTCGCCCAGCGGACGCAACCGCCCCCCACATTCGGCACAGTTCTCTTCTTTCGGAGCGTAGGTCTTCACTTCGCGAGGCAGATGTTCCGGCAATGGTTGCCGTGCCGGTTTCGCCGTCGCCCTCAGACTAGAAGGTGGAGCAGAGAATGCATGCACGAACTCGCTATGCGGAGAAGCCTCAGCTGACTCCAACTCCTCCAGCTTCAACTCCAGTTGTTCAATCTGCCGCTCCAGCTTCTCCGACTTGCGCCCGAACTGCATGCGTCGCAGCTTGGCGAGGAGCAGCTTCAGATGCTCGATCTCACTTTCGCGAGAGAGCAGGCGTTGTTGCGTGGCCACTAACTCATCATGCTGCGACAGGATCAGCGCCTTCAATCCAGCGGCATCGAGTAAATCCAGGTTGGGGAGCGTTGCAGGCGAGGCAGCCACAGGCGCAGTATGCCATCAACTCGGCTTCGCGGGTAGAGTGCAGTACACAAAAATCTATGCAAATGATGCGGGGGAACTCAGATCGCCAACTGGGGCTCCGCCGTGCGCACCGGTCGCCGCCAATCAATGCCTTCCAGCAGCATCGCCAGTTGCGCTCGCGTCAGTGCCACGCTGCCCTCGCTAGCTTGTGGCCACACGAACCGTCCTCGCTCCAGCCGTTTGGCGAACAGACACAGTCCATCCCCATCCCACCACAGGACCTTGATCAGATCGCCACGACGGCCACGGAACACAAACACATGCCCCGAGAACGGACTCTGCTCCAGCTTGCTCTGCACCAGCGCACTCAGCCCATCGAAGCCACGGCGTAGGTCGGTCACCCCCGCCGCAATCCAGATGTCGGTCTTTGGCGGCAGCGTAATCATCGTTGCAGGGATTCCAGAACCACGCGCAACAGCGCGGCATCGGCACCGCTTTCAATACGGAGATGAATCTTGGCAAACTCGATGTAGATACTGCCTGCGGCGCTCGCGGGCATGAGTGCCGGCGTCGACGAAAGCTTTGTCACCGACTCATCCACAGAGCATCCTGCGGACTCGTTCACGCTCACCGGCAGCAGACGAATGCTGTCGGCTCGCTTCTCTCCCAATCGACCCTGGCGATACAGGTTTCGCCAGTAATGCACCATGTTGGCATTAACTCCATGCTCCCGTGCCACACGAGCTACCGATGCTCCAGACAGCATCGCCAGCTCCACAATCCTGCGCTTCTCCGCGATGCTTCGCCGCTGCCGCTTCGGTTGTTCGATCTTTACTACGGCTGAACTATCCATCACCACCTCCAGCACACCTACGGTGATGATCTCGCTGACTTAGCTGGGAGTACAGGCGGTCGGAACCGGACGCTTACATATCGACTGCAGTTTCCTTGTTCTTATATTCCTTGACGCCGTGGCGCGCCTCCAGAGAAGACGGGAACGAAATGCAGAGCAACAGCAATGCCGCCGTGACCACCAATCGTTTCATAAGAGATCTGATCTTTCTACTTCCCACTCAGGCCGGGAGCCCTGGGTGTCGGCTCGATGACTTGCAGCCTTCCGCCGCTAAGCTTCGGGAGCACTGGAGACCTTAGTGCGTTTCTTCCGTCGCCCCACCGACAAGTTCGGATGAGCTGCGCGCAGCTGTTCCTACCCTTGCAAAAAATCGCAAGTGCGAGGTAGCCCCAGTTTCGGTTTGGATGCAAACGAAAGTGTGGGGCAGCCCCCGATTCTAGTTAATCCTTGGTCAGGTGCATTGTCTTCCCCTTTGTATCTTCCGCCTTAAGGCCCTTGGAAAAACTGCCGTCCAGGACTTTGTCGCCCGCGGCAGTAAGCACGGCAGAATACACTACATCACCGTAGCTGGAAAAGAGCAGGAAGACGCGGTTCCCACTTACCACTCCGTTAACGTCCCACTTGTCGCATTGGCCCTTCAGCGCAGGGCTGCCCTCGGTCTGATTAAGGACAAGTTTTCCCCAGTCGCCCCCATGCCAAGTTCCATTGACGTTGATTGCCGCCGGCTCGGTATGCCCGTCCAGCCAAGTCTTTCCAGCCCTGGCCCAGTCCGGCTCCATCCGGGCAAGAGACGCCGCGCTGGTCTTTCCCGTCTCCGGCAGCACTTGGTGGACTTCTCCAACTCCATGCCATGCGCCCATCACGACCTTCAGCTCAACGTAGCTTGCCTCCCCCTCCTTGGCATCAATTATCAGCGAGTTTTCCCTCTTGCCAGCAAAAATCCTGGAACCCTCCTTGTCTGAGCTGACCGTGTGCTGGCCCGGGGGCACCAGCAGTTCAACATAACTGCCGTTATGCAAATACGTGACAAGAAATCCGTCGTAGAGCACGGGGGGCTTAATGGCCTTTCCTTTGAATGCCTTTTCGCGGTACACCACAATCTTCGCCATCTTCTCGCCCGATGTTTCCGAGCGCGTAGCGGGTATCTGTCCATCAGTGGCGGGGGCCTTCTCGGCCACGGCGGTCTCTGGTTTAGCGCTACTTGAATCCTGGCCGTAAACGACACCTATCCACAGCAGGACTAATAACAACCGTGACGTGTATTTCACCCGGAATCTCCTTTTTGACCTCGAAAGCGACACCATCATAAGCCCATCCTGCCTGATCTCGACACTGCGAAACGATTTTTCTATCGGAGCACTCCCGGCGGCCTGCCGCCCGCACCGCCGTGGCAGCGCCGAGTAATGGGGCGGTATGTCAATGTCGTAAGCCTCGGCATCAGTTTACGTTAAGCTTGGGCGTGTTAACACTATCTGAGGGCCTCGACAATCAGGGCGAAATTGAGGAAAGCAAGGAAGACGACGTCCAGTTTGTCGAAACGCGAGAAGATGCGGCGGAAGCCTTTCAGTAGCCGGAAGAGTCGCTCGATCTCATTGCGTCTGCGGTACATAGCCCGGTCATATGGCCAGGGATCGAGGCGGTTGCTTTTGGGCGGAACCACCGGCAGGAAGTTAAATTCCAGGGCCAGTTGACGGGTTTGGTTGTCCTCATAGGCCTTGCCCATGATGAGATGCAAAGGCCCGGGCAGTGGCCCGATGCCGCCCAGTAGGGCGCGGCCCTCGACCGCGTCGGAGGCTTGGCCGGGTGAGAGCGCGAAGCTTATAGCCGTTCGAGCATCCGCGGCAACCATATGAATCTTGGTGGTCCACCCGCCACGCGACTTGCCGATCGCTTGGGGTCCGTTTTTTTTAACGCGCCGGTGCCGTCCGGATGTACCTTGACGATGGTCGAGTCCAACTGGACGGCCTCGATCTGTATGCGCACGATCTGCTCGCGCTGCAGTTGCTCAAACACACGATCCAGCACGCCATTCTTGGACCAGCGGTTCATACGGGTATAGATGGTGTGCCAGTTTCCGAAACGCTTGGGCAATCCACGCCACTTGCACCCTTGCTCGGCCACATACAAAATGGCGTTCAACACCGCGAGGTTCGTCATGCTCACATTGCCACGCTGACGCGGCAAACAGGCCTCAATGCGACCGTATTGCGTGTCCGTGATCTCCACAAAAGGAGGATAACACAAAAATCTCACTTAGTGTTAACACGCCCTAGTTGCCCTTTGCCTCCGGGACACTGGGCGTCTGCTCCGTCCCCTGCAGTCTTCCGCCGCTGAACCTCAACAACGCGGGAAAGCCCGTGGGCATGCCCTCGGTCTGGCCCCACGATGTCACGAAGCCTCTATCCTGTCGCGGAACCCAGGTCTCCGCCCTGATTCCGTTTTCCTCAGCGGTTGTGACTTTGACTGGGCTGCCCACTACGATGAAGGCCTGCTCTTCCGTCATGCCCGCAATCAGCCTGCGACCGGCAATGGCCTGTCGCACCTCGTCTGGCCACTCCGGGTGCTCGTTTTGCAGTGGAATTTTCGAGAAGATCCGGTTGAAAGCCTTGGTGAAGTCATCCAAGTTTTGGATATGGATGAAGTCGAGGATCATTTCGTAATCGTTGGGCGAGACTCCTTCCATCCATACTTGGACAGTTTCGCCATCGAACAACAGTTTTCCATAGCGCACAGCGTCGTTTGGAAAAAATCCCCAGTAGACGTCATCCTTCTTGTGCTTTGCGGGCAGGGCAAGCTTCCGCTCGACGCTATAACCTTCCGGCGAGACCTCAAGCAGAGATTCCACGTGGTGGATAGCTTTAGCGATTCCCCATCGTCCTCTGCCGTACCGGCAAGGAACATCCAGCCGCAGGTACAGCGTGCCCGCGATCATAGTCCTGGCAGCGTCGCGCTCTTGCTTGGATAACTCCGCTCTGACTGCCAGAGGCGCAAGGAGAACAGCCAACAGCGCCACGCCTGTGCGCAAGCGCAATTGCATAGCAGGTAGCTCCTTAGGACGAGACATCGCGCGCGTATCCCGCCTAAGGGACATCTTGATCAGCGCGGGAGCACGCGCACTCGCCAATCCAACTGAAGTTTGGCTTGGCCGCCTCTTCGCTACTGTTTTGTCAGGCGCATGGACTTACCCTTCGTCTTGTCACTCATGAATCCTCTGGAGTAAGACCCGTTGAGGTTACTTTCGCCTTCCGACGTTAACTCGGCGGAATACGCAACTCCGCCATGATGGGAGAAGAGCAAGAAAACTTGCTTCCCGCTGACGACGCCGGAGACATCCCAGCCGTCACCTTTTCCGGTCAGGTCTCTGCCGCCCTGAGCTTGATCCAGAACAATCTTGCCCCATGCCTTTGCATGCCAGACGCCGTTGACATTGATGGCAGCAGCCTCGCTATGGGCGCCGAGCCATGCTTTGCCCTTAGTTTCGAGATTCCCCGCACTCAGACCAACGGTAAGAATGAATACCATGCCAACGCTCAATAACAAAAAGAGACACTTTCTCATCTTCGACTCCTTGATTGCGTGACCATATGCTGGAACTCGTGCAACACACTTGCGAATGATTTTAACACTCTAGCCGCAATTCGTCAGTAAGTAGATGAATGCGATTTTGGAGTTGGGGATTGGATGGGTGGGATTCTTGTGGAAGCTGTACAAAACCAATACGTTGTTAGCTTGTCCCGAATCGGCACCGAAAGCGAGCGGACCAAATGTGAGCAGGAGAAGAAAACAGCGTATGTGCACCCTGCGCATCAAAAGGCATAATTTTCCGCTATGCTGTGGGCGCGAGCCAATCCGCCGAGGTTGCGTCTCTTTCATCCCACGCCCGATTCCCGATGTTCCCGGGGGAATCTGGTAATGATTACTTGCATTCCGCACGCCTAATGCAGCGGGTCGCAAACGGGCGCCGAAGGACTGGGAGGCCCTAGCGATGGATGCTGTCCTCGAAGGAGCATCCCGCACTGATCGAGATGGTTGATGCCGTGAGGACTGAGATGAATGAGGATCCTGGTGGTGCCTTTTACATTAACGAATACAAGCAAGTGCTAGTGCCCGACCGACGGGAGAAGGTGTACTACCTAGCTGGCATCTACACAGAACCTCTCCGTTTTTTGTTTGATGATGGTTCACGCATGGTGACAATCAGCGGTGAACCAATCGACCGAGATGGAAATCCAATACCTCAGCTCGGTATTCGGCCCGGAATCCGCCAAGGTGTTCCGTATATATTAGCGGCCGGTGGTCGCGAGATCTATTACAAGTACTCGCCCCGTCCCGGTGTTGAGCGGACTGTGAAATTGAGCAAGCACATTGGCGATGCGGCTACTGAGAAGATTGCTGCTAAGGTTAGGCAAGTGAAGGGCTTCCATGGCGGTCGTTTCTACATTAACGAATGGCGTGAGATGTTCGCACCCAGAGGCGAAGATGATCGAACAGCGTATTACTATGTCGGTCATCTTGACATCGATGAACCATGGTTCCCCAAACCAAATCCTTAACGGGTCGAGGCGGAAGAAATCCCCAAAGAGCTGTGAACCCCCAGCTATACGGCCACCAGGGTGACCAATAGTCGGCTCCTCGGATGAGATCAGAAGAAGGCTTACCCGGAGGGGGTGCGTCAGGGAAAGTCTCGGCCAGGCATATCTGCCCATAGAACCAAGCCGGGGTTGATCGCTGCTTGTAGAAGAAGCCAGCCGCCAGCACGCAAAGCGCAGGTCCGCCACAATGAAGTCCTGTCCCCACTGCCAGATTTCGTCCTTGGCGCCGCTCTTTTCCCCGACAACCGCGGTGAGGACTCCCGCCGGAGCAACAACCGCGAACGCTGAGAGCACTCACATTATTGTCATGTCTTTGTCAACGTAATCCAGATACTTATCGCATTTTGACTCGATAGGCACGTCGTCCCTTGACGCTCAATGGGCGCGGTGGAACCACCCATTGTAGGACAACCGCAGCCCACTGTTCGGGATCGACTGGCTCCTGGAAGCGGTAGCTGACTTCACTTCGCTTTTGGCAGTACCTTGATCGCCGTAATCATTCGTCTCTTCGCTTGAATCCCGCAACAAAATCACACTTGGAGGAAAACGATGTTTGCAGAACTAATGCCATTGCTGCGCAAACGCAGGCTGCTACTGACCATCTCCCTTGTTGAGGGCGATACGATCAGAGCAACCGTCGTTCCGCAGAAGGTGTCTGACACCGAAGACAACGCCCTTACCACCCCATTGGCAATCACCGGCACAGCCGAGGAACTCGATCGCGACCTTCCTCAACAGCTGGTGGAATTCACTGGGGCACACTTGCAACTCCAAACCACGCTGGCCTCTGCCAAAGCCGAAATGGATGCAGCCGCCAAAGCGGCTCGCGAAGAGGCACGGAAGAAAACCTCGAAGCCGTCTAGCGTGAGCAGTCCAACAACTCAATCGACACCAGCGACGACGACCGCCCCACCGGAACCGGAGGTGCCCTCGCTTTTCGCGCCGATGGCGCAATCGGAGACGACAGCAACACAAGAGGTGTAGGGTGTCAGAGTAGTTGAAATGTGCGTCGTTGAAAACAAAGGCCCCGCGCGGCCCCAGTGTCACTAGTCGTGAAAATTCTTGTCACGATTACTGAAAATACCCTACGGTAATGTCACTATTGTTGAAATAACCCTAGTGAAATGCGGGGCTGGCGTTTCTTTGAGAGTGAGCGAAAGGCCTTCATGCTCCGCGGCTCGGCGTCCCCGCTCGAGTGCATCTTCTCACCAACCTGGCACTTCTTTTCAAGAACTGTGACACGAATTTTCACTAACTCCGACATCCTACAAGAGGGAGCTGAAGCATCATGAAAATCAACCTTGTCGAACGCGAGTTCGTTTATCACGGCACCACTCTGGCGGACCCGAACCCCAAGTTTTCGATTGAAGAGGTCCGTTCGTTCTACGCCACTCAGTTTCCGGAGCTGACCAATGCAGCCATTACCGGGCCTGAAACGGTTGGCGAGCGCCTGTGTTACAGCTTCGAGCGAGCTATCGGATCGAAGGGCTGATCAGATGCTGGACGCCAACAAACAATCACTGTTAAAGGAAATCCGCGAATCAGAGGGTCGGCAGGCGAGCGCCAACCCTCTGACCGGACTGATGCAGAGGTGGCTCGAATGCAAAGACTCGCAAGACGCAAGCAGTGCTCTCGCACGGGCTCTCTCACTGCAAGGAAGCGGAGATCCCGTCTTCCCCGGACCTGGTATCTGGCCAATCCCGCCAGCCTGATCGGGATTCCCCGGCTTGAAAAAGCACATGTCGGGAACAAGATCAGCTTCGGTTCGTCCGCTCTTACCTCGCTGGCTCAGACCCTAATCGAAATCGACCAGGCCAGTGAATCGGATTGGATCGCCGCAGAGAAGAGCCCCTCCACACTGGTCGAGCATGCGCTTCGTCGTTATTTGGCCGCCAACGGCCAACCCACCATCGCGGAACACTTCGAACTTTCTTTGACGCTCGGGGGAGCAATCGTCGACAGCGTGTACGGCGAAACCGAGCCAAACTTCCCCGGACAACTTTTCTTGGTTCTCAACACGGAATCATCCTTTGCCTTGGGCGTCGGTGATGCCATCACAGAACTGGAATCCGCCCAGGCCGGTCTGGGACAGGCGTTTTACGACGCTCTACGTCAGGCTTTATACCGCTGGATCCGTGTCTATGACGACATGGACGCCCGGGAACGCACCGAGCAAATGACCGAGTGGGCCGAGGGTGAGGACGATCGGGAGTCTTACGAGATCCCAAACCTAGAACAGGATCTCCCGCCCTGCTTAGCCGACAAGCAACATTCCGACCCAACCCGGTCTCTCGCCTCGTTTCCACTTCCTGCTGCCCCATGGTTGAGAGACCTGGTCGAAGCCACGCTCGAATTACATAAAGTCTCCCACTCGATCGAACGGCCGAAGCTCGATGAGGAGTGGCTCGACCGGGAGCGCAACTACCATTCACTCGATCTGCCGCTGCCCGCTGCCTTGCTGTACTTCCAGGCCGGCGACGCGGTCATGGCGTGTTTCGACGACGAATGCGAACAATGGGGTCAGGAGACGCCAGAACCCAACCTGATTATTCCGCTGCGGGCAGACGATCCCGCGGGCGTGCGCCGGGCGCTCGCCGCCGTCGAGACTCTGATGAAGGTGCTGGTCCTGACGATACGGATCAAGAACATCATCGAGAGCCGGGAGAAATCCACATGCGATTCAGTATCGATGTCGGGAGCGAACTCGAATTGAAGCTGTACCAGGCCGTACTCCTCTACAAGAACGATCACGGAAACCGGTACATGGCCACCGTGCACGGCGTGGTGCAGCAAAACAAAGATGGATCGCCGCTCTTGGGAGCCGGACAACTTCTCAGCATGGCGAGCCTGAGGGACTTGACCCGTCAGCTGGGGACTGGTTGTCCAGTGGAGTTCTTGCCGGACGAAGTCGTCGCTCGAACTCCGGATCTGCTGGCCTGGTGGACGCCGGCGGCGGTACGGCCAATGTTCTTTCGAGCAGGATCGGAGCTTGAGGACGTCTCCGGCAAACGGTTTCCCCACCCGGCTTTGCTGTTCGTTCTTGCGCAGCATTGTTTTGCACGTTCGCGCGCTTTTTGCCACCCAAAGGCCGCATCCAGACACCAAATTGGCCACAGCGCCCTACTGGAACATAGATAGTAACGGGGCGGTGTGTGCCGGAACCATGCGCGCGCCAAAGTCGCTAACCGTGACCTCAATCGCCGCGTGGCAGCAAGCGTTTTTTCAGAGCGAATTCACCCACCCGGGAGGCGGCGGACGATTGACGAAGCGCCGCGGGGGAACGGCAGCGCTTTGGAAAAGCTTGGCAGGGAAAGAGCGGTTCCCGCTGTCCACGCTCATTGAGTCGGAGCCACTCGAACAATATCTAAAGAGACTGGAGACGGAGCGACGATGACCCACACTCTCGATCCTCAGCTGCTGGAACGGCCGATTCGCATCCTGGTGGTTGGTTGCGGCGGAAACGGCAGCGCCATCGTTTCCGGCCTCCCTACCTCCACCAGGCCTTGCTGGCATTTGGCCATCCGGGCGGCTTGCGGGTTACGTTGATCGATCCCGACACGATCAGCGAAACCAACTGTGCCCGCCAGCCGTTCTGCCGAACGGAAATCGGCTTCCCAAAAGCCATCGTACTGGCACACCGGATCAACCTCTTCTGGGGCCTTAATTTGCAGGGCATACAGGTTCAGATTCAGCACCTTAAGAAAGGATCAGAGGTCGATGTCGTGATCGGCTGTGTTGACACCCGAAAGGCGCGCCGCGCCATCGATAAATGGGTCCTGAACTCGCGGGTACTGTATTGGCTGGATCTCGGCAACAGCGCGTCCAGCGGACAATTCGTTCTCGGGCAGCCGAAGAACTCCGCCAACAGGAAGAAAAAATATCGCCTTCCCACGGTGGCCGAGTTGTACCCAGAGATTCTCAAGAGAGACAAGAAAGACGATGACCAGCCCTCCTGCAGTGCGGCAGAGGCTTTGACCCGACAGGAACCCTTCATCAACTAGAATCTCGCCTACCAGGCTTTGGGCATGCTTACACAACTGCTGCGCCATGGCTTTTTGTCGCATCAAGGCGGATTCTGTAACATCGCGACCGGGCAGCTGGTGCCCTTGCCGGTCCGTGACCCTCCGCGAAATTGCTTGTCGAAGCGACAGGGTAGAAACCAGTCTTGAATACGGACGAAAGATCCAGCTCAACGCGGCTCAGCGTTCGCATTCTAATCACGGTTACGCCTGATCCCCTGAATCCGGCCTACCATCACCCTGTAAACTTCAAAAAGAAACGCTTAACCATCGCTACATATAGAATCTGTACGACGGGCTCGGCGTTCTCTGTCCCACTTCTGCCATGATCCCACCAACTTGGCGCGCAAATCGTAACGTAATTGGCGCTCCCGTGGTATCAAAAGCCGTGTTCCAGTTCATCCGCGCCAGTGCCAATACATCGTTTGCAGCACGCAGAATATCAACTTCTGCATCCGTGGTTATCCTGACAGGAACGGGCACGTGCATTCCTGGGTACGTCTTCCATTCTGGAATGAATCCCGTGGTAAACAGGTAGGTCGCCGCATCATTGATTCGACAGAGAGTGCCGCGTTTGGGCGGATACGCGCTGCGTTGTACAAGCCGAAAATTACCCGGTGCAATATTCACGTACTCAACAACTGGCAACTGCTGCAGCGCTTTGTTAAATCCTGCTCTTTCAGAATCAGTGAAGGCCGTTGTTTTGTGCATCACCAAACGAGCCGGATCTCTACCCGTTCGTTCGCGGTATTCCGACAATACCTTCGATCCTAGTTTCTCGGCTTGCTGTTGCGACAAGTAGGCACTGCGGTTTTTTTCCGGTCCCCTAGGCACAGACTCTCCCTTAAGGGCAAATCCTTCCCCCTCGGTCGAAAATGCTTGCGCCAAACTGGAGTACATTAGGTCGGTCTTGTTCGTTCTCAGGTAATGGAAGCTAATCCCCACATAGCACGTTTCCGGGCCCTCGGTGCGAACACGCCAAGGGATTCCGCCAGCCTTGTAAAAAAGCGCGACGCAACTATTCCAGGCGCGAGTAGCCGAGTCTTGAGACGCTGCTGCATCTAGAAATAACGAAGATGTCGCCACCTGAATTGGAATGTTGAATTCCATAGCCCTCGCCTTCAATGCCCGTCGAAAATCTCGCTGAACGAGCTCTTCAGTCGTGTCGTCAGCGCCCCACATTGCTTCGAAGCTTAACTGAGAAGCATCAGATTTCTTTGCTTTTTGCAATTCCTTCTTTTCGATTCTGGTAAGCGTTCGAACTTTAGTCCAACAAGACGCAATGACTTCCGGCGGGATGCAACAGGTGATCACATCGAGACTGCATTCTGTCGCTAATTTCTGTATGGCGGCACTGTAAATATCCAAGACGGCTTCGAAACGTGATGTTTTTGGTTTATCGAGAGCGCTGGCTACCTGCTTTGATATATCAATCTTCCACCGTGGGCTAACCACAAGCTTCGATTGAAATGCAGCATCAAAACCCGGAAAGTCTATATACATTTTGGTATTGGGCTTTGCAGTCACGATGGACTGCTCACACAATCTGTACCACGCTTGTGCAGCTGGCAATTGCGTTTCGGTTCCGACCAGTCCGACACGAACCTCAGACTTGTGCGCCTTTCCGAAGCGAAGACTAAACGGACCCGCCGAAGTCAGACCCTCTCTTGGGTCCGCAAACGTACGTCTATCGTCGCCAAACTCAAGTTCGGGTGGCCGAATTTCAACAATGCTAATTTGCATTCGCCCTTTTAGTACCCGTCTCCAGATCTAACTCTGCGGCTTCCAAAATCTCTGATTCCAACTGCTCTAACCGCGCATCCTTATACTCCTTCATTGACGCGACTATCTCCAAAGGATCTGCCGGAGGCAAATCCAGCTCACACGACGAAAGTAGTCCCCGAAGCGAAATGAATCTCTCCGAACCGAGATCGATCTCAAAATTATCCTTTTCCGCTGAGAGCATTGCCGTCCAAAAAACCAGATCGTTATAAACCTGCAAATTGAAATCTCTAGCAGCTTTCCTGGTCGCCAAGGCACCAATTCTTGTGTAGTGCAGGTATGTATCCTCTCCGTCTTTCGTAAAAACATAACTGGGGAGAACCTGCAGGACCCACTCTCGACCAAACTGTTCAAAACTAAAGCTGACTGCCTCGTGTTCCCAATAAAGCACCTGTGAAGTCCGTTTGGACACCACAGGTTTCGTTACAGTTCGTGTGGCTTGCCGGAAGCTGGCCTGATACGTAATTGTCCGTGGCCCTTCCTTCGTGCGAGGAAAGTACGCTCGCTTCTTGAATTTATCTACAATCAGTCCCTTCTTCTCAAAATGGCGATAAAGTGCCCGGTTCAAGACCTCTACAAGCTCTCTGCGACCGTCGGCGGTCGACTGAAGCTCTTCAACTGTCATCTCTTCAATCGTTCCCAAATCGATAGATGGGGCAAACACGCTTCTATCATCTAGGTCCGCAAAGGTCATGAGCGAATCCTCTCGCTTGAAGGAAAACGCTGGAACTGTCGCTTTGCCTGCATTCTCATACACCTCCCTCGCAGATACACACTCCGTTCTCGCTCTCCACAAAGTGTCAGGCATTCCAACAACCTCTAAGAAATTTGCAAAAAAGGTTGCCCTGGCTACTGCAGGAGTGGCCGTCCGAGTCGCTGCATCTTCTTCCTCCACTCGGCGGTAGATCAAAGCTCTAAAACTCTCATTACTTTCGTCGACCGGGCCAAAAAACACCTTACTCCCGTTCCTCGTAACTTCGTTGTGAACATCGGGAAGCCCTGATCCCTCTTTATCCATCGCTCCGGCGGCATAAAAAAGATCGGCCACGACAGGGTTGCGGTATCCCTTAATGCCACGTGTTCCGAGCTCTATTTGTTCCTGCAATTTGACATTTACCCGCTGAAACACCGCCTCGACTAGCCCACCTGGATTAGTCATGCGAATAAAGTTCCGGTCCACCTCGATTCGTAACGGTTCGTTTCCGCTATACGACCGGTGCACGAGCGCATTCACGAACAGCTCCTTGAGAGCGAGCGGAGGATATGGATAAACCACCTCCGAGACTTGTCCTTTAAGGCGGAACGGTTGATTCAAATCGCCAAAGGTCCGATCCAGCGCATCTAGTTGACTCCAGAGGTTACCTTCAACCCGCGTAGGCGATTCACCGTTCAGGAACAACTCGCAGAATGCCCCGGCCAAACACTTTCGTGGAGATTGTGCGAAGAGCAGGTATCCACCATTGGTAGGGAACAAATCACCTTTGACTTCTCGCAAAAGATCCAACTTCAGCATCAGGTCCTTGAGCCATGCCCTTGTGACCGACGTCGGAACCGCTATGTCCATCCTCCGGCAATACTTCACAAGAGTCTCTTGGACTCGTATCCAATCGAACTCATCCAAGCTTGCCCCTCGAACAGCCTGCATATCGAACGGAAGTTGCTGCTCATCTTGACGGCCTGATGTGAGCGCGATTCGCAGGGGCAATGCTCTCGAACAGGTGTTCGACAACTGCTGAAGCAATTCATCAAAGCCATCGATCTCCACGAATTGCAGATTACTGCCTATCCGATTTCCCAATTCCTGGACCAAGGGATGCAGTCCACTCATGCCTCCCCGTAACACACACCAGTAAATACCTCGCGGGAAATTGTTGGGGTTTGCAACATTTGCGCCAAACAGATGCTGCACTATTGAGGGTTCGGCCCCACGATAGCCAACCACAATCAGCGGGTGATCTCGTAAAACGGGTGTCAGCAAATCGACAAGTCGCGAATCTAACTTCTGCACTTCCTGCGTCAGGTTGCAGTCGGTGTAGTGCTCAACAGAACCGTGCAAGTAGATAAATTGCGGATGACTGGGCGAGGTCGTAAATTTTGGGTAATCAGAAGGAGTTCGAATCACCTCCAAGTAATGGGGTCTTCGCTTGGAAACATGGAGGTTGACCGGGACCCTGTCAAAATTAGTCGTAAGCACCGTATCGATACTGCCCTGGTCCAGCAGCTCCAACAGGTGTTCATAGCCCTTGCTCGCCGGGACCTGTGGCGTTATCAGCTTCATGAAGAAATCATGCCGATTCTGTCGAGGCTGCAAAAGATTCTCAATCGCCAAAGAGTAGTTTTCCGAAGGGCCCAGTTCCTTCTTGTACCAGTCATGCTCATGCAACCACGTCAGCCAATCGCTCCTGACCACGCTCGGATCGTCAAGGTACCTACCGTTCGATTGGCAATATGCCCTCTTCGCAGCAAGTTCGACAATTTGGTCCGAGAGTGGGATACCGGATCTGACCGACGCACCCGCGCCAAGTAACAGCAACGGCTTGGGTTGGCCTGCCTGAACGAAGAGAGCTTGCAACCGCTGTTCTGTCTGTTTGCCCAATTGCACTTCCGGCGTTCCTTCCACTCCCATTCTCCGCGATTAAGGAGCCGATGCGCGAGCTTTTTTTCACTACGGTCTCATCGGGGTGGACGCCGCTCGGGCGCGGCTGGGACATACGCCCGAATGCCCACCCTCCTGGAGTGAACCCCTTGCGTGAGACACGGGCAAAGTCCCAGGTTGCCGTTCGCTGAGTTTTGCTCGACAAACGAAAGTGTTCGGCACAGCATGAACCCGGCTGAGCAAGCGGAGGCGGGCTCTGCTGGAGAGCAACCCGCCAAGGAATACTCGGCCGGAAACTCATCGCGACGATGGGGCCCCGGGAGGTCATGCCAGCCTCCCGGACTCACCGCCCACATCGGAGCGATAGATTTCCTCATGCCTAAAAAAACTCATCTGCGCTGCCGGCAAGGGCAAAGGGCCCGCCCGCAAGCTGTTCTCAAACTGTTCCGGGGAGCGATAGCCCAGGGCCGAATGCAGGCGCTGGCGATTGTAGTACTGCTCCAGGAACTCGGCGATATGCGCCTCCAGGTCGGCGCGATCGCGATACTCCCGGCTATAGATTTCCTCCTGCTTCAGGGTGCGGATAAAGCTCTCGCATTTGGCGTTGTCATAAGGGTTGCCGGTGCGGCTCATGCTGGGCACGATGCCGTGCTCCCGCAGCAGTAGCACGTAGTCCTGCGCGGCATACTGAATGCCGCGGTCGGAATGGTGCACCAGACCCGGCGCCGGCCGGCGCTGGGCAATCGCCTTGCGCAGCGCGGTGATCGTCAAAGCGGCGTGCAGCGAGTCGTCCACCGCCCAGCCCACCACCCGGCGGGAGAAGGCGTCCAACACCACCGCCAGGAACAGAAACTCCTCCCACAGACGAAGGAACGTCAGGTCGGCTACCCACAGTTGATCGATGCCGCTCAGCTGTAGCCGCCCCGCCAGGTTCACATACACCGGCAAGTCATGCCGCGCTTCCGTGGTGAGGATGTATTTACGCCGCCGCACCGCCAGCAGATGGTCCTGTTGCATCAGGCGCAGTACCCGCTTGTGATTCACCGCCAGCCCCTGGTGCCGCAACTCCCAACTCACCCGCCGATAGCCGTAGTGGCGGCGATGCTGCAGCACAATTTCCTGGATCCGGGCGCGCACTTCCATCTCCTCGGCCCGGGGCTCGTGCCGCTGCCAGTGCCGATAGAAGCCGGCTCGGCTCACCTCCCCCAGTTGGCACATCCGCTCGATGCTAAGGCCACCTTGCGCCTGCATTACTCGCACCTGTTCGTAAATGCAGTCTCGCCACAGCCGCTGCTGCTCCGGCGTCGAGCCTCGATTCTGCGCAAGGCACCTTTGAAAAACTCCACTTCCAGTACTTTGCTGGCCAGCGCGGCTTGCAAACGCTGCTTTTCCTGCTCCCGGGGCTGATCCTTCCGGCTTTCGCCCGCGGCACCCGGTCCCGCAGCCAGGCGCTTGAGCTGCGCTCGCCAGGCGTATAACTGCCGCCGCTGAACCTTCAGTTCCGCTGCCAACTTGTCATGCCCGCAGGTTTTCGTCCGCTCCACTGCGGCACGCTTCTGCTCCACTGTCCAGTTTCGATGCTTCATCCCATTCTCCCTTCCCTGTTCGATGGGACTTCTTCGCGTGTCTCAGTTTAGGGGTTCACTCCATCCTCGTGGGAGGAATTGACCGACATTGCGTTGAGGCTGCGAGAGCGGGTAGAGTTCGGTCCGCAGCAACGCTATCGTCTCGTCGGTGTTGGCTTGAGCAACTTTCGGGAACCCGAAGAGACGGTTGCCCAACCCGCCCTTTTCGAGTAGCACGAATATGGAAACCATCCCGATCGCAGGAGCGGAAATCTACTACGAGAGAAATTTCCTCCCGCCTGAGGAGGCGACAGTCCTGTTCGACATGCTGCGGACGAAATGCGCCTGGCAACGTCACAGAACTTCATTCAAATCCCTGGTGCCACGCGACGAAGCCTACTATGGCGATCCCGGCACCAACTACACGTATTCGCGGCGGGAGTACAAACCTCTCGCCTGGATTCCGGAATTGCTCTCTTTGAAACCTCGCGCGGAAGAAGCCACTCCCGCGGCTGCATATTCCAACTTGGGATTGCCAAGGCTGGGCTACAATGCCCTACTTTGCAACCTCTATAAGAACGGAAACGACAGCGTGGGCCTACATGCCGACGCCGAGCCGGAGATGGGGCCCGTCATCGCGTCAGTCAGTCTGGGCACCGAACGCCTATTTCGCCTCAGGGGAAAAGGCGGCGTAATCGCCTTTGCAGAACGGTTGCCTCACGGAAGCCTGTTCATTATGGCAGGTGACACGCAGAAGAACTTCCAGCATGAGGTTGCAAAAGAACCGGAAATCGCTCTGCCGCGGATTAACCTCACATTCCGGCACATTCAGCACAAATAGTTGTCACGCAAAACACGCTCATCTGCCACGATTTGTCCGAAGCCAGTTGATCCGCCAGCCCCCCCGCCCACCATCGGCGTCCAGAACAAACGCTTCGGAACTGTCCCCCGCGCACAATGATTCCACCGGACTAGAAGCCAAGCTCGGTGACGACGGCCTCGTCAAAATCTCTGTGCTCAATCCAATGGTTCTTCTTGTCGGCCAGCACGTCGAACACATCCGCGATTTCACTGGCGTTGTAGCCCAGCTTCTGAAGGACGCCTCGCAGTTCTTCGTCAGAGGAGAACATTTTGATGTTGCTGGTAGTTGCACCGCGCTGGGTCGGGACGATGACCAAGCCATACTTGCCCATTCCCTTTACCAGATAGTTCGAGTGATGATCTATGATGATCTGATAGTTTTTCATTCACTGTGCCCTGGGGTTGGCTCCAGCGACGGCTGGGGTTCTAGATAACGTTCGTGCCGCCGTTTCGATACACGATTTCTGGTTTGTAGGTGACCTGTACGGCGTCCGTGAAGTAGACATCATACCGCTGTTGATTGTTGCCAGCTATGGCGGTCGGAACAACCTTCACACCGTCCGCTTCCCAACGTTCGATGTCATCGAACAGTACCACCCTAAATCCACCCGGCGATAATTGCGGCAGAAAGCGTCGGAAGATGATGCAATCAGGCGCCTTGCCACCACTCACGATGTTGCGAATCGAAGGCCAACCCGTTGCCGGATTCACCTTGCTACGCGGGACTTTGCAGACGAATGTTGGCTTCATCAACTTACCCCTTACTGCGTAGGATACCGTTGCCGCAGCTACGACACAACCACTGGCTGGGGCCGGGGGGGCGCCGGCGGCTTGATGTCCCGCGTCTTGTAGTGCGTAATAGGCTGCGATTTGAAACCGCGATCCTGCATCCCGTCGCGCGAAGTAGACATCCTCGCCTCTAGCTGCGGCGTCAGCAGTTCATCGTCGCCGTCGATCCAGCGAAAACTACGGCCCCGCGATCCCGATTTTCAAGATAGTAGTTTGATCTCCTGCGACGTAAGGACATAACAATTGTCGCCAGAGCATGAAATAGAGATGGGAGAGCCGTAGAGTGTTGGCACCGTTGCCGGATTTCCGGCCCCCGGAGCGGCGATACGGACAACGTAAGTAAATCCTGACGCCGCCTTAACGCTTACCGGATGTGTGAGGCGGCCAGTAACGAACCCCACGATTAGAGCAGCGCCCATCACACTGAAGTACGTTAAACGCTTCATCGAGCATCTCCGTGTGTTCTGATTGGGGTTGATTACTACGATCGTCCGGCGCTCGGTCGCCCACGCAGTCGGCCCGAACCAAGCTTCGTTTTGCCCTTACTCATTCCGGCATCCTGAGGAACCGGGTGCAGGACGTTGCCGCACGCTGGACAGGTTCGTTGCCCCTTCGCATTCTTAGCGAACGGATAGGTGAGATCAAGTTGAACATCTGTCCAACTCCGATCACATCTGCGACATTGATACCGCATACTTGCCTCTGGTGGTGCTTTTCCTTATCTTGATCTTGCGCGGTATACAACGTAAACGCAAGAACTTACGACCACACGATTCCCTACCTAGTACCTTCCTTGGCACTCAGTTCAAATACACTGTGGGGTATGGTAGCCGTGCTGTTTGTGGCCTCTTCCGCATCATCGCCGGACGGCACCGTCTTGGCAATGACGATGCACACGCTGCTGCTATGTTCTGGTAAAGTAGTTGAGAATCTGAGCACATTCCCTGTAGAGCGGGCGAGCTTTGCGCAGAACGTCCGCAGCGTTGTGAATACCATTACGTCGCAACACAGAACACTTAGCAGGTCACGTGCAAGATGGCATTGGTCTCGGCAGGGCTCTGCTTCAGCAATTCGATGGCTTTTTCTGTGGGCATAATGAGCAATTCGACTTTACGACGCTCGGCCTCAGCCTGCACTTCGTTCATCACCGGCAGAGCACCAGTGCCGGTGCCGACCACCAGGCGACGACACTTCCACGGTATCCCTTCCTCCAACGACAGCGGTGTGTGTCCGAAAGCTTCACGGAACTTCTTGGAAGCTTTTTTCTTCCGCTTGCATACTTGGCCGCGGTCGATCACCACATCGTGGTCGTAGCTGACCCCATCAATCTGAATGGAGCCAAAGGAGAATGCTTCGAATCGCATGTGCTCATCTCCCTCCAATGCACAGCCAATGTCTTCGCCAATCTCCCGTGATACCGCATGATGCGCCCACGTGCAATGCGAAGCGGCATACGTTACCAGTCAGTTCTTTCGCGCCACCATCAGATACAGCTTGGGTTCATCCCGATACGCGATCACTTCCAAGCCCAGTGGCCCAAGGAGGGCCTCAAACTCCTCCTTGGTAGGAAGTGATTCAATAAACAGGTCGCTGGTGGCCCGCAGTTGATCAACGAAGGCCCTGCCTTCGGGATGGCTCACTACAAGCCGTCCGCCGCAGCAAAGCATGCGTGCCGCATTGCTGCACGCAGCAGGCTTGTCTGCGATGTTGCCGTACATGCCATTCATGAAGATGGCGTCCACGCTGGTCGAGGGCAAGTCCAGCGAGGCGATGTCGGTGTGGTAAGTACGGATTCCCGGATACTTGTCCTGCACACGCTGCAACATCTTCTCTGCCACATCGCAAGCTAACACCGTGGATGGCTGATAGGACTGAATCAACGGGATCAAAACCCCAACTCCGGTTCCAACATCCAAGACCACCGCTCCGGGAAGCAGCTCTGCTGAAGCAACAATCTCCCGGAGACGTGCCATCACGTCTGGCGGCTGTGGTCGATCAAAGACATCCACAAGCTCGTTGAAACGGCGACGCTGGTGCTCCGCGACTTCTTTGGCTTCTTCAGAGAGCATTACACTTCCTGTAGATTAGCCTACAACCAGCAGTCGGGAAGCTATGGGAGAGCGCTTGTGCTGATGCCGTAGGTTTTGCGCACGTCCACCCGCACCCGCGTGCGTGGTGGCGATAGAACAGGAAGCGCCCAAGCCGAGGCGTGGCAAGCGGGCCAATGGTTCGGCTCGGACAATTGTCTTGCTGTGAACTTCAGCGTTTTTCCCGATGTCGCCGCTCCGCAGCTCTGATTATGGTGGAAACCTCGGTGGAAAAGGCTTTGGCGAGATCGGCGAGCGTTCGTAGAGTTGGGCTCTTGGCGCCGCGTTCCAGCTGGCCGATGTAGCGTTCCGTATATCCCAGATCGTGCGCCAATTTTGACTGGCTCCAGCCTCGATCAACACGCAACCGGGTAATCTCAGCACCGACCGCCTCACCTAACGTGCGGGACTCACGCTGCTTATCAGCACCAATCTT